>Ga0335081_10014240_pt1 | contig 12867 bp, 11 predicted proteins | sample Lox_Sample_35_FD_206713 | JGI IMG/M metagenome (GOLD analysis project Ga0335081, IMG submission 206713) | Soil microbial communities from Loxahatchee National Wildlife Refuge, Florida, United States - Lox_Sample_3.5 | ecosystem: Environmental > Terrestrial > Soil > Wetlands | place: USA...
GAGAGCTTCGGCGGCGCGGGCAACTTTTCTTGAGAGGACGTCGGCTTCCACCCAAAGATCATTAAGGAGGTCGAGATAGGGCTCGGTGCCGCGCTTCAGCTTGGCCAGTCTCTGGCGAATCCCGTGCAGGCGGCCGTACCACTCGTCGATCTCGTCGAAAAGCCGCTCGACCGTATCGAGCGCGGGCGCTGTCTTGGTGGCCATCGTGTTACCACTCCTTTTTCGGGCGGCGCGTCAATTGTGCCACGATCTTGGCCTGCACCTTAATCTCACGCTGCCAGCCGCTATCAGCTCCTCATTGGGATGGGTTCGAATGCGCTCCCGGCGGATCTTTTCCTCGTGAGCCTCGATCACCCGCTGGCACCCCACTAGTCGTTTGCGCAAGTCCCGGTTCCGGCCCATTGGCGTGCATTATTGTATCTGGCGGAGCCGACGGTTAGGGGAGAAACCTTGTCGGCGTCAGGCTCGCTTGCCACGCATAATCTATTTGACCTGGGCCGGGCGGTGCGTTTAAATGGCTGCGCGTTGTGGAGGGTAAACGATGCTCGCTCGCCGCCAGTTTCTCGAGAAAACCGTTCGGGGTATTTCCGCCGGAGCGGCCCTGATGGCGTTGGACGCCTGGGCCCCGGCACCGCTCGCTTGGGCTCTAGCTCCGCTCGCCTGGCCCAAGCCCATCGGCCTCGAAATATACACCGTGCGCGCCGAGTACGCCAAGCACCCGGCCGCCACCCTGATGAAAGTGGGCGCCGTGGGCTATCGCGAAGTGGAAATCTCCACCGAGATTCCGGCCGCCACGCTCCGGGGCTACCTGCGCGCGGCGAATCTGACGGCACCCAGCACCTATCCCGACGTGCCCAAGGACCTCGACGACTGGAAGAAGACCTTGGATCACGTTCATCCTTACGGTTTCAAATATATTGTGGTGGGAGACGACCCGAAACTGGACGCCGAAGCGTGGAAGCGGCGGGCCGATTTGTTCAACCAATGCGGCAGCTTGGCCGAGAGCGCCGGATTGCAGTTCTGCTATCACGCCCACTACCACGAGTTTGCGCGTCTCGGCGACACTTCCGGCTACGACATCATGCTGGCGCGCTGCGATCCGAAACTCCTGAAGATGGAGATGGACATTTTCTGGGCCACTTACGCAGGCCAGGACCCGCTCGACTACTTCCAAAAGTATCCGGGGCGCTTTCCCTTGCTCCACATCAAGGACTTCAAGCCGGGGTTCCCCACCAGCACCGCCAGCTTCCCCTACGACAGCGGGCCCAACCCGTTCGCCCCGGCCGGCCAGGGCCGCATTGACTGGGTGAAGATCTTCGCCCACGCCAGCCAGGCGGGCGTCCAGCACATCTTCGTGGAGCAGGACCGCTGTGACACCAGTCCCTTCGAAGCCATCCAGACCAGCTTCAAATACTTGAAGAATCTTCGCCTGAGCTGACGCCGGCGCACCTGAGCTTTGGCCTGGAGTGTGGCCGAGCGGACGCGCGGGCCCGCGCCCCGCTGAGCCGCCGCCCCGACACTGACGGAAAGCCGCAAAGCCCCTGGACAACGAGACTCTGCGCTCTGCCAGCTCCTCCAGCCTACGTCACCGTAAATGTTCCGGTGCTGATCGCGGTTCCTCCCGGTGTGGTAATGGCGATCTTGCCGGTCTTCGCCCCCGTGGGCACCGTCGCCGTCACCTGGGTGTCGGAGTTCACGGTGAAGCTGGTGGCGGCAACGCCGCCAAAGGTCACTTTGCTGGTTTGCTTCAAGCCTGACCCGTTAATCGTCACCAGGGTTCCCACCGGGCCGCTCGGAGGCATGAAGCTCAAGATGCTGGGCGTAACGCGGAATTTTGTGCTGCTGGTGAGCGTGGTTTTCGGTGTGGTGACCTTCACGAAGCCGGTGGTGGCTCCGGCCGGCACCATGGCGGTGAGGTACGTATTCGAAACCACATGAAAGCTGGCAGGAGTCCCGTTGAACGTCACGGCGGTCGTTCCAGTCAACCCGCCCCCAAGAATCTGCACGCTCATTCCCACTTTGCCGGACGAGAAGATCAGCTTCACGAAAGGCTTAATGCCTAGCGCAAAGCTGTAGACCACCCCGTCATTGCGAGTTCCCCCGGAAATGGTGAGGCCGTAGATGGTGCCGTTGGTGTGCTGCATGGGCGTGGAAACCGCGCCCCTGCCGTGGGTGTTGTCGAGGTTGTAGAGCACGGAGTAACTTCCGCTGGTGGTCGTCTTGAAAATCACCCCGTACCCCGAGCCCACGTTCCCGCCCGCGCTCGTAATTCCATAGACGTTTCCGTCGGTGGCGTACACGGGCCCGGCTACCGGGATGCTGCCGTCCGTAAGTCCTGGAACGAAATTGTGCAGCACGGTCAGCGTTCCAGCGGGGGTGAGCTTGAACGCCACACCGCCGTCCGCCGTGCCCCCGAGCGTCGTGGTGCCGTAGAAGTTGCCGTCGTTGCCCTGCGTTACCAAACCATTCGGAGCGGCGCCGTCATCAAGGTCAAAGCTGTAAACGATGGTTACGTTGCCGGCGGGCGTCATTTTGAACACCGTGCCATAGCCGTATTTGCCGCCGCTCGGGGTGGTGCCATAGAAATTGCCGTCAGTCCCCTGGGTCAGTGGGGAGTAGCAGGGCCCTGGCACGGTGCCGAGCAGGGTGAAGACTCCGGTCGGAGTAATTTTGTAAGCCGTCGCGTCCTGGGTGGTCCCGTAGAAGTTGCCGTCGATTCCTTGCACCGGAGGAGCGTAGGGGTAGGCGCCATCGGTACCGCCCGTGAAGCTGTAGAGAACGGTCAGGGTTCCCGCCGGCGTGACCTTGAAAACAGTTCCCAGAGCGCCGGCGCCGCCCAACACCGTCGAGCCGTAAAAATTGCCGTCGCTGCCGAGGGTCAGGCCCCCTTTGGGCCGCAAACCGTCGCCTCCTGCAAAGCTGTGGATGTCCCTCAAGCCACCGCTCGGGGTGATGACGAATACGGCGCCGTCGCCCGCAGTGCCTCCGTAGGGGGTGCTGCCGTAGAGGTTGCCATCGCGTCCCTGGGCGAGCAGTTGCGGGTTGTCGGGACTGCTGCCGAGAGTTCCGTCGAAATTATAGATGTCGGTGTAGGTTTGGGCGCGGGCCGTGGCCGCACCCAGGGCAAGCGCCAGGGCCGCTGTAACAAGAATTCGAGGTCGCGTCGAGGTCGTCATTTTCACTCCTGAGGATTGTATTTTGATAGCGCACTGATCTCGCAGCCGTCACAAGACCTTCCCTGGGATTTCCCTTCTTTGACTTCGGAAGCGGAGAGCATTCTACACCCAAATCGTCCGCTCCGGCGTTACTGCGATTCGAGACGTGCTAAATGTTACCGCCCTCTTGAAAGTTACATTATTCAATGGCTTGACAGGGCCCGGACAAGGCGCGACAAGACTGTACCCATCCGCGGGTAGCAACGGCGCCCTCGCGTGCTGCCGCTCCGGAATAGGGCAGGCCTGCGGGCGAGGCTTTTCGAGACCTGCAACGCGATTTGGCGGACGGAAGCCGCCGAAATCTCCTGCGGAAGGCAAAACGGCCACGCCACGCCCCTGTGGAGTGCCCCGTACACGCGTGTACGGGTACCCTACACGCGTGTTGTGGCTCCGAGGCGGGGGATAAGCAGCACCTCGGTCCCTCGGGCTCTCTAGAAAGCATCCTGCGCGATTCCCGCTCCCGCCACAGACTACCCGTCAGGCCCCGCAGAATCACCGCCGTGAACGTGTAACCGGAGGATCCAACGCGTGTCGCCGTGAGGCGGCCGCCGGGTGCAAAAGAACTGGGATTCGGGCGCGATGCAGGGTTCAACGGGCGGCGGCGATGTGCCTCAGACCGGGTTGGTGGACACCGGCCTGACGCTGTAGCATCCTAGGGTGAAGAAGTACGTGGGTCAGTTGGGACTGAACGCTCTGGCCCAGGGCGCGGCGCTCGACGTTGAGCGGTACGTGAAGCTGAGCGCGATGTGATCCAGTCGCGGGGCCGGCGCTTGCCGCAGTGCTGCCGCGCGCAAAACACAGGTCCGTTCAGCCGCCCGGTGCCCGGCCGTGTAAACGCGGTTGGCACAGTGGCCTTGCCCGACTTGGCGGGGAGGTGGCTTTCGCGCTGTGGAGACAACCAAAGCCAAAATGGTTCATTACGTCGTTGACGCCCGACTCAGCCGGTTCACCGTGCAGGCCTTCGCCGGCGGGTTCCTCTCCGCCTTTGCGCACAGCCCGAAGTTTGCCATTCGCGGAATTTCGAGTAAGGTCCGGCTGGACCCCGCGAATCTCGAATTGGCGGAGCTGCGCATCGAAATCCGGGCCAACTTTATCCAGTTGCTCGACGAGGTGAGCGATAAGGACCACCGCGAAATCGAGCGCGCGATGCGCGAGGAGGCGCTGGAAGCGAACACGCACCCCACGATTTTCTTTGAGAGCACCAGTGTGTCAGCCACTCGGATCGCTGACGGGCAGTACAATCTCAGCCTGGCGGGCGACCTCTCGCTGCACGGTGTGACCCGCCGGCTTACTATCCCCGCTCGCGTGGCCCTCGCAGGCGATACTCTGCGCGCATTCGGCGAGTTCTCGCTGAAGCAGACCGACTACCACATCAAGCTGGTGGCGGTGGCCGGCGGCGCGATCAAGGTGAAGGACGAGTTGAAGTTTTCATTTGACCTTGTGGCCCGCAAGCAGGGGTGAGAACATGGAAGTGCAGCGCTCGAACCGGCCTGGACGTTCAGGAGGCCCCTTGTGTGTCTAGCAATCCCCGGCAAGATCATTGAGCTCTTTCCCGAGAGCCACCGCACCGCACTCGTCGACGTATCGGGGGTGCGGCGCCGGGTGGACCTCGGCCTGCTCGAGGAAGATAAGCCGGTAGCCGGCGATTGGGTGCTGATTCATGTGGGTTTTGCGCTGAGCAAAATCAGCGAAGAGGACGCGCTGGACCAGATGCGCATTCTGCGGCTGCTGGGCGAAGACAAGGCTGCGATGGAAGAGGTGAAGGGTTACGGACTGGGGGAGGAGCCGGAAGGAGGAAAGCAGAAGTCAGAAACCGGACGTAAGCGTACGACTTGATGCGGGTGTTGTTCTGATTTCTGATTTGGCCACCATGCGATTCGTGGATGAGTTTCGGGACCCCGAAGTGATCGGCCGAACGGCGGAGGAGATCCGCCGCCTGGCAGATCCCGGGCGCCACTACCGCATCATGGAGGTGTGCGGCGGACATACGCATGCCATCTATCGGTTCGGATTGAAAGACGTGCTGCCGCCCAACCTCGAGTTGGTTCACGGTCCCGGCTGCCCCGTTTGCGTCTTGCCCATGGGGCGCATCGACGATGGCCTCTCGATGGCCGAGAACCCCGAGGTGATCTTTGCCGCCTTTGGCGACATGATGCGCGTGCCCGGCACCAAGGGCAGCCCGCTCGAATACAAGGCACGCGGAATGGACGTGCGAATTGTCTACTCGCCGGCCGACGCGCTGAAGCTGGCCGAGAACAATCCGGACCGGCAGGTGATGTTTTTCGCCATCGGGTTCGAGACCACCGCTCCCTCCACCGCCCTCACCCTGATGCGCGCCAAGGCCCTGGGCCTGCGGAACTTTTCGGTTTTCTGCAACCACGTCACCATCATCCCCGCCATCCGGGCCATCCTCGATTCACCCGACACGCGCATCGACGCCTTCATCGGACCCGGGCACGTTTCCACCATTATTGGTTGCCGGCCGTACGAATGGATCGCGAAGGACGAGGGGAAGCCGATCGTGATCTCCGGTTTTGAGCCGCTGGATCTGTTGCAGTCCATCGTCATGCTGCTGCACCAATTGAAGCAGGGCGAGGCGAAGGTTGAGAACCAGTACAAGCGCGTGGTTCCGTGGGAGGGCAATCGGTCCGCTCTTGGCGCCATGGCCGAGGTCTTCGCGTTGCGCCCTTATTTCGAGTGGCGCGGGTTGGGCTTCATCTCGCAGTCGGCCCTCCGCCTTCGCGAGACCTTTGCACAGTGGGACGCGGAACAGCGCTTCAGCGTTCCGGGCGTACGCGTGACCGATCCCAAGGCGGCACAGTGCGGCGAGGTGCTGAAAGGCGTGCTGAAGCCCGCGCAGTGCAAACTTTTTGGCGGAGAGTGCACGCCCGAGCACCCGGTGGGAGCGTTGATGGTTTCCTCCGAGGGGTCTTGCGCTGCCCACTACAACTACGAGCACCGCAAGAACGGCGTGGCCTCCGGCTTGGGCTAGAGAAGGCCGCCGACTGGTGTAGGGTGCGAAGGACGGCCCGTAGGCGAAGGTTTCGTCGCGTGGGCCAAGGCTTCGATGGGCAGTGGTAAGGTCAGGTTCAACGATCCCCAAATCGAGATGGCTCACGGCGCCGGAGGCAAGGCCAGCCGCCGGCTGATCGAAGGGCTGCTCGTTCCCATCCTCTTTGACGGCTGCTCCGAACCCTTGGGCGACGCCGCCCACCTTCAACTCGACGGGATCCAGCTCGCGATCACCACCGACAGTTTCGTGGTGAAGCCCCTGAGTTTTCCCGGCGGCTCCATCGGCGAATTGGCGGTGAACGGTACCGTGAACGATCTCGCCGTCTCGGGGGCCAGGGCGGAAGCGCTCGCCGTCACCTACGTGCTGGAAGCCGGGTTGCCGACTGCGGTTCTGGAGGCCGAGGCCCAGGCCATGGCCCGCGCCGCGAAGCGAGCCGGGGTCGGGATTGTGGCCGGCGATACCAAGGTGGTGGAGCACGGCAAAGCCGACCAGATGTACGTCACCACCTGCGGCATCGGGCGGCTTATCGCCGGCGTCGCCGTCGCGCCGCGGTCGGTGCGTCCCGGCGACAAGATCATCCTCTCGGGACCGATCGGCGAGCATGGCATCACCATTCTGCTGGCCCGAGGTGAACTGGATCTCGAGGCGGAGCTCTGGTCCGATACGCGCTCGGTGTTGCCGCTGGTGGAGGCGCTGGCGCAGGCCGCGGGCCCTGGTATTCGCTGGATGCGCGATCCCACTCGCGGCGGCGTCGCCACCTCCCTGAACGAGCTGGCCCGAGATTGCGGGCTGGGCGTTCACTTGGACGAGGAGAGCATCCCGGTGCGCGACACGGTGAGGGGAGCGTGCGAGCTGCTCGGACTCGATCCTCTTCACATCGCCAATGAGGGCCAGTTCCTGGCCGTGGTGGCGCCGGAGTTTGCGGAGGCGGGGCTCGAAGCTCTGAGGAGAACGCCAGGGGGGCACGAAGCCCGAACGCTTGGCGAAATGCGCGAGCAACCCGCGGCAACGGTGATCGTCAACACGCGATACGGCGGAAGCCGGGTGGTGGATATGCTGGTGGGCGATCCGTTGCCGCGCATTTGCTGACAGCCCATCCGCAGATTTTGCAGATTGCACAGATCGCAGGAAAGCGAGGAAGGCAACGTCGAACCGAGCGTGAACGCAATGTCGAATGTTGGGCCGCAGGGTGGGCCGTCTGGCCAACTTTTTGATTCGTGTCATCGGCGTAGTCTGTGGATCATTGTGAACCCATGTTAACCCCTGCGAAACAGCTCGCCACCCGCGTCGAGGATCAGCTCTTGGAGCGCAATCGCCTCTGCGAGGATTTTTTCGAGCGCGAGGCCGGCCGTCTGGCGCTCGCCTGCCGCGAGATGGCGGAGCACTTCCTTCAGGGCGGGCGCCTGCTGGCGTTCGGTCGCGGGCCCAACGCGACGGACGCGCAGCACGTCTCGGTGGAATTCGTTCATCCGGTCATCGTCGGCAAGCGCGCCCTGCCGGCTCTCGACCTCTCTGCCGCCTTCCGGCCCTGGCTGGAAGCCATCGTTCAACCGGAAGACATGGTGATGGGGTTCGGCCCGCCGGAGGGCGATCCCGAGGTGTGGGCAGCTCTGGAAGCTGCAGGAGCGCGGGGCGCCATGACCTTCGCACTTCCTGGCCTGGTAGGCTCGTACGCCGTCGAGGCCGCTACGTTGCATCCCTTCGTTCACCAGGAAATAATTGAGATCCTCTACCACACGCTTTGGGAGACGGTCCACGTATTTTTCGAGCGCCGCGAGCTCGGCCACGACGTGGGTGAAGCCGCGTTTTTGTACCCGTTTCTGGGGCAGGAGAAGCAGCCCACCGCCGGCGTGCTGGACGAAGTGGCGGAGTCGATCCGAATGAAGGCTGCGGATGACGCCAGGCTGCGCGAGCAGGTGGCCCGCGAGTGCGCCGGGCAGATCGGCGCCGCCGCCGTGGCGATGCGCGAGCGGCTGCTGCGCGGCGGCAAATTGATCCTGTTCGGCAACGGGGGCTCGGCCACCGACGCCAACGACTGGGCGCTGGAATGTGTGCTTCCGCCCGTCGGCTACCAGCCGGTGGCGGCCGTCTCGCTTTCGATGGAACCGGCCAATATCACTGCCATCGCCAACGACGTGGGGATGGAGGTCATCTTCCTGCGCCAGCTTATCGCCCAGGCGCGGCGCGAGGACGTGGCGGTGGCAATTTCCACCAGCGGCGGCTCGCGCAACGTCGTCATGGCCCTCGAAGAGGCGCGCAAACGGGGCCTCGCCACGGTTGCGCTGCTCGGCTACGACGGCGGCGAGATCGCAAGGCGCGGCTTGGCGGACTTTCCGCTGGTGGTCCGTTCGGATTACATTCCGCGCATTCAGGAAGTGCAGGCGTCCATCTACCACATCATCCGCGAGGGCCTGGAGGTGCTGGCGCGTGGCTAAGGTCGAGCTGTTCGGTACCGCGAGCTGTCCCTTCACGCAGGAGATGCGCGAGTGGCTCGAGTTTAGGGGCCGCGAGTTCGTAGAGTACGACGTCGAGGCCGATCCCGCCGCCCGCCTCCGCCTGCAGACGCTCACCGGCGGGCAGCGCACCGTGCCGGTGCTCGTGGAAGACGAGAAGGTGGTGCAGGTGGGCTGGCAAGGCCGAGGGTGTGTGATTACCGGTTGACGATTGCCGATCGCGGGCGGCTGATTGAGGCACAGACAAAGATGAAAGACGCCTGCTCCATTCGTGTTCGCGGTGTTGTGCAGGGTGTCGGATTCCGGCCGTTCGTTTACCGCCTGGCGCGCGCGCACGCGCTCGCGGGCTGGGTGAGGAACGCTGAGGGCGGCGTGGAAATTCATTTGGAGGGCGCCGCCGGCTCTCTCCAGGCTTTCGTTCAGGAACTGCGAACCAAACCTCCGCCCGCCGCCGAGATCGCCGCCCTCGAAATGCGGCCGGAAGATCCGGCGGGCTTGAGCGAATTCACCATTCTCGAAAGCGCCAGACGCGATCACCCGACAGTCCGTATCTCGGCTGATTTGCCCGTGTGCGAAGCCTGCCTGGCGGAGCTCTTCGATCCTCGCGACCGTCACTACCTTTATCCGTACATCAACTGCACGAACTGCGGCCCGCGCTACACCGTGATTCTGGGCTTGCCCTACGACCGGCCGCGCACCACGATGCAGCGCTGGCCCATGGACGAGTACTGCGCCGAGGAGTATCACGATCCCGGCAACCGGCGCTTCCACGCGCAGCCGGTGGCCTGTCCCGCATGCGGGCCGCACTATGAACTTCGGGCGGGCCATGAAGTGGTGCGGGGCGACGACGCGAGTGTTCGCTGCACCGCCGACTTGCTTCGCGCCGGCAAAATCGCGGCGATCAAGGGCCTCGGCGGTTATCACCTGGCGTGCGATGCGAGAAACGCCGCCGCGGTGCTGGCGCTGCGGGAACGAAAGTATCGCAAGGAAAGGCCCTTCGCCCTAATGGCAAAGAATCTCCAAGTGGCGCGCGGTCTGGTAGATCTCTCGCCGGAAGCCGAGCATCTCCTCACCTCGGTGGCGCGGCCGATCGTGCTGGCTCCGGCTCGGGAGGAGCTGCGCGGCGTGGCTCCCGAGAGCGGCGAACTCGGCGTGATGCTGCCCTATACGCCCCTGCACCACCTGCTGTTTGCGGCAGGCGCGCCGGACGTGCTGGTGATGACGAGCGCCAACCGGTCGAGTGAGCCCATTTGCTACGAAGACGAGGACGCGCTCGTGTGCCTGGCCGGCCTGGCCGACGCGTTTCTGGTCGGCGAGCGACCCATCGCCCGCCGGGTGGACGATTCCCTGGCCCGCGCCGGCGCTTTCGGGCCCGTGATTCTGCGCCGGGCGCGCGGTTACGCTCCGGGCGCTGCTGCCTCCTTGCCGGCGCGTGGTCCGCTGCTCGCCCTGGGAGCAGATTTGAAGAACACCGTCACCCTGGTGGTCGACGGCCAGGCGTTCGTCAGCCAGCACATCGGCGACCTCGACAACTACCAGTCCTTTCGCGCCTTTCAGGAAGCCATCCGGGACTTGGTCTCGATGTACGAAGTTCGCTGGGACGACCTCACGGTGGCGTACGACGCCCATCCACAGTACACGTCCAGCCAGTATGCGCTCGAACTGCCGGTGCCGCAGAAGCACGGCATTCAGCATCATCGCGCGCATGTGGCGTCGGTGCTGGCGGAGCGCGGACTGTTTCACAAGCAGGTGCTGGGCGTGAGTTTTGATGGCACGGGCTACGGCGACGACGACGCCATCTGGGGCGGCGAAATCTTTGCAGGCAGCGTGGCGGAGGGCTTTGAGCGCGTAGCTCATCTGCGCCCGGCCGCGCTCGCGGGCGGCGACGCTGCCGCCCGGCACCCGGTGCAGGCGGCGGCCGGTTTCCTTGCCCAGGTGAACGACGCTTACGGCCTGCCCGATCTCACCGCGCCGCCGTTCGAGTTTCCGGTGCGCTACCGCAGCGCCACGGAGCTGGTGCGCAAGGGCGTGCGCACGTTCACTACAACTTCCGTGGGCCGATTGTTTGACGCCGGCGCCGCGCTGCTCGGCTTCAATCGCGAGGTCACCTTTGAGGGGCAGGCCGCGATGTGGCTCGAGCACCTCGCCCGCTCTCGGCCGGCGGCGGATCCGTACCCGTTTCCGTTCACCGGCGGCGAGCTCGACTTCCGTCCGTTGCTATTCGCCTTGACGGCCGACCGCCTGCGGGGACGAGACCGACGCCAAATAGCGCGCGCCTTCCAACTCGGTGTGGCGCACGGCCTGGCGGAGGCCGTCAAGAGCCTTAGTCGGGACCGAGGGCTCGACGCGGTAGTGTTCTCCGGAGGCGTGTTTCAAAACGAGCTCCTGCTGTCCGATCTCAAGGCGCTCCTCGAAGGCACGGAACTCGCGGTGATGACGAATCGTGTGGCGCCTCCCAACGACGGAGGCATCAGCCTGGGGCAGGCGGCGCTGGCAGTGTTTGAAGATGCGCAGCGGAACGAGAGCGACGACGGAGGGCGCGCGGCCCTCGCCGCCGCGCCGCTCTTGCCGGCGCCCTCGGTGTCATCTGCGTAATCTGTGGATTGGGCATGCACGAGCTTTCAATCGCATTGAAGATCGTGGAGATAGCGGAGGAAGAGGCCGCGCGCCGCGGCGGCGCCGGCGTGCACGCGGTTCATTTGCGGCTGGGTCCGCTGGCGGGCGTGGTGAAGGAGGCGCTGGAATCATCCTATGAGTTGGCCCGCGAAAATAGCGCCGTGGCCGGCTCGCGACTGGTGATCGAAGAGGTTCCCGTCGTCGTGTTTTGCCCCAAATGTCAGGCGCAACGTAAGCTGAGCTCGATGCAATGGTTCTGCTGTCCGGAGTGCAACACGCCCACCGGCGAGATTGTGCACGGGCGGGAACTCGAGGTGGTAGCTTTGGAGCTGGAGGAGTGAGCGTGGAACCGCGACTGGTGGAGGTGCGACAGCACGTTCTGAAGCACAACGACGTGGTGGCACGCGCTCTCCGCCAGCGCTTCCGCGAGGCCGGAGCGTTTGTGGTGAGCCTGGTTTCAGGTCCCGGATCAGGCAAGACGACCTTCCTCGAACGAACGCTCACCCTGCTCCAGCCCGCCCACCGCGTGGCGGCTCTGGTGGGGGATCTGGCCACTGAGAACGACGCTCAGCGCCTGGCGCGCAGCCGGGCTCCGGTGAAGCAGATCACCACCGGGACCCTCTGCCATCTCGAGGCCGCCATGATCCAGACCGCGCTAGAAGGCTGGCGGCTGGACGAGCTCGATTTCCTCTTCATCGAGAACGTCGGCAACCTGGTGTGCCCGGCCTCCTACGATCTCGGTGAGGACCTGCGGTTGGTGCTGATCTCGGTCACCGAGGGGGAGGACAAGCCGCTCAAGTACCCGACCATCTTCAACAGCGCTGACGTGGCGGTGGTCACCAAAATGGACCTCGCCGCGGCGGTGGAGTACGACGAGCCCGCCGCCAACCGCAACATCCAGGCCGTGCGTCCGGGCATGAGGACGATCCGGGTTTCGGCCAAGACCGGCGAGGGGATGAGTGAGTGGATCGAGCTTCTGCGCTCGCTCGCCGCCCGCAACGCCGAGCGCGGCGGCGAGGCCCGGCCGGTCTTCAATTTGGGCGGCGAATAGGCTGAGCGTGATGGAGCAGCCGATCTACAACGAGGGATCTGGTGGGCCGACCCGGGGGGGAACGAGGCGGTCATCTGCTCACGCCAGAGGGCGAGCCTTAACTCGCGAGGCCCGGTACCTGCGGTGGGCTCCAGCGATCACAACCCCGAGGCACTGACGGCGAGCAGGAGTTGGGGGTCAACCGCAGTGCCGTGCGGCACTGGCGGGGGCGCTGCTTCGCTGTCAAGGGCCGGCGATCCGGCCCCGCTGAAAGGCATTCATGGCCACGCGGATTTGGGCAGTGATGGCGCGGGCCGGGCGCTCGAGTTTTGAGGTGCCGGCGCGTTCCTACACGGTCGCGCAGTGGGCTGGGTAGGGCCAGGCGGGGCGATCGGGGACCGGGGAAGGGGTGAGGGTGCCTTGAGGCCAGGGAGCGCCTCGTAGCGAGGGAACCAAGAGCCGGCAGGAGAGAACGACCACCCGGAAAGCTCGCGGAGGGTATGGCGAATCTAAAGGACTTATAGCCGCGACCGCAGCCCT
>Ga0335081_10014241_pt1 | contig 12866 bp, 12 predicted proteins | sample Lox_Sample_35_FD_206713 | JGI IMG/M metagenome (GOLD analysis project Ga0335081, IMG submission 206713) | Soil microbial communities from Loxahatchee National Wildlife Refuge, Florida, United States - Lox_Sample_3.5 | ecosystem: Environmental > Terrestrial > Soil > Wetlands | place: USA...
CAGCCCGGTGAACGATCTGGTGGAATTGGCGAAGGTGCTGGATTTGCCGGCCCCGCCGCAACGGATTGAAGGCTTCGACATTTCGAACATCAGCGGCACGTTCGCCGTGGCATCGCTGGTGAGTTTCAAGCATGGCCGGCCCGACCGCGCGAATTATCGCCGATTTAAGATTAAAACCGTGGATGGCCAGGACGATTTTGCGAGCATGGCGGAAGTGGTCTTTCGCCGCTATTCGCGGCTGCTGCGTGAAGCGCGCGGCGAAGACGAGGATAGAGAATTGAAGATCGAGGATGGCAGAAGCCGGAAGCGTCCATCCTCCATCCTCCATCCCGAGGCGCGGCGAAGCGAAGCGAAGACGGCTCCATCTTCGTTGCCTGACCTGATTTTGATAGACGGCGGGAAGGGGCAACTCAATGCCGCCTGTCAGGAGCTGAAGAAACTTGGTTTGGAGAAAATTCCGGTCATCGGGCTGGCGAAGGAATTCGAGGAGATTTATCAGCCGGGCGAAAACAAACCGTTGCGGCCCGGCCTGAATCATCCGGCGGTAAAATTGCTTCAGCGGATTCGCGACGAATGCCATCGCGTGGCGAACCGCTACAACGCGCAGCTTCGCATCAAGCGGATTTCAGAGAGCGTGCTGGACGAATTTCCCGGTATCGGCGACCGGCGCAAGCAGGCGCTGCTGAAAACATTCGGCTCGGTGCAACGATTACGAACGGCAACTCTGGAACAAATCGCCGCCGTGCCCGGCTTCGGCGGCAAAGCCGCATCGGAATTGAAAAAGTTCCTGGAAGCGCGCTCGGAAATTCGCTGACGCGACCCGATCAGGGCAGGCGGTTTTGCTGTAGAGTCGAGCCTGTGGCTCGAAATCGGCGCGCAGCGCCGACGCTACAACAGAGGAATCAGGACATTGCAAAAAGTGTTTTCCCGCGCAGCGCCTTTTGGTACAAGCGAGAAACCGCCTATGGATTTTTTTGGCCAGGAAACGCACGCCAAAAGGCAGACACGCCTGTTGCTGTGCCTGTTCGGACTGGCCGTGTTCGCCTTCGTGGTCCTGACGTATCTGATTCTGGCCGTCCCCATCCGGTTTTTCTCGCCGGCACTGGCCACCAGCACAACCTTTTTACAGTTCATCTGGGATCCGCGCCTGGCCTTCTGGGTGACGGTTGGCACGTTGTTTTCCACCGCCCTCGGTTGCGCCTATAAAATGTACCTGCTTTCCGGTGGCGGCCCGGCAGTCGCAGAATTGCTGGGGGGACGAAAAATCCAGGAAAACACCGCGGACCTTGACGAGAAACGGCTGCGCGACGTGGTCGAAGAAATGGCCGTCGCCGCCGGGGCGCCGGTGCCGGAGATTTATGTGCTGGATTGCGAACGCGGCATCAACGCCTTCGCCGCCGGCAACGCGCGGAAGGACGTGGCCATCGGCGTCACGTTCGGGGCGCTGAAATTGCTGAACCGGGACGAATTGCAGGGAATCATCGCGCACGAATTCAGCCACGTGGTGAACGGCGACACCCGGCTGAACATGAAACTGATGGCGCTGGCGCACGGCCTTTTCTGGCCGACAATTGTCGGGCGCGTTCTGGTGCGCGGCTCGACGCGGGCGCCTGAAATCGGCGAATCCATTTTTGACCCGGGTACCGATCCCGTGTTTCTGCCGACCGCGCCTCTCGGCGTATTGTTTTTAATCGTAGGCGGCATCACCGCGCCCGCCGTACGTTTAATCAAGAGCCTGATTTGCCGGGAACGCGAATGGCTGGCGGATGCGGCGGCAGTGCAGTTCACGCGCAATCCGGCGGGCATCGCCGGCGCGCTCAAAAAAATCGGCGGGCTTTACAAGGCCGGCCGGCTGGACACGCCCTTTGCCGAAACCGCCAGCCATTTGTATTTTGCGAACTCGGCTTATGACCCGTGGTTTGAATTTTTAGCCACACACCCGCCGCTGGCGAAGCGGATTCTGGCGATTGACGCGGCCTTCGACGGCCAGTTCGCGCACATCAATTCCCTGCCCCGCCCGACGGACGAAACTTCGCAGGAGAAAAAATACGACCGCCTTTACGAAGAAAACGTCCGCCGCGCGCGCGAGCAGGCCAAAGCCCGCGGCGAACTGGAATGAAAATTACTTCGCGGTCACGACGACGTAATTCTTTTTGCCCTTGCGGAGCAGAAGATGTTTGCCGAAAAGCAAATCGCTCGTCGTGACTGCGCGCAGGGGATTCGATTCGCGGACGTTGTTGATATTCACACCGCCGCCCTCGATGTCTTTCCGCGCTTGGCCCTTGGACGGGCACAAGCCGGAGTGAACAAGCAATTCCACGAGCGCCAAGCCCGGGCTGCCAAGTTTTGACTTCTCAATTTCTTTTGTTGGCACTTCGCCGACGATGGTTTCAAACACAAGTTGAGCCAAAGAGTTTTTAACCGCGCGCTGCAACGCCTTTTCAAGACCGTATTCTTCGACGTTCTTTTGGCCCGAGCCAAATAGAATATTGCTGGCTTCAACGGTTTCGGCCATTGCTTCGTCGCCGTGAATCATGGCAGTTACTTCGGCTGCCAAACGCCTGTGCGCCTCGCGCGCACCGGGATTTTCCACGTGCTTCTTTTCCAGCGCAGCGATTTCGTCTTGCGACAAAAACGTAAAGTATTTCAAATAACGGATAACATCGCGGTCGTCGGTGTTGATCCAGAATTGATAAAATTTATAGACGCTCGTCTTTTTCGGATCGAGCCACACCGCGCCGGCTTCGGTCTTGCCGAATTTCGTGCCGTCGGCGTTGGTAATGAGCGGCAGCGTGAGGCCATAGACCGTTTTGCCCAGTTTCTTCCGGCACAGGTCAATCCCGGCAGTGATGTTGCCCCATTGATCGCTGCCGCCGATTTGCAGTTCGCAATTGTAATCGCGGCACAGCACCATGAAATCGAACGCCTGGAGCAGCATGTAGCTGAACTCGGTGTAGCTGATGCCCACTTCGCGGTCTTCCATCCGCGCGCGGACGGATTCCTTGGCAACCATCTGGTTGACGGAAAAATGCTTGCCGATGTCGCGCAGGAAATCGAGGAACGAAACGTTGACCGTCCACGAGGCGTTGTCCACCAGTCGTGCCGGATTTTTCTTCGTGTCGAAATCCAGCAGGCGTTTGAGTTGTTCTTTGACGCTCGTGATGTTGCGTTCCAAAATTTCTTTCGTGAGCAACTGGCGCTCCTGGGTCTTGCCGCTGGGATCGCCCACCATGCCGGTCGCGCCGCCTGCCACAGCGATGGGATGATGGCCGAGCAACTGAAATCGGCGCAACGCCAGCAATGGAACCAGATTCCCAACATGCAGCGAATCGGCCGTCGGGTCAAAGCCGCAATAAAGCGTGACGGGCGCGGCGATTTTCTTTTCCAATTCCGCCGCGTCGGTGCAATCGGCGACCAGCCCGCGCCACTTGAGTTCTTCCAGAACGCTCACGCGGGCAGGATAGATTGCCAATTTCCAATTGCCAATTTCCAATTGCCACCGAACTTTGAACTTTAGCCTTCAGCGTTTGGCCTTTAGCCTTTTCCTGCGATGTCGCAGATGCTCAAATCCTCCGGCGCGATGGCCGCCGCCACGCTTACCAGCCGCATCCTCGGCATGGTGCGCGAAATCGTTTATGCCCAGTTCATGGGGGATACCTGGGTCGCCGGCGTTTTCAAGTTTGCATTCCAGATTCCCAACCTTTTCCGGAGGTTACTGGGCGAAGGCGCACTGACGGCAGCCTTCATCCCGATTTTCAAGGAAAAGGAAAAAACGCACGGCGAAATGGAAATGTGGCGCGCGGCCAATGCCGTCATCTCGGGCCTGGTCATCGCCGCGTCGGTCATCATCGGCGTGGTGATGCTTGGGCTTTCCGTGGCGCTCGCGGCACATCAGTTCGTGCCGAAAACGGAACTGACGTTGCAACTGCTGCGCGTGATGTTTCCCTACATGCTGCTCGTGTGTCTGGCGGCGGCGTTCATGGGGATGTTGAACGCACGCGGCCGTTTTTTCATTCCGGCCATGGGGGCAAGCATGCTCAACGTCGTCATGATCGCCTCTGTGCTCTGGCTCGCGCCGAAATTCGGTTTGGACCTGCCGAAGGAGCAGAGGTTGCCGGTGCAGATCTTTGTGCTGGCGTACGGTGTGCTGGCGGCAGGCGCGGCGCAGGCCGCGTTTCAATTGCCGACACTGTGGCGCGACGGTTTCCGTTACCGCTGGGTTTCGCCGTGGCGCAATGAAACCGTGCGGCTCGTCGTGACCCGCATGATTCCGGGCACCATCGGCGTGGCCGCGTTCCAAATCAACGTGACCCTGGTCGGATTTCTCGCCGTCTGGGTCAATCCGCAAATCAACGCCTCGTTTGATTATGCCGTGCGCCTGATGGAATTGCCGCAAGGCATGTTCGGCATTTCGCTGGCAACGTATCTGCTGACGGCGTTGAGCGCGTTGGCTGTGGACAAAAATTACTCGGAATTTCGCGCCACGCTGCGGCACGGGCTTGCGACCCTGCTCTTCGCCAACCTCATCGCCGCCGTTTTGCTGGTCGTGCTGGCCGAACCCATCGTGCGTTTGCTCTTTGAGCACGGCGACAAATTCACTGCCGCCTCAACCGCGCGCGCGACGTTCGCACTGCAATGCCTCGCGCCCGGGCTGGTCGCCTTTTCCAGCGTGAACGTTCTGGCGCGGGCGTTTTTCGCGCTGGGCGACACCCGAACGCCGATGAAGATCAGCATTGTCTGTCTCACGCTGAACCTGATTCTGGCCGCCGCGCTCATCCTGCCACTGCGGCAGGGCGGCCTTGGCCTCGCGAACACGGCAACTTCGATTGGCAACGTCGCGCTGCTGGTTTTCGCGCTGCGGAAAAAGATGGGGCGGCTGGAAATGGAACCGTTGCGCAAAACTTTTTTGCCCCTGGCCATTGCCGGCGCGCTGGCCGGAATCATCGCCTGGTCCGGCTGGCAATTTTGGGAAAACAAAATCGGCCACGGGACCATCACCCTTAAAATCGGCGCGGTGTTCGTGCCGGCGGGCGTTGCTGGCGGGATTTATTTGCTGGCGGCACTGGTCTTCAAAATTCCGGCAGCGAAAGAAATGGTGGAGTTTGCGCTGGCAAAATTGAAAAGGCCGTAGCGGCTTTCGGCAGAAAGCCGCAGATAAAGAAAAGAATATACGGCGGCGGTCTGCCGACCCGCCGCTACGGGCAAGTTTCCACCACCGCCGTCCAGCAGTTCTGTCCGAATTTCGATTTGAATTTTTCGGCCAACGCTTCAGCGCCGGGGACATTTTCAGCGACGGCAAACGTCGTCGAACCGCTGCCGGACATGAGCGCGGCGAGCGCGCCGTTGGCGCGCAGGAATTCTTGAAATAGCGCGAGGACGGGATATTTTTCAAACGCCGGGGCCTCCAGCGAATTGTAAAAGCCGTCAGCGACGGCGGGCCAGTTTGTTGCTTGAAGCCTGGTGATCAATTCCGCCGCCCGGCCCGGCTTGCCGTTCAACGCTGCCGGAAACCGCGCGAGGCTTTGGTAGGCCCAGACCGTCGAGATGCCGAAGCCGGGATGAATCAGCAGGAAGGCCCGGTCTCGCAGCGCCGGGAAAAAGTCCAGTGGCTGGATTTGCTCGCCGCGTCCGGTCGCGAGCGCCGGCCGGTTTTGCAGAAAGAATGGCGCGTCCGAACCGAGCGACGCGGCCAGTTCATTCAGTTTTGCGGCTGAAAGCGGCCGGTCAAACAACTCGTTCAGCGCGAGCAACGTCGTGGCCGCGTTCCCGCTGCCGCCACCCAATCCCGCCGCCAGGGGAATCTTCTTTTGCAGATGAATACGGACCCCGGTATGCGGGTCGTGAAGTTTTAAAAATGCATCCGCCGCTCGAAAAACGAGATTCCGGGAGTCAACCGGCAAAGCGGGCTCGTTGCAGGTGAGCTGAATGCCATGGCTGCCGTGCTCGCAAAGGATTTCGTCAAAAAGATTGACCGGCTGCAGCACGGTTTCGAGTTCATGAAAGCCGTCCGGCCGTTTGCCCAGGACGTTCAGCAGCAAATTGACCTTGCAGGGGGATTTCCTTTCGAGCGGCATGGTCTCACAAAAGAAAAACGCGCCAACGGGGGATGGTTGGCGCGCTGGTGAAAACGAAATCGGGCACGGTCAATTGTCGAAGATTTTGAACCGGCTGCCGGGAATGAACGGCGCGACATCGCCCCCGGTAAAACCGGTGTAGGTGTCCGTGTCGAACAACGAATCCGAAACCAGCCCCGGCTTGTAGCTCTCGGGATAAACGGGTTCGGGCTTGAAATGGGAGGTGAACATTGGTCCGTACGGCGGCAGCGGAAACGTGACGACTTCAAACACGCCCATGCCGGCGCGGGCCAGCGAGCGATCGAAGCCGCGCACGGCGCCGGTCGTATAACCGGCGTCCGGTGACTCCAGCACCGCCGTTTGCTCGATGCTGCGGCGCATTTCACCCATGCGGACAATTTCGTAGAAGTTGTTCATGCCGCGGCCGAGTTTTTGTTCCGGCCCGGCGCAGCCGGAAGTGAGCAACGCGGCCAGCGTGACCACGGTGAGAAATAGCATTGCGTTTCGCATACGGTTTTTCTTGTTGACGACCCGAACTTACGCCGAATCCGGCGGATGTAAAGCCTGTTTTCGGGTCTTATGCCGTGGTCGGAACGGGCAGTTCGGACGTTCAATGCCAATGCAGACGCAGCCACGGCCAGCCATATTTGCAGCCGACCCACACCAGCCCGGCAAACAACAACAAGCCCGCCAACCCGAGCAGAAGTGTGCGGCGCGCCTTGGCGCGGTCCGGCTGGTCCCAATACCACGCGATCCAGACCGTCACCTCGTAGAGCAATTGCAGCGGCACAAACATGACCAGTTGCGTGATAACCTCCGGGGTCGTCAGGACCGCGCCGAGAAACAGGTTGATCACAATCATGTACCGACGGGCCTTCGACAGCGTGCCGTAGCTGAGCACGCCGATTTTTACCAGCGTGAGAATCACCACCGGCAGCTCGAAACCCAGCCCCATGCCCAGCATGAATTTGCAGACGAAACTGATGTAGTCCTCCGCCCGCCATTGGAACGCGCCGAACCCGAGCCAGCGTGAATACATCTGCGCCGCCGACAGCGCGACCGGCATCAACGCGAAATAGCAAAAAGCCACGCCGATCAGAAACAGTCCGCCACCGATAATCGCTCCGCGATAAACGTATTTTCGCTCGCGCATTTTCAGCGCCGGAAAAACGAACGCGGCAATGAAATAAGAAATGGGCAACCCGGCCAACACCATGCCACCGTAAAAGGCGACCTGAAACGCCACGACAAACCCGCCCGCCGGGCTGAGGTTGATCAAATCAATTCGGGCCCGCCGTACGCCGGCCGCGGCGTTCGGGTCGGGATTGGCGTGCCAGCCGAGCACGTGATTGGTGCCGATGACCAGCGGTTCGATTTCAACGGAGACAAAACGGTTCGTGCCAAGATTCAACGTTTGCTGCTGTTGCGGCGTAAGCGGAAAAACGCCAAGCCGGTTGGTGCCGAAACTCACAGCGACGATCTGGTTGGTGCCGAAGTAATGGATCCGGGCGTGGGTCAACGGCCATTTGATGATCCGGACGACGTCGTTGGCGGCAAGGAGGCACACCAGCATCCCCAAAAACAACGCGACCAGGCTCTTGATGAGCACCCAGCGGAAATCCTCGAGGTGTTCGAGAAACGTTTTGACCGGACCGCCTTCGGGCCTGTCGGGACGCTCCGGTTCGTTATCGCCGGCCATGCCGAAAGTTTCCCGCCTTCAGGACTTCGGCGGGTTGGAAGACTGCGAAACGGTCTGGCCGGGCTGGGATTGGCCGTTCTTCACGGATTTGTCCGGTTGAGCGGGTGTCTCATTCGCCGCGTTTTGAATTTCATCCGTCACTTCGCGCGCGCCCTTCTTGAATTCCCGGATGCTCTGGCCCAAACCACGGGCCAGTTCGGGTAGTTTCTTGCCGCCGAATATGACCAGAATGGCCAAAACGATTAGCACGACCTCCCAGCCGCCTAATGACCACGCTAACATGGTATTCATAAATATTTTGTCGAGCCTGAACAAGGCTACGCCCGTTCCGGGGAATAGTAAAGCGGCAAAAAGGGGTCGCGGCTTGTCTCAAACCGCAGCACGCGCTGACGTAAACCCCCCATGTTTTCAATAATTATTGACGAAACACACGCTGCGAGTTGGGATAACTCGCGCTCCGAACTTCAGGTGATGCGATTAAAAAACAGCGCGGGCAGTAACCCGCGCGTTACAAAGCAAATAAGTCCAGGAACCTGCGGACGAGCCGTCCGCGCTCCGAAATTACATCCCGGCTTTTGGATGCAGCAGCACGAAATCGTCCCGGCGGTTCTTGGCCCAGGCGGATTCGTCGTGGCCGGGATCCACCGGCTTGTCCTTGCCAAAACTCCGGGTCTCGACGCGCATCGGGTCCACACCCAGTTTGGCCAGCGCCTCGCGCGCGGCCAGCGCGCGGCGTTCGCCGAGCGACCGGTTATATTCCTCCGTGCCGCGCTCGTCGCAATTGCCCTCGACGAGCAGCTTGGTGTTCGGATCGGAACTCAAGGCCTGGGCGACCGAGGCCAGGTTCGCCTTCTCGCTGCTTCGGATATCGGAACGGTCGTAGGCAAAATGAATCGTGTAAGCCGCCAGCACCGCGCGGTCGGCCAGCATGTTGTCGAATTCTTCCGGTGGCGGCAGAGCCATTGGATTGACATTCGGGTTTTCGTTCGGGTTTATGGGCGGGGTATTCGGCAGCGTGGTGGGATTGTTATTCTCACCCACCATTGGCCGTTGCCCCGGCAGTTGCGTGACGCCGACGGGTTTGTGTTTGCAGCCCGTCGTGGCAAGGGTGGCGGCCAGCGCCAGCACGAGTGGATAAATCAGTTTTGTCGTTTTCATATTTTTGCTTTGGTTAAAATTTGGTTAAAGGTTCGTGAAAATTCAAAATCACCGCGCCCAGGCGGGCTGAGAATCGTTTCCCGAAACTCGGGCCACATCTTTGACTTGTTTTGTCGGCGCGTCAAGCAAAGACAGCACATACCGGTAAGAAGCCGTGCGCCGCGCATAAATCAGCGTCCGGGAATTCGGCGCCCAAGACGGGTCCTCGCCGGGCACCAGGAGGGTGACGTCACCACCGGCGATCGGCACCACGCAAATGTCAAACTCGCGGGCTTGCGAGGTGAAGGCAATCCATTTGTTGTCCGGCGACCAGTCCGGCTCCGTCGGATTCGAGACGCCGACGGTTTTGACGATTTGCACTTCGCCGCCGCCCGCCGGCACCTTGGCCAGCAACCGCCGCGAATTGATTTTGGTCGCGAAGCAAATCCATTGACCGTCGGGTGACCAGCACGGCGCCGAATCCTCGCTTGTGGCCGTCATTTTTTTCAAACCCGAGCCGTCGGCGTTGCAGACATACACATTCGGGCTGCCGCCCTTGCTCAGAATCATCGCCACCTTCGTGCCATCCGGCGAAACGGCGGCGCTGGTGTTCAGACCGCCGTAACGCGCAATCGCCCTGCGTTGGCCGGTGGTCAGGTCGTGATAAAAAATGTCCGGATTGCCGAGCTTGTAGGACGTGTAATACAGCGCAAGCCGGTCGGGCACCCACGCGGGCGCAGCGACGATAGCGCCGTCGTGGGTGACCGCCTGCGGATTGTGGCCGTCGAAATCGGCCACGTAAATCTCGCCGTTGCCATCGGGCTGTTCCGCCTTGAACGCTATTTTAGTGAGCGCAATGCCTTTTTCGTGGCGGATGGCCATTACGATGTCGTCGGCGAACGCATGGGCCTCCCGCCGGATTGACGCGCCGGTGTAGCTGCGGGCGAGCAAAGAGTTTTTGCTGAACCGGTCCGTCACCCGTCCCTGCACGTTGCCCGCGTTGCTGCCGCTGATGAGGTATTGCGCGGCGTCGGGACTGACAAAACTGAACCCCTGGACGTAAAGATCGAATTTCAAAACGTCGGCGGCTTCGCCAGTGAAACCGTCGAGCGAAACCGGAATCGGCGGGGTCATGCCCATGCGAATGGTCGGCTGAATGACGATTTCGTTCTGCTCGTTTTGACCGCGCGCAACTGCGGCGGCGAGAAGAAAAACCGGGAGGAAGATATTGATCAGTTGGAGATGGATATTTTTCATTCGAGCGTGCGTTCAACCTGGGGGTTAAAGCTGATGGGATAAGTCCGTTCTTTCTCGGTCGCACCTTCGGGGAACGGCGCGACATAAGTGACCCGATCCAAGGTGTGCTGGACCGCCGCGTCCCAAACCGGGTCACCCGATGGAGAGACAATGCGCGAGGAAATCACCGTTCCGTCACTGGCAATGGTCACCCTGACTTTCGTGATTTCGTTGTCGTTCGCAATTTCATTGGGCAGGAAGGAATTCATCGTCCGTTCGTAAACGCTCTTCACCACGGCGTCGTAGCTGGCGTAAGACACGCTGCCGGTGCCAGGCATGTCAATCGTGACGCCGGACTTGAAATTTGCTTTCAAGTTCTGGATGGCCTTTTGGAATGCCTGCTGCCGCAACCGCTGTTGCCGGCGCGTATCATCCTGTGTGTTTGCAGATGTCGTGTTCTTTGGCGCTGTGCGCGTGACCAATTGGGTGTTGATTTGAATTTTTGGCTTTTCCGCCGGCGTCGGCTCCTTCATGACCGGCTTGACGGGTTCCGGCGTTTCCACTTTGACTGGCGGCGGAGGCGTCACCACCGGTTGCGGGGGAGTCGCGGCCGGTTGCGGCGGCGTGACTACCGGCGCGGGCGGCGGTAGCTGGGCATTGCGCACACCGCTGTTGAACGCCGCGTCAATCAGAATGGCCGGGATGACATCCAGCACCGGCAAATTGTCCACCTTGGGTTTCGGCGCGAAGAAGCCGGGGCCAACGACCAAAATCACGATCAGCAGCAGGTGCATGCCCGCGGTCAAAATCGTGCATTTTTTCTGCAATCGGTTCATTTGGGTGGTTCCGTGCGGAGCGAGTAGCGCGAAATGCCATAGCGCTGGCAACCGTCCAGCAACTCCGCGACGTATTTATAAGGCCCATCCCCGTCCGCACGGATGTAAACAATCAAATTCGGATTGGACTTGAAGTCCGACGCCAATCGCGTGGTCAACTGGTCGAGGTTCATCGCCTGCCGGTCGAGCTTGTAGTAGCCGGTGTTGCTGATTTCCACAGTGCGGATGTCGCTTTTTCTGACGGTTTTGTCAGGCTGGCCCCCGCGCGGGAGCTTGAGGTTAATGCTCTGTTCCAGCAGAGGCGTGGTGATGACGAAAATGATGAGCAGCACGAACGCGAGGTCGAGCAGTGGCGTGATGTTGATTTCACTCAACGTTACCAGATAACTGCGCTGTGAAAATCTTCTCATGGCTGCAAACTATTCTTCCTCGAGATACTCCGATTCCATTTTGGAAACCAGTTCCTGCGCGAAATTGTCCAGACCGACGGTGAACACGCGCAAATTGTGCACGAGCCAGTTGTAGCCGAACATGGACGGAATCGCCACCAGCAATCCCGCGACGGTGGTGATGAGCGCCGCCGCCACGCCGGGCGCCATCGCGGCAAGCGTGGCCGCACCCTGGGGCGCCTGCGCAATGCCGCCGAACGCACTCATCACGCCCCAAACGGTGCCGAGCAGGCCAAGGAACGGCGCACCGCTCACGGCAATCGCCAGCAGAATCAGGCCCGATTCCAATTTCAACGATTCCTGGGCGACGACATTTTCGATGGCGCGTTTGACGTGTTCCATGTTTTTGAGCGTGACGCGTTGCTTGCGCCGGTCGCCGCCGGGACCGCGCAGCCGCGCGTCCAGTTGCGTACAACCGGCCTGATAAACCATGAACAGCGGGCAGCCTTCAACCTGCAAACTGCGGTCGAAAATCTCCAGCACGGATTTCTGGGCGCGAAACTCGGTGGAGAAATACTGGTTCAGCTTCCGGGCCCGGCGCATTTGCATGGCTTTTGACGTCATAACCGACCACGCGATGATGGAAAAGACAAACAGACAAGCGATAACCGCCTTGCCTTCCGGCGTCGCCTGTTTCCAGACGTAGATGAGTTCCGCCTGATTCGAAGCGGCCCCCACGACGATACACAAGAGTCCATTCATCATCCCGACAATTTCGCTGGTCGTGAGGAACCGATGTAGCGGCCAAGCGGCAGGTGGTCGAGCTTTTTCCTGCCGGACAAATTATTAATCGCCGCGCGGGAATTGCCAAGCTTTTTTGCGAGGAAAAATTCTCCACGCTTGCTGGATGCGTAAAATGGCTTACAAAGAAAGCCGATGTCCCGTCTGCTTGGCCGACGCCAGAACCACGAAAGCCCGGAGATCCGCCCGGGAGACACTCGCGCGGCGAGAGCCCGTCCGCGCCTCATTGGACTATTGCTCGCGCTGGGCACGCTGCTGGCGTACCTGCCCGTGGGCCACTATGGCTTTGTGGTTTATGACGACAGCGATTATGTCACGGAAAATCCTGTCGTTCAAAACGGCCTGACCCGGGCCGGCGTCGCCTGGGCCTTCACGACCGGATGCGCCGGCAACTGGCATCCGCTCACCTGGCTCTCGCATATGCTGGATTGCGAACTGTTCGGGCTTAATGCCGGGGCGCAGCACCTGGTCAACGTCATGTTCCATGCGGCCAATGTAATTTTGCTTTTCGCGTTGTTGCTCCGATTAACGAACCGCCTGTGGCCCGGTGCTTTCGTTGCGGCATTGTTTGCGTGGCACCCGCTGCACGTCGAATCCGTCGCGTGGATTTCAGAACGCAAGGACGTCCTGAGCACGTTCTTCGGGTTGCTGACGTTGCTGGCGTATGCCGTGGCAGTGACCAGTGGCAGGTGGC
>Ga0335081_10014243_pt1 | contig 12865 bp, 8 predicted proteins | sample Lox_Sample_35_FD_206713 | JGI IMG/M metagenome (GOLD analysis project Ga0335081, IMG submission 206713) | Soil microbial communities from Loxahatchee National Wildlife Refuge, Florida, United States - Lox_Sample_3.5 | ecosystem: Environmental > Terrestrial > Soil > Wetlands | place: USA: Florida...
GGCGGCGGACCGGCGCCGATCCGGTTTGATGACGCCACAGCCGAGTCGGGCATCCGCTTCACCCACTCGTTCGGCGCCGAGAAACTGGGATCGCTGCTGGAGAGCACCGGCGCGGGGTGCGTCTGGTTCGACTATAACAACGATGGAAAGCCCGACCTGTTCGTGGTGAGCGGGCGCCCACTGGGAAAGGAGATGCATCCATACCCGTTGCGCAAGGCACCCGACCCCGCCCCCACGAATCACCTCTATCGCAACGACGGCGATGGCAGGTTCACCGACGTCACGGCCGACGCCGGCGTCGCGGGCGACAGCTTCAGCTTCAGCGCGGTAGCGGCCGATTTCGATAACGACGGTTTCACCGACCTGCTGGTGACCAGCTACGGCCGCGTGACCCTCTACCGCAACATGGGCGACGGCACGTTCGAGGATGTCACGAAAAAGGCCGGCCTCGACGTGAAAGGATGGGCCATCAACGCCACGTGGCTCGACTACGACCGCGACGGCTGCGTGGACCTCTTCATCGGCCGCTATGTGAAGTTCGACCCGAAGTATCGCTCTTACTACGCCGCCGACAACTACCCCGGACCGCTCGACTATGCGGGCGATACCAACCTGTTGTACCACAACACCTGCAAAGGCTCGTTCGTCGATGTGAGCGAAAAATCAGGCATAGCAGCCCACGTGGGACGCGCGATGGGAGTGACAGCGGCGGACTTTGACGGCGACGGCTATACCGACATATACGTCACCAACGACAAGACCGAAAACCTGCTGTTTCACAACAAACACGACGGCACTTTCGAAGAGATCGCTACCGAGGCCGGCGCCGCCTTCGGCCAGAACGGCGAATCCACCTCCGCCATGGGCCCGGTCTTCTTCGATCCCGAAAATCGCGGAGCCGCGGACCTGTGGGTGAGCGATTCGCGGTACAACCGTCTGCTGCGAAACACCGGAAAACTCGAGTTTACCGACACCACCCAGCAGTCCTCCATTGCCCAGTGGACAGCGCAATACACCAGTTGGGGCACCGGCGCCTACGATTTCGATAACGACGGTTGGCGCGACATCTTCATCGCGCATGGCGGCCTCATTCATCTCATCCCCCAGGAGCATTCGCTCTTCCGCAACCTCGGGAACGGGAAGTTTCAAGATGTCTCGGCGGCGGCCGGCGCCTTCTTTCAGACGAAGACCGTCGGCCGCGGAGCGTGTTTCGCCGATTACGATACGGACGGCAAGGTCGATGCATTCCTGGTCAATCTGGGAAGCGCCGGAGTACTCCTGCACAACACCACCGCGCAGGCCGGCCACTGGATCAAGGTCGCGCTGGCCGGAGTCAGGAGTAATCGAGATGGCATTGGCGCGGTTGTCGAAGTGGTTGCCGGCGGAGTCAAACAACGTGCCGAGCGAGTGGCGGCCTCGGGCTACCTGAGCCAGGACGACTGGCGCCTGCACTTCGGCCTGGGCGCGAGTACACGGGTCGATCGGATCACCGTCACCTGGCCGGGCGGCATGCGGCAGGTGCTCGAAAACGTGGCCGCCGGCCAGGTGGTCACGATTCGGGAGAAGCCGTGATGCGAAGCGTGGCGCGGACACTCCTGGCTGGTGCGCCGGCGACCCTGTACCCGCCCGACAAGCGCCGAGATGAGTCTCGGCGCGGCAGGCAGGAGTGTCTGCGCCACATCGCCTGCCTCGTCCTTTTCGCCTGCATTGCTGTGGCGGCCGCTCCCATCCGCTACCCCAGCCCTGATGACCTGGCCCTCTCTCGCGATGGCAAACAGCTTTACGTAGTCTGCGGCGGCACTGATGAGCTGGTGGTCATCGATCGCGCAACGAACGGCATCGCGCGCCGCGTGCCGGTAGGGCGCCTACCTCGCGGCATCGCGGTGAGCCCCGATGGGTCGCGTATCTATGTTGCTAACTCCTGGTCCGACAGTGTCAGCGAAATCGATGCGGAAACCCTCCGCGTCGTTCGCAATCTCCCCTCGGGGTTCGAGCCGACTGGAGTGGCAGTGGATGGCCGCGGCGAGTTTCTGTACGCCGGAAACCGCATCGGCGGCGATGTTTCGGTCATCGACCTCCATGCCGCGAGCGATGCGCGCCGCCTGGTCGCGGGCCGTGGAGCCAGTTGGATGGCCGGCAACGCGGATGGCTCGCGCGTGTACGTAACCCACATCTACCCCAACCCCGGCAAGTTTCGAACTCCGCCGGAATCCGAGATCACCGAGATCGATACAACGTCGCGCACGATTGTGTCGCGCCTGCCACTGCACAACGTCGGCGGGGTCTTCCACGTCGCGATAACGAAGGACGGCCGGCTGGGGATCGCGGCGCAGATGCGTCCCAAGAACCTCATCCCCCTTGCACACGTGGAACACGGATGGGCCTTTGGCAATTCCTTGGCGGTCTTTGGGGACGCGATCGGTAGTGTCGTCCAACTTCCGCTGGATGCCATCGAGGATTATTTCTCGCTGCCCTTCGGCGTCGCGATTTCTCCCGACCAGACGAAGGCCTACGTCTCCGCCGCCGGATCCAATGAGGTGGCGATTCTAGACGTGCGGCAACTGATCGCCGCGGCTACCGCTTCCGGTGCCGCGGCATTGGCCAACGACTTATCGGCGGCATCGCGCTACGTCATGTCCCGCATCCCCGTGGGCCGCAACCCGCGGAGCATCGTGCTCTCGCCCGACGGCGCCACCCTCTATGTAGCGAACCGCCTGGACGACACGATTTCCGTGCTCGATACCGCCCGGGACGAAGTCACATCTACCATCCCTCTCGGCGGTGCCGCGGAAATCACTCCGGAGCGCAGCGGCGAGCGGCTGTTCTATTCCTCCCGATATGCCTTCGGCAACCAGTTCGGCTGCGCGAATTGCCACCTGGATGCGACCATCGACGGCCTCTCCTGGGACCTCGAACCGGACGGCTTCGGTGTGGACATCGTCGATAACCGCTCGCTCGAGCAGATTGGCGAGACCGCGCCCTACAAGTGGAATGGCGGCAATCCCGACCTGCAGACCGAATGCGGAGTCCGCACGGAGCGCTTTTTCTTCCGTTCCCAGGGTATTCGCGGAGACGACCTGGAAGACCTGGTGCGCTTCATCAAGTCGATCCCGCTGCGGCCCAATCGTTACCGCCTGCCCGACGGGCAACTGACGCCTGCGCAAGAGCGCGGCAAGGCCATTTTCGAACGGGAGACCCGCAAAGACGGAACTCCGATTCCCGACGATCTGAAGTGCTTCGTCTGCCACTCGGGTCCCCACTTCACGAGCCAGGAACTGGCCGACGTAGGCACCGGCAAGGCCACCGACCGCTCGCCAAAGATCGATGTCCCACATCTGACGAACGTAGCGTACAGCGCGCCCTACCTGCACGATGGCTCCGCGCGCACGCTGGAAGAAATCTGGACCGTGTTCAATCCGAACGATCGACACGGTGTGACCAACGACCTCACCAAGGATGAGCTGAATGATCTCATCGAGTACCTGAAGACGCTATGACGAGAAAATGTGGCGCCGGCACTCCTGCCTGCCGCAGATCGCTTGCACTGATCGTCAGTGCGTGCGGACTTTTCGCGCAGGACCTGCCGCAATTTCGATGGGAGAATTTCACGACTGCCGGCGGGCTCCCCGACAACCGCGTGTACAGCATTTGTGTAGATGGGGATCGCGTCTGGGCGGGAACCGACAACGGGCTGGGGCTCTACGAGCACGGCAAATGGCGGGTCTTCACGCCCGCCGACGGGCTGGCGCATCGCGCGGTGCTCAGCCTGGCGCTCGACAAGCAGACCCACGACCTCTGGATCGGCACCATGGCGGGCCTCAGCCGTTACTCAGCCGGCCGCTTCGACACCTTCACGCAGCTTTCCAGCGGGCTGGCCAACGACGTTGTCTACGGCGTGGCCGTCCAGGGCGATTTCCTGTGGGTCGCGACCGCCGCCGGCGGCAGCCGCCTCAATACCCGCACCGGCGAATGGCAACTCTATAACGAGCGCAATACGCCGATGTACGAGATCTGGACCTACAGCGTTACCGCCGCGCCGGACAAGGTCTACTACGCCGTCTGGGGCGGCGGCGTTCTGGAATACGACGTCAGGACCGAGCGATGGAAAGATTACAACGACCCCGACGGCGAGACCGAAATCGTCCTTTACAAGGACCAGGGGCTGATTCACGAGATCACCACATCGGTGAGCTATGGAAGCGGCGTCCTGTGGGTGGCCACTTATTTCGGGGCCAGCCGCTACGACGGCCGCAACTGGCGCAACTTCCTCGACAAGGACAGCGGCCTGCCCAGCAACTTTCTGAACCAGGTGAAAACCATCGACGGAACGCGCACCTGGTTCGCCACCGACAAGGGCCTGGCATATTTCGATGGCGAGCGTTGGGCCACATGGCGTCCGGCTCTCGATACCCACGCGCCCGAAATGCTGCTGCGCGATGCGCAGGGCACGGTATCGCGAGTGGCCGTGGATACGGCTCCCTCGCACCACTACACGTTCGGCATCGATTTTCAGGGTGACGACGTGTGGGTGGCGACAGCCCGGGGCGTCAGCCACGGGATTCGCATCAAGACGAAAGGACAATCCAAATGACTATCCTGGAAGCAGTCGAAGAACTCGGCCGGGTGGAGAAGGTGGAAAAACGCGCCATCTCCGCGCCGTCAGCCCTCAACGAAGCCGGCGAGTACGGCAGTTCGTTTTCGCGCGGATTGCGCATCGACCTGAACGGCCTGTCCGTCCTGCTGATCTCCGGAACCGCCAGCGTGGACGAGTACGGCAGGACGGCGCACGTGGGCGACTTTCGCGCGCAGTGCCGGCGAACGTACCGGAACATCTCCGCGCTTCTGGAATCCGAGGGCGCCACCTGGAAAGACGTGGTGCGGACCACGTGCTATCTGCGCGATATCGAGCGCGACTATGCCGCGTTCAACGAAGAGCGGACCACCTTCTTTCGCCTGCAGGGGTTGGACCCGCTCCCGGCTTCGACCGGAATCCAGGCGATCCTCTGCCGCCCCGACCTGCTGGTGGAGATCGAGGCGATCGCCATGTTCGTTCGGCATCGGGAGGAGTGATGCGCCGCGGCGTTGGATGCCTGGCGGCCTTCGTCTGGGGCGCCGCCGCTGTGTCCGCCCAGACCTGTACCTGCGGCGCCAATCCGCCCGGACCGCCCGTGGTCCGGACCCTCGAGCCCTACGCCAGCGAACCCGAGGACCTGAGGCCGTTTTCCCGCTTCACGAAGCCCTATTACGAGCACTACACCAAGACCCCCGAGTACAATGGCGCCGCTTCGGAAGTTGCCACCACACTTGCGGCGGACGTGAGCGAGGTGGCCATCGGCTTCCTGGGACCGATCGAGAATCACAAAGACCTGGCGCTCGGAACCGCCATGCTCCACGGCGCCGAACTGGCCATCCGGGAAGCCAACGCGCGCGGCGGATATTGCGGCAAACCGTTCCGCCTGAAGATCCACAACGACGCCGCCACGTGGGGCGCCTCGAGCAACGAAATCGTGAAGATGGTTTACGACGAGAAGGTCTGGGCCATGCTCGGGTCGATTAGTGGAGATTCCACCCACATTGCCCTGCGCGTCTCGCTGCGCGCGGAACTGCCGATCGTCAACAGCGCCGCCACGGATCCCACCATCCCCGAAACCATCATTCCCTGGATCCTCACCAGCATCCAGGATGACCGCGTGCAGTGCTACACGCTTGCCCGCCGCATCTACAGCGATCTCGGATTGAAGCGCATCGGCCTTCTTCGCGTGAATGAGCGATACGGCCGCTTCGGAGTCGCCAAGTTCCGCGATGCCGCGCGCCGGCTCGGGCACCCCGTAGTGATCGAGCAGAAGTTTGCCCCCGAGGACCGCAGTTTCACCAACCAGTTGCGCGTGCTCGAGGATTCCCGCGTGGATGGCGTCGTCCTCTGGGCAGATGCCGCGGCCGCCGGCACGATCCTCAAAGAGATGCGGCAGATGGGCATGAAGCAGCCGGTCTTCGGCAGCTTCCGCGTTCTGGGAGACGACCTGCTGCACATCGCGGGCGATGCCGCAGAAGGTCTCGAGATCGTCTACCCGTTCGATCCCAGCCGCGACGATCCCGCCTGGATCGACTTCCAAAAGCGCTTTGTGGCGGCGTACCAGGCGAAGACCGACGCCTTTTCGGCGCTCGGCTTCGACACCATGAACATCCTGCTCGGCGCCATCTGCCGCGCCGGTCTGAACCGCGGCCGCATCCGCGACGCGCTTTACGGCATCGAGCACTACCGCGGCGTGGCCGGCGAGATGACCTTCGATCCGAACGCCAAGAATATCGCGCCCATGTATCTTGGGACGGTCAGGAACCAGAGGCTCTCCTTCCGCCGCTATACCATGGACAAACCGTATGCCAAGGTGGGCGAAAACGGCGTGAATTACTCCGGGCCTGAGATTCCGGACGCAGGCGGGCCGGGGCTGAAGATCGGAGTCTTCGGGCCTGGAGCGGACAAGCTCGCCTCCACCATCCGGTTCCCCGGATTCGAGGTCGCCGGCGTCTCTTCCGACGTCCCCTGGGGCAAAGCTTCCACGGAACTCGTCAAACTGGTCTACGATCCCGCCGTGCTCGGATTGGTAGCGGTCGGACGAGAGCAGGCCCACCTTGCGGAACAGATCGCCGTGAAGACGTTCCTGCCGGTGCTCGCGATCTCCTCCGACCAAACCCTGACATCGGCGAACGTTCCATGGATCTTCCGCGTCGGGCCGGAGGCGACCCCAACAGACGCGGTCCGCTGTCTCGCGGCTGCAGCCGCGCGTGCCGGGCCGAACCGGGGCCGGATCCGGGACCTTCTCGCTTCGGGCAAGACTCTCGCTGGAGGTTATGCGTTCGCCTCCAATGGCGAGCCCGTGAAGTAGTAGCCTCGGGCTTGCCCCGCATAGCGCGAGGCGCTAGACTCCAGGCAGGAGGCAACTCACGGCCGCGCCCGTGATTGTCTCCGCAGCGTACCACCTGCTGCGCCGCGGACTGTTCCCGCCTTCCTGGCGGCAGGCGGATAGCGAATGACATCCGAAAGGAGGCACACATGGCGCCTTCGACAACACTGTTGTGGGTCCTGGGACTGGTGGCAGCGGGCATAGCCTGCAGCACAGCTCGCGATCCGGCCAAGGGCTTTCGGCTAGCCGGGAACGGCGACACGCAACGCGGCAAAGCAGCCTTCATCGAGTTTCGATGCTACTCCTGTCATGAAGTGCAGGGAAGCAACCTGCCCCGCCCGGCCAATCGGCCCGTCACCCTGGGCGGGTCTGTAGCGCACCAGCCGAGTGACGGCTACCTGGTGACGGCGATCATCAATCCGGCGTATCATGCGGACCGCTACCCGTCGGCCGACCTGGGCTCCCAAGGCGTCACCACGGGCATGCCGGAATACGCCAGTCGCATGACCGTGCAGCAACTGACCGATATCGTGGCCTATCTGCAGACACGCTACGCGTTGAGTCCTCTTCCCGTGCGGAACGAGTAGCCACTATGCTGCCGCCGTCGATCCGGTGGTGGTCTTCATCTTGCGAGCGATCAGGAATGCCAGTTCCAGCGCCTGCTCGTAGTTCAACCGCGGATCGACTTCCGACTCGTATGCCCGCGCCAGATCCTGTTCCCGTTGCGCGCGCGCTCCGCCGGTGCACTCCGTCACGTTCTCACCAGTCAGTTCGATGTGGACGCCTCCCAGCTCTTGCCCCATCGCGCGGTGGATGTCGAATGCCTGCTCGACTTCCGACTGGATATCTTCGAATCGCCGTGTCTTGACACCCTCGGTGGTGAGGCGCGTATTTCCGTGCATGGCGTCGCAGATCCATACGGCTTGGCCCCCTTCGGCGCGCACGATCTCGATCAACCGCGGCAGTTCCCCGGCGATCTGGTTCACACCGAAGCGGTGGATCAGGGTCAGCCGTCCGGGGGTGCGCTGGGGATCCAGCGTTTCCAGCCAACGCGCCACGGAATCGCGTGTGGTCCCCGAACCCACTTTGATGCCGATGGGATTCTCGATGCCGCGCGCGTACTCGATGTGCGCGCCATCCGGGTCGTTGGTGCGAAGTCCGACCCACGGGAAATGGGTGGAGAGGTTGAAATAGCCGGACCTGCGGGGTACAGGCCGGGTTTGCGCCTGCTCATATCCCAGAAGCAAGGCCTCGTGCGAGGTGAAGAAATCGATCCGGTCACTCTCGCCGGCGCGGACGCCGAACACGCCTTCCATGAAACCCAGAGCCTCGCTAATGGTCGAAATCATGCGACGGTATTCGTCGGCCATGGGCGAATGTCGTACCCAGTCGAGATCGAAGTATTCCGGATGGTGCAAATCGACAAAGCCGCCCTTGATCAGGGCGCGCATGAAGTTCAGCGTCAGCGCCGAGCGCTCGTAGCCTCGCAACAACAATTGGGGATCGGGCGTGCGCGCCTCCGCTGTGAAAGCGGGCCGGTTGATGTTGTCGCCGCGATAGGATGGCAGAGATATCCCGCCTCGCGTTTCCATGGGGGCGGACCGGGGTTTGGCATACTGGCCGGCCACTCGCCCCACGCGGATCACCGGACGCCGCGCGCCGACCACCAGCACCAGGCTCATTTGCAGCAGCACCTTGAGGGTATTGGTGATGCGCGCCGACGTGCAATCCACGAACCGCTCCGCGCAGTCCCCACCCTGCAGCACAAAGCACTGTCCGCGGGCGGCGTCCGCCAGCAGAGCCCGCAGCCGTACGATCTCCCAACTCGTGACCAGCGGCGGCAGCCTGCTCAGCTCATGGAGCACGCCGTCACGTTCGGCCGCATCGGGATACTCCGGCTGCTGGAGTGCCGCGTAACGGCGCCACGAATCGGGCTGCCACTCAGCGCGCATTTCTCACACTCATCTGATTGGTATCATTTCATAGAAAAGGTCCCATTTCACTAATTGTCATCGCCCGCCGGCGTGCCAGACTGCTTCCGGCTGCGTATTCGGACTTCTGGTGCTGCTCTTCATTTTTTCACGTGCGTTTCGACCTGCACGAATATCCCCTCCATATCGTCATGTCTGTGATGATCCGGAATCTTGCATTGCTCTTAACAAATGGTGTTGAGTGCGATAGCAGCCGAACAAGAGGTTCGCCGGACGGCACCCGGCAAAACCGACCTCGAATGGGCGGTTGCGCTGGCCGGGCGATTCCCAAAGGCGGACGACTACGCGGCCGATTATGCCGACAAACTTCGCGAGGCCTTGCCCCAGATCACGGAACTGGCAGGTTCGGGGGCCGGCCACGTGCGATCGGCGTTCACCGGGGCGCAGGGCGCCGACCCCGGGGGCGGTGAAGCGGCTCACGTGCGCGACCGGCTGGTGACGAAGGTGCCCGCCCTGGCGGGAGCGAAGCAGTTCTCCGAGGCGCGCGACCTGCTTCATGGAGTGGACGACCAGGGCGTGAGCGGGCAGGTTCGAACGCTGGTGGATTATGCGGAGGCGGCAGGCGCCTTGGAAAGAAGAGGTCCGCGGTGGGCGTTCACGCTCTCCAACACGATTCGTGGCGGCGTGAAGCGCGCGCTGCTCTATGCGGGCACAGCGGCCGCGACTCAAGACCGTGACGAAGCCCTGCCCTATTTCCAGTTGGGCGTTCGCGACACGGAATTGCTGTCTGCCGAACAGCGAATGGTGACGACCGCCGCATTGTCGAGCGTGATGCTGCCAAAAGATGCGGAGAGCGGCTTTCTGGCTCTCAGTCTGCTGGTGAAGGCAATGACGCGTACACCAGTCCGCACAGGGTCCGATTCGAGCCTCAGGTGGTTCGCAAGATCTACTCGGCCAACGCGAGTACTTTTACCGACGGCTCTCTGATTCTGGCCAACGGCCGCTGCCTCTGTGAGGTGGTAGATACGGGCCGCGGCCGCCACACATTCGGGCTCAAGATACTTCGAATCGCGGGATTCGACTTAACCGGACTGGTCAAGCCAAAGAGCAGGTCGTAATCCTGGTGCATCCCTTGGGTACAGCCCACTGATGTCACCTCGCATTTTCCAGCACCGGGTCCCGTTCCAACCGCCTGATCATCGCGGAAGCTGATTGGAGAGAATCTTGGGAAAGATCTATTCCCGAGACTCCCGAGACACTTTCGGCCGTGACGCTCATCCAGAATAAATCGGAAGGGTACAAAAATGGCCACACCAAAGGGTGATTTTTCTGGTGAGCGCGGAAGGAATCGAACCTTCAACCTAGTGATTAAGAGTCACTTGCTCTGCCAATTGAGCTACGCGCCCGCTCGGAGTGATTCTGGCTGGAAGTGCGGCGCGATTTCCATCGGCGCCACCATCGAATTATAGCACCTTACGCCCTGCTTCCGCCGGAATCGACGCCGCCGCCAACTGCGCGATGTCGAGCAGTTTTGGGGGGGTCTGCGTGACCACGCCGAGCGCGTCGCGGAACATCGTCTGGCAGAACGGACACGCCGTGCCGATCACGGCTGCTCCCGTTCCCACCAGATCTTCGACCCGCGTCACGTTGACGCGCTTTCCCTTTTCCTCGCCGAGGAACATCTGCCCGCCTCCCGCGCCGCAACAGAACGACCTCTCCCGCGCGCGCGCCGGGTCGATCACATCCGCCGTGCGGGCAAGCACCTCGCGCGGCGCCTCGTAGATGTTGCGGTAGCGGCCCAGGTAGCAGGGATCGTGAAATACAACCGTTTCCCTCGCTCCGTTCGCTCCGGGCAGCCTGGATTGCAGCCGCGCCAGCAGCTCGCTGTGATGCTCGATCTCGAACGTAGCGCCGGCCTCCCGCCAGTCGGTACCGATCGTCCGAACGCAGTGCGGGCAGATCGAAACCATCTTGCCCACCTTCGCGGATTTCAGCATTTCGATATTCGCCTCGGCGACCTGCGAAAAAGCCAGGTCGTTACCCAGGCGCCGCGCCGGATCGCCGGTGCACTTCTCCTTGCGCAGCACGCCGAACGTCACTTCCAGGTGCCTCAGGACCCGCGCCAGCGCGAGCACGATCTCCCTGCCCTGCGGATCGTACGCCCCCATGCAGCCAAGCCACAGGCAGTATTCCTGGGTGCCGTCGTAGATCGGCAGTTCGTTCTTCTCGATGAACCTGGTCCGTTCACTCGCGGCGAACCCCAAGGCGTTGCCATTACGCTCCAGGTTCAGGAACAGTTTCGTGCCGTAGTCGTCCTCCCACTTGCCGGTGTTCACCGCGCCCCGGCGCAGTCCAATGATCATCGGCAGATGTTGGATACCCACAGGACATTGGAACTCGCAACCTCCGCACGTGGTGCATTGGAAGGCAGCTTCTTCGGAAAGGTGCTTGCCCAACAGGGGCGCCTCCCCTGCGGCGCCGAACTCGTTCAGATAGCCCCGCAACCCTAAAATGATTTCCTTGGGATTGAGCACCTTTCCGGTGTTGTAGGCGGGACAGTGTTCGGTGCAGCGCCCGCATTCCACACAGGAGAAGGCCTGCAGGGCCTCGATCCGGGTGATGTCCTTGCCGGTGTCGAGACCGAAATCTTCATCTCCCTGGAGCGGCGGAATGTGGCTGAAGCCGTCGCGGCGCAGAAACACCGTGATCGGGCTGAGCACCAGGTGTAAATGCTTGGTATGCGGGATCAAAGGCAGGAACGTAGCGAGCGCCAGGGTATGAGCCCACCACATCAGCTTACCCGCCGGGCTCGATTCCGGGAACCAGAGGCCTCCCAGGTAGGTCACCATCAACGCGAAGATGAGGAATGCGATGAAGCCGGACTCAGGCGAGACCTCGCCGAGCCATTTCGGGCGGACCAGGAACCTCCGCACAAACAGTCCGGCGATCGAAACCGCCACGGCAACCGCCCACACGGCTACGAATCCGAAGTAGAATCTGCCGAAGGCGCTCTGCGGCGAAAGCAGACTTCCACCGAAACCCCGCGCGATGTGGTTGATGGTGATCAGCCCGAACGCACAAAAGCCCCAGAAGACGAATGCATGGGCCAGTCCGGGCAGCGGCCGCTGGCGGATCACCTTGCCCTGTGCCATGACCTCCCAGAGAAACTGCCGGATGCGCGGGCCGACCGGCGCAACTTCGAATTCGGGAGTGGCTCGGGAGTGGCGGATGATGTCCAGAACTCTGCGAAAACGCCACCAGAAGAGCGTGAGCGACGCGACGATCAACACGAGCAGAACCGCTCGTTCCGTCCACGATGGGTCTGTCATATCGTTCCGCTTTGAATTTAGCACGCGAGCGGCTTTCCGGCTTCGTTAGAATGGGAATTCGGAGGGAGCTTTGCGCATCGTCGTTTCCGGCGCCGCCGGCTTTATCGGCTCGCACTTTTGCGACCGTTTGCTGGCGGATGGCCACACCGTGGTAGGTCTCGACAATTATCTGACTGGCAGTCCGCGTAACCTGGCGCACCTTGTCGGCAAACCACACTTTTCGTTTGAGCAGCGCGATATCACACGGCCGTTCGTGGTCGAAGGCGCCGTCGATTGCGTCGTGAATCTCGCCTCACCCGCCAGTCCCAAAGACTACCTCGAACATCCCATCGAGACATTGGACGTTGGTTCGGCGGGCACGCGACGGATGCTCGAACTGGCACTCGAGAAGGGCGCCCGCTTCCTCCTCAGTTCAACTTCGGAGTGCTATGGCGACCCGTTGGTCCACCCGCAGGTGGAAACCTATTGGGGTAATGTCAATCCGGTGGGGCCGCGCTCCTGCTACGACGAGAGCAAACGCTTCGCCGAAGCGATTACCATGGCGTATCACCGCAAGCACGGTGTAAGGACCAACATAGCCCGCATCTTCAACACCTACGGCCCGCGCATGAAACTGAACGACGGGCGCGTGGTGCCGACCTTTCTCGACTGCGCCTTGCGCGGCGACCCAATCACGGTCTTCGGCGATGGATCCCAGACCCGC
>Ga0335081_10014245_pt1 | contig 12864 bp, 12 predicted proteins | sample Lox_Sample_35_FD_206713 | JGI IMG/M metagenome (GOLD analysis project Ga0335081, IMG submission 206713) | Soil microbial communities from Loxahatchee National Wildlife Refuge, Florida, United States - Lox_Sample_3.5 | ecosystem: Environmental > Terrestrial > Soil > Wetlands | place: USA...
GAGTTAACACCGGGGGCCGAGGGCTGGACGTTCACCGTGCTCTACACTTTTTGCAGCCTGCCTCAGTGCGCTGACGGGGAAGATCCGGTGGGGAATCTAGTCCTGGATGCTGACGGCAATCTGTACGGGACGGCGGCAGATGGCGGGCTCGGCTGTCCCGATGGCGGCTGCGGCGCGGTTTTCGTCTTGCACCCCTTGCCAGGAGGCGGGTGGGAGGAAAGCGTGCTGTACGCGTTTACGGGGCCGCCGGACGGAACCGGCCCTCCGGCGGATGGCGGCCTGATCATGCGTGGAAGGGTTCTCTACGGCACGACTAGGGCCGGTGGCACTGGGCTGGGATGCGAAAGGGGCTGTGGCACGGTGTTTCAGCTTTGGGCGGGTCCGACCGTTCCGCCGAAGGAGACGGTTCTGCATTCGTTCGGCAATCCTGTGCAGGGAGACTTCCCCAACGGCGGCGTAGTCTTTGACCGTCGCGGCAATCTTTTCGGCGAGACTGGCGCGGGCGGAACGGGCTGCGGAGGCGGCTGCGGCGTAGTCTACGGCATGAAGCCCGGAAAAAATGGCCAATGGGAATACGCAGTGCTGTACAGCTTCGCGCCGCAGGATGGGGTCCTGCCAATATACTCACTGACGGTCGACGAGAAGGGCAATCTTTACGGGACGACACTGGGCGGCGGCCCCAACGAAGGCGGCGTAGTGTACGAACTCTCGCCCATGAACGCCAGCACCAACTGATCCGGCTTCGTGGAAGGACCGGAGTTAGGCTATGTCACGGAAGCAACCACAAAAGAGGAAGATCGCATGGCTCAGGAAAGCTTTACTGCTGGCGAGCCTCTTCCTGGTTCCGGCCCTAGCTGCCCAGGTTCAATTCCAGGTGCTGCACAACTTCGGCAACGGCACCGATGGCGGGGGAGTGTGGGGCTCCGTAACCTTGGATAAAGACGGGAACGTGTACGGCACCACCAGCGGCGGCGGGGCCTACGGCTACGGCACGGTGTTTGAATTAAGCCCCCAGCAGGATGGCACATGGGCGGAAACCATTCTGCACAGCTTCCCAGCTTTTCCCGGCGACGGGTACTCGCTCAACGGTTCGCTGAGCATTGACGGCCTTGGCAACCTGTACGGCGTGACCACGGAGGGTGGGACGAACGGGGCAGGCACGCTGTTCGAGCTAGCGTCGGGCGGTAGCGGCTGGACGGAAAGCATTCTCTATAATTTCTGCTCGCTTCCCGGCTGCGCGGACGGCGGCTCCCCGACCGATGCACCGATCATGGGTCCCGCGGGCGTCCTCTATGGCACTACATATGCATGGGAGGCAGGCACGGCCTACGAACTCGCTCCAGGTTCCAACGGGTGGACATTCACCTTGCTGTATGCCTTTTGCAGTCAGCCGCATTGCGGCGATGGATCCGGCCCCACTGGCCCGCTGACCACGGACCGTGCCGGGAACCTTTACGGGATGACACTGGCCGGTGGCATAACCACCGGCTGTCCCGTCAGTGCCCTCGGCTGCGGCGTAATCTTTGCGTTGCATCCTTTGGCCGGCGGAGGGTGGCAAGAAATTGTGCTGCATCGCTTCAAGGGCGGCAGGGACGGGGACGATCCGTCCGGGGGATTGGTCATCCGCGCCGACGCGCTTTACGGCACCACGCAACTCGGAGGCAGCGCTGGTTGCCAGTATGAGTTGGGCTGTGGCGCCGTCTTTGAGCTGGCGCGAAATCCTGGGGGTCCGCCAAGAGAGACGATCCTGGAAACTTTCGACAGCAGGGGGGATGGGTTCTTGCCAGAAGGGGGACTGGTCTTCGACCGGAAGGGAAATGCTTACGGCGCGACCGCCTTTGGCGGGCTGGGGCCCTGCGACTGCGGCGTGGTTTACAAGCTGACGCCGCAAGCGAATGGCCCGTGGAAGTACACGACACTGCACACCTTCCATGGCTCCGATGGAGTGCAGCCCACCGCAGGGCTAACCATCGACAGCAGAGGCAATCTATACGGCACGACTGTGCTTGGCGGCCTGAATGGCGCGGGCGTGGTGTACGAAATCTCGCCCATGAACGCCAGCAGGAACTGATCCGGCTTCGTGGAAGGACCGGAGTTAGGCTATGTCACGGAAGCAACCACAAAAGAGGAAGATCGCATGGCTCAGGAAAGCTTTAGTGCTGGCGAGCCTCTTCCTGGTTCCGGCCCTAGCTGCCCAGGTTCAGTTCCAGGTGCTGCACAACTTCGGCAGCGGCACCGATGGCGGGGGAGTGTGGGCCCCAGTAACCTTGGATAAAGACGGGAATGTGTACGGCGCCACCAGCGGCGGCGGGGCCTACGGCTACGGAACGGTTTTCGAGATCAGCCCGAGTGACAGTGGGCAATGGACGGAAACCTTGCTGCACAGCTTCTGCAGTGAGCCCAATTGCACAGATGGGAGCGAACCGTACCTGGGCGGGCTAGCTATCGACGCTGCAGGCAATCTCTACGGCACCACGGTCTTTGGCGGGCTGGAGGGCAGGGGCACGCTCTTCGAGTTGACACCGGGAGCCAACGGGTGGATCGAGACGGTTTTGCACAGCTTCTGCTCACTGCCTGGCTGTGCCGACGGGGCTTCGCCCGACTCCACTCCGACCTGGGGCCCGTCGGGTGATTTGTACGGGGTTACATTTGCGTCTCCGGGCACAGCCTTCGAACTGACACCCGGCCCGGACGGGTGGACATTCACTTTGCTCTATAGCTTCTGCAGCCAACCGGGCTGCAGCGACGGATCCGGTCCCACTGGCCCGCTGACCAAGGACCGTGACGGGAACCTTTACGGGATGACACTGGCCGGTGGCATAACCACTGGCTGTCCTGTCAGCATCCTCGGCTGCGGCGTAATCTTTGCGTTGCATCCTTTGGCCGGCGGAGGGTGGCAAGAAATTGTGCTGCATCGCTTCGGGGGCGGCAGAGACGGGGACGATCCGTCCGGGGGATTGGTCATCCGCGCGGACGCGCTTTACGGCACCACGCAGGATGGAGGGAGCGCCGGTTGCGAGTATGAGTTGGGCTGTGGCGCCGTCTTTGAGCTGGCGCGAAATCCTGGGGGTCCGCCAAGAGAGACGATCCTGGAAACCTTCGACGGCAGGGGGGATGGGCTCTCGCCAGAAGGGGGACTGGTCTTCGACCGGAAGGGAAATGCTTACGGCGCGACCGCCTTTGGCGGGCTGGGGCCGTGCGACTGCGGCGTGGTTTACAAGCTGACGCCGCAAGCGAATGGCCCGTGGAAGTACACGACACTGCACACTTTCCATGGCTCCGATGGAGTGCAGCCCACCGCAGGGCTAACCATCGACAGCAGAGGCAATCTATACGGCACGACTGTGCTTGGCGGCCTGAATGGCGCGGGCGTGGTGTACGAAATCTCAGGCGCAACCGACAGCACGAACTGACCGCGCGGGTGGCGCTTAGTCGCTCAACGGCCGCAATATCCCAAAGGTTTGCGTGACCCCGGCGCGTTTGCGCAGCTCGTTGAGCAGCGCGTGGGCGGCGTTGTCGTAGGTTTTGGTGGAATCGGAGGTGTCAGCCCAGACCGCCTCATAAACGATCTGCGAACCCGCAGTGAAGGCAGCAGCGTTGGTCGATTTCACTTGGCACTCCCTCCGCCACACGTTCGCCAGCCGGCTAGTGATGGCGGGCGTGGACTTGCGCACGGTCGCGGAGCTCCTGGGCCACAAGAGCCTGACTATGACTATGCGCTACGCTCACTTGGCTCCTGACCACCAGCGCGCAGCGGTACAACGGCTGGAAACAACAGCCACCAGAACAGCCACCAGCACCGAGGCTGTGCTAGCATGCGTGCAGTGAAGTCTCTGCCCGTGTTCCAGATGGGCCCTTAGCTCAGCGGTTAGAGCAGTGGACTCATAATCCATTGGTCCCAGGTTCAAATCCTGGAGGGCCCACCAATGATCCTTCGTGGGGAAACATCTCATGCAAGCTGTTCATTATCCGTGTGTTCTGCGGCGCGAAGTAGAGGGTTTCCCGGCTGAAGTGCAAACCATCTGCAAACAGGTGATTGGCTAGTTCCTGACGAATGCCGCGTATCTGGTGCAAAGTCCGGTTGGCTGACAGACTCCTGGAAAGTTGCCCACGCTCCACCCTGATGCGTTCAAGTGTGTGAGATAATTTTTGCCGATCTCCTTTCGAGGGAAGCCATGCCTGAACACAGAGTTTTCTGCGCCAAGTTAAAGAAAGATTTGCCCGGTTTAGATGAGCCTCCCTTTGACACCGAGCTGGGCAAGAGGGTGTACGAGAACGTGTCGCAGCAGGCCTGGAACCAGTGGATAGAGTTCTGTAAGATGCTGCTGAACGAGTATCGTCTGAACCCCGCCCGCCGCGAGGACCAGGAAGCCATCGTGAAGCAGATGGAGCAATTTTTCTTTGGCGAGGGAGCCGCCCTGCCAAAGGAATATGTCCCGCCCGCGCAGCCTTAGCGAGAGTGGTTACCTTCGGTGCTACTCCATTAACCGGATTGTTACCTGATGTTCATCGCCCCGTAACATTGTTGCACTAGAAATGGTGCATGGATGAAGGGTCCGTCCATGACACGCTAATCCTCTCCGACCTGCACCTGGGGTCGGAATGCAGTCGTGCCCGGGAAGCCACGCGTCTCTTGAAGAAGAGCCGCTTCCGGCGGTTAATTCTGCTGGGTGACATCTTCGCGAACCTGGACTTCCGGCGGCTCAGTAAAGAGCAATGGAAGTTTCTCGGCCTGATTCGCAAGCTCTCCAATCCCAAGCGCAACATAGAAGTCGTCTGGGTGGAAGGCAACCACGACGAGGGTCTGACCGACATCATGTCTGCCTTGGTCGGGGTGCAGGTGTACCAGGAGTATGCGTGGGATTATGCGGGAGCACAGCATCTAGCCATCCACGGACATCAATTCGACCGCTTCGTGGTGAACAATCTCCGCCTCAACCATTTTTGGACCGTGATCTATCTCAAGCTGCAGAAGCTGGACCTCAAGGGCAAACCGGTGGCGCGCTTTATCGACCGCATGAATACGCGATGGCTGCGCATGTCTTCGAAAGTGGCTTCGGGCGCATTGTTGCATGCCCGGCTGCGGGGAGCGGAGCGCATCTTTTGCGGACACACGCACGAAGCCATGCAGCTGCAGCAGGATGGCATCCATTATTACAACGCAGGCGGCTGGATCGATTCCCGGCAAACCTATATCACCGTTGGACCGGAAGGAGTGCAGATTCATGAGTACCAGGAGCGACCTGACGATCGTGATTCCGGCAAAGAACGAGGCGAAACTGATTCCGCAATTGCTGAATTCGCTGGCGAATCAGGACTACCCGAAGATGCCGAGTACGAAAATATTGGTAGCTGACGCAGCATCGAGCGATGGCACGCCCGAGGTCGTGATGGGATTCCGTGATCGCCTGGAGGTCAGCGTGATCCCGGGAGGTTTGCCATCCGTCGGCCGCAATGCGGGCGCGGCTCTGGCCGAGACCGAGTATGTGCTGTTCATCGACGCGGATGTGGAGCCGGCGACGCCGTCGTTGATTCGACGCACGGTTGAACTGGCGCAGCGCAAGCAACTGCACTGCGTAACCACCAACATCATTTGCCGCGAGGGCGGATGGCTGGATAAGACGCTATATTTCGGCAACTCGATGTTCCAACAGCTGTCGCGAATCCATCACCCATTTAGCACCGGGATGTTCATGCTTTTCCAGGTGAGACGTTTTCGGGAATTGGGTGGGTTCCACGAGCAAGTGCACTTCGCCGAGGACTATCTGCTGAGCAAGCAGGTTGCCCGCAAAAGATTCGGGATCGTGCGCGGTGGTCTTTACACTAGCAACCGCCGCTTTCAGAAAATGGGGCATTTCCGGGTGGCGAAACTGTTCCTCACAACCGCTTTGAACTACTGGAACGAGGACCACTTTCTGCGCGACCACAAGTACTGGCAGGCGGAAAACGAGGCCAAGCCCGAGGGCGGAATGCCTGTAGCGCAGAAGTAAGCGCGGGCGTGCCAATCCGGCGCTATGTCCCAAATCGGAGTGCCTAGGCCAGACAATTTACCAGACCTTGCACAATCCGATGGATCGGGCATCCCGCTCGATGTAAGGTTGCTTCAGACAGCCCTCTCCATTAGGATCCGCATGGTTTCGAAGTGCGCAAACCCGGGATGTTCAGAACGTTTTCTGCGCTTGCATCAGGGCAAGCTGTTCCACTGGGACGGAGTGAATGCCTGCGAGGGTCTCACACGGGGCGCCGGTCCTGCCACCAGGAAAGCCCGAAAAGTTGAATTCTTCTGGCTGTGTGGAGAGTGCGCTCGGGATATGACGGTAGTCTTCAGCACGGAAATCGGCGTCACGACCAAGGCCTTAGCTGATTCCGACCGCAGCCTTAGAGAGGACGCGACAGCGTCGGCGTGGCGCGATACTCCCCGCGCAGGCCATTCCAGCGAATCTGCAACATCTCGCCAAACATTCGCATTCCGTCGCGCAGCGGGTTGATGCGAGTGCCTTCGCGATGGGCCCAGGCTACGGGCACTTCCTCGATCCGTAACTGGAGTCGTTTTGCCAGGTAAAGGAGTTCAGGATCGAACCCCCAGCGCTCGATCTTCTGCAGCGGAAAAAGGGCTTGTGCCGCGGGCCTGGTAAAGGCCTTAAATCCACATTGCGTGTCCTTGAACTGCAAGCCCAGAATCAAGCGCATCGCCAAATTGAAGATCCGGCCATAAAACTGGCGGTACAAGGGTTGCCGCCGCAGTTGCAGCGCGGTATTCAGCCAGCGGGAGCCGATCGCGACATCTGCGCCGCCGGCAATGGCGGCAAACAGCTTTTCTGCTTCCGGGATGGGCGAAGAGAGATCGGCATCGCTGAACAGCAATATTTCGCCCTGCGCTTCCAGCATTCCGTGCCGGACGCTGTAACCCTTGCCGCGGTTTCCGGGATTCTGAAGCAGCCGTATTCCCGGATGCGTGGCCGCGCAGCGGCGGACGACCTCGGCGGTATCGTCGCCGGAACCGTCATTGACGACGATGATTTCCGTCCGCCAGCCTCGCTGCGTCGCAAAGGCCGAGATCTTGTCGATGGTCGCGGCAATGCGTTCGCCCTCGTTGTAAGCGGGCAGGACGATGCTGTAAGTGGGGAAAGGCAAAGACGGTTCTCAGTTGTGGGCTTTCCGCATAGGCAGTTTAGTCAACAGAGGTGGCAATGGACAGGAAAAACTTCACTCACGCCACACGCTGCAAAAGCATGGAGAAGAATTCCCTCACCAGTTCTTTGTCCCAGAGCCCCGATTGGGCTTCCTTCTGCATAGTGAGAGCAGCCTGCTCGTGGCCAAGCGCAGGCTTGTAGGGCCGGGCCGTGCGCAGAGCGTCGTAGACATCCACCACCTGGAGAATCCGGGGGAGCAGCGGGGTTTCATCCTTCCGCAGGCCGTCGGGATATCCGCTGCCGTCGGAGTGCTCGTGATGATGACGAATAATGGGAAGCACAAGACGGAGCGATTTCAACGGGCGGCAAATGTTCTCTCCGGTGACCGGGTGCTGCTTCATCACTGTCCACTCTTCCGGTGTCAGGTTGCTGCCCTTCTTCAGGATTTCGTCCGGCACCGCGATCTTTCCAAGGTCATGCAGATATCCCCCGCGCCGCAGGGCCACGATGGAAGCATCGTCCAATCCAAGATGACGCCCGAGGTTGGCGGCGCTTTCCGCCAGGCGCTCACAATGGCCTTCGGTGTAGGGATCACGGCTCTCGACGCTCAAGCCTAAGGTACACAGCACCGACTCGGCGTTCTCCAGTTCGTCAGTGAATTCTTTGAGCCGGAGCAAGGAATTCACCCGGGCGAACAGCTCCTCGGAAAAAATCGGCTTGTTGAGAAAATCGTCCGCCCCGGCTTCAATGCCTCGCAGTTTGTCTTCGCGGTCTGCCAGCCCAGTAATTAAAACGAAGGGAATCAAACGGGTGGCGGGGTCTGCCTTCAGCTCGCGGCAAAGTTCGTAGCCGGATTTGCCCGGCATAACGACATCGGAAAGAATCAGATCAGGGGGCTGGCGGCGGATTTCTGCCTCAGCCTGGGCGGCATCGGCCACCGTCACAACGGCGTAGCCCTCCGTCTCCAACAGTTCCCGCATAAGAGCCATAATGTCGGGATTGTCATCGACCACCAGCACTCGCGGTATGTGACGGAGGGTCGAGGTCTCATTGCTTGCGGGAGCGGCGTGCGTAAGGGTGGAAAGACCTGCTCGGGAAGTTGGAGGAGGACTCACAGCAAAACACCTGATCTGCTATCCATTGTAATTGATTCAAGACGAGGCGAGCAGAGATAACCGTCCGGCTAGTCTCCGGTTGTTTCTACCATGGGCAATTCCTCTGCGTTCGATCTGCGGGTCACCTGGGCACTGGTGACGAGGACGACGGAAGCAACTACGATCGCGCTGCCGCCGAGAACGTAGGCATCAATGGGCTCATGCAGGACCAGCCATCCGAGGAACACTGCGACCACCGGATTGACATAAGCATAGGTGGAGACTTTCGACGTGGGCACGTGGCCGAGCAGCCAGATGTAAGCGGTGTAGCCGATCCAGGACCCGCAGATCACGAGATACACGACCGCGCCGATACCACGGGCAGTCCACACAACCCGCAGCAAGTCGCCGAGGACGAAAGCGATGAGCAGGTTGCCCAGACCAGCCGCAATCATTTCCCAGGCCGTGGCCGAGAACGGATCCACGTCGGGCGACTTCCATTTCTTCGCCAGCACTGAGCCTAGCGCCCAACTGAACGAACCGCCTTGCAGACTAAGCGACGCCCATAATTGCTCACGTCCCAGGTGGGTGGTGGCCGTCAACTGCGGCCAGAGCAGAACAACCAACCCGGCCACTCCTAAAGCCAAGCCCGCCTTGCCCCGGGCGGAAACGTGGTGATCGCCCAGGATTAGCGTATCCAGTACCAGAAACCAGAGAGGCACGGCGGCCACGATGAGTGCCGCGAGACCGGAGGGGATATGAGTTTCTGCGTAGGAGAGCGTGAGATTGCCGCCCACGAGCAGCAGGATGCCAATCACGGCCATTTGGCCCAACTGGCGCAGGTTGTAGTGGATCTTCCGTCCTCGCAGACCACAGAATGCCAGCATGAAGGCCCCGGCAATCAAGAAGCGGATACCACACATGAGCGCGGGTGGGATCTTTTCCACCGCGATATCGATGGCCAGATAGGTCGATCCCCAAAAGAAGTAGACCAGGCCGAAGGCGAGGAAAACAGCGACGCGGTGTTGGCGTTGGCTCTCAGTCATGGTGGTGGGAAGCTAGATATGAGACGCGATATAGCACATTCGGGATTCGATTTGTGTTGGAGGCGATCACCAAAGGTCATCGCCAATTGGGGGTTACGCCGGAGCTTGCAAAGAGCTATAATCAAAACTGGAATGAGTTCCCATGCGTCATCAGAAAGCAAACTCGCATCTGCCCGCGTGCTGGCTGCACTCTTTAGTGTGCCCACGACGTCATCTGGCGGTGCTGCCTTCCCGTTCCCGCCCCAGCCTCTTCGGTAGCGACTAGTTTTCCATCCTCCTGTTGCGATTCTCGGTAGGCCTTGCAGTGCGCCTTTGACCGAGAACGGCCCGTGCACGACCAACGACTGAATTTTGGAGGATCCCATGACAACACAGACACTGACGGCTCCCAAAATCAAGACCGCACTGCCCGGCCCGAATGCCAAGCATGTGCTCGAGGGCGACCGCAAATACGTTTCACCGTCTTATACCCGCTCTTATCCGCTGGTGGCCAAGCACGGCCGCGGCATTGTGATTACCGATGTCGATGGGAACGAGTTCTTTGACTTTTCCGCGGGCATCGCTGTTACCTCAACCGGGCATTGCCATCCTCATGTGGTGGCCGCGATTCAGAAGCAGGCCGGCGAGTTGATCCACATGTCGGGCACTGATTTCTACTACGAAAACATGGTGACCTTGGCGGAGCGGCTTTCGAAAATTGCCCCTATGCCGGGACCGCACAAAATCTACTACGGCAATTCAGGCACCGAGGCCATCGAATGTGCCCTGAAGCTGGCTCGCTACCACACCAAGCGGCAGAACGTCATTGCTTTCTACGGAGCGTTCCACGGACGCACCATGGGCGCCTTGTCGCTGACCGCTTCCAAGCCGCAGCAGAAGCGGCGTTTCGCCCCGCTGGTTCCTGGGGTTACGCACGTCCGCTATCCCGATGTCTATCGCGGGTGCGAAGGCGGACCACAGGATGCGGAGGCCTTTGCACTCGGCTGTGCACGTTTCATCGAAGACAAACTGTTCCGGACGACGCTGGCGCCGGAGGAAGTGGCGGCCATTTTCGTCGAGCCCATCCAGGGCGAAGGCGGATACGTCATCGCCCCAACCGTATTCATGCAAGAGTTGCGGCGAATTTGCGACAAGCACGGCATTCTGCTGGTAGCGGACGAAGTCCAGAGCGGCATTGGCCGGACCGGCAAGTGGTGGGCGATCGAACATACCGGCGTGCAGCCGGATATCGTCTGTATGGCCAAGGGCGTCGCTTCCGGCATGCCCTTGAGCGTCACCCTGAGCAAGGCGGAAATCATGGACTGGCTTCCCGGTTCGCACGCATCCACCTTCGGTGGCAATCCGGTCTGCATTGCGGCAGCCTTGGCCACGCTGGATGTGATCGAAGGCGAAAGCCTGATGAAGAACGCCGGCGACGTCGGCAATCACATGCTCAAGCGCATGGCGGACTGGCCGAGCAAGCACAAGCTGGTGGGCGATGTTCGCGGCCGCGGCCTGATGATTGGAGTTGAAATCATCAAAGACAAGAAGACGAAGGAATATGGCGTGGCGGAACGCGACCGCATCGTCCAACTTGCTTTTGAGCGAGGCTTTCTCTTCCTGGGTTGCGGTCCGAGCACCATCCGCATCGCACCGCCGCTCGTTGTGAGCAAAGATGAAGCTGACACCGCCATTGACGCGCTTGAGGAGTCCATCTCGATAGTGGCCAAGGGCAACTAGGCGCGACCGCGGGGACGGGCCGTTCTCCCCCGTCCCCGTTTTTCAACGGCGGAACTTTCCTCAAAACGTGTCGCGGGCCTGAGCGCCGAGGGCGATGCGCAGAATTATTCCGATGTGCTCGGCGAATTGAACAAGAGCGACGATCAATCAGCGCCTGGACTGGCTCAAGAGATGTTGTGCCGGCCTCGCTCCAAACTTCATGAGTAATGAGACATTGCAAGAATTGTTGTACGGAAAGGGCGCACACGTTGATCCCATCGTGTGCCTGGAGGACGTGCCTGCACCGCTGGCGGGGAGAAAGCTCGATGGTTATCCACATTCCATCTGGCAGATCGTCGGGCACATGAACTACTGGATGGAGTACGAACTGAAGAGAATCGCGGGAGCGCCGCCACCCTATCCGGAACACGCGATCGAAAGCTGGCCGGCTGGTCACGGTCCGGCACAAGAAGCGGCCTGGCAAGAGGCCTTAGCACGGTTCAAGGGATTGCTCGGCCAGTTGGTGCAGTTGTCGGAGTCGGACACGGATGTTCTGCGACGGAACGTAGCCGGAACCCACGAGGGATCCAATGCGCGGTCTTCTACCGTCCAGGCAATAGTCTGGCAGATGGTCGCGCACAACAGTTACCATGTCGGCCAGATCGCCTTATTGAGGCGCGCTTTTGGGGCCTGGCCGCCGCGACGAGGGAGCGACACCTGGTGATCCCGCACGCTACCGGCTATGAAAGCTTTATTCACAACTCGCGCGTTACTGGCCCTGGCGGCCGCCCTACTGCTGTGGGCCTCGGCGTTTGCGGGTATCCGCGCCGGTTTGCGCGCTTATTCGCCCGGACAGCTTGCCGTCATGCGTTTTGTCATGGCGTCGGTTGTGCTTGCGGTCTACGCCGGCGTTGCGCACTTTCGCCGTCCGAAAAGGCGCGACATTCCTGGTTTCCTTGTCAGCGGCATCATCGGGATCAGCTTCTACAATCTGGCCTTGAACTACGGTGAGACTCGCGTCACCGCGGGCGCCGCCAGCCTGCTGATTGCTTCGGTTCCGATCTGGACTGCCTTGCTGGCCAGCTTTACCCTGCAGGAACGACTGACTCCCAGGCGCTGGATGGGAATTCTGGTGAGCTTTGCCGGAGTGGCGCTGATTGCCAGCGGAGAAGGCCAGGGGATTCATCTGTCGCCGCAGGCGCTGATCATTCTGGCGGCGGCGCTCACTTCCGCCATTTACATGGTGCAGCAGAAACACTTTCTTGGACGTTATAGCGCGTTGGAGTTCACGGCCTATTCCATCTGGTCAGGGACAGTCTTCATGCTTCCTTTCGGCAAGGGCCTGCTCACCGTAATGCGCACCGCGCCACTCAACGGAACGCTGGCCGTGATCTATCTGGGGATCTTTCCCGGAGCCCTAGCCTACGTGGCTTGGGCGTACGTGATGTCACACGGCCCTGCGGGACGTATAACCTCGTTGCTGTATCTCATTCCCGTGCTCGCCATCGCCATTGCATGGATATGGTTGGACGAAGTGCCAAGAGTGCTGTCGCTGGTGGGTGGGGCGATTGCGCTGCTGGGGGTGGGGTTGGTCAATGTGAGCGGCGTCGCTGAGCGACACGATCTGGAGCGAGGGGATGAGGTTTCGGGGCGGCCCAATTCCGAAACTGCCTCGCAGGTTTCTTAGACATTGTGACATCCGTCACAGCCATGAGGCCGGCAGAATGCCTAGCGTTGGGGGGCTGAGCTTCAGCCATGTCTTCCGGCCGCCTCACCCACGCTGCCATCCGCGCTCTCGACTGGCTTGCGGCCCACACTCTGCCACCGGACAACTCTCCCGCACACCAGCGCATCGGACGACGGGGCGAAGAAGATGTGTACTTCTACTTGCGC
>Ga0335081_10014247_pt1 | contig 12864 bp, 6 predicted proteins | sample Lox_Sample_35_FD_206713 | JGI IMG/M metagenome (GOLD analysis project Ga0335081, IMG submission 206713) | Soil microbial communities from Loxahatchee National Wildlife Refuge, Florida, United States - Lox_Sample_3.5 | ecosystem: Environmental > Terrestrial > Soil > Wetlands | place: USA: Florida...
CGACACGGCCGCGTTCATCTCCGGGTACGAGGGCTCGCCGCTCGGCGGCTATGACCTCGAGCTGCAGCGGCATGCGCAGGTGCTCGACTCCTGCGACGTGGTGTTCTGTCCCGCGGTGAACGAGGAACTCGCCGCCACCGCGGTGCAGGGCGCCCAGCTGGCGGCGAACCTGGCCGACGCCAGGGTCGGCGGCGTGACCGGGTACTGGTACGGCAAGTCGCCCGGTGTTGACCGGGCCACGGACGCGCTGCGGCACGCGAACCTGATGGGCACCCACCCGAGCGGCGGCGCGGTGGCGTTCGTCGGCGACGATCCCTCGGCGAAATCGTCGACCGTCCCCGGTGCCTCGGAGATCCTGCTCTCCGATCTCGGGATGCCCGTCCTCTACCCGGCCGACCCGCAGGACGTACTCGACCTGGGGACGCACGCGGTCGCGATGTCACGCTGCTCAGGTCTGTGGGTTGCGCTGAAGATCGTCACGAATGTCGCCGACGGGACCGGCAAGGTCCAGGTGGACAGCGACCGCATAGCGCCCGTCGTACCCGAGGTGCGGTGGCGCGGAGAGCGGTTCGAGCACCGGCCCAGCGCGCGCATGCTGCAGCCGGAGCTGTCGGAGATGGAACGGACGCGCGAGGGCATCCGGCTCGACGCCGCCCGGGCCTACGCCCAGGCCAACCGGCTGAACCAGGTCGAGGAGCTCGGCGCTGGCCCCAGGGTCGGGATCGTCGCCGCGGGCAAGACCTACCTCGACGTGCGCCAGGCCCTCCGCATCCTCGGACTCGGCGACGCGGGATTCGACGACGCGGGACCGGACGACGCAGCACGGCCGGCGGGCGTCCGGCTGCTGCGGCTGGCCATGATTCATCCGCTGATCCCGGCCGAGATCGCGGGGTTCGCCGCCGGCCTGGACGAGATCATCGTCGTGGAGGAGAAACGCGGGTTCGTCGAGGCTGCCGTCAAGCAGGTCCTCTACGGCACCGCGGCCGCGCCCCGCGTGACGGGCAAGACCACGCCCGAGGGCGCCGCGCTGTTCGCCGCCGACGGCGAACTCGACGCCGACAGCATCGCCGCCGGGCTGGCCCGCCGGCTGGGTACCCTGCCCGGGTTCGCGACGGTAACGGCCTGGCAGGCGGCCCGCGCTGCGCCGCGCACGCCAGCGCTGCTGCCGCTGGTCGCCCGTACTCCGTATTTCTGCTCGGGCTGCCCGCACAACACGTCGACGAAAGTTCCCGGTGATTCGCTTGTCGGCGGCGGCATCGGCTGCCACGCGCTCGTGCTCATGATGACGCCAGACACCGTCGGGACCGTCGTGGGACTGACCCAGATGGGCGGGGAGGGCGCCCAGTGGATCGGCATGGCCCCGTTCCTGAAGGACGGCAAGCACCTGCTCCAGAACATCGGCGACGGGACCTTCCACCACTCCGGCAGCCTGGCGGTGCGCGCGGCGGTGGCCGCCGGCGTGAACGTGACCTACAAGCTCCTGTATAACTCGGCGGTCGCGATGACCGGCGGCCAGCAGGCCGCCGGCGCGATGCCGATCCCGGCGCTCACGAGGATGCTCCGCGCCGAAGGGGTGCGCCGCATCATCGTGACCACGGATCAGGTCAGCCGGTATCGCGGAGCCCGGCTGGCGCCGGACGTGCAGGTCTGGCCTCGCGACCGGCTGGTCGCGGCCCAGGAGGAGCTGAGCCGCGTGCCGGGTGTCACGGTCCTCATCCACGACCAGGAATGCGCGACGGAGCTGCGACGCAAGCGCAAGCGCGGCCTGGCGCCCGATCCTGTCGAGCGGATCATGATCAACGAGCGGATCTGCGAGGGATGCGGTGACTGCGGCGTGAAGTCGAACTGCCTGTCCGTCCAGCCGGTGGACACGGAGTTCGGCCGCAAGACCGTCATCGACCAGTCGTCGTGCAACAAGGACTACTCCTGCGTGGCCGGCGACTGCCCCTCGTTCGTCTCCGTCGTGCCGGACGCCAAACGGGGAAAGCGCGGCCGTCCGCTTGCCCCGGCCCTGGACGCAAGCGACATCCCCGAGCCCGCCGGCCTCTCCAGCCTGACCGCCGGGACGCATACGACGCGGATCACCGGCATCGGCGGCAGCGGTGTGGTCACGCTCGCCCAGATCCTTACCGCGGCAGGCATGCTGGCAGGCCTCCAGGTCCGTACCCTCGACCAGACCGGCCTGGCCCAGAAGGGCGGCGCGGTCGTCTCCGACGTCAAGATCAGCACGACCGCCATTGACCAGAGCAGCAAGGCCTCCGGCGGAGAGTGCGACCTGTACCTCGGCTGTGACCTGCTGGTCGCCGCCGATGCCAGGAACCTCGCCGTGACTGCCCCCGGCCGCACCGTCGCCGTGGTCTCCACGTCGAAGGTCCCGACCGGGACGATGGTGGCTGACGCGTCTGCCCGGTTCCCCGACGTTGACGCCCTGAGCTCGCGGATCAGGGACGTGACCCGGGCGGCGCAGGCGGTCTTCGCTGATGCCCGCCGGCTGTCGGTGATGCTGCTGGGCAGCGACCAGTTCGCCAACATGTTCCTGACCGGAGTGGCGTTCCAGGCCGGCGCGCTGCCGCTGCCAGCGGCGGCCATCGAGGAGGCGATCGAGCTCAACGGGGTGCAGGTGGGGCAGAACCTGCAGGCCTTCCGGCGGGGACGGCAGTACGTCACCGATCCGGCCGCGTTCGCGTCCGCGCTCGCCACGCTGGCGCCGCCGGCGGCTGCTCATGAGCCGACCGCCGCCGAACGCGCGATCATCGACACGGCGGGCAGCGCTCCCGGTTCTGAACTGGAGCGCCTGATCACGGCGCGGGTCTGCGATCTCGTCGCCTACCAGGGCCTGAGTTACGCGCGCGAGTACGCGGAGTTCGTCGCGCGGGTCCGCGAGGCCGAGCAGCGAGTCGCCGCGGGCACGGAGCTTGCCGAGGCAGTCGCCAGGTACCTGTACAAGCTCATGGCGTACAAGGACGAGTACGAAGTCGCCAGGCTTTCGCTGGACCCGCGGGCCAGGGCGGCGGTGCGCGCCGAATTCGGCCCGGGCGCGAAAGAGTATTACCTGCTCCACCCGCCGGTCCTGCGCACGCTCGGCAGGAAGAACAAGCTTCGCCTGGGCCCGTGGTTCCGGCCGGCGTTCGTCGCCTTGCGCACGCTGAAGCCACTGCGCGGGACCGCCTTCGATCCCTTCGGGCATACCCGGGTGCGGCGCACCGAACGCGAGCTGATCAGCGAGTACCGGGCGATGATCGACGACGCGCTGGCGACGCTGAGCGTGGAAAACCACCAGCGCAGCGTCGAACTGGCCGCTCTGCCCGACATGATCCGCGGCTATGAGGAGATCAAGCTGGCGAATGCCGAGAAGTACCGAGCGCGAGCGCGGGAGCTCACCGCGGACCCGGCGCTCGTCGACAGCTGACGGGAACAGGAAGGAGGCTGCCCTGACATGACGCAGCATCCGCTGGAGCCGCTGTCGGCAGACGAGTTCCGGCAGACCGCCTCCATCTTGCGCGGGGAGGGGCTCGTCCGGGACACGTTCAGGTTCGCGTCCATCGAGCTCAAGGAACCGCCGAAAGGCGAGGTCAAAGCGTGGCGCCCGGGGGATGCGGTGCGGCGGACGTCGTTCGCGGTCGTGTTCAACCGTGAGGACAACAAGACCTACGAAGCCACCGTCGACCTGACCGGCCACGCGGTCGTGTCCTTCGAGCACGTCCCCGACGTGACACCGAACTTCACCCTCGACGAATTCCACGATGTCGACGTGGCGATGCGTCAGCACCCCGACGTGATCGCCAAGCTGGCGGCCCGCGGGTTCACCGACATGAGCCTGATCCTCGTCGATGTCTGGACCTACGGCAAGGCGGTCATGCCGGAGCGGCACCGGCAGCGGCGGCTCGGCTGGTGCGACCTGTGGGCGCGGGAGACGCCGGACGGGAACCCGTTCGCGCACCCGATCTCCGGCCTGAAGCTCATCGTCGACATGAACACGCTCGAGTTGCTCGAGATCGAGGATCACCACGACTACGGGCGCCCGGAGGTGGACGGCGAGTACATCCCCTCGGTACGCGGCACCCAGGTGCGCACGGACCTCAAGCCGCTGCACATCACCCAGCCCGAAGGCGCCTCGTTCACCGTCGAGGGCACCGAACTCAAGTGGCAGAACTGGACGATGCGGCTAGGCTTCAACTATCGCGAGGGCCCGGTCATCTACCAGGTGACGTTCGACGACCATGGCACGGTCCGCGATATCGCCTACCGGCTGTCCTTCGCCGAGATGGTCGTCCCGTACCGTGACCCGACCTTCGACCACTACCGGCGCACCGCCTACGACATCGGCGAATGGGGCCTGGGGGTCATGACCAAGTCCCTCGAGCTCGGCTGCGACTGCCTGGGCGAGGTCGCGTACCTTGACGCGACGCTGTGCGACAGCAAGGGCGACCCGTACGACATTCCGCACGCGATCTGCCTCCACGAGGAGGACAACGCCGTCCTCTGGAAGCACGTTGATGCGGACATCGGCGCCGAGGTACGCCGGCAGCGGCGAATGGTCGTGTCGTCCCACGCGTCCGTGGCCAACTACGAATACCTCATCTACTGGCGGTTCTACCAGGACGGCAACATCGAGTGCGAGGTGCGGGCCACCGGCCTCATGGTCACGACCCCGTATCCCGAAGGCGAACAGCCGCCGCCGTTCGGAACGGTCGTGGACACGAACACCTACGCGCCGTACCACCAGCACTTCCTGATCACGCGACTGGACCTCGACATCGACGGCGACGCCAACACCGTGATGGAGACCGACTCGGCCGCCTCGCCGGTGTCGCCGGACAACCCCTACGGCCTGGCCCTGGTGACCCGCTCGACCCCGGTCCGCTCCGAGGCCGAGTCGGCGCGCGACTACAACTGGGCTGCCCAGCGCGGCTGGAGCGTCGTCAACCCCAACAAGGTCAACAAGCACGGCACCAGCGTCGGCTACAAGCTGGTCCCCGGCGCGTGCTTCCCCGCGATGATGGATCCGTCGACGCCGCAGTACCTGCGCGCACCCGTGATCGGTCACAACCTCTGGGTCACCAAGTACAGCGCGGATGAGCGCTGGCCCGCCGGGGCCTACCCGACCCAGTCCACCGTCGACACCGGCATCAGCGAGTGGATCAAGGACGACGCGCCGCTCGAGAACACCGACGTGGTCCTCTGGTATGTCTTCGGCATCCACCACATCACTCGCATGGAGGAGTGGCCGGTCATGCCGGTCGACGTGGTGTCGTTCTGGCTCAAGCCCTCGGGCTTCTTCAACCAGAACCCCTCCCTGGACGCGGCCCCCATGGAGAAGGACGAGGACGGCACCTGCCACACCTGACCGGGGCCCACGCGACCTGCGCCCGGGAACGGCGCTGCACCGGGACCGCGCCCGCAAGGGCGGTCCCGGTGCAGGGGTTCACCGGTGAGTTGCCGGGCCGGGGCGGCCCGGCCGGGTTACACGCCGGCCAGCGCCCGCGGGCCTGGGTGCGGCTCGGTCGCGAGGGCCTCTTCCAGCTCCGTCGCGGTGCGGGGCTCGGCCGCGAGGACCTCTTCAGCCTCGGCCGCCACGGTCTGGTCCATGTCCAGCTCGGTCAGGCGCTTGCCGGTGACCTTGGTGAGCACCACGGCGTAGATGATGCCGATGCTGACCCAGACCAGGCCGGAGATGAGCGCATCGGCGTGCAGGAAGCTCCACAGCAGGCCGGTCATCGCCATGCCGATCACCGGCAGGACGATGTTGGTGGCGACCTGCCTGGCCGTGCGGAACTGGCGGCGCCGGACGGCGAACCAGGCGAGCACCGACAGGTTCACCGCGGTGAACGCGATGAGGGCCCCGAAGTTGATCATGGAGGAGACGAGCTCCAGGCTCGGCGTGATGGCCAGCAGCGAGACCGCACCGACGGCGAGGGTGGCGTACACCGGGGTGTGCCGGCGCGGGGAGACGTACCCCCACAGCCGCTGCGGGCGCAGAACGCCGTTGCGGCCCATGACGTGCAGCAGCCGGGACACGCTGGCGTGGCTGGCCAGCGCCGAGGCGACGGTGGCGGCGAACGCGGCGGACATGAACAGCACCTGGAAGAACTTGCCGCCGACCTTGAGCGCCATCTCCGGCAGCGTGTCGTCGGTCATGTGGAAGCCGGAGACGTTCGGGAAGACCGACTGCGCCACGTGACCCGCGGCCAGGAAGATACCCCCGCCGATGAGCAGGCAGATAATGATCGCCTTGGCGACGTCGGTGGTCTTGCGCGCCTCCTCGGCGTACATCGTGATGGCGTCGAAGCCGATGAAGGAGAAGCAGACCACGGTCGCGCCGGTCAGCACCGCGGTCAGCTCGATGCCGGAGTGGTAGAACGGCGCAGCGCTGAACAAGGTGCCCGAGCCCATGCCGCGGGACAGCTGGATGATAGCCAGCGCGATGAAGGCCACGATCATCACGACCGCGAACGCGACCAGGGTGAAGTTCACCTTCGCCGTCGAGTTCAGGCTCCACACGTTGAGCCCGGTGATGAAGGCGACGAACACCACCACCCAGATCCACCCCGGCACGGACGGGAACAGCGAGACCATGTACAGCCGGATGATCACCGCGTTGACCAGCGGGAGCAGCAGGTAGTCCAGCAGCGCCGCCCAGCCGACCAAAAAGCCCACCTTCGGGTGGATGGCCTCGCGGGCGTAGGTGTACGACGAGCCCGCGGTCGGGAAGAGCTTGGCCATCCGGCCATAGCTGATCGCGGTGAAGATCATCACCACCAGCGCCACGAGGTAGGCCAGCGGCACCACCCCGTGGGTCTGCTTGGTGACGATGCCGAACGTGTCCTAGCTGGGCTACCGCCGTGGCGTTTCGCCGTGTTGGTAAGACCAGGGTAAAATTCGGCTCGTCGGCGATATATGGACGAATTGTCGAATTTCTCGATCGGTGCCTGGACGAACTGTCGATCCGGCCAGGAGCTACGAAGTCATCAGGCCGTTCGGCCGACTCATCAGTCCCAGTAGCAGCATGACGCGGTTCTCAGCCACATCGAGGGACAATCCCGTGAGCTCCTCTATCCGGGAGATGCGGGCGCGCAGCGTGTGCCGGTGCACGCCCAGCGCGCGGGCGGCCGCCTCCCACGACCCGTTGTGATGCAAGAACGCCTCCAGCGACGCCACCAGGTCCGTCTCTCGCGGGGCAGGGTCGCGCACCAGCGCCTCCAGGGCCGGCCGGGCCAGGGTCCAGACACGTGACCGGACTGCCTCGTCGGCGAGCACCGCGCTGAGCGTCAGGTCGTCGAACCAGCCGACCCGGCGTTGCTCGCGTCGCGCGGCGGCCGCGGCCAGCTCGGCTGGCACTATTCCTCGCGCGGCCGTGGTCTGCGGAATCGATCCGCTGACGCCGATAACGACCTTGCCGACATCGTGGAGCGCGTGGTCCAGCACGTCGATCAGGTCGGCGGCGTCGCGGGTCATCAGCATCACGGCGACCCCGCTCTCAACCAGGGAAACCACGTGCGGACGCGACGCGCGCTCGAGCGTGTCCGACACCATGCCGAGCAGCCGCCTACGCCCACGGGGCGCCGTGACCACCGCGAGCACCACCGGCCTGCCGGCTTCGAAGCCGAAATGACGCAGGTGACGAACGAGCGTCGCGGCGTCCTGGGCCGGGTCGAGCAGCAGGTCCAGGAGAGTACCGCCGAGCGAGTGGTAAGCCGCGATGAGCTCCGCTGGCCAGTCCAGCTGCAGGGTGATCAGGCTGACTGCCTGGTTGAGCAGCAGGCGGTCGGTCGGTGACAGCGGAGTGGCGCGCTGGAGGGCCAGCCAGCCGACGACGGCGGCCCGGCCTCGCAAGGTCTGAATCTCGAGCATGCCGTGCTCGGTCGTCACCCCGACGATTCCCCGCCGGGCATCGGGCACGAACTCGTCCCACCTGTTAGTCACCAGGTCCAGCAGCCCGCCTTGGTTGACCGACGACGCCATCACGGCCGCGTACTCGTCGAGTACGACGGCCTCGCACCGCAGTTCCTTGCTGAGTTCGCTGACGACGCCGGCCAGGCCGGCCCGGATCGCCGAGCGGGAAATACGGCGCTGGTAGGTGAGCGCCTGCTGCAGCGATGCGACCTCCTGCTGCGCGATCCTGCGCGCAACCGCCTGCGTGATCGCGATGAACGGCGTAGGCAGCGGCACCTCCAGCAGCGGGAACTTCCGCTCCGAGCAGGCAGCGACGATCGGGGCGGGGATCGCGGCGTATCGCACGCCAACACCGAAGCCGAGGCCCGAGGCCCTGGCCTCGGCGAGTCTGGCCACGTAGGCGCGCTGCTCGCCGACGGCCCGGGGCATCCCGATCCCGGTCGTGAGGACCAGTTCACCGCCGGTCAGCCAGGGGGTGGGATCCACGAGGTCGCTGGCGTGCGCCCAAGTCAGCTGTTCACGCGCTGGCACCCCGGCCACCAGGCGCAGGCCGAGGTCGTCTTGGGCGAGCAGCCATTCCAGGCTGACGGTCACCGCGGCCATCACGCCTCCGGTCGATTGCCACTTCGGCCAGCGGCATCGTCAGGGATCCGACAGCCTGTCCATGTGGCTTGCGGTCGGCCCCAGCTTACCTTCGGGGCAGTCAACAGCATGATGCCCGTCGCATGCGGGCCCATTCCGGCATCCCGGGCACGGTTACCTCATTGGGTTGTGCACACCAGGCAGGGGTCGTGACTGCCCAGGACCAGGCCACGGAGGCCGCGGCCGGATTCATCGGCTGGCAGGCCGACCAGGCTTTGTTCGAAGTGGCCGGGTACGGCGCGGGAGTCGCGTGGGCTTGCGTTCCAGGTCGTGGGGGTGATCACCTGGTAGGTCGCGATTCTGCCCTGGCTCAGCTTTACCCAGTGCATCAACGTGCCGCGAGTGGCGTTGGCGTGGCCGAATCCCTGCGCATCCTCGTCGATGTCCTCGGTCCGCGGCGGCTGGAGTGTCGGCTGGTCCAGGCAAGACTGCAGCTCGTCCAGCCACTGGCGCATCAGGCGCAGGTTGGCCGCGGCGCGGGTCCAGCGAACGAGTTGCCGTACGAAGGCGCTGGTGCCGTGCACCGTTACGAGATCAGCAGCCAGCGGGTCGCCGGCGATCAGCAGGTCAGGCAGAGGCCCTAGTTGCATAACCAGGTCATCATCGCCGTAGCGCGGGGCGGTGGCCCAGCTGTAGGAGTCTGCCCGGCTCCGGTCTGGTTTTACCACCGTTTGCCAGGGATGCTGCGGTCCCACGTCGCTGAACCAGGAGAATCGGGTGTGCTCGCGGACCAGTGTGTGGTCGAGCTCGTGGCGGTGACCGTCGAGCAGGACTCCGCCGCCAGTCAGCGGCCGGGGCGGCGAGTCGGGGTCGCGGTAGAGCCCGCCGCTGAGGAGGTTCTGGCTGCCCCGCCCGACGCGGTCCAGCCCGGCCGCGGCCGTGGCGAACCGGGAAAACAGCGCGATCACGCTGCGCGGACGCTGTTCGAGCCATGCTTCCAGCTGCCCGGCCGTGGTGACCTCGGCCCATTGATCGAGAGAGCCGCCCAGGACGGTGGGCGCATACCAGGCGGCGTAGTCGTCTACCGCCGCGCGGGCGCGGCGGATGTCATCGGCCTCTATCGGGCAGGTCGCACCTCCCGGGCGGAAGGGAACTGAATGCGGCCACTGGCGGGTGAAGGCGGTGATGACACCCAGGATCCGCTTGGAGAAGTCACGCACCTGCCGCGTCAGCCAGCCCTTGAACGGCGGCTGGAAGGCGTCGGAGATTTCCGGGTAAAGAGGATGCCCAGAAAAGGACTCGTGGCACAGGCCCGGCCCGAAGAACAGCGCTCCCTGCCGTGCATCGGACATTACCGACTCGGCCGCGAGGAACAGGTTCCGCAGGCGCACCGCCTGGGGCGGCGGGGTGATGTTCCAGGCATCCTCCAGAGCGTGGGTGGCTGCCACCACGTGGCTGGTCGAGCAGATCCCGCATAGCCGCGCCGTGGTCGCCAGCGCATCATCGGGATGACGCCCGATCAAGATCATCTCGTATCCGCGATACATGGTTCCCTGGCACCACGCCTCGGCGATACGGCCGTCGGTCTCGTCCCAGTAGATGCGCAGGTCACCCTCGCTGCGCGGCACTTCCTCGTGCTGCCGGTCACGGCTCACGACGCCCACCGCACCAAAGGCCTGTCCCCGAAGTTGGGGAACCTCGGGCCGGTGCAGCCGGTGCAACGCATCCCGATGCGGCGTGGTGTCCCGCAACCCCGGTACTCGACGCTGGGCAGGCAAGGCTGCACCATCGGGGCCCGGCCGTGCCGGTCCAGTCCTCCGGGAGCGCCCTCGAGGGCCCAGCGGATGGCCGATACCTGGGTCTCGGCGGGTACGGGGCACCCGGCGACGGCGATCACCGGCAGGCCTTTCCGGGACCGCCACCCGGAGGGCAGGAGTCCGCCGGCGGTGTCCAGCGTGTACTGCAGCCCGACGGCGCCGCTGGGGTTGGGAGGCTGGGCCTGCCAGCCCCCGTAACCGGCGCACGCGCCCATCGCGAGGACATAGTCTGCCTGCTCGCACAGCGATTGCACGATACGGAACTTCCCGGCGCCGTCGGCCATGTCGAACATCCCGTCCTCGGCCAGGGCAATCGATCCCTCCACGCACAGCACGGTCAGATGCTCCCGGCCTTCCATCAGCGCCTGATGGATGGGCCGCAGATCGTGTTCGGCCAGAGACGGATGCCACAGCAGCCGCAACCCGTCAACATCGATCAAGTCGAGCAAGTCCGACGCCTGCCCCTCCACCCCCAGGAGAGCTTGGGTTTCTCCTGAACATCCGCCACAACTGATCCATAGCAGCGTCCGGTCGAATATACGTTTCACCTAGTCCACCTGCAGACAACGGAGCGGTCAAGAGGAAATGTGGAGCAACCCGGCGCCGCTTCGGCCACACGTTCCGACATGACTGCTTTCCTTTTCCGAACTCCTCGGCCGCGGGGCGGCGAGGCGATACGGGTACGGAGCACGGACGCCACCGCCTGATACACCGACAAGAACGATCCGCCGGCCCGTCACGCGTGGCGAATGGCCGCCGCGTCCTGCAGAGCAAGCAACCCGACGGACTTCTCGCGCATCTCGAGTTTGCGGACCTTGCCGGTGACGGTGAGAGGGAACTCGTCTACCAGGATCACGTAGCGCGGGACCTTGTAGTGTGCGAGCCTTCCGGCGGCGAACTCCCGCAGCTTCTCGGCGGTGAGTGGCTCAGCCCCTGGGCGGATCTTGACCCAGGCACACAGCTCCTCGCCGTACTTGACGTCGGGCACCCCGATAACCTGCGCGTCGAGGATGTCGGGGTGGGTGTAAAGGAACTCCTCGATCTCCCGGGGGTAAATGTTCTCCCCGCCCCGGATCACCATGTCCTTGATCCGGCCAGTGATGTTGAGGTAGCCATCCGAGTCCATGACGCCCAGGTCGCCGGTGTGCATCCACCGCGCCGGGTCGATCGCTTCCGCGGTCTTGTCCGGCTCGTTCCAGTAGCCGAGCATGTCTGAGTAGCCCCGGGTGCACAGCTCGCCCGGCTCACCCCGCGGGACGGTCAGCCCGGTCTCCGGGTCCAGGTCGTAGGACTCGAAGTCCGGATGGTTGAGTTCGGCGATGAACATCGTCGGCACTCCGTACAGCGACGTGCAGCGCTCGGTGGCCACGGCCTCCAGGGTGGCCGTCGGGTCGAAGGCCGGTGCCGGGATGACCATGGTGGCGCCGTTCGATGTGCACGCCAGGTTTTCCCAGCACCATGCCGAAGCAGTGGTAGAAAGGCACGAGGATGCAGACGCGATCCGCCGGGGTATAGCCGCACAGCTGCCCGACGAGGTAACCGTTGTTGAGGATGTTGTGGTGCGATAGTGTCGCGCCCTTCGGGAAGCCGGTGAGCCAGCAGGGCCAGGAATCGTGACATGAGCGTTCCTGCCTTCACAGGTGCTCGCCCTTCGCACGACCACGACCTCGCCGCTGTTCACCCCTGGCCGGACGAGTTCGGCCACGCCGGGGGCCTGCCTGCGGTCAGGACGGGAACTTCTGCATGGATGCCTCGTTCATGTCATAAGAGCTGCATGAAGGGGGCAGCCATGTCGTATGGACGGAGGGCCGGGCTGTAGACGGGGCATCAGGGGTTACGGGACAGCGCCGGAAGCACACCGGCACCAGGAGGCGGTGCCAGAGTGACGAGAGTCGGCTCGTGCCCCCAGCGGCGCTCACCGCGGCGACCAGCTGTCGCCTCCGCCAGCATCCCAGCCGCGGCAGTCACCGAACGCGGCAAAACACCAGCGCACGCCGCAAATCGTCGAAGCCGCCCGGCGCATCACACCATCGCTGCGAGCCGGTGCCGCACGGTCTCAGATCACAAGGCTTCCGAAGACTTACGTATCATCGACTGTGGGTACAGACCAAGGAGTCAAAAACTTACCTGTACCAGTAAGGAACCGCATGTCCCAGAGGAAGAAGATCCTATGGATAAGTCTTCCTACCCTGATCGTACTGGTGGTCTTTGCCAGCGTACTGGGATTGACGGCATCATCCGGGGATTCGTCGACGACTACCAGCCAGCCTACATATTCCCCGGTGGCGGCCGATATCGAGCCCCTTCTGAACGTTGGGAAAGGCCCCGCTGACGAGGGCTACTTCGAGAGGACAAGCTCGACCCTTGTTGCGGCAGCGGCGGGCGACTACAACTCGAGGTTCTACGGTCTTGGCAAATTGCTGGTCAAGGACGGACTCGGCAATACCATTATCAGCCTCGGCCGTGAGATGAACGGCAAGTGGTACGAATGGAGCCAGCATCGCGCGCCATCGTCCAAGCCAGATGCTTACATCCTCGCGTGGCGGCAGATAGTCACGACTATGCGGTCAGT
>Ga0335081_10014248_pt1 | contig 12864 bp, 11 predicted proteins | sample Lox_Sample_35_FD_206713 | JGI IMG/M metagenome (GOLD analysis project Ga0335081, IMG submission 206713) | Soil microbial communities from Loxahatchee National Wildlife Refuge, Florida, United States - Lox_Sample_3.5 | ecosystem: Environmental > Terrestrial > Soil > Wetlands | place: USA...
TGCTTGATGAGATTGACGACGTCCTGGAAGAGAACGCCGAGGACTTCGTCCGCGCATACGTCCAAAAGGGCGGACAGTGACCTGGCCCTTCTCTGATCGCCTGTCACTTAACTCTTCCGCTGTAGACCTGTCCTCGTTCGCTGACTTTCTCCGTCGCCAGGCGCCGGAGTTGCTGCCGGCAAGCCTCGGCGGCGGCGCGCAGTCGGGTGGTGGCGGCGTGTCACTGCCGCACGGGACCACGATCGTCGCGCTGAAATACCCCGGCGGCGTCGTCATCGCCGGCGATCGGCGCTCGACCCAGGGCAACATGATCGCCGGGCGTGACGTGCGCAAGGTGTACATCACCGACGACTACACCGCGACCGGCATCGCCGGCACCGCTGCCGTCGCCGTCGAATTCGCCCGTCTGTATGCGGTCGAACTCGAGCACTACGAGAAGCTCGAAGGCGTGCCACTCACGTTTGCCGGCAAGGTCAACCGGCTGGCGATCATGGTGCGCGGCAACCTGGCGGCCGCGATGCAGGGGTTGGTCGCGCTGCCGCTGCTGGCCGGCTACGACATCCATGCCGCCGATCCCGAGACGGCGGGCCGCATCGTTTCGTTCGACGCCGCCGGCGGCTGGAACATCGAGGAAGAGGGCTACCAGTCGGTGGGGTCCGGATCGATCTTCGCCAAGTCCTCGATGAAGAAGCTGTATTCGCAAGTCACCGACGTCGATACGGCGCTGCGGGTGGCCGTGGAGGCGCTGTACGACGCTGCCGACGACGACTCGGCGACCGGCGGGCCGGATCTGGTCCGGGGAATCTACCCCACGGCGGTCACCATCGGTGCCGAAGGGGCGGCCGACGTGACCGAGAGCCGCATCGCCGAGCTGGCCCGCGAAGTCATCGAAAGCCGCTCGCGCGCCGACACTTTCGGCCCGGATGGCGGTGAGAAGTGAGCTTTCCGTATTTCATCTCGCCCGAGCAGGCGATGCGGGAGCGCAGCGAGCTCGCGCGCAAGGGCATCGCCCGCGGCCGCAGCGTGGTGGCTCTGGCTTACGCCGGCGGTGTGCTGTTCGTGGCGGAAAACCCGTCGCGGTCCTTGCAGAAGATCAGCGAACTCTACGACCGCGTGGGCTTTGCGGCGGCGGGCAAGTTCAACGAATTCGACAATCTGCGCCGCGGCGGGATCCAGTTCGCCGACACTCGCGGCTACGCGTATGACCGCCGCGACGTCACCGGCCGGCAGCTGGCCAACGTCTACGCGCAGACGCTGGGCAGCATCTTCACCGAACAGGCCAAGCCCTACGAGGTCGAGTTGTGTGTCGCCGAGGTCGCGCACTACGGCGAGACAAAGCCGCCTGAGCTCTACCGGATCACCTACGACGGGTCGATTGCAGACGAGCCGCATTTTGTGGTCATGGGCGGCACCACCGAGCCGATCACCACCGCGCTCAAGGAGTCCTACGCCGAGAACGCCGACCTGCCCGACGCGTTACGGATCGCGGTCGATGCGCTGCGGGCGGGTAGTGCGGACAGCTCGGGCAACGACCAGTCCAACCTCGGAGTGGCCAGCCTGGAGGTCGCCATCCTGGACGCCAACCGTCCACGCCGGGCGTTTCGGCGGATCGCGCGGTCCGTATTGGAGACGTACCTGGAGGACCTTGATTCCCAGGGCGATGAAGCAGAAGAAAAAGATCCCGAATCCGGTGGCGAGTCGTCGGACTAGGCGCCGCCGGCATCCGTGGGCGCGGGATGCGCACCGTCACGGTCGGACAACAAGTACGCTCGAACTGTGCAGCGACGAATCATGGGCATCGAGACCGAGTTCGGTGTCACCTGCACGTTCCACGGCCACCGTCGGCTCAGCCCGGACGAGGTGGCGCGCTACCTGTTCCGGCGGGTGGTGTCCTGGGGGCGTAGCTCGAACGTTTTCCTGCGGAACGGCGCCCGCCTCTACCTCGACGTCGGCAGTCATCCCGAGTACGCCACCGCCGAATGCGACAGCCTGGTGCAGTTGGTCACCCATGACCGGGCCGGTGAATGGGTGCTGGAAGACCTGCTCGTCGACGCCGAGCAGCGCCTGGCCGATGAGGGCATCGGCGGCGACATCTACCTGTTCAAGAACAACACCGATTCGGCGGGTAACTCCTACGGCTGCCACGAGAACTACCTGATCGTGCGCGCCGGCGAGTTCTCCCGGATATCCGATGTGCTGCTGCCGTTCCTGGTCACCCGACAGCTGATCTGCGGGGCCGGCAAGGTGCTGCAGACGCCCAAGGCCGCGACGTTCTGCCTCTCGCAACGCGCCGAGCACATCTGGGAGGGCGTCTCGTCGGCCACCACGCGCAGCCGTCCGATCATCAACACCCGCGACGAGCCGCACGCCGACGCCGAAAAGTACCGGCGGCTGCACGTCATCGTCGGCGACTCGAACATGTGTGAGACCACCACCATGCTCAAGGTGGGCACCGCGGCGCTGGTGCTGGAGATGATCGAAGCGGGCGTGGCGTTTCGCGATTTCTCTCTGGATAACCCGATCCGCGCGATCCGTGAGGTCAGCCACGACGTCACCGGCCGCAGGCCGGTGCGCCTGGCCGGCGGCCGTCAGGCCAGCGCGCTGGACATCCAGCGGGAGTATTACACCCGCGCCGTCGAGCACCTGCAGACGCGTGAGCCCAACGCGCAGATCGAGCAGGTCGTCGACCTGTGGGGCCGTCAGCTCGACGCCGTCGAAAGCCAAGATTTCGCAAAGGTGGACACCGAGATCGACTGGGTGATCAAGCGCAAGCTGTTCCAGCGCTACCAGGACCGCTACAACATGGAGCTGTCCGACCCGAAGATCGCCCAGCTGGATCTGGCCTACCACGACATCAAGCGCGGGCGCGGCGTGTTCGATCTGCTGCAGCGCAAGGGCCTGGCGGCGCGCGTCACCACCGACGAGGACATCGCGGAGGCCGTCGACAGCCCGCCGCAGACCACCCGCGCACGGCTGCGGGGTGAGTTCATCAGCGCCGCCCAGGCGGCGGGGCGTGACTTCACGGTCGACTGGGTGCACCTCAAACTCAACGACCAGGCGCAGCGCACCGTGCTGTGCAAGGACCCGTTCCGGGCGGTCGACGAGCGGGTCAAGCGGCTGATCGCGAGCATGTGACCCGGTAGCGGTCACCGCTGGTCACACCAGTCACACTGGCACCGCCGCGGCTTTCGATGTTCAAACCGCAAACGTGATAGCGCATGTGCTATCACACTTCAGAAGGTGTCGTGCCCTTCCATGTAGAGACTGATGTGGCTCGTGTGGCTAGTGTGACCGCAGCCAGTGGGTGCGCGCACTCGGCGAGGGCAATCTAACCTGGAGCAAATGGCGACCTCGAAAGTCGAACGGCTGGTCAATCTCGTCATCGCCCTGCTGTCCACCCGCGGCTTCATCACCGCTGAAAAGATCAGATCCAGCGTCGCGGGTTATTCGGACAGCCCCAACGCCGAGGCGTTCTCCCGGATGTTCGAGCGCGACAAGAACGAGTTACGCGATCTCGGTATCCCGCTGGAGGTTGGCAAGGTCTCGGCGCTGGACCCCACCGAGGGCTACCGCATCAATCGCGACGCATTACGCCCCGTCGAGCTGACCCCGGACGAAGCCGCCGCGGTAGCCGTCGCCACCGGGCTGTGGCAATCGCCCGAACTGATCACCGCGACGCAGGGCGCGTTGCTCAAGCTGCGGGCCGCCGGGGTGGACGTCGATCCCTTCGATACGGAAGCGCAGGTGGCCATCGCGTCGGCCGCCGGGATGCCGGGACTGCGTGGGTCGGAGGACGTCCTCGGAATCCTGTTGTCGGCCATCGGTTCCCGGCAGGCGGTGCAGTTCCCGCATAGGCCGTCACGGGCGGAGCCCTACGCGACCCGCACCGTCGAACCGTGGGGGGTGGTCACTGAGAAGGGCCGCTGGTACCTGGTGGGCCACGACCGCGATCGCGGCGCCACACGCACGTTCCGGCTCTCGCGGATCGGCGCCGACGTCACGCCGATCGGCCCCGAACGCGCGATCACCGTGCCCGACGATGTCGACCTGCGCAAGATCGTGGCCCAAACGGTCGGCGAGACGCCTGCCGGTGGCCGGGCCGTGGTCTGGGTCGCCGACGGGAGGGCCACCGCGCTGCGGCGCGCCGGACGGCCCGTGAGCACGCGGCGGCTCGCGGGCCGCGACGGCGACGTCATCGAACTCGACATCGGGTCCGCCGACGGGCTCGCGCGCGACATCGCCGGCTACGGCGCCGACGCCATCGCGCTGGAACCGCAATCGCTGCGCGACGACGTGTTGACCCGATTACGCGCGCAAGCGGAGGAGTTTCAGTGACATCCGTGTCCGATCGCCTGGTGCGACTGCTGAACATGGTGCCGTATTTCCAGGCCAATCCGCGGATCACCCGCGCCGAGGCCGCCGCCGAGCTGGGGGTGACGAGCAAACAGCTCGAGGCGGACCTCAACCAGCTGTGGATGTGCGGCCTGCCCGGCTACGGCCCCGGCGACCTCATCGACTTCGAATTCTCCGGTGACACCATCGAGGTGACGTTCTCGGCGGGCATCGACCGGCCCCTTCAGCTGACGTCGCCGGAAGCCACCGGCCTGCTGGTGGCGCTTCGGGCGCTGGCGGACATCCCGGGAGTGGTCGATCCGGAGGCGGCGCGCAGCGCAATCGCCAAGATCGCGGCCGCCGCCGGCGCAGCCGGGCACGACGGCACCGTGTCGGCCGTCGACGAACCGGCGCCCCTCGAGAGCCGCGCCGCGGCCGCGGTGCGCGCCGCGGTGCGGAACAAAAAGGCAGTGGCCATCGACTACTACGCCGCCTCGCACGACACCCTGACCAGCCGCGTCGTCGACCCCATTCGGGTACTGCTGGTCGGCGGCCACAGCTACCTGGAGGCCTGGTCACGCGAATCCGAAGGAGTTCGGCTGTTCCGCTTCGACCGGATCGTCGACGCCACCGAGCTCGACGAGCGGGCCGCCGCACCCGAACCGGCGTTGCAGGCGCCGCCGGACACCTCGCTGTTCGACGGCGATCCGTCACTCCCGTCGGCGACGCTGCGGATAGCGCCCTCGGCGTCCTGGATGTTCGAGTATTACCCGATGCGGGAGGGGCGCGAGCTGGAGGACGGGTCGTGCGAGGCGGTCATGACCTACGCCTCTGAAGACTGGATGACGCGCCTGGTCCTGGGCTTCGGGGCCGCTGTGCGGGTGCTTGAACCGGAGTCGCTTGCGCGGCGTGTAAGGGATGCGGCGTTAGCAGCCCTCGAGTCTTACGAGGTCGCGGGGTCCACCACGCCGTAGTGCGAGGACACCGGGGCGCTGCTCTGCTGCGGTAGCATCGGGTGGACGTCTGGAGGTAACAAAAGTGGGCAGTCTTAGTCCGTGGCACTGGGCAATCATCGCCATCCTGGTGATCGTGCTGTTCGGCGCCAAGAAGCTCCCCGATGCAGCGCGCTCGCTGGGCAAGTCGATGCGCATCTTCAAGTCCGAGATGCGGGAAATGCAGTCCGAGAACAAAGCCGAAGCCATTGAGACCCCTACCGCGACACCCACGCCCGTGCAGTCGCAGCGCGTGGACCCCTCAGCGGCCGGCGAGCAGGGTCACACCGAGGCACGGCCGGCCTAGCCCGCCACCCACCGTCGCGGTACCCGAGATTCACTGACCGAACGTCGTGAATGATGTAAGGGTGTCAGGGCGCGGCGCCCGGCTACTCAAACGACTCGATCCACGACAGAGGCGCAGTCGCACGAATCCTGACGCCACGATGTCGCTGGTCGATCACCTGACGGAGCTGCGTACCCGGCTGCTGATCTCCCTGGCCGCCATCCTGGTCACCACGATCTTCGGGTTCGTCTGGTATTCGCATTCGATCTTCGGGCTGGAAAGCCTCGGCGAGTGGCTGCGGCATCCCTATTGTTCGCTGCCGCAGTCGGCGCGCGCGGATATCAGCGCCGACAGGCAGTGCCGGCTGCTGGCCACAGCGCCGTTCGACCAATTCATGTTGCGGCTCAAGGTCGGGATGATGGCCGGGGTCGTAGTGGCTTGTCCGGTGTGGTTCTACCAGCTCTGGGCCTTCATCACGCCTGGGCTCTACAAGAAGGAACGCCGCTTCGCGGTGGCGTTCGTGATCCCGGCGGCGGTACTGTTCGTCGCAGGTGCCCTGCTGGCCTATTTCGTGCTGTCCAAGGCGCTTGGCTTCTTGTTGACCGTCGGCAACAACGTGCAGGTCACCGCGTTGTCCGGCGACCGGTATTTCGGCTTCCTGATCAATCTGCTGGTGGTCTTCGGGGTCAGCTTCGAATTCCCGCTCCTGATCGTCATGCTCAACACGGTCGGTGTGTTGACCTATCAGCGGCTGAAGTCCTGGCGGCGCGGTCTGATCTTCGCGATGTTCCTATTCGCGGCGATATTCACGCCTGGATCCGATCCGTTTTCGATGACGGCATTGGGCCTGGCGTTGACTGTGCTACTCGAGTTCGCCATTCAGATCGCTCGGCTGCACGACAAGCGAAAAGCCAACCGCGAAGCGCTGATTCCCGACGACGAAGCGTCGGTCATCGAACGCCCTGAGCCGATAACCTCTCCAACACACGACGCGTCGGTCATCGCCGGGACCCATGACGACATCACGTAACTCCGCTCGGCGCGAGCGTGCGTGTCTTCACAGCGACACGCCGTATTTGGTTGGGGGTACCTCCCGCTTGCGGGGGAACATCTGCGCACGCTCGCGCGATCAGGTGGCGGCGTGACCGAGCTGGCCGAGCTGGCCCGGTTCGCCGCAGAACTGCCGTTTTCGCTCGACGACTTTCAGCAGCGGGCCTGTGTGGCGCTCGAACGCGGCCATGGCGTGCTGGTCTGCGCGCCGACCGGCGCCGGCAAGACGGTGGTCGGCGAATTCGCCGTGCACCTGGCGCTGGCATCGGGCGGCAAATGCTTTTACACGACACCATTGAAGGCCCTGAGCAACCAGAAGCACACTGACCTCACCGCGCGCTATGGCCGCGACAGGATCGGGCTGCTGACCGGTGACCTGTCGGTCAACGGCGACGCCCCCGTGGTGGTGATGACCACCGAAGTGCTGCGCAACATGCTTTACGCTGATTCGCCTGCGCTGCAAGGACTTTCGTATGTGGTGATGGACGAGGTGCATTTCCTCGCCGACCGGATGCGGGGTCCGGTGTGGGAGGAGGTCATCCTGCATCTTCCCGACGCGGTGCGGGTGGTCAGCCTCTCGGCGACAGTGAGCAACGCCGAAGAGTTCGGTGGCTGGATCCAGACCGTGCGGGGCGACACGACCGTGGTGGTCGACGAGCACCGGCCGGTGCCGCTGTGGCAACACGTCTTGGTGGGCAAGCGCCTCTTCGACCTGTTCGACCCGCGGAACAAAGACGACGGCGGAGCCGACAAATCACCCGGCCCCCACGTTGATCCCGAACTGCTGCGCCACATCGCGCATCGCCGCGAGGCCGACCGGATGTCCGACTGGCGTGCACCCCGCCGGCAGGCGGGAAGAGGAGGCGCGGGACGAGGTGCTTCCGGCCGGCCGCGGTTGTACCGCCCGCCGGCGCGTCCCGACGTGATCGCGAAGCTGGACTCCGAAGGTCTGTTGCCGGCGATCACGTTCGTGTTCTCCCGGGCGGGCTGTGACGCCGCGGTCGGCCAGTGCCTGCGCTCTCCGCTGCGGCTGACCACCGAGGTTGAACGCGCCCGGATCGCTGAGGTGATCGAGCACCGTTGCGGTGATCTCGCCGACACCGACTTAGCAGTGCTGGGCTATTACGAGTGGCGGGAAGGGCTGTTGCGCGGTCTGGCCGCCCACCACGCCGGGATGTTGCCCGTGTTCCGCCACACGGTCGAGGAGCTGTTCACCGCGGGCTTGGTCAAAGCGGTGTTCGCCACCGAGACCCTGGCACTCGGCATCAACATGCCCGCCCGCACGGTGGTGCTCGAGCGGCTGGTGAAGTTCAACGGCGAGCAGCACCTGCCGCTGACACCGGGGGAGTACACGCAGCTGACCGGCCGCGCCGGCAGGCGCGGGATCGATGTCGAAGGCCACGCCGTCGTGCTCTGGCACCCTGACGTGGAACCGTCCGAGGTGGCCGGGCTGGCCTCCACCCGCACTTTCCCGCTGCGCAGTTCGTTCGCGCCGTCCTACAACATGACGATCAACCTGGTTCACCAGATGGGCCCCGAGCAGGCGCACCAGTTGCTGGAGCATTCGTTCGCCCAGTATCAGGCCGACCGATCCGTCGTCGGGCTCGTTCGTGGCATCGAGCGGGGCGAGGGAATGCTCGACGAGATCGCCGCCGAATTGGGTGGCCACGACGCGCCGATCCTCGAATACGCGCGGCTGCGGGCGCGCATCTCCGAGATGGAGCGTGCGCAATCCCGCGCGTCCCGGCTGCAACGACGGCAGGCGGCCGGCGATGCGCTGGCCGCGCTGCGCCGAGGCGACATCATCACCATCACCCACGGCCGCCGCGGCGGGCTGGCGGTGGTCCTGGAGACCGCCCGCGACGGCGACGACCCGCGGCCGCTGGTCCTGACCGAACACCGATGGGCGGGGCGGATTTCATCGGCGGATTATTCGGGTGCGTCGGCACCGGTCGGGTCGATGACATTGCCCAAGCGTGTCGAACACCGCCAGCCGAGGGTCCGGCGCGATCTGGCCTCGGCGCTGCGGTCGGCCGCCGCCGGGCTGCCGGTTCCCGCCGGACGCCGCGCCGGTGCCGGCAGGGAGGCCGGCGAGCATGATGGCGCATTTCACGATCCGGAACTGGCGTCGTTGCGGGCGCAATTACGTCGTCATCCCGCACACCAGGACTCCCAGGCGCCCGAGGTCGCGGCCCAGATCCGCCAGACCGAGCGCTACCTGCGGATCGAACGCGACAACGCGCAGCTGCAACAGAAGGTCGCCGCCGCCACCAACTCGCTGGCCCTTACCTTCGACCGGATCGTCGGGCTGCTCACGGAACGCGACTTCATCGGAGGTTCTGCCGCGGACCCCCACGTCACCGACGACGGCCGGTTGTTGGCCCGGATCTACAGCGAGAGCGACCTGCTGGTCGCGGAGTGCCTGCGCACCGGCGCGTGGGCGGGCCTGCGTCCAGCGGAGTTGGCGGCAGTGGTCTCGGCGGTGCTGTACGAGACGCGGGGCGGTGACGGCCCCAGCGCCCCGTTTGCCACCGAGGTGCCCACCCAGCGTCTACAGCAGGCGCTGCGTCAGACAGCGAGGCTGTCAACCACGCTGCGCGCCGATGAGCAACGGCACCGGATCGCCCCGAGTCGTGAACCCGACGACGGCTTTGTGAGCACCATCTACCGCTGGGCCCGCACCGGTGATCTGGCGGCGGCCTTGGCCACTGCGGACACGTCCGCCTCGGCCGGCATCGGTTCTCCGTTGTCTGCGGGGGACTTCGTGCGCTGGTGCCGACAAGTGCTCGACCTGCTGGACCAAGTTCGCAATGCCGCCCCCGACTCTGACCTGCGGGCCACGGCAAAGCGCGCTATCAACGACATTCGGCGCGGCGTTGTCGCAGTTGACGCCGGGTAGGCTGTGCCGGAGCTACGGTTACATCCGGAACCGAGTCGAGGGCTGAGGAGATGCGATGAGCGGACCGCAGGGATCAGATCCGAATCAGTCGTGGCAGCCGCCCGGCCATGACGCCGATCAGCAATCCGCGGACCAGCCGACCCAGGTGGCGCCGACGGGATCGCCCTGGCAACAGCAGCCGCCAGCCCAGGAAGCGACGTGGCAAGCCCCCGCGTACACGCCCCCCGCGTATCCGCAGTACCAGCAGCCGGTTGAGCAGTCGTATCCGCAGCAGTACCCGCCGGCTACGCCCGGCTACGGGCAGTCGGAGCAGTTTGGTTCGCAGCCCACTCAGTTCGGCACGCCCGGTCAGTTCGGCCAGTACGCCCCGCCCGGCCAGTACGGCCAATACGGCCAGCCGAGCCAATACGGTCAGCCGGGCCAGTACGCTCAGCCCGGCCAGTACCCGCAGCAGTACCAGCCCTATGACCAATCGGGACAACCGGGTAAGAAGAGTTCGGGTGCGCTGATCGGGGGCATCGCGGCGGCAATCGGCGTGCTCGTGATCGGGGCCGTTCTGGTGCTCGGTTTCCTGTGGCCGGCATGGTTCGTCACAACCAAACTGGACGTCAACAAGGCTCAGACCGGCGTGCAGCAGGTCCTCACCGACGAGACCAATGGCTACGGCGCAAAGAACGTCAAAGACGTCAGGTGCAACGGCGGCTCAGACCCGACTGTCAAGAAGGGCGGCACCTTCGACTGCGTCGTCAGCATCGACGGTGCGCAGAAGCACGTGACGGTCACCTTCCAGGACAACAAAGGCACATACGAGGTCGGCCGACCGCAATAGTCTGGTCTGACCGCCCGCGTTGTCCTCACGCCGTCGCGGCGGCGCGCTCGAATGTTTCAGTTTGGCGGGCGGGCTGTCACGCGGGCAGCGCGTCGAGCGCCTTCTGCAACCGCGCGATCGACGAGCCGACGCCCAGTGCGGTCGCCAGCTCGGCGGTGCGTGCCGGATCGGCGGCGACCAGCGGTAGCGCGTCTGTGGGCGTCGACAGCGTGACTGGTGCGTCGGTGGTGACCCGCACCACCGCGCCGGCGGCCTCGATGTAGTCGGTCGCGGTCAACAGCTTCGCGCGCAGTCCCTTGGCCATCCCCGACGCCGGGTCGTGCGCAGCGGCCAGGATCTGCTCCAGTGAGCCGTGCTGAGCCAGCAGGGTGGCCGCCGTCTTCTCGCCGACGCCCTGAACGCCCGGCAGGCCGTCGGACGGGTCGCCGCGCAGCAGCGCGAGTTCGGCGTAGGCGGGCCCGGCGCGATCGGCCGGAACGCCATAGTGCTCGGCGACCTCGGCCGGCCCGAACAGGGTGGCCTTGGACAGCCCGCGGCCCAGGTAGAGCACCCGAACCGGGACCGGATCGTCGGCCACCACCTGCAGCAGGTCGCGGTCGCCGCTGACCACGACGACAGGGTCGGTTTGTTCGGTTGCCGCCAGCGTGCCCAGCACGTCGTCGGCCTCGAAGCCCGGTGCGCCCGCCGCGGGGATCCCGAATGCGCCCAGCAGCTCCATGATCATGTCGACCTGCGGTGTCAGGTCGTCGGGGACTTCCTCGATGTCGGGCGCGCCCTCCGGCTCGGGCTCGGCGACGCGGTGCGCCTTGTACGACGGGATGAGGTCGACGCGAAACTGGGGCCGCCAGTCCAGGTCGAGGCACACCACCAGCCGGCTGGGCTTTTGTTGGGTGATCACCACGGCCATCGAGTCGATGAACCCGCGCACGGCGTTGACCGGCCGGCCGTCGGGCGCGGTGATCGACGACGGCACCCCGAAGTAGGAGCGGAACCACATGCTGGCGCCGTCGAGCAGCGCCAGTGGCGATCGCAAGCGCGGCGGAACCGGGGGCAGCGGGTCGCCACTCGTCGAGCCTCGCGGTGCGGGCATGCGGGTTATCCTGCCAGCCATGGATTCTCGCCGATGCAACACCTTCGAAGCCGGGGTATACGCCCGCCGGCTGACCGCGGCGGCCGCAGCGACGGCCGACGCGGGGCTCGCCGGTCTGGTGATCACCCCGGGCTATGACCTGCGTTACCTCGTGGGTTCGCGCGCGCAGACGTTCGAGCGCCTCACCGCGTTGGTGCTGCCGGCGTCCGGCGAGCCGACGGTCGTGGTGCCGCGACTGGAGCTGGCCTCGCTCAAAGAGTCGGCCATCGCGGAACTGGGTCTAACCGTGCGGGATTGGGTCGACGGCGACGACCCGTACCGGTTGGTGGGTGACGCTTTCGGCGGTGCCCCTGCCGCTGCCGCCGTCACCGATTCCATGCCGGCACTGCACCTGTTGCCGCTGGCCGGTGTGCTCGGCGCGCTGCCGGTACTGGCCACCGACGTGATGCGCGGGCTGCGGATGATCAAACAGGCGGCCGAGATCGACTCGCTGCGCAAGGCCGGTGCGGCCATCGACCGGGTACATGCCCGGGTGCCGGAGCTCTTGATCCCGGGCCGAACCGAGGCTGAAATCGCCGCAGATATCGCCGAAGCGATTGTCGCCGAGGGACATTCGGAGGTGGCATTCGTCATTGTCGGCTCCGGACCGCACGGAGCCGACCCCCATCATGGGTATTCGGACCGCGAACTCCAGGTCGGGGACATTGTCGTCGTCGACATCGGAGGAAGCTACGAACCCGGATACCACTCCGACTCCACCCGCACGTACAGCATAGGCGAACCCAGTCGCGATGTGGTGCAACAGTATTCGATACTGCAACGGGCCCAACGCGCGGCGTTCGACGCGGTTCGTCCGGGCGTGACCGCAGAGCGGGTCGACGCCGCCGCTCGCGACGTGCTTGCTGAGGCCGGACTCGCGGAGTATTTCGTGCACCGCACCGGGCACGGTATCGGGCTGTCGGTCCATGAGGAGCCCTACATCGTCGCCGGCAATGACCTGACATTGGTTGCGGGCATGGCATTTTCCATAGAACCCGGTATCTACTTCCCTGGCCGATGGGGTGCCCGGGTCGAGGACATCGTCATTGTGACCGAGCACGGTGCGCTGTCCGTCAACAACCGGCCGCACGAGCTCATTGTGGTAGCCGTGGCTTAGTCGTCACCAGCACGACACCACCGCCGCGTAGGTTGGGCGTGGTGTCAATCCTGGACCTCACACTGCTTCCCATCCGCATCGCACGTCACATCGCCGACGCGATTGTGTATCCCAGCGCATCCGCACCCGCGCCGCCGGCCGAACTCATCGTCGTCGACGGGATGCCCGAGGGGGCGCCACCGGCGGCGCGGCGGCCGGAGCCGCAGCTTCCGGCTCCGGCGGGGTGGCCG
>Ga0335081_10014249_pt1 | contig 12863 bp, 11 predicted proteins | sample Lox_Sample_35_FD_206713 | JGI IMG/M metagenome (GOLD analysis project Ga0335081, IMG submission 206713) | Soil microbial communities from Loxahatchee National Wildlife Refuge, Florida, United States - Lox_Sample_3.5 | ecosystem: Environmental > Terrestrial > Soil > Wetlands | place: USA...
AACCACCACACCGGTGACCTCGCCGCCGGCCCGGCGGACCAGTTCGGCGGTGGCCAGCGCGGTGCCCCCGGTGGCCAGCACGTCGTCCACGATGAGCACCCGGTCGCCCGGGTCGAAGGCGTCGGCGTGCACCTCGATCGTGGCCGTGCCGTATTCCAGCTGGTAGTCCTCGCGGTAGGTGGCCGCGGGCAGCTTGCCGGCCTTACGTACCGGGATGAACCCGGCGCCGAGGCGGGCTGCGACCGGAGCGGCGAGGATGAACCCGCGCGCCTCGATCCCGGCCACCTTGTCGACCGGCCCGAGCCCGGTTGCCAGTTCGCCCACCACCGAGGCGAACGCGCGCCCGTCGGCCAGCAGCGGCGTGATGTCCTTGAACGAGATGCCCGGCTGGGGGTAGTCGGGTACGTCGCGGATGCGCTTCCTGATCAGGTTCGCGAGCGCCCCGGGCACGCCATCCGGGCTCTCCCCGGTGTCTCCGGCCGGCCCGGCGGCCCCGGCTGGCGGCACCGTCTACCGCCTCTTCTTCTTGGCGTTGCTGCTGGGGCGGCGTCTGGCCGCGCTGGTGCGGCGTGGCTGCTGGCGGGCGCCCGGAGTGCCAGGGGCGGGGGTGCCGGAACGGCCGGCGGCGCGGCCGGCCCCGACCGCGGATCGCGGCGGCGGGCCGGCGTCGGCCTGACCGGCCTCGCCGGTCCCGGGTTCCGCCGCGCCGTCGTAGACGGCGGCGTCACCGTCCGGCTCGCGGCCGGCGGCCCGGTCACCGGCGGTGCTGGCCGCGCTGCCGCGGCCCGCTGAGACGGCCGGGCTCGCCGGGCCTGCCGGGACCGGCGCCTGCGCCCGGGCCCCGGCCTGCTTGGCCGCCACCCGGGGACTGGCGGCGCGAGCCCGCAGGCGCTTGGCCAGCGCCTTGTACTGCGGCTCGCGCTCCTTGAGGTCGGCCAGGACCGGGGTGGCGATGAAGATCGAGGAGTACGTGCCGGACAGCATGCCGACGAACAGCACCAGCGCCAGGTCGGACAGCTCACCGGTGCCGAGCAGCACGACGCCGGCGATGAGGATGGCGCTCACCGGCAGCAGCGCAATCACCGAGGTGTTGATCGACCGGACCAGCGTCTGGTTCAGCGCGAGGTTGGCGGCCTCGCTGTACGTGCTGCGGGCGCTGGTGACCAGGCCGGCGGTATTCTCCCGCACCTTGTCGAAGACGACCACGGTGTCGTACAGCGAATAACCGAGGATCGTGAGCAGGCCGATGACCGAAGCCGGGCTGACCTGGAACCCGGCCAGCGCGTAGATGCCGACGGTGATCAGGATGTCGTGCAGCAGCGCGATGAACGCGGCGGTCGCCATCTTCCACTCGAACGCGATCGACAGGTAGATCACGATCACGATGAGGAACGCGATCAGCGCCTGGATGGCCTTGCTGGAGATCTGGCTGCCCCAGGTCGGGCCGACGAACTGGGTGTTGACGGTGTTGACGTTGACGCCCAGTTCCTTGGCGATGGAGTCCTGGACGTGCTCGGTCTGCGTGATGGTCAGCGGCGCGGTCTGCGCCTGCCACTCGGCCTTGCTGCCCACGCCGACCTTCTGGACGACGGGGTTCCCGCCGCCACCGTCGATCACCGCCTTCTCGACCTGGCTGATGGTCGCGTTCGGCGCCTTGACCTGGAAGACCGAGCCGCCCTTGAACTCCACGCTGAAGTTCAGCCCGCGGATGATCAGCGCGGCGATGGCGATGACCAGGATGCAGCCGGAGATCGTGTACCAGAGCTTCTGCCGGCCGACGAAGTTGATCGAGACATCGCCGCGGTACAGCCGGCCGCCGATGTCACCCAGGCGCGACATCATGCCTCCCTTGAGGTGGTCCGCGGCGTCCGCGGGGCACCGGGCGTCGTCGGGCGGGCGCTGCGGCGTGGTACGCCCGAGCGCCAGGGTGCCCGCGCCCCGAGCCGGGCCGGATCCAGGCCGGACCATTTGTGCCCCTGCCCGAAGAACCGCGTCCGGGCCAGCAGGGTCACCATCGGCTTGGTGAACAGGAACACCACCACGACGTCGATGAGCGTGGTCAGGCCGAGCGTGTAGGCGAAGCCCTTCACGTCGCCGACCGAGAAAATGTACAGCAGCAGGGCGGCCAGGAAGGACACCGTGTCGGACACCAGGATCGTCCGCCGGGCCCGTTTCCAGCCGCTTTCCACCGCGCCGCGCAGCGAGCGCCCCTCGCGCACCTCGTCGCGCAATCGTTCGAAGAACACCACGAACGAGTCGGCGGTGATGCCGATAGCGACGATCAGGCCCGCGATGCCGGCCAGCGACAGGGTGAAGTTCTGGTACCGGCTGAGCAGCACGATCGCGAGGTAGCCGATCAGCGAGGCGATCAGCAGGCTGGAGACCGACACGATGCCGAGGCCCCGGTAGTAAAGGAACGAGTAGATAACCACCAGCAGCAGGCCGATGGCCCCGGCGATGAGGCCCGCCTCGAGCTGGTTGCGGCCGAGCTGGGCGGTGACGGTCGTCGTGTTCGTGATCCTGAACGACAACGGCAGGGCGCCGTACTTCAGCTCATCGACGAGCTGATTGGCCTGGGCCTGGCCGCCGATGTTGGTGATCTGGACCTGGCCCGCCGGGATGGCCTGCGTGGTCTGCGGCGCCTCGACCACGTTCCCGTCCAGCACGATCGCCGTCTGGTCCAGCACCGAGTCGTTGGCATTGCTGTTGACGCTCGGGTAGTACTTGCTGGCCTGGGTGGACGTCAGGTCGCCGAACGCCTTGGTGGCCTTGCCGTTGAGGGTCAGGTTCACGACCCACCCGTTGGTGGTGGTGTCGATCGCGGCGGACTCCGACAAGACGTCGGTGCCGAGGATGACCGCCTGGCCGAGGACGTACTTCACCCCGTTCGGGCCGCACGCCACCGTCTGGCGGGCGGGCGCGTCCCACTCCGGCTCGGAGTAGGCGAGCTTCTGCTTCCAGGTGCTCAGGTTGCTGCAGTCGAGCTTCTCGAACAGCTTCATCGTGGCCGGGTTGACCGCGGACGGGTTACCGGCCGTGGCGGCCGCCGCGGGCGAGCCGGTCGGGCTGGGGCTCGGCGTGGCGCTGCCGCTGGCCTTGGCGGCCGGGGTGGGCGTGGCCGCGGCGTGCCGGATGAACGCCTTGGTGCTCGCGGACGGCGAGGCGGTGGCCTTCGGCGTCGCCTGGGTGCCTGTCGCGCTCGGGCTGGGCGTCGGCGTCGCGGAGGTGGCCGGCGTGGACGAGCCCTCCAGCAGCACCGGGCGGAACCGGAGCTGCGCGGTGGTGCTCACCTCGTTGATCACTTCCTGCGAGCCCTTGCCCGGGACCGTCACGGTGATGTCGTTGGCGCCCTGGCGCTGTACGGAGACGCCGGTGCTGCCCGAGGAGTTCACCCGGCTGGTGATGATCGAGACAGCCTGCTGCATTTCCGCGTCGGGCGCCGCCTTGCCCTGCGGGGTCACCGCGGCCAGGGTGGCCTGCGTGCCGCTGGACAGGTCGAGCCCGAGCTGGATCTTGAAGTCGTGGTGCCACTTCGACGGGCTGAACGCATTCGCGCCAACGATGCCGATCAGCATGACTACGATCAGCGCGACCAGGCACGCGAGCGCGCGCCACGGCCGTGAGCCGCTGTTCTTAGGCGGAGCCACTTGTCCTGTCGTCCTTCAATTGGTTCCTGCGAAGCCAGGACGGTGCCGCCGCGGCCCGGAACCGCGGTGCGGTGCCGTCATTCCTTGGTGGCGCTCTCCGGCTTGGTTTCGCTGTGCTCGCCGTTAACGGACGGCGCGGCGGCGCCGTTCCCTGCCGCGTCACGCTGGCCGTTGATGACCAGGTCGTCGCCGTATTGGCCGGCCGGGGCGTTCAGGTCCGGCTCGGTCTCGTGCACCGCGTCGTCTTCGTGCGCAGCATCGTCCTCGTACTCCGCCTCGGCCCCGTCGGTCTCGGCCTCGTCTCCGGCCGGCACCTCATCACCCGGGCTGAGCACTTCCATGATCGCGCGCTTCATGTAGCGGACCTCGACATCCGGCGCGACCTCAAGCACCACGTCATCGCCGTCGACGGCCACCACCGTGGCGTACATGCCCGCCGTGGTGCGCACCCGCGCGCCCGGCAGGACGGTGTTCTGCTGCTGCTGCACGCGCTTCTGCCGGTTACGGCCCGGGCGGATGGCCATGAAGTAGATCAGGCCGATGAAGACGACGATCAGAATAAGAAACGTGGAGCTGCCGCTGGAACTCGACGCCGCCGCGGCTGTACCGATTGCACTCCCCATGAGTGGGGCACCTTTCCGATTGGTTTCTGCGGGCTGGCCAGCGCAGGCCCTCGCGGGGACCGGGCAATTAGACCCGGTTCCGCGCGGGCGGCGGCCAGTGGCCAACTGCCGCAGTGTAGCGATCCATTGACCACGCACCAACAGGCTACGGTGTCTGCGCCGTGATCGTGACCTTGTCTCGTGTTGGCCCGGGGGACGACCCCCCTGGAACCCCCGAGTGCGCTCCGAGCCCGCGCTGTGGTACTTCGCCGACACACCGGCCACTCGCTTAGCGTTTCCGGCGCTACGGGCAGAGTTTTCGCCCGGCAAATACTGCCGCAAAGTCTGCCGATAACTAGGGGGGAGGCGTGCCTAGTCGAAGAGGGTGGGGGTTCCGGGGGTGGGGGGGCTGTCGGGGGGGGTGAGGCCGAGGTGCTGCCAGGCGGCCGGAGTGGCGACCCGGCCGCGGGGGGTCCGGGCCAGCAGGCCGCGGCGGACCAGGAACGGCTCGGCCACCACCTCGACGGTCTCGGCCTCCTCCCCCACCAGGACGGCCAGGGTGGACAGCCCGACCGGTCCGCCGCCGTACCGGTGGATCAGCGCCTCGAGCACGGCGCGGTCGAGCCGGTCCAGGCCTTCCTCGTCGACCTCGTACAGGTCAAGCGCGGCGCGGGCCGCCGCGCGGTTCACCACCCCGTCGCCGCGTACCTCGGCGTAGTCACGGACCCGGCGGAGCAGCCGGTTGGCGATCCGCGGCGTGCCGCGGCAGCGCCCGGCCAGCTCGGCCGCGCCATCGTCGCGCAACGTGACGCCGAGCAGCCCGGCCGACCGGCGGATGATGACCTCCAGCTCCGCGGGCTGGTAGAAGTCCATGTGCGCGGTGAAGCCGAAGCGGTCACGCAGCGGTGCGGGCAGTAGCCCGGACCGGGTGGTGGCGCCGACCAGCGTGAACGGCGCGATGTCGAGCGGGATCGCGGTCGCGCCGGGGCCCTTGCCGACCACCACGTCGACGCGGAAATCCTCCATGGCCAGGTAGAGCATTTCCTCGGCGGGCCGTGCGAGCCGGTGGATCTCGTCGATGAAGACGACCTCGCCCTCGGACAGGGTGGAGAGCACCGCGGCCAGGTCACCGGACCGCTCGATGGCGGGCCCACTGGTGATCCGCAGCGGCATGCCCAGCTCGGCCGCGATGATCATGGCGATCGTGGTCTTGCCCAGCCCCGGCGGCCCGGACAGCAGCACGTGATCTGGCGGGTGGCCGCGGCGCAGGGCGCTCTCCAGGACCAGGGAAAGCTGATCGCGGACCCGCTGCTGGCCGACGAAATCGGCCAGCCGCTTCGGCCGCAGCGCGGTCTCGATGGCGCGGTCGTCGGCGTCGGCCAGCGGCGACACCATCCGCCCGCCGTCCCGAGGGCCCCCGCCGCCGCTACCGTCCCCGCCGTCCCGAGGGCCCCCGCCGCCGCTACCATCCCCGCCGTCCCGCTCGCCCCGGCGGCCCGGATCGGCGGACCGCGCCCGGTCGAGCGCCTCGGCCTCGCGCGCCGCCAGCTCGTCCTCGTCCGCCCGGCGGGTCACGGCCGCACCTGCCGGCCCGTTCGCGCTGGCCGGGCCGTCCGGCGGGTCACTGGCGGCTCAGCTTCTTCATGGCGGCGCGAAGCACGGCCGCGACGTCCGCCGTTTCCGGCACCACTCCGTCCACAGAGGCCAGGTCGGCGGCCACCGCGTTCACCGCCTGCTCGGCGTCGCGGGCCGGCCAGCCCAGGTTGACCAGGCCGGACTGGGCCTGCTCGCGCCAGGACGCGGGGGCCGGGACCGCGCGCGCCCCGCCGGGCAGGCCGATGCCGGCGGACCCGTCCATGGGCACCTCGCCGGGGGCCCCGAGCCGGTCCTTCAGCTCCAGCACGATGCGCTGCGCGCCCTTCTTGCCGATCCCGGGGACCAGCGTCAGCGCGTTGAGATCCCCGGTCGAGACGGCGCGGCGCAGCGCGTCCGGGCTGTGCACGGCGAGCATGGCCAGCGCCAGCCGGGGGCCCACCCCGGTGGCGGTCTGCACGAGCTCGAGCACGTTCCGCTCGTCGTCGCTGGTGAAGCCGTACAGGGTGAGCGAATCTTCCCGCACGACCAGGCACGTCGCCACGCGGGCCACCTCCCCGGGCCGCAGGGTGGCGAGCGTCCCCGGGGTGCACTGCACGCTCAGCCCGACCCCGCCTACCTCGATCACCGCGCCGTCCGGGGCGACGCCGCTGACCGTGCCACGCAGATGCGATATCACTGCTGCCTCCGGAGTTTCGTTTCCGGCCGCGCGCGTGCCGCGCTCGCCGCGGCGGCCTCCAGCCGGGACCGGGCGCCACCCCGCCACAGGTGGCAGATCGCCAGCGCCAGGGCGTCCGCGGCGTCCGCGGGCCGGGGCGGCGCCTCCAGCCGCAGCAGCCGCACGACCATGGCCGTCACCTGGTCCTTGTCCGCCCGGCCGTTGCCCGAGATGGCCGCCTTGACCTCGCTCGGCGTGTGCAGCGCGACGGGCAGGCCGCGGCGCGCGGCGCACACGATGGCGACCGCGCCCGCCTGCGCGGTCCCCATCACCGTACGCACGTTACGCTGGCTGAACACCCGTTCCACGGCCACCGCGTCCGGCTGGTACGCGGTCAGCCAGTTCTCGACCTGCTCCTCCAGCGCGAGCAGGCGCGCGCCCACGTCATCGTCCGGCGGCGTCCGGGCCACCCCGACCGCCACCAGGCTGAGCACCCGGCCGGGAGCCCCCTCGACGACGCCCAGGCCGCAGCGGGTCAGGCCGGGGTCGACGCCCAGGACGCGCCGGGGGCGCGCGGAATGCGTCAGCGCCATGGTCTCCCCAGCGTACGTCGCGGCCGAACAGATGTTCGGCTCCGAACTTACCGTCTGCGGGCCGGACGCGTCGCGTACTCCGGCGGCGTGTCGGAGAGCGGGGACCCCCTACGCAGGCGGGCGGCCAGTTGGCTAGGCCCTTTCCCGTTAAAAAGAATCCAGCATGAACGCGGACGCGCCGAAGGCGCCGTCGAGCTCGCTGTCGGCGACCGGATTGCCGCCCGCCGCCAGGCCGGCCAGCCGCAGTGTGGCCATCGGGGTGCCCGCGTACAGCGCCGCGAGCCCGCGGGCGCCGATGGTCAGCGGCTGGGCCGCCTCCGGGCTGTGCACCAGTGAGCCCCGGCCGCCGGTCACCGTAAGCTCCCACAGCCCCGCGTTGCCGCCCAGCGCGTCGTCCTCGATCCACAGCGGCACGGCCAGCTGCGCCGAGGCGGGAAAACCGCGCGCGGCGATCGCGGCGGGCGCGTCTACCACGCGCAGCATCCACAGCTCACGGTCGGTCAGCTGGCCATCCGGCTCCCGGGTCAGCCAGAACAGCGGGTCCGCCGGGCCGATCTGGGCGCGGACGGTCGTGGCGATCGAGGAGTGCGACGCGACGATCGACCACAGCGCGCGGGTGGTCCGGTCGGAGGCGGCGATCGCCTGCTCCACCAGGAGCTCGCCGTGGCCCCGGTGCCAGCGGTAGGCGAGAAAACCGTCGGCGGCCAGGTAGGCGAACAGATCGGGATCGGCCAGCCAGCGGCCCACGAGGCCGGCGTCCCGGGTGTTCGGGCCGCAGGCACGGGCGTGCTCGTGCACCCGGCCGATCACCGCGAGGACCTCGCCCGCGTCGTCCGGGCCCGCGCGGCGCACGTCCGGCGGCCGTTCGGCGGCGGCGCGCTCGTCGCCGGGCAGCAGGGCCGGCCCGCTGGTCACGTCGGCGGGGAGGAACGCGTGCAGCGTGCGCGCGGGGATGACCGCGTGGTGGTGACCGCCCGCCAGTTCCCAGCCCAGCGACCGGTAGATCGGCGTGGTGGCCGGATACAGCACGGACACCGGGTAGCCGCGCCCGGCGATCGCGTCCAGCAGCACGGTCATCAGGGAACGGCCGAGGCCCTGGCCGCGGTGCTCAGGCGCGACCATGACGGAGGCGACGCCGGCCATCGGCATGGACCGGCCGCACCACCACTGGCGCATGTCGTGGTACCGGGCGGAGGCGACCAGCTGGCCGTCCTGGAAGGCGCCCAGAATCCGGCGCTCGTGGATCGCGGCGTCGAGCTGGGCCCGCCGGGCGGCGAGCTGAACGGCCGGCTCCGGCGGCCCGGGTGGCGGCGGGCCGAACGCCCGCCGGGAGAGGTCGAACAGCGCGTCGAGGTCGTCGCCGGCGGCCACCTCGCGGATCTCCGCGCTGCCCCGCGCGGTCAGGTGCGATGTCACAGAAGGACACGCTACGGCTCAGCGCGGACCGGAGGTCATCCAGGTCCGCGCCGGAGAAGGCGCCGGAGAAGGCTCAGCCGGAGAAGGCTCAGCCGGAGAAGGCTCAGCCGAGCTTCTCCATGATCTCGTCGGGGACCGAGTAGTTGGCGTAGACGTCCTGCACGTCGTCGGAGTCCTCAAGCGCGTCGATGACCCGGAACACCCGCCTGGCGTGCTCCTCGTCGATCGGGACCTCCATGGTCGGCACCAACGCGATGTCGGCCGACTCGTAGTCGATCCCGGCGTCCTGCAACGCGCTGCGCACCGTCACCACGTCGGTCGCCTCGCTGGTCACCTCGAAGGAGTCGCCGAGGTCGTTGACCTCCTCGGCACCGGCGTCGAGGACCGCGCCCAGGATGTCGTCCTCCGTGATGGCGGCCGTCTTGTTGACGATCACGACGCCCTTCCGGTTGAACAGGTAGGACACGGAGCCGGGGTCGGCCATCGCGCCGCCGTTACGGCTGAACGCGGTGCGCACATCCGAGGCGGCCCGGTTCCGGTTGTCGGTCAGGCACTCGACCAGGACCGCGACCCCGCCGGGGGCGTAGCCCTCGTAGGTGATGTTCTCGTAGGTGGCACCGCCGGCTTCCTGCCCGGAGCCACGGCGGACGGCCCGGTCGATGTTGTCGTTCGGCACCGAGCTCTTCTTCGCCTTCTGGATGGCGTCGTACAGCGTCGGGTTGCCCGCGGGGTCACCGCCGCCAGTCCGCGCCGCCACTTCGACGTTCTTGATCAGCTTGGCGAAAAGCTTGCCGCGCTTGGCGTCGACCACCGCCTTCTTGTGCTTCGTGGTCGCCCACTTGGAGTGGCCGCTCATGTCTTTCCCTTCACGATGTCAATAAAAAGCTCGTGGATCCGCGTGTCCGGGGTCAGTTCCGGATGGAACGAGGTGGCCAGGAGGGGGCCTTGCCGGACCGCGACGATCCTACCGGTGCGCTCGTCCGTGCCGAGGATCTCTACCGGCGCGCCCGCCTGCTCGACCCACGGCGCGCGGATGAAGACCCCCCGCAGCGGCGGGCCGCCGATGCCGGTCAGCCGGATGTCGGACTCGAAGGAGTCGACCTGCCGCCCGAACGCGTTGCGCCGCACCGTCATGTCGATCCCGCCGAACGTCTCCTGCCCGGCGGCCCCGCCCGCCAGGCGGTCCGCCAGCATGATCATGCCCGCGCAGGAGCCGAACGCCGGCAGGCCGGCGGACAGCATCTTGCGCATCGTTTCCAGCATGTCGAAGGAGACCGCCAGCCGCCAGAGGGTGGTGGACTCCCCGCCCGGTATCACCAGCCCGTCCACGGCTTCCAGTTCCGCGGGGCGGCGCACCGGGACGGCGCGGGCCCCGGACCGTTCCAGCGCGCGGACGTGCTCGCGGACGTCACCCTGCAGGGCCAGGACGCCGACGAGCGGCGAGGCGGGGAAGTCAGGCACCTGGGGCATCCTTCGGGCACGGCAGAACGCGGGCGGGGAGGGGATCTCAGGTCATAACGCCGGCCCGAGAGCCGTTCTTCCCGGTGCGGGCTCTCCCGGGCGGGGTTACCAGCCGCGGGCGGCGTAGTGCTGGCCGGCGGGCAGGTCGTCCAGGTTGATGCCGACCATCGGCTCGCCCAGGCCGCGGGACACCTTGGCCACCACGTCCGGGTCGTCGTGGAACGTGGTCGCCTTCACGATCGCCGCGGCTCGCCGGGCCGGGTCGCCGGACTTGAAGATGCCGGAGCCGACGAACACGCCCTCCGCGCCGAGCTGCATCATCATCGCCGCGTCGGCCGGGGTGGCGATGCCGCCCGCGGTGAACAGCACGACCGGCAGCCGGCCTGCGGCCGCGACTTCGGTCACGATCTCATGCGGCGCCTGTAGGTCCTTGGCCGCGCTGAACAGCTCTTCCTCGGGCAGCGAGGCGAGGCGGGCGATCTCGCGGCGGATCTGCCGCATATGCCGGGTCGCCTCGACCACGTTGCCGGTGCCGGCCTCACCCTTGGACCGGATCATCGCCGCGCCCTCGGCCAGCCGGCGCAGCGCCTCGCCCAGGTTGGTCGCGCCGCACACGAACGGGACGGTGAACTTCCACTTGTCCACGTGGTGCGCCTCGTCGGCCGGGGTCAGCACCTCGGACTCGTCGATGTAGTCGACGCCGATCGCCTGCAGCACCTGGGCCTCGGCGAAGTGGCCGATCCGGCACTTGGCCATGACCGGGATCGAGACCGCCTCGATGATCCCGTCGATCATGTCGGGGTCGCTCATCCGCGCCACGCCGCCCTGGGCCCGGATGTCGGCGGGCACCCGCTCCAGCGCCATGACCGCGACCGCGCCCGCGTCCTCGGCGATCTTCGCCTGGTCGGGCGTGACGACATCCATGATCACGCCGCCCTTGAGCATTTCCGCCATGCCCCGCTTGACCCGCGCGGTGCCGGTGCCGGTGCCGGTGCCAGTGCCGGTGCCGGTGGCCGCGTCGCCGGGCCGGCCATGAACATCCGAACGGGACTCGGGGCGGGCCGGGCTGCCTGCGGAGTTGACGGTGGACACGGAAAACCTCACTCGATCAGCGGAAGTACCCCGTACCGCCGCGGCTGACGATGGTTACCTCCATGGTAGGGCGCCCCGGAGGGTGGCCAGTGGGTGGCTCACGCCGAGGGGCCTACTGGGTCAGGCGCTGCATGTCGGCGCCGGCGCCGTCCCCGCCTTCGGCGACGAGCGAGTCGTCCATCTCGAAGAACTCCGGCGGCCCGGCGTTGCCGGCCAGCCGGAGCAGCCGGACCAGCGGCTTGCGGCGGGCCTCGCGGGTCACGGCGACCGCATTGTTGTAGAACTTCCGGGCCACGAAGACCTGGTGCGCGGCCGCCTCGACCTCGGCCAGCAACTCGTCCGCGCCCTCCTTGCCGGTCAGCGACGCCCGGAAGCCCGGCTGGGCGAACGCGGCCCGCAGCGCCCGGGACAGGTCGCTCTGCGCCAGCTCACTGCGGGTCAGCTCGTCACCGCTGGCCGGGGCGGAGCGGCGGGCCGCGCCGCCGTTCGGGGCCGCGCCGCTGGCGGCGGGATCGCCGGGGAGCGCATCCGGGGCCGGGTCGCCGCCGCGGGCGTCGTGCGCGGCGCCGGCCAGCAGCAGGCTGGTCGCCGGGTCAAGGAAACCGGAGGACGCCAGTTCCAGCGCGACCGAACTGCGCCGGACCAGCGTCACGTCGAGCGCCGCGCGCGCCGCTTCCAGCCGGGTGTGCATCCGGTCCAGCCGCCCGGCCCGCCAGGACACGTAGACGCCCAGGAACAGCACCGCCACGGCGATGAGGACGAGGTCGAGGATCACCGGACCCCCTAACGCTCCACGGCCACGGCCACGGCGGCGGTGCCGAGCACGACGGTCTCGTACACGTTGAGCACGTCCCGCGCCACCGTGGTCCAGTCGTACGCGCTGACCGCGCTGGTCGCGGCGGCGGACAGCACGGCCCGCCGGGCTGGGTCGTCGAGCAGCAGCCGGGCGGCGCGGGCGAGGTCCGCGGGGTCTCCCGGGGTGAACAGCTCGCCGGCCTTCCCGCCGCGCAGCACCCGGTGGAACGCGTCCAGGTCGCTGGCCACGATCGGCGCGCCCGCGGCCATCGCCTCGGTCAGCACGATGCCGAAGCTCTCCCCGCCCGTGTTGGGGGCGCAGAACACGTCCACCGAGTGCAGCATGCGCACCTTGTCCTGCTCGCTGACCTGCCCGAGCAGCACGACCCGGTCGCGCAGCCGGGCCGGCACCCGGTCGAGCACATCCTCCGGATCGCCCGGGCCGGCGATCAGCAGCCTGAGCCGGTCCCGTTCGGTGCCGAGGGCCTCGAACGCCTTCAGCAGGACGGCCAGGCCCTTGCGGGTCTCGTCCATCCGGCCCAGGAAACCGATCGCGCCGCCGTCGCCGGGCCAGCCGGGCAGCGGCTCGGCCGCCCGGTACCGGCGGGTAGCGACGCCGTTGGGAATCAGCACCGCGTCGCCGCCGAGATGCTCGACCAGCGTGGTCCGGGCGGCTTCGGACACCGCGATCCGGCCGTTGATCTTCTCCAGCGCGGAGCGCAGCATCGGCTCGAAGGCGTGCATGGCGCGCGAATTCGGGTTGGCGGTGTGCACGGTGGCCACGATCGGCCCGGTGGCGATCCAGCACGCGAGCAGCGACAGGCTCGGCGCGGCGGGCTCGTGTACGTGCAGCACGTCGAAGCTGCCTTCCCTGAGCCAGCGCCGGACCCGGCTGGCGGACAGGAACCCGAACGCGAGCCGGGCCACCGAGCCGTTGTACGGCACCGGCACCGCGCGCCCGGCCGACACCACGTAATCCGGCAGCGGCGTGTCCTCATCGGCGGGC
>Ga0335081_10014250_pt1 | contig 12862 bp, 14 predicted proteins | sample Lox_Sample_35_FD_206713 | JGI IMG/M metagenome (GOLD analysis project Ga0335081, IMG submission 206713) | Soil microbial communities from Loxahatchee National Wildlife Refuge, Florida, United States - Lox_Sample_3.5 | ecosystem: Environmental > Terrestrial > Soil > Wetlands | place: USA...
AAAAAGCTGCTCTTGGTCCCGATTGAGCTGCCCCATCATCGTCCGCCTCCGTCCTCGATCACCTCATCGCCGGTGAATCATGGTCCGTGGCAAACATCAACTGACTTCTGCAACAAAATCGCCCCCATACCGGACATTCGGCCGTCTATGAGGCCGCGTCCTGAACACTTGCGGATTTCTCAGGCGCGCAAATCGCACTCCACTTGCCGCCAAAGAATCATTCCGGAGTGAACGCCGGTTCGGCGCGGCATGACATCGCCGGCTGTCGTCATTTTGCTGCGGCGCGCCGAAAAAACATGCGCGCGCCAACGACTTACAAAAATCGCAGGCGCAATTTGGTCTGCCCTTGACACCCGCCATCGAGCGGCGCTTTAGGCGACCGTCTCGCTCCTTAAAAGACGCCGGCCGCCGAAGGCGATCCGGCGGAGCGGGAGCGGTCCTGAACGCTCGCGGCGGTCGACAGCCGCAGCGGCGGATCGCGGTGGAGCGCCGGGAGGCGCAGCGCGCCCGAAGCAGGCGATTCCCGCAAGGGGACGTCCTGTGGCGCGCGCCGCGCCCGAAAGCGCGAGCGGGTGGCGACATCCGTCCGCGTGGCGCGGCCCACGACCCTGGCGCCTCCCGGCGCTCCATTGCGTGCCTGGCGTTCTTTGGTTGGCGTAGCGTGGCGTGACGATGACACCGTTCCCCTGGACGACAACTCGGATGTGGTTGCATCGCGAGAACGCGAGCGCTTGCATTTTTTCAACGCTGCCCGGCCCTCGCCTAATGACCGCAACGTTGTATAGTGTGGGCAAAGTAAAGGAATTCCCTGGGAGAAAGCCTAATGAGTGCCGCCGCAAAAACCCTGGTGATCCGTAACGGCACGTTGATCGACGGCTCCGGCAAGCCGGCAAACCGCAACGACGCCATCGTCATCGAGGGTAACAAGATCAAAAGCGTCGGCGCCTTGCCCCCCGACATTCACCTCGAAGACCGCAAGACCGTCGACGTGATCGACGCCGCCGGCAAGTGGGTGATGCCGGGCCTGATCGACGCCCATTGTCACATGTCCTACGGCTACCCGCTGATCAAGGGCGAGGGCAAAGGCAAGGGCACGACGCGGCCGGAATTCTCCACGCTCAAATCCGCGCGCAGCGCGCAGAAAGTGTTGCGCGCCGGCGTCACCAGCATTTCGGTGCCCGGCGGCACCTGGTTCACCGACGTCGGCGTGCGCGATGCGATCCGGCTCGGCCTGATGGAAGGCCCGCGCATGTTCGTCGCCGGCCGCATGATCGTCACTTACGGCTGCATCGAGGACGACGAGCCGTCCTGGGAAGGCACGCCCGACCACTCGATCGGCAAATTGTGCAACACCAGGGACGAGATGGTCACCGAGGTGCGCCGCCAGGGCAAGCACGGCGTCAACTTCATCAAGATGGCCGACAGCCGTTCCGGTGAATCGCAGATGCTGGCGAGGGAAGAGATCGCCGGCGTGGTCGGCGAAGCGCACCGGCGCAATCTGAAAGTCGCGATCCATTCGCGCGGCGCCGGCTCGACCCGCGCCGCGGCGGAAGCCGGCGTCGACTGGATCGTCCACGCCGATCTAGCCACCGATCGCGATCTCGACGCCGTCGCCAAGGCCGGCATGCCGATCCTGCCGACCGCGACTTTTCTCGCCGTCGTTTGCGAGCTCGGCAAGCAGCAAAAAGTCGGCGCCGAGCAGGTGCAGCTCGATTTCAACCGCATGCAGCGGCATTACGATCTGCTCGGCGAATTGATGCACAAGGCGCGCAAGCTCGGTATCCGGCTCCTGGTCGGCACCGACACCGGCAACAATTCGTTCACGCGGCACGGCGAATTGCACGCCAAGGAACTGGAAATCTTCGTGCGTCACGGCGGTTATTCGCCGATGGAGGCGATCGTCGCCGCGACCCGCGACAACGCCATGGCCGTGGGACTGGACGGCAAGGTCGGCCAGATCGCGGCGGAGCAGTTCGCCGACGTCACGGTATGGGACAAAGATCCGCTCGCCGACATCGCCATTCTGCAGGACAGCAAGAATCTCGCCTGGGTCATCAAGGACGGCCGGATCGTCGATCTTTATCCGCGTGACGAGATGCTGACCTTCCAGCAGGCCGCGGAATGACGGCTGTCGCACCGGCCGGCGAAATCGCGCGGCTTTCCGTCGAAGTCGACGACGTGACGCCGCGCGTCGTCCGCTGCATCGAGGTGCCGATCGATATCCGGCTCGACGATCTGCACTTCGTGCTGCAAATCGCCATCGGCTGGCAGAACGGCCATCCGTTCGAGTTTCGGATCGGCGAGGCCGTTTGGGGCCTGCGCGACCGCGACCTTGAAACAAGCGCGCTGCCGGCCGAGCAGGCGACGCTCGCGGATATTCTCGCGCACGGCGACATCTTCAAATACGACTATGTGCTGGGCGAGGATTGGGAGCACACCGTCACGCTGCTGGCACGCTCGCGCCCGCAATCCGGCGTGTGCTATCCGCACCTCGTGCGCGCCGAGGGCCGCTGCCCGCCCGCCGATATCGGCGGCCCGGTCGGCTACGAGACTTATCTGCACAGCATCGCCGATCCGAAGAGCGTCAACCACGCCGACATGCTCGATTTCGACGCGCCCGATTTCGATCCGAACGTCGTCGACGAGGCGGCGCTGCGTGCGAATCTGGCGAGCTTGACGAAATATATCGGCCGCAAAACTGCGAGCCGTCATCCTGAGGTGCGAGCGGAGCGAGCCTCGAAGGATGCAGTCGAGGCACTCGGGCCGTCGTCCCATCCGAAATCGGCTTCGTCCGATTTCGGAAATTCAACTACTTCAAGTCGACCACAGTCGACTTGGCCGGGCCGCTCCGCGGCCAGCTGCGGGTGACGGAAATGCAATTCGGCGTTCAGTTCTTTCCCTGCGTCTCCCCCGAGGACAAAAGCGGGAGCGACTATTTCGCGGAGTGCCTGTCGATCGCCGAGGAGGCGGAGACGCTGGGCTATACGCACGCCCGCACCGTCGAGCATTATTTCCGCCGTTACGGCGGCTATAGCCCGAACCCGCTGTTGTTTCTCGCCGCCGCGTCGCAGCGCACCAAGACGATGCGGCTCGTGACCGGCGCGGTGGTGCCGGCGTTCAACAATCCGCTGAAGCTCGCCGGCGAGATCGCCATGCTCGACGGCATTTCCCAGGGCCGCCTCGATGTCGGCTTTGCCCGCGCCTTCCTGCCCCATGAATTCCGCCGGTTCGGAATTTCGCCGGATGAATCCGTCGCCCGCTTCCGCGAAGGGGTCGAGCAGATCGCGCTTTTGCTGACGACGGAGCGCGCGACGCATCGCGGGCAATTCCACTCCTTCGAGGACCTCACCTCGCTGCCGCGACCGACGCAAAGGCCGCGGCCGAAATTCTACATCGCCTCGACGCGGACGCCGGATTCGTTCGAATATGCCGGACGCGAGGGCCATGCGCTGATGGCGATCGCGATCGGGCCGATCAAGCCGCTGCTCGACCTTTATCGCGGCGCCTGGCGCGCGGCCGGCCACCCCGGCGACGGCGAGGTGATGATCGCCTTCCACATGTTCTGCCACGAAGATGCCCGCGCCGCCCGCGAAATCCCGCGCCGCGCCTTCGATCTTTATTTCGAGGCCTTGGTCGAATCCGCCGGCGAATGGACCCAAGGCACGACGTCGAAGGATTACCAGGGCTACGACAAGTCGATCGGCCGCATGAAGGGCTTTTCGCTGGAAGGCCAGATCGAGACCGGCAACGCCTTTATCGGCACGCCCGCCGAGATCAAGGACATCATCCGGCGTTTCCAGGATGCGGTCGGGCCGTTCGAGCATGCTTCGCTGCAGATCAATTTCGGCACGCTGGATTTCGCCGAAGCGCAGAAATCGATGCGGCTGTTCGCCCGCGAAGTGATGCCGGAGTTTTGTTAGTCTCTCCCGGGGAAGTCGATGTCGGCCGAAATTCCAATGCACCCCGAATTATTGCTGGTCGGCAGCGTCGGCCTGCCGTCGGCCGAACAGGTTTTCCGCGCGGTGAGCGCCAAAATTGGCGGCCGGATCAAGCGAATACCGGACGGCGAGACCGGACCGCGCAGCCTCTGGGTGTTCTGGCCGCGCCGGGTTCTCGAACGCAACGCCGCATTCGAAATCGACCCGGAAGAGGCCGCGCGCGGCATGCGCGCCACCTCCGAGGTCGAGGGGGTGCGCCGCTGGATCGGCAATGCGGCGGCGGAGCAAGGCGCGCCGCCGCCGCCGCGAATGCGGCTGCGCGCCGGCATCGAGCCGAGCCAAGTCAAGCTTGGCCCGCTCGGCTATGCCGCGGTGGCTGCGGAATCCTATGCCGTCTTTCAACGTTTGCGCGACGAGGGTGTCATTGCGCGCGGCACGAAATTTCAAGTGTCGTTGCCGACCACGGCGGCGTTCTTGAACGCGCATGTGGTTTATTCCCAGCACGCCGTCGTCGAACCGATTTATCGCGCGCAGCTGTTGGACGAGGTGCGGCAGATAGCCAGGACCGTCCCGGCATCGGATCTCGCCGTGCAATGGGACGTCTCGACGGAAATGGCGCAGTGGGAAGGCGTCCGCCATGCCTATTTCGGCGATGTCCGAAACGGCGTCATCGACCGCCTGGCAATCCATTGCAACGCGGTCCCGCGCGAGGTCGAGCTTGGCATCCACCTTTGCTACGGCGATTACGGCCACCGGCATTGGAAGGAGCCGGCGACGACCGCGAACATGGTGGCGGTCCACAACGCGCTGTCCGAGCGCGTCACGCGCCCGATCAACTGGCTGCATATGCCGGTGCCGCGCGGCCGCGACGATGATGCTTATTACGAGCCGCTGCGCGACCTGCGGCTGCGGCCGGAAACCAAGCTTTATCTGGGCCTCATTCATCTCAGCGACGGGATCGAGGGTACCCGCCGGCGGATGTCGAGCGCCGCAAAATTCGTCTCGGACTTCGGCGCCGCCACCGAGTGCGGGTTTGGCCGCCGGCCTCCCGGCACCATCGCCGATCTGCTGTCACTTCATGCAGCGCTGTGATGCCGCAGCACACTTGAAACGCCAAACCGGGTGACGCGATGATCAGCCCGCGGATGATGAACAAATGACCGGACCGCTTGCGGGAATTCGCATCCTCGATCTCACGTCGGTGGTCGCCGGACCGTTCGCCACGCAGATGCTCGGCGACATGGGCGCCGATGTCATCAAGATCGAAGCGCCCGAAGGCGATGCGCCGCGCCATACCGGCCCGGCACGCTCGCCGGGCATGGCGGCGCTGTTCATGGGTTTGAACCGCAGCAAGCGCTCGCTGGTGCTCGATCTGAAAAAGCCCGCCGCCGCAGACGCGCTGTGGCGCCTCATCGATGGCGCCGACGTCTTCGTCCACTCGATGCGGCCGCAGAAGATCGAGAAGCTCGGCTTCGGCCATCAAGCGGTCTGCGCCAGAAATCCCCGCGTCGTCTATGCGGCCCTCCACGGCTATCGCGACGGCGGGCCGTACAGCGGCCAACCGGCCTATGACGACGTGATCCAGGGCCAGTCCGGCATCGCCGCGCTGATGGCGAAAGTCGCCGGCGAGCCGCGCTATGCGCCGATGATCATCGCCGACAAGACCTGCGCGCTCGCCATCGTCGGCGCCGTCACCGCCGCTTTGTTCGCGCGCGAGCGCACCGGCCGCGGCCAGTTCGTCGAAATTCCGATGTTCGAGCAGATGGTGTCCTTTGTCCTCGGCGAGCATCTGTTCGGACACAATTTCGTGCCGCCGATGGGCGACCTTGGCTACACCCGCGTGCTCGCCAGCTGGCGCCGTCCCTACCGGACCAAAGACAGCTATCTCTGCATGATGGCCTATACGCAAACGCATTGGCGGAAATTCTGGACCCTGGTCGGCAAGCCGGAGGTGCACGGCGACCCGCGCTTTGATTCGATCGCCTCGCGCGCCCACAACATCGTCGCGCTGTACGAGCTGGCCGGGACCTGCATCGCCGGCAAGACCACGGACGAATGGCTGGCGCTGCTGCGCGAACTCGAAATTCCCGCCGCGCGAATGGCGAGCCTCGACGAGGTCTTGACCGATCCCCAGCTTGGCGCATCCGGCTTCTTCAAGCGCGCCGCCCACCCTACCGAAGGCGACATCCTCTATACGGACTTGCCGGTCCGCTTCGGCGGCACGCCGACAGCTCCCGAGCGCCTGCAGCCGCGGCTCGGCGAACATAGCGTCGAAGTCCTGCGTGAAGCCGGCCTGGGCGAGGACGAGATCGCGGCCCTGCTCGCCTCCGGCGCCGCCGTCGCCGGACCGCCCAAAAAGCAGGCGGCGGAGTGACGCGGGCCGGGATTGCCCCATTATTGTAAAGGACCGGCTCCGCTACCATCTGGAGCCAAAGGACCGCCGCCATGTCAGACGAACGACGCCCAGATGACCATAACGACGACGAAGAACGGCCATGCCTGCATTGCCTGATGGTCGAACTGATCGACAACTTCTTTGCCGAATACCCGGTCTCCGACGAGGAGCCCGAGGCGCTCGATACCGATGAAGTCATCAACGCGGTGGCCAAGACGGTCGCGGAATTGACGTACAGCCAGAGCGCCGCCGACCGGCAGAAAATGATCGAGCAGCTCATGCGCGAGATCATGCAATTCGACGCCGAATATCGCCAGCAGGAGGCGATGGGCACGGCGGGCTCCGACGCGCGCCATTAAAGCAGTCCCGCGACGCCGCAAATCCTACGCGTGAGAGCCTCGCGAGCGCGATGGCTTGACGCCGGCGTAATCGCCTTCCGGGGACACATCGGCGCTCAACTGGCATTCGAGCACGTTGCGCTCGTAGGCCTCCGCATCGCTCTTGATACGGTAGCGCAAATCGAACGCCTGCTCTTCCAGCGGCATTTGCCGCACGACCTTATAGAGCCCGGCTTTTTTCTCGCCGAGAGGCGTGTACTCGACCGCTTGGCCGACCGCAAACTTGAATGGCATCGTAATCTGCCGCGCTACACAACTCTTGTCGGTATCAATGCGATGCTGAGCCTGCCGCTTCGCTTCCTTAACGAACAGATGCGGCGCCGCGATCAGAAGCGCGGCGGGCGCGGCGGAGCGCTCCTTCCGGGAGCGCCGGGCACGACCCGAGGCTTCATCGGCAGCAGTCCCTCGCGCTGCAGCTTTTTGCGGGCAAGCTTGCGGGCGCGGCGAATGGCTTCCGCGCGTTCGCGAACTTTCCTCTCGGACGGCTTTTCGTAATGGCCGCGAAGCTTCATCTCGCGGAACACGCCCTCGCGCTGCATCTTCTTTTTCAGCACTTTGAGGGCCTGGTCGACATTGTTGTCACGGACGAGAACCTGCACGCGGCATTCCTCTTCGCTCGAGCGGTTTGATAGCCCGGTGGCCAGGGCGCCCGGGCCACTGGCTAACGGATAGGCGCCGTTGCGGCGCCGCGACGATACCGACGGCAAGACGCCTGCGTCGCGATTGCCAACATCGATATCCGGATTACCCGGGTATGTGGCAGGCTCTGACCCAAAGCACAATAGGAGACCCGAAATTAGCCGGTCGGGGTCAATCCGGCTGGGCTTTGCCGCGGCCGGCTTCCTTGGCCGGTTCAGCCCATTCAGCCACGACTCGCCCAAGGTCGGTGCAGTTGGCGTGCATCTGCTCCAGCGCGAAGCCGAGGGCGAAAAACCGCTCCGCAGCATCGTCAGTCAGGGTTCGCGTCACGCCGTCGCGGCGCAGCGCCGCGACCTCGGCGGCATAGGCTTCCAGCGCGGATTCCATGGCATCGAGCGAGGGTTGCTGCGCCCCGGCGCGTAGCGCGGCCGCGCTCGCACGCAAATACTGGTCGAAGGCCGCGCCGACATGTGTCAGTGGCACTTCAAGCCGCGTCCGTACCGCGTCGGGCAACGGATTGAGCGCTGCCCTGCCGACCATCACCAGATCGTGGCGCAGGCGCAGCAGCGTGCGCAACAGCGGCCCGGTATCGGCCCCGGCCGCGAGACGTGCCGCGCGCTCGCGCTCGGCCTCGTCGCCAATCACGTTCAGCTGCTCCAAGGCCTGGCCGATACCGTCCTGAATGCGGTGCAGCGCGTCGACGTCGAGTCCGTCGCGCAGGCCGGCCAACAGCGCAGCCAAGGCCCGTGCCATTTGCTCGAGTGTCCGCGCGGCCGCCGCGGCGACCAATGGGTGGGCGTTCGCCGGCAGCAGCAGAAACGAAACGAAGAAGCCGGTGAAGCCGCCGAGCGCCACTTCGGTGACGCGGTCGATCGCGGACGAAATCGCGGTCGCGTGCGTCATCGTCGGGATCAGGACCACGATGATGGCGGTGATCGGCGCGACGGAAAAGCGGGGATTGATCGCCGCGATCAGCGCCAGCGGCGCCACGGCGACGGCGAGGCCGGCCAGCAGCGCCGCCTCATTCGTGTAGGAAATCAGCACGCCGATGGCGCCGCCGTAGATCGCGCCGCCGATCGTGCCGGCGAGATAATCGAACGTCGCCTTCAGCGAGCGCCCGACGCTCATCTGCGTGACGATGACGGCGGTCAGCACCGCCCACAACGGCAGCGGCAGCTGCAGCGCTTGCGCCAAGAGGTAAGACGCCAAGGCGGCAATCGTCATCCTGACCGAAAGCGCCAGCTGCACGCGGTGGTGCAAGACCACAGCGCGGAGCCGCTGCCACGGGCCGGTATTGCGCGTCATGCCGACCATCCCCGGACGACCTTGGCGGTCATACAGCCTGACGCGCTCCGAACAAAGGGCAGCGCCAGTGCGGCGCGCCGTCACGTCTCCAGCGCGCTCGGGGCGTAAAGCTCCTCGATCTTGATCAGCCGCGGGGTCAGCGCCTGCTCCAGCGAATATTGCGCGATGGTCTCGATCACCTTGCGGTTGGCTTTGACGCCGTGACGGAGCAACGGCGTCTTGGCGTCGCCGGACAGCAGCCCGGTGGCGAGATGATCGGCGACATGCTCGACGCGCCGCTCATCGGCGATATCGTTGGCGCGCTTGAGCGCCTTGATGAGATTGAGCACGACCCACGGTTCACGCTCGAACACGTCGCGCCGCACCACCGCCTGATGATTGATCGGCAGCAATCCGGTCTTGCGATAATAGCGGACGCCTTCGGCTATGGGATCGGCGAACAGATATTTGAAGTCGGGATTGTTGGCGAGGTCGGCACGGCTCCGGTCGACGAGGTTGCGGCCGGAGAGATAATGCAGCACGGCATCGAGCTCGCCGGCAAGCATCATCGAACCGATGCTCTTGTCGGCGGGAATCTGATGAACGATAACGCCTGGCGGCGGCACAAATCCGGTGGCGCCGCCGTGGCTCATCTCGGGGGTGCGTTCCATCCAGAATTCCATGTCCTTGGGCGCGATGCCGAACTCGTGCTGCAACACGCCGCGCGCCCACAACGCCGCGGTCTGCTGATATTCCGGCACGCCGACACGCTTGCCCCTGAGATCGGCGGGAGTCTCGATGCCCGACTTGCGGCTGACCAATATGCTGGTGTGGAAAAATCGCCGCGTGGTGAAGATCGGCAGCCCGACAAAGCGCGTGTCACCATGCGCGGTGACGATCAAAAAGGACGAGCAGGACATCTCCGCGACCGCGAATTCGGCGAAGTGCAGCTGCCGCCAGAACAGTTCCGACGGATGCAGCACCGTCGGAATGAGATCGATGCCGTCCGGCTTCACCGTGCCGTCGAGGATCGGCCAGGTGCGCGGGTTGGAGGTGATGCCGATGGAGAGCTGGAGGTTCATGACTGTTCTCGTTTCCCGGGCGCAGCGCAGCACCAAGTGATGCGCTGCAGAACCGGGATCGTTAGAAACTCGGGGCTTGCGACGATCCCGGATCTGCGGTGCATCGCTGCGCGCTGCATCGCGTCCGGGAAACCAGGCTCAATACCGATACGGCGCTTGCTCCCAGAGCGGGAAGGCCGAGAAGACATGCGGCGCGTTGGCCGGCGCCGCGGCGTGCAGATATGACGGGTCGAGCTTGGCAAAGCTAGTGGCCCCGAGCAGACCGAGCGCGCGGGTCACTTCGTCTTCCATGAGCTCCAGCATGCGCACGATGCCGGCCTGCCCGGCCGCCGCCAGCGCGTAGCATTGCATGCGGCCAAGCCCGACCAGATTGGCGCCGAGCGCCAGCGCCTTGACGATGTCGGTGCCGCGGTAATAGCCGCCGTCGACGACGATCAGCGCGCGGCCGGCCACCGCCTCGACGATTTCCGGCAGCACGTCGGTCGAGCCGCGGCCATGATCGAGCTGGCGGCCGCCGTGATTGGAGACGTAGACGATCTCGACGCCGTGATCGAGCGCGAGTTTGGCATCTTCGGCGGTGGCGATGCCCTTGATGGCGAGCGGGATCTTGAACTTGCTCTTGATGCGCTCGACGGTTTTCCAGTCGAGCGCCGCCTGGAATTCGCGGCCCGTGGCGCGGCGCCGCCCGCCGGTGACATGACGCTTGGCGATGTCGCGCTCGCGGCGGCTGTAGTGCGCGGTATCCACGGTCAGGCAGAACGCGGCATAGTTATTGGCGATCGCGCGCGCGACGAAATCGTCGACCCAGGCCGCGTCGCCGCGGACATAGAGCTGGAACATGCGAAAGCCGTCCGGCGCCGCTTTGGCGACTTCCTCAAGGCCGGGATCGCACACCGAACTCAACATATGGGCGACACCGAACTGCGCGGCCCCTTTGACCACCGGCTCGGCGCCGCCGGGATGGAAGCTCTCCAGCGAGCCGACCGGGCAAAGCACGATCGGCAGACGCAGGTTGCGGCCGAGCACTTCGACCGAGGCATCGACCTTGCTGACGTCCCGCAACACCCGCGGCCGCAGCGCGATCGAATCGAGCGCCATGCGATTGCGCCGCAGCGTGGTTTCGGTCTCCACCCCGCCGACGATGTAATCCCAATGGTTCTGATTGAGATTTTGCCGCGCTTTGGCGACCACTTCGTGCAAGTTCAGAAATTCCGGGGCGGCCTCGGCGTTGCGGAGCGCGCCGGCCTCGTCGATGATCGATACTGGCTTGTTCATGGGACTACGCGATTGCCGTCTATCCGTGGAGGGGACCGCGACTTTAGCCGGTGTCCGCCGGTCAGAGAAAGCCCCCTGCCGCCGGCGACCCGAATCGTCGACCTAGGCCAACGTCCCGGCGCCGGATCGTCAAGGAATGTAATAAAACGGATTCGGCAGCTTGAAGCTTCTCTCCGCGTAGCCGCCGGCAAGATCGCTCTCCTGATCGCCGATATTGGCGATGATGTCGTAACCGGCGCCTTCGACTTGAGCCCGCGCCGGAGCCTTGAAACCGGCGACCGGGGCGGACTTCAGGTTGTTCGGTTCCATCTTGAGCGCGACCCAGCCGTTTCGCCCGCGCCCGTCGACATAGCCGGCGCGGCGAAGATTGAGTTCGGTCCAAGCGCGCTCTTTCTCATGGCGGCCGGTGATGAAAAAGACCGACACGCGCATGGACCGCGCCAGCTTGAAAAGCTCGAGCGTCGGGAGAATGGCTTTGGCCTTGGCCATCTTGTCCCAGGCCAGCATCCCGCACGGCGCTTTGGGCAAATGGCACGGGCCATCGGGGTGATAGTCAAACTTGTTGACGAGCATTTCCGGCCAGTTCGACAGCGACGTCTCGTCGATGTCCAGCACCAGCGCCGGCTTCTGTGCAAACGGTGCACGCCACTTGACCCACTGCACTGCCCAGCCGTCAACGGCGGCCAAATCCTGCTGATAGCCATTTTCGTAATAGGCGATGTAAGGAGCGACCGGGCCCTTGGTAAAGTCGAAGTTGAGCGGCTCGGCAAGCGCGCCGAACGCCCACAGCGATCCGAGCACGTTGAGGGCAAGAAGCCACACTAAGCGGATTCGAAACTGTCGGCATTTGCTCATCATGGCCCAGCTCCGGTCATTTGTTACTGCGGCACTGAATGTGCCGCTGCACGTGACGCTAGGAAATGGCGGTCCCGGGAAGACTCGAACTTCCGACCTTCGGTTTAGGAAACCGCTGCTCTATCCGGCTGAGCTACGGGACCGTAGAGGAATTTCAATTCCGTATGCATGGCCGCTTACCGGCCGTTTCCTATATCATGGATGCCTCGGGCGGCGTCCAGATACGCCGCAGTGCCGCCCCATTCTAGCCTTTGCCTTGGCGCCGATGAGGAGCTTGCGACAGGGGATTTGTCTCGCCGCGATCGCTTGCGCGTTCGTCGCGAACGATCGCGCGCGCGCCATCGCGCAAGAGCAAACGCCTGTTTGCGGCGGCGATGACATCGCACGCGGCACGGTGGCCCAGGTCGGCGACGGCCGTACCTTCACGCTTGCCGAGGGCCGCGAGGTGCGCCTTGCCGGGATCGAAGTGCCGCTGCCGCCGTCATTCGGAAAATCCAATCAAGCGTCTGCTGCCGCGGCGGCCGCCGTGGCGGCGAAGAATGCGCTTGATGCGCTCGCCGGCGGCGACACTGTCATGCTGCGGCGCGCGGACATCGCGTCCGACCGCTACGGGCGCATGGTCGCCTATGCCTACACCGAGCGAGACGGCGACGAGCTTTTCGTACAGGGCGAAATGATCGCGGCGGGCGTCGCCCGGGTCGGCGACCAGGTCGGCAGCAGGAACTGCGCCGCGGCGCTGTTGGCCCGCGAAAGCGCTGCCCGCAAGGCCAAGCTTGGCCTGTGGGCCGATCCGTATTATGACCTCATTGACGCCGATGCCGCTGCGGATGTGCTGGCGCATAAGGGCCAATTTGCGCTGGTCGAGGGCTAAGTGGTGTCCGTGCATCAAAGCGGATCGACGATTTACTTGAATTTCGGACGGCATTGGTCCGAGGACTTTGCGGTTACGGTCCGGAAACGAAACGAGGGCAGTTTCGCCGCAGCCGGGGTCGATTT
>Ga0335081_10014252_pt1 | contig 12862 bp, 9 predicted proteins | sample Lox_Sample_35_FD_206713 | JGI IMG/M metagenome (GOLD analysis project Ga0335081, IMG submission 206713) | Soil microbial communities from Loxahatchee National Wildlife Refuge, Florida, United States - Lox_Sample_3.5 | ecosystem: Environmental > Terrestrial > Soil > Wetlands | place: USA: Florida...
CGCGCGATTCGTTGTAAACGCCGAATTTCCTGGCCACCGCCTTGAGCGTGGGATAGAACTGCACGAACGTGTGCTCGACGGCGGCGTGCGCCTCGTGACACGCCCAGCAGGGATTTCCCTTGGGCATGGCTTCCGCGGTCTTCCCGGATTCGTCGAATGTGTAGTACGCCCACTTGTCGGAGTTGCGGGCGGAGTCTTTGACTTCGACGGCGAGGCCCATCAGGTCGGTCTGGTAGTGGCCTTTCTGATTGATGGAACTGCGGCTGCCGGCATCGCGCTCGTCGATGACGAACATGCTCTGCTCGGGCCACTTGCCGGAGTTCACGAATTCGTCGTAGGCCCAGCGCTGCACGAAAACGTTCGTGAACATTTCGTGGCTGCCGGGACCGGGGCTGTAATTCATGCCATATCCGGCGGAGAGGAACATCCATTCGCGATAGTCGGCAGGGCGCATCAAATGGCCCTTTGCGTCGTATTGCGGCTTCGGCCCCTTTTCGTCCGAAGCGGCGGTGAACAATGCGATGCAAGCGAACAGCGATAGAGCAGCGTAAAGAGCGGTCTTCATTCGGCAGAACTCCCAATCAAAGTTGGACTGATCGTATATCGCTTGGCACGATGGCGTCTTGAACAAATTAAACCAGGGTGGTGACATTTCCGGATGCGCTGCGTCTGAGAAATCGTGCCTGAAGCGCGGGATCCCGGCAAAGTGTTGCGTGGCGGAGAATTTTATTCTCCAGTGCTGTCGCGGCTGCGCGCGGGCGAGGTGTTGCTCTCGGAGCTTCGACAGCCGTGTTCGCGTGCTGTGCCTCGCCATGAGCATGAACTTGCGTATGTCACGATCGTGCTGGACGGCGACTATCTTGAGGGCGACCGCGGCAGGCTCGACGAGATGCCACCGTTTACCGCGGCATTCAATCCGGCCGGAGTGAAGCACTCGACGGTGATCGGGCCGGCCGGCGCCTCGTTCTTCACTATTGAGTTTCGTGATGCGGTCGTGCGTGAACTGGGACTGCATTTGCCGGACGCCACGACTTTGGACCGTGGCGCTGGACCTGTGTTGTGGCCGGGGCTTCGCCTCTACTCGGCGTTCAAGACGCAGAACGAGGATTCGCTCGCGTTTGAAGCCTGCATTCTCGAATTGCTGGGAGCCATCGGTGCGTGCGAAAGGCCGGGGCGGGAAGTTCCGCGATGGTTCCGGCGCGTGAAAGAACGATTGTGCGAGGGCTTTCGAGAGCCTCTTCGCATGTCGTGCCTGGCGAAGGAGGCGGGCGTGCATCCGGTGCATCTGGCGCGCGTATTTCGAAAGTTTGAAAAGCAGACACCGGGCGAATATCAGCAGCGCCTGCAGGTGCGAGCGGCGTGCAAGCGCCTGTGCAATCCAGAGTGGTCCCTTGCGGCCATCGCTGTGGAGTGCGGATTTGCGGATCAGAGTCACATGACGCGCATCTTCCGGCGCATGCTTGGAATTACTCCTGCAAGATTTCGAAGAAAGTTGGGCGCGAGCATCTGAAACCCATGCTGGACGCGGATCATCGCATTCGCTAGAATCTCCCGTTGTTTCCAGCGGCCCTCCCCCGCCTGCTGGCATCCCAGACCCGACAGAGGATTCATGGCGCTTATCCAGTTCACGCGGAATCACAACGACCACTCCACCGATAAGGGATTTCAATTCGAGTTCATGTGCGATCGCTGCGGCAACGGGTTCATGACGGAGTTTCAATCGTCGGTGACCGGGATGGCGGGAAGCGCGCTGCGGGCGGCGGGGAATCTGTTTGGCGGATTCCTGGGGCAAGCCAGCAATTCGGCGTATGAGATCGAGCGGGCGATCCAAGGTCCGGCGCACGACAAGGCATTTCATGCGGCGGTGGATGAGGCGAAACCCAATTTCCGGCAGTGTCCGAAGTGTACGCACTGGGTATGCGTTACCTCATGCTGGAATGGGAAGCGATCGCTGTGCTTCGATTGCGCGCCAGATATGGAAGTGGAGTTGGCATCGGCGCAGACGCAGTTTGCCGTGGAGCAGATGCGGACGAAGGTCCAGACGCAAGATCTGACGAAGGATATGGACCTGACCAGCGAGGCGGCGGCGCTGTGTCCGGGATGCGGGGCGCGGACGCAGGGAGCGAAGTTCTGTCCGGAGTGCGGCAAGCCTCTGCGACCGAAAAACGAATGCTCGCGCTGTGGCACGAAGTTTGAGTCGGGAACGAAGTTCTGCCCGGAATGCGGGAACAAGGTCGGCTGAGCGATGGCCGATTTCCAGGGAAAATTTCAATATCTTGCGCAGGGTGGCGCGGCGACGCAGGAAGGGGCATGCCGCCTGCACTTCGACGCGCAGAATCTTACACTCACTCCCGATAACGGTGCGGCGCTCGCGTTCGATCTTGGCGACCTTGACGCAGTGACCGCGGCCGATTATGAAGTGCGCCTGCCGCTGTATACCGGGCGCACGCTGGTGTTACGGCAACTGGGCCGGGCGTACGACACGCTGGCGCATGATCTGGCTGAGGCGTATCGCAATCGGGCGGTGCAGTGCATGCTGCTCGAAGATATGAGCGAGGTGGCGCGCTTCACTGGCAACGTGGAGTTGACGGGGACGCAGGCGGGAGCGGCGGAGATTCGGCTGTACAAGAGCAATTTGGCGGTGATGCCGGTCGGGGCGAAGAGTTTTCAGTGGCGGCTGGCGGATATTGATGGTGTGAAGTTTGACGCGGCTGCGTATGAGGTTGTGTTGGAGTCGGGCGAGGAGCGGTTGAAGGTTACGCGGCTGGCCAAGCGCACGGAGGAATTCGCGACCAAGGTGCGCGAAGGAATGAACGCGCTGGCCACGCAGACGGCGCAGGCGCTGCATGCCATGCTGCCGTTTCTTGATCCGGATCAGCTGCAGGCTTGTGCTGGATTATTGCGCGAAGGACAGTCGGCGTCGTTAACGAAGCTGGCGGCGATTCATAAGCAGATTCCGGTCGCGCTCGCCGCCAACGCGGTCGATAAGGATCTGAAACCCTATTACGAGTTGCTGGTCGCGCGTGCGGCGGCGGGGTCGGGATATGCGGGATTCAAGCTGATCCGGCCGGAGGGTGGAGAGGGGGAGGCTGGATCGGCGGCGCAGGAAGAAGAAAACGCGGATGCCGACAGCGATGCGCCCGACGCGGATGCTGCCGCGCCTGAGACTCTGTACTGGTTCCTGTTTCCGCTGGCGGCTAAGGGCGGCGCTCCGGCGAATGTGGTGGCGTGGGAGGCGAGTTCGAAGTCGGGGCGTGCGACTTATTTTTTCCGGATGGTTGATCCAGAGCAGGCGGGACAACTTTCTGATCCGGCGCGGGCTGCGGGGATCATTGATGCTTCGGTTCGGCGGTTGAATCGGGTGCTGGGCATGCTGAATTTCCGGCGGCGGCCGATTTATTTATCGGATGACGAACTAGCTATGGACCCGCGATTTCATCGCTATGCGATTGCGGCTCGGCGCATGCCCGAAGTGCGTGAGGTGCGTTCCAGCTTTTTGGGACGGGCTTTGCATAGCTCGCCGGAAGCGTGGACGTCTCAGGTGGAATCCATTCTGAGCAAGAAATAGTTGCGGACGATTGAAAGCGTTCAGCCGATGGGAGCGTTGGGACGCTGTCGAATTCGTCGCAGGCTGCCAAAGCTCACCTCAGGCGCTGAAGCGCGAACTATTCCAGCACTTTATTGGCACGAGTGGAACTCGTGCCCTTCCCGATTTCGACGCAAAGGGTAGTCACACAATAAAAAAGCGCTCCGCCGAAGCGGAGCGCTGATTTTTTGTTTAGTTACTGGACTGCCAAGGTGAAGGTGGTGCTGGCCGCTGCGACTGAACCGCCCGAGGGCGTGCCAGTCACAGTGACGCTGTAGTTGCCCGGGGGCGTTCCGGCGTTGTGGCTACCACCGCCGCTGCCACTGCTGCCGCCGCAGGAGGCCATCCAGATTGTCGAGCAGCCGAGAACCAGCATGAGGCTGAGGAAGCGCACGCCGCGCATCGTCCGCTTGCGCGAACTGAAGGTGAAGACGATACCCATCAAGCCGGGCAGCAACATCGCGTAGAAGATGCGGTTGCCGCGATCAAGCGGGCGTTGCAACTTCGCGGTTGGAGCGGTTGTGCTGATGCTAAGTGTGGGCGTCGTGGAGTTGGTCGAACTGCTGGGACTGAAGGTGCATAGGGACTCACTCGGAAGACCAGAACAGGTGTAGGTCACGGGCAGGACTGTCTGTGAGTTTCCGCCTGTACTTGTGATAAACCCATCTGTACTGGCAACCGTGAGGTTTAGCGTCCCGTTTATACCTCGTGTTACAGAAAGCGTTCCGCCAGCACCGACATTCGAACTCAACGTGAAGGTTGGTGTAATGACGGTTACGGTTGCAGCTGTTGCCGTGGTGGAAGGATTGTTGTTGCCGTCGCCAGCATAGACAGCGGTAATGTTATTCGTTCCCGACGGCAGAGATGTGGTTGAGAACGTCAATATGCCGTTACTGGCGCTCGTTAGCGCGACCGTCCCGAGGGGCGAGGTCGATCCATTGTTGTAAAAGCTGATGTTACCCAAGGCTGTTGCCGTCGCTGTAAGAGTGGCGGTGAAGGTGACATTTTGAGTTAGGACAGCCTGTGAAGCAGAGGGAGAAATCGTTATCGACGTAGCCGAACGGGTTGCGGTCCAAGCAATTGCTAGTTTGTTGGCGTCAACCGATCCAAGCCCAGTGACTAAGTTGTAGCTTGTGGTTGAATCTGCGTTTGAACCCAGAAATCCTAATACGCCGCCCGCCGGGCACTGAAGTGAAACGGGCATCGAGCTGGGCGTGTTCGGGACACAGTAGACGAGATTGCTGCTGGACGTAACTGGATGGAACGCGCCATTCGATGTTGTTTTTGCGAGAGAGTAGAGCATCCCGTTGATGTTTCCCAGTCCGGGAGACGACGGACCAGCGAGGTATTGATTTAGCAAAGTCACGATGCCGGCGAAAACGGGAGCCGAAGCTGATGTTCCCCCAATGATAGAGGTGTAATTATTTACGGAGTTGCTAATTCCGCTGGCACAACTGCTACCGGTCCCAGCAACATTAAGCTCCGATAGCTGAGTGCAGAAAATATACCCTGGGAAATTAGGTGTTGCTAGCAACGAGACGTCCGGCGTGAACCGAGCGGCGGATTGACCCGCGATCGTGACTGTCTGCCAAGACGGCTGAGGAAATCCGGAGACGCACGAACTAAAGCTGGTGTTTTGTTTGGCGCAGTTGCTTGGGCCTCCCCCAGTGGACGAGACCCCGATCACCTCCTGCGCCGTGAGTGCGCTAGAGATGCCGTTGTTCGAGCAAAAAGCGTTACTCGGATTTTGTACACAAAACTGACCGATTTCGTCGTCATCGTTCCACGCTTGTTCTGGAATTTGACCAGCGGAGGCTATGAGTGTGCCTCCATCCGTGCCGTTGGTCGCCCCCCAATATGTAGAAGCGTTCGATCCAATTACTTCTTGCCAGGGAATTGCTGTTCCACCTACGCCAGTGACTTCCGGACTGCTGGCCGGATAACCGACCGCAATACCTTCAGTCGCGAGACCTTGGGCAGTGAGGCTGTTGTTGGAGTCGCATTCCGCCGCTCCGAAGTCGCCGCTGGAGTTGACAAATGTAATTCCTTCGGAGTTGGCCTTCATCAGTTCAAGTTCATCGGCGAGGGGCGCACCCGAGGTCGGATCGAGAACGTAATTATCGAAGAACTCGCACAGCCCATAACTCATGCTAATCACAGGGGCCAGCTTGTTATCGACTGCCCAGTACCATGCATCCCACACCCCGCCGGTAAAACCATTTGTCAGTTGAACGTATGGTGCATTGACGTAAATCAGTTGCGCATTGCGGGCAGTAGCGCCCGACCATTCGACATCGAGGTCGGCTTCAGACAAATCGCCAGACAGCGGTGTAAGAGGGTCGACCGTCGTTGAGTCATTAACGAAGACGTACTTGAAATGCGCATCGTTGCAGGCGCTGATGACTCCAACGGTCCCGGTCGTTGTCGTGGTGCAACTGATCGAGGACAGTCCGAAGCCGGAGCGAAAATTGTTTAGGTCCGAGAGGAAGATGTCGGTTTGGCCGATAATAGCGAGCTTTTGTCCGGTTCCGTCGATCGGAGTGGAAGCGTTATAGAGGGCGCTGATGCCGTAGATGGTGGAGATGTCGCCTGGAGCAACCAGAACTGGGAAGTTTGAGCCAGCATTGTAATCGGCCACAAGGTTGCGACGAATGGCACGCGGTTTCAGACGAAAGTCGTTAAGTCCGTGAATCCCGCTCACGATGCCTGCCAGCGATGAGGGAATCTGCGGCGCAGTGGCGTTGGCGAGGTGCATCTCGCCATTGACTTCATAGCGATGAATCGGCGCTCCGAAGGCAGCCTGTACCTGGGCGGCGGTGCCGCTGAAGGTGATCCAGTTGCGGCCGTTCGCGACTGCGCCGACGGTGAAGCCTTGCGACTTCAGCCACGCCGTAATTTTCGCGATGTCGTTGGGGCTGACGCCGAAGCGGTCGGCCCACTGCTGGGGCGTGAGCCATTTGTGATAGTTGGGAGACTTGGGGTCCTGTTGCTGGACGAGGAGAGCTTGCAGCGCCTTGATCTGGCTCGGCGTGGGCGAAAGCAGGAGCTTCATGGAGCCGAGACGGAGAGACGGATCAGCCAGTCCGCGGTCGAATTGCGGCAGAGCCTTGTGGTGAACGTTGCCGCGCAGGACAACGACACGGCCGGTAGCGAGGTTTCCGCTGATTCTGTCTGGGGTGACTGCGAAGGTGAGAGTGGAGAGGGTGGCGAGGAGTGCCACTAGACACACAAAGACCCGACTGCTTTTCGACATAAAAAACGCTCCCTAGGACAGACGTCCCTGACTGCCCGATTCTTAGCTTATACGGCTTTAACCCTCTGTGATCAAGACTGTTGCGGTTGGGGTTGTATGGAAGACAGAAAGTTAACAACGGAAGTGGCGAAAAGCCGGGGATTTGGGGCGAAAGCTCGGAGGAAGAGCGTGATCGCGGTCACAGGCGGTTGTGAAATTTGGGCTCCCGCGCAAAGCCGCGGGAGCGGGAGATCCTTCACTTCGCCTGAAGAACGGCTCCGTTCAGGATGACGTCCAAGAAATTGAGGAGTGAAGAAGCAGCTAAGTGTGGTGCGATGCCTGCCGTATACTGCCCCTGCTCGGTGATAGCGAACATGGCGACGGAAGCGGGAAAATCGCGGCTGGCGTATATCGACTGGATGCGCGGGCTGGCGTGTGTCCTGATGTTCCAGACGCATTGCTATGACTCGTGGCTGAGTCCGGCGGCGCGGCAGTCGAAGTTCTTCATGTATTCGCAGTTGGGAGGAACGTTTCCGGCTCCGCTGTTCCTGCTGCTGGCGGGAATCTCGTTTGCGCTGGTGACCGGGAAGCTTTGGCAGAAGGGGGCGCCGACCGGAGAGATCGCGCGGTCGACGATCTGGCGCGGGGCAGAGATCTTTGGATATGGGCTGCTGTTGCGGGTGCAGGAGTACGTGATCTCGTGGGGGTGGGCGCCGAAGAGCGACCTGCTGCGAGTGGATGTGCTGAACACCATCGGCGCGTCGATGATGCTGATGGGGGTGATGTGCTGGGTGGTGCTGGCTGCTGCCGAGCTTCGCTCGGCCGGACGGCCGAGGGCGGGCGTCCCTACATGGGCTTTGGTGCTGGCCGGGGCCGGGACCGCGACAATTATTTCCCTGCTGTCGCCTTTGCTTTGGACTACCTGGCGGCCGCGATTTTTGCCTTGGCCGCTTGAGTCTTATGTGAACGGGGTGCATAACCTGGGGACGCCGCAGGCCTGGTTGTTCCCGGTGTTTCCGTGGGCGGGATTCGCGTTCGCGGGGCTGGCGTTGGGATTCATTCTGCAATCGCCGTGGGCGCGCACGCGTCAAGCGACCGTTTTCTTTTCTCTTGGCGGAGCCGGGATCGTGTTCATCGAATTGTCGCGCTGGCTGGATGCGATGCCGCGGCAGGTTTATCCGGTGTACGACTACTGGCACACGAGTCCGGAATTCTTCCTGGTGCGGGTAGGGATGTTGCTGGTGATTTTGCTGGGGAGTTATGCGTGGTGCCGGTGGGGCGCGGCTCAGTGGGGATTCAGTCCGATCATTCAGTTGGGCCAGGCGTCGCTGCTGGTGTATTGGGTGCACATTGAGTTTGTTTACGGGCGCGTGTCGATATTGCCGAAGCGGGTGCAGACCATTGGGGGCGCGACAGTTGGGTTATTCGTTATCACGTTGGCGATGGTTTTGTTGGCGTATGTGCGGACGCACGCGAAGGGATGGATGAAGAGAGATGTTGGGAGTGCTCCTGTGCTGGCGTCGTAGGTTAGTTGGGATTGTCTTGCTGAATGCTGCTGCAGTGGTTCCCATGTCTCGCAGAATCAGCGGGACATCGGGCATCCCACTGCTCAGTGCATCCGCTATTGAGATTGCTCATGCAAAAATCCCCACATCTCGCGCAAACCCGGCGCGAGTTGTGGGGCACCCGCTGTCGATTTTCCTTCGAAAGATCGGAAGAGTCAGGCGAACTGGGCGATGAAGTCGACTACTTCGCGCTCGGCCCAGCGGCCGTCGTATTGGGGATTGCCGTTGCGCTGGCCGATGAAGGAGCAGTGGCCGCCGTCTTCGGTTTCTACGTACGTGATGTTGGGGTTGGACAGGATCTTCTCGCGCGTTTCGGGCAGGAGGCGAATGAAGGGATCGTTCGCGGCATGGATGATCAGCGTGGGGACAGCGATATGATCGACGACGTTGGCGGCTGCGGCGCGGGCGTAATAGTCGTCGGCGCCGGCGAATCCGCAATAGTAGGCGGTCACCCGGTCGTCGAACTGGCGGAGAGTCTTCACGCCATTGAAGCGGGCGAGATCGAAATCGTTGGGAAAGAATTTGGCCTTGGTGCGGAGGCGCCGGCGAAGCTGTAACAGGAAATACATTTCGTAGATGCGATTGGCGGGCTCGTGGAGCGCGTCGGCAGAGGCGGCGAGGTTCATCGCGGGGCAGACGGCGGCGACTGCTTTAAATTGCGGCGGGGGAGTCGTGCCCCATTCTCCGGCGGTTTTGAGCACGAGGTTGCCGCCCATGGAAAATCCGGCGAGCGCGAAGCGTTGGACGTGATCGTGATCGACCACATGTTTCGCGACAGCCGCGACGTCGGCCGACAAGCTGGAGTTGTAGAGGGTGGGCGCGCAGTGATCCATGCCACCGCAGTTGCGCTGATTCATGAGCACGACGTTTATGCCCGCGGCGAGGCCGTTACGGGCGACGCCGCGCATGTATTGTGAGTCGGTGGAACCTTCGAGCCCGTGGACGGCGATGATGGTGAGGGCCGTGGTTCGATTGGGCTGCCAATAGCACCAGCACCGGATTTGGATGCCGGGCGCGACTTCGATCAGGCGCTCTTCGGGGTGCGGAAGATGAATGCGACGGGGCAGGAAGAAGCTGGCGATGGTCTGAATGTGTCCGCCGCGCAGCCAACGTGGGGCGCGGAAAGGCTCGCGGACTCTCCACTGGGACAGCGCTCCGCCGACGCGGCCGGCGTCTCTATTTTCGATTTGCGAACTCCCCACAAATTGATTCTAATAGAGCTTGGAGTTGCCCATGCCCATCTTTGAGTACATCTGCAAAGAATGTCATCATCAGTTCGAGGCGCTGGTTTACGGCAAGGAAAAGGCCGAGTGCCCGAAGTGCCACACGAAGAAGCTGGAGCCGCAGCTCTCAGTGTTTGCGGTGTCGGCGAAAGGCTCGACGTCGAGTTCGACGATGCCCAAGGGACCCTGCGGTTCGTGCGGAGATCCGCGCGGGCCGGGGTCGTGCTCGATGAACTAGATTAAGTAGTAAGGTTGGCGGTATTGGGAGCGTGGTTGGACCGCCGGATCGGTCGACCGCGCTTTGCTTTTTCTGGTACGCATTCTCGATTCTCATTGCAATCCGCTTCCCGCCGCCGTTATGCTGTTGGCCAAGTTTGACGGCCGATTCCCCGGGTCTCAGATCCAATTACATTCCAGCGCGCAAAAAAAGCTGCGCCGAACGTCCGCTCCGAGTGGTGTATGAAGGTCAAGAATTTCATCCTTTCGTTGTGGTCGCGCCCCGATCCGGTCCTTGCTCAGGCCGCGGTGTCGGGCGAGCTGCTGGTGGCAAAGATTCGTCTGGGGCTGGCCTCGGTTCTGCTGTCGATTCCTCTAATCGATTCGCTGTTTTTCCCGGATAGTCCGAAGGAAGCGATTGTCGGGCTAAGCCTGACCGGGGCGACATTTATTCTTTCGCTGACCGTGTTCCTACTGATCTCGCGGGAATACAACCCGCCATGGATGAGCTTCGTTACCAGCGCGTTTGACGTGTCGCTGGTGACCGCGGCGCTGGCGTTATTCATCGCATTGCAGGAGCCGCACACTGCGGTGAACAGCAAGGTCGTGTTCGAGGGATATTTCCTGGCGATTGCGGGGACGAGCCTGCGCTATGACAAGCGAGTATGCATCACGGCGGGACTGCTGGCGTTGGGCGGCTATCTGGGGATCGTCACCTACGCCGCGACGCATTGGGACCTGAACAACGTGAAATACGCTCCGTACGAGTATGGATTGTTCAGTTGGGCGGCGCAGGTTTCGCGGCTGATAATTATGGCTACGGCTTCCGGGCTGAGCTTGGCGCTGGTGTTTCGCAGCCAGAGATTGCTGCAGCTGGCAACGCGCGATCCGCTGACCGGATTGTTTAATCGAGCTTATGTGGATGACCGGCTGGCGGTGGAATTGAGCCGCGCGCGACGCTATGGGAAGGTACTGACGATTGCGGTGATCGATGCGGATCGGTTCAAGCTGTTGAACGATACCCATGGACATCTGGCTGGCGATGCGGTTCTCAGGAAGATCGGGGAGTTGCTGCGCGATTCTTTCCGGCAGAGCGACACCGCTGGGCGATACGGCGGGGAGGAGTTTGTGGTCATCCTGCCGGAGACGGAAATTGAGGCGGCGCAGCAGAAGCTGGAGTTCCTAAGGCAGGCTCTGGCCGATTCTCCGGCGCATCTGGGCTCGTCGGGCGAAGAAGTGCGAGTGACCATCAGTGCGGGACTGGCGAGCTTCCCGGAAGACGCGCAGCATGCCGAGGGCTTATTCGCAGTCGCGGACGAGAGGATGTTCCAGGCGAAGCGGGAGGGGCGTAACCGTATCGTGGCCGCAGCCATGATGGCGTCGTAACGCACTGCCTTTCTTTCCGAAGCTCCAAACGATTTCCTGTCATCTAAGTTGAAGTGCGGGAGAGCGCTACTTCGCGCTGTCCCGGCTGTAATCCTCGGAGGAAGGAAGATTCATGGCCGCATTGGCGACAGGCACAAAGGCTCCTGAATTTGGACTGAAGACCTTGGATGGTAAGGACTTCAAATTAGGCGACGCGCTCTCGCACGGGCCGGTGGTGCTGGCATTTTTCAAGGTTTCGTGCCCAACGTGCCAGTATGCGTTTCCATTCTTCGAGCGGCTGTACAAAGCCTATGGGGAGAATGGCGTGACCCTGGTGGGAATCTCGCAGAATGACGCCAAGGAAACGGCGGCGTTTGCGAAAGAGTTTGGCGTCACCTTCCCCATGCTGCTTGACGATACCCGCAGTTATCCCGTCTCGAATGCATATGGGCTGACGAACGTGCCGACGCTATTCTGGATCGCACAAGATAGCGAGATTGAGGTCTCGAGCGTGGGCTGGGTGAAGGCCGATTACGAGCAGGTAGGCCGGAAGATGGCGGAGGCGGGGAAGACAGCACTTTCGGCCTTGTTCCAACCGGGCGAAGAGGTGCGGGATTTTCGCGCTGGTTGAGGATCGAAGAACTAGCCGCCGGTCTGGCGGCTGTCCGAAAACTTTCACCACCGAGAGCACAGAGGAATACAGAGACCGCACCATTGGGACACGGCCTGCTGCGCGCGGATTCCTAGAGTGGGTGCACTCTCGTGCTGTTCTGGCGGACATCTTTTCGTTTCTGAGGCTTCCTCCCTCCTTTACAATCCTTGTAAGACTTCATAAATAAAGGCTTTCCGATAAGCGCTGCTTTGTTGGGGGAGACGTATCTATGCCATCAATGGTTAGGGCTAAGTTCGCTTTCGTGTGCCTGATTTTGGGTTTCGGAGTGGTCGCGTGGGGTGACGGTGCGTCTGGAGCTGGCGGCTCCAGAGGTGCGAAGTCACCGTCCATCAAATTGCCCAGCCCAGCCATGAATGCGCTCGCCACGATCACCCCGGACCACATCCGCTGGCATGTTCGCTATCTGTCGCACGACCTGCTCGAAGGGCGGGGAACCGGCCAACGCGGTGGCGACATCGCCGCCGAATACATTGCCACCCAATTCGCGGAATATGGACTGAAGCCAGCCGGGGATCACGGAACCTACATGCAGAAGGTCCCGCTGGTCGGAATTACGACTCTGCCCGAAACCCAGCTTTCGATCGTTCCGAAGCAGGGCGAGGCGATGAATCTCCGCCCGCTCGATGAGTACGTCGCCTATGACCAGACACAGCAGGCACAGTCGGACGTGGACGCCGACGTCGTCTTCGTCGGCTATGGCATCGAAGCTCCCGAGTACAACTGGGACGACTACAAGGGAATGGATGTTCACGGCAAAGTCCTGCTGATGCTGGTGAACGAGCCGACCTCGAACGATCCGAAATTCTTCAAAGGCAAGGCGCTCACCTACTACGGTCGCTGGACCTACAAGTACGAAGAAGCGGCGCGCAAGGGTGCGGTGGGCGTGATTCTGGTGCATCAGACGCAGATGGCCAGCTATCCATGGGAAGTGGTGCGGAACTCGAATTCGGGCGAAAAGTCGGCATTGAAGGTGGAAGGCCCGGCGCTGAAAGTCGCGTCGTG
>Ga0335081_10014253_pt1 | contig 12861 bp, 12 predicted proteins | sample Lox_Sample_35_FD_206713 | JGI IMG/M metagenome (GOLD analysis project Ga0335081, IMG submission 206713) | Soil microbial communities from Loxahatchee National Wildlife Refuge, Florida, United States - Lox_Sample_3.5 | ecosystem: Environmental > Terrestrial > Soil > Wetlands | place: USA...
ACCGCAGGATGTCCATTCGGGGGGTTCCGGGGGGTCGTCCCCCCGGGCTAGCAGCAGTCATCAGAAGTACCCCTCGCGCTTGCGGTCTTCCATCGCCGCCTCGCTGGTCCGGTCGTCGGCCCTGGTCTGGCCGCGCTCGGTGATCCGGGTCGCCGCCACCTCGGCGATCACCTCGGCGACGGAGCCGGCCGCCGAGGAGACGGCCCCGGTGCAGGTCATGTCGCCGACCGTGCGATACCTTACGGTGGCCGTGAACACCGGCTCGTCCTCGCCCCGCGTCACGTGGGGGTTATCCGCCAGCAGCAGGCCGTCCCGCTCGAACACCTGCCGCTCGTGCGCGAAGTAGATGGAGGGGATGTCCAGCTTCTCCCGCTCGATGTAGGCCCAGACGTCGAGTTCGGTCCAGTTGGACAGGGGGAACACCCGGATGTGCTCGCCGCGGCGGAGCCGGGTGTTGTACAGGTTCCACAGCTCCGGCCGCTGGTTCTTGGGATCCCACTGGCCGAACTCGTCCCGGAACGAGAACACCCGCTCCTTGGCCCTGGCCTTCTCCTCGTCCCGCCGCGCGCCGCCGAACAGCGCGTCGAACCGGTGCTCCTCGATCGCGTCGAGCAGGGTCACCGTCTGCAGCCGGTTCCGGCTCGCGTGCCTGCCGGTCTCCTCGGTCACCCGGCCGGCGTCGATGGACTCCTGCACCGACGCCACGACCAGGCGCACGCCGAGTTCGGCCACCCGCCGGTCGCGGAATTCGAGCACCTCGGGGAAGTTGTGCCCGGTGTCCACGTGCATCACGGGGAACGGGATGCGGGCGGGCCAGAACGCCTTCTCGGCCAGGGCCAGCATGACGATCGAGTCCTTGCCGCCGGAGAACAGCAACCCCGGCCGCTCGAACTCGGCGGCGACCTCGCGCATGACGTGGACGGCCTCGGCCTCGAGCACGTCGAGCTGGGACATCTGGTAATCAGGGCGCATTGGTGACTTCCCGGATCGCTTGCAGCAGAACGCCCGCCACCGCGGGCCGGCACACCAGGATATCTGGCATCAGCAGGTCAGCCTGGTTGTATTCGAGCGGGGACCCGTCGATGCGGGACGCGTGGAACCCGGCCGCGCGCGCCACCGCCACCGGCGCGGCGGTGTCCCATTCGTAGAACCCGCCGCCGTGCACGTAGGCGTCAACCTCGCCGCAGATCACCGCCGCCACCTTAGCTCCGGCCGACCCCAGGGGTAGTAGCTCAGCACCGAGAAGGCCGGAAATATTCCGAACGAAGCCGGGTGGCCTGCTCCGGCTCATCACGATGCGCATCGGGGCGGTCGCGGCCGCCGGGCTCGGCCCGGGCGGCGGCTCGAGCGTGGACAGGACCGTGCCCTGGGCCGGGAGCGCGACCGCGCCTGCGGTCAGATCCCCGCTTTCCCACAGGGCCACGTGCACCGCCCAGTCGGTGCGGCCGGGCTCGCCGAACTCCCTGGTGCCGTCCAGCGGGTCGATGATCCAGACCCGGCGCGCGCCGAGCCGCGCCGGGTTATCGGCGCCCTCCTCGGACAAGACCGAGTCGCCGGGCCGCCGGCCGGCCAGGGCCGCGGTGAGGAACTCGTGCGACAGCCGGTCGCCCGCCTTGCGCAGCACCTCCCGGTCGCCGCCCTGGGCCCGTAGTCCGAGCAGCCGCGTGCCCGCCTGGCGGGCCAGGTCACGGGCGAGCGCGTGGTCGTCATCAGTCATCCGGGCAGTTCCTCGTGGTAGGTGTTCTGCGCGTCGGCCAGGCCCTTGGCGATCAGCGCCTCGGTGGCATCGGCGGCGCGGTCGACGAAGAACGGCAGGTCCTTGCGCTCGGCGGCGGAGAAGTCACGGAGCACGAAGGCGGCCGGATCCATCCGCCCGGGCGGCCTGCCGATGCCGAACCTGACCCGGTAGTAGTCACGCGTGCCGAGGGCCTGGGTGATCGAGCGAAGCCCGTTGTGCCCGTTGTCGCCGCCGCCGAGCTTCAGCCGCACCACGCCGAACGGCAGGTCGAGCTCGTCGTGGACGACCACGAGCCGGTCCGGCGGGATCTTGTAGAACGCGGCCAGCGCCGCGACCGGCCGGCCGGACAGGTTCATGTAGGGGCGCGGCCGGGCCAGCGTGACGGGTACGTCGGACCACCGGACCTCGGCGACCTCGTTGCCGGTCCGGTGCGCCTTGAAGCGCGCCCCGGACCGCTCGGCCAGCAGGGCCGTCACCAGGTGCCCCGCGTTGTGCCTGTTGCCCGCGTACTCCGGCCCCGGGTTGCCGAGGCCGGCGACGATCCAGCGTTCTCCGGTCAGCCGGCCTACTCCCCTTCGCTGCGTCCCTCACCGGCGGCCGGCGCCTCGGCCACCGCCTCCGGCGCCTCGGGCGCCCCCTCGGCTGCCTCTTCTTCCTCGGGCTCGCCGCCCTGCTGCGCGATGACGTGCAGGACCAGCGTGTCCGGCTCGACCTGCAGGGTGACGCCCCGGGGCAGCTTGAGGTCGCTGGCGTGAATGGCGTCGCCGATGTCCATGCCCTCGACGTCCACGTCGATGCCCTGCGGGATGTTCGTCGCGTCGGCCTCCAGCGGGATCTGCACGAGCTGCTGGTTGAGCATCCCGTCGCCGGGGGCGATGTCGCCGGACACGCGGATCGGCACCTCGACGGTGACCTTCTCACCGCGCCGGACCAGGATGAGGTCCACGTGCTCGAGGAAGCCCTTGACCGGGTCCCGCTGCACCGCCTTGGGCAGGGCGATCTCGCTGCCGTTCGTCAGCCCTTCCAGGCGCAGCAGCACGTTCGGGGTTTTCAGCGCGAGCATCAGCTCATGCCCGGGCAGGTTCAGGTGGCGGGTCTCGGTCCCGTGGCCGTACAGGACGGCGGGCACCTTGCCCTCGCGGCGGCTGCGGCGGGCAGCGCCCTTGCCGAACTCGGTGCGAGCCTCGGCGGCGATCTTGACCTCGGGCACGGTGCTCTCCTCATCTCAACGTGCGTTGCGGGTACGAAGTGTCGCCGAGAACTGTGGCGGGTGCGGATACCGCGGCGCGGCGGGTGCGGAACGTTCCGCACCCGCCGCGCTCACTTACGGCTCAGGGGTGCGGCATCCCCTCCGGGTGGGCGCCCTCGTCGTCCTCGTCCTCTACGTGGTCGTCTTCGTCGTCCTCGGGCTCGGTCTCGGTCGCGTCGAGCCGGTAGAGCCGGTCGAGCTCGTCGGCGCCTGGCAGCTCCTCAGCCACCGCTGCGTTACCCATGATGACCCTCCCGTTTCCTCGGCCCCCGAAGGAAGTGCGGGGCGGACGCGCAGCATCGTATCGGCCCGGCATGATCGTTACCTGAATCTCAGGAGATGCCCGACGCGGCCTGCTCGGCCTGGATCTCCGCCGCCTCGGCACCGTCGCCAAGCTCCTCGAAGATGGCCACCGCCTGAGCCCACGACTCACGCGCCTCGGCGGTCAGGCCGGCCCGGCTCTGCGCGGTGCCGATGGACCTCAGCGTCGCCGCCTGCCTCGGCCGGTTGCCCGTGGCCTGATGGCTGGCCAGCGCCCGCCGCAGGCAGTCCAGTGCGTCCGCGTCCCGTCCGAGCAACAGGTGGCAGCGCCCCAGGATGTGCAGAGCGTACCCCACGCCGTCGGCGTAGCCGATCTCGGCGAAGGTATGCCGGGCTTGCAGCAGGTAATCAACGGCCTCCTCGGCCCGGGCCAGGTCGACCAGCAGCCAGCCCAGGTTCACCAGCGCGACGCCCTCGCCGAATGTGTAGCCCACCTGGCGGTTCAGCTCCAGCGCACGCCGGTACAGGAGCAGGGCTTCATCCGTGCGGCCCAGCCAGTGGTAGGCGTCGGCGAGGTTGTTCGACGCCTGCGCCTCGCCCATCCGGTCGCCGATCTCGCGCCTGATGGCCAGCGACCGTTCCAGGCAGGCGATCCCCCAGATCGCGCAGGAACCTGGCCAGCACGTCCCCCGGCGGGAGCGGGTTCTGGGTGGCGCCGAGCAGGTCGACGTACAGCTGGCCGTCGGGGAACCGGCGGCGGACCCGGTGCGCGGCGTGCACGGCCAGGGAGGTCTTGCCAAGCCCGCCCGCGCCGGCCACCACGGCGATGCGCACCGCGCCGGGGTCGCCCCTCCCGCCCGGGCCCGACAGCAGGGCACACAGGTGTTTCACCTGCTCGCCACGCCCGGTGAAGTCGGCGATGTCGGCCGGAAGCTGCGCCGGTGCGGGCGCGGCGCGGCGCGCCGCGCGGGATGCCCGCGGTTCCGCGGGCCCAGGGGGGTACGGGGGGCGGGAGTCCCCCGTGCCGGGGATGCGCCCCCCCGGGGGCAAGCACCGTCCCCCCGGGGATAAACACAGCGCCTGCCGGGCCGGCACTGTCCTTGGCCAGCAGCTCGGCGTGGAGCTGGCGCAGCTCGGCACCGGGGTCGACGCCCAGCTGCCCGGAGATGGCGTCCCGGGCCTGCCCGTAGACCTCGAGCGCCTCGGCGTGCCGCCCGGCACCGTCCAGCGCCCGCATCAGCAGCAGCCACAGCCCTTCCCGCAGCGGCTGGTCCGCCAGCAGCCTGCGCAGCTCGGCGACGGCCTGATCGTGGCCGCCACAGGCGAGTTCGGCCGTGATCCGCAGTTCGATGGCACCGAGGCGAAGTTCGCCGAGCCGTTCGGCCTCCGCTTCGACGAGTGGCGTCGGCGGGACGTCGGCCAGCGGCCGGCCGTGCCACAGGGCGAGGGCCTCGGCGAGCCTGCCGGCCGTCCCCTCGGGATCCCCGGCGGCGAACGCCCGCCTGCCGTCGCGCACCATGGCCTCAAACCGCAGCGCGTCGGTGTCGTCCGCGGTCACCTCGAGCCGGTAGCCGGGAGCGCGGGTGACCAGCAGGCGCCCGTCCGGGTCGCCCATCAGGCGGCGCAGCCGCAGCACGTAGATGCTGACCAGGTTGGCCGCCCGGGCCGGCGGGCTGTCCCCCCAGACCTCGTTGATCAGGGTGTCGGCGGAGACGATCTGCCCAGGGTGGATCAGCAGCGCCCCCAGCACGGAACGCCACTTGGGGGCCCCGATCCCCCGCCAGTCTTCCCCGGCCCGGACCTCAAGCGGCCCGAGCAGACGGAACCTCATCATTACCCGGGATCACTCGCCTCCGGTTAGACGGTCGGCCGCCAGAGCTCTCACTTAACCATGGCTCAATCGGCGCGTAAACCACGCGCCCCACGATAATTCGCGTCGGCACCGGTGCCGACCGGCGGACAGCACGTCGCGCCGGACGGACACGGGGTCACCGTCTGACCGGCGCCCTGACCGCCGTCTCGCCTAGCGGGGTGGGCGCGGCGGGAAGCGGTCCTGGTCAGTGGCGGGGGAGAGGGAGGGACCAGCCTCGCGGCCAGGACCGCCCGGAGCAAGGGATGCCAGCACCGCGGGGGGGTGCCGGGGGGGTCGTCCCCCCGTGGCAGCATGGCCGTCGTCCTCGCGCCTCTGGCGGGGGCGGGGACGACGGTCTCCGGGGTCTTCCGTGCGGCTCAGCTCTGCCCGTCGAACAGGCTGGTGACCGAGCCGTCGCTGAACACCTCGCTGATCGCCCGGGCTAGCAGCGGCGCGATCGACAGCACGGTGAGCTTGTCGAGCCGCTTCTCCTGCGGCACGGGCAACGTGTTCGTGATGATGATCTCGCTGATCCTGGAGTTCTTCAGGATGTCCACCGCCGGACCGGAGAGCACGCCGTGCGTGGCCGTGGCGATGACCCGGTCCGCGCCCTCCTCGAACAGGGCCTCCGCGGCCTTGGCGATGGTCGCGCCGGTGTCGATCATGTCGTCCACCAGGATGCAGGTGCGGCCGGCCACCTGCCCGACCACCTCGAGCATCCTGACCTGGTTGGCCACGTCGGGGTCGCGCCGCTTGTGGATGATGGCCAGCGGGCAGCCGAGCCGGTCGGTCCACCGCTCGCAGACCCGGACCCGGCCGGCGTCGGGGGCGACCACGGTGACCTGGCTGACGTCGAGTTTCCCCTCGATGTAGCTGGCCAGGATGGGCAGCGCGAACAGATGGTCGACCGGCCCGTCGAAGAAGCCCTGGATCTGGGCGGTGTGCAGGTCGACCGCCATCAGCCGATCGGCACCCGCGGTGGCGAACAGGTCGGCCATCAGCCGGGCCGAGATCGGCTCGCGGCCCCGGTTCTTCTTGTCCTGCCGCGCGTAGCCGAAGAACGGCGTCACCACCGTGATGCGCCGGGCCGACGCCCGCTTGAGCGCATCGACCATGATCAGCTGTTCCATGATCCATTCGTTGATCGGCGAAGTGTGGCTCTGCAGCACGAACACGTCGTTGCCGCGGACGGAATCAAGGAAGCGGACGAAGATCTCGCCGTTGGCGAAGTCGAAGAGCTTGGTCGGTGTCGGCTTGATGCCCAGGCACGCGGCGACCTCGTCGGCCAGCGCGGGGAAGGCCCGGCCGGAGACGAGCATCATCTTCTTGCCGCTCGACGGCATCATGTCGCTCACCTGGGCTGCGTCCCTTCGCCCCCTTCGATCCCCTCATCCCCGTGGTCTCCGGCCCCGTGGGCGCGCGCGGCGGCGGACGCCGAGCCGGGCCGCCGCCGCTCGACCCACCCTTGCGAGTTGTGCTGCCTGCCCCGGGCGATGCCGATCGCGCCGGGGGGGACGTCCTCGGTGATCACCGAGCCGGCCGCGGTGTACGCGCCGTCCCCGACGGTCAGCGGGGCCACCAGGACCGTGTTGCTGCCGAGGAACGCGTGCGCCCCGACCGTCGTATGGTGCTTGGCCGTCCCGTCGTAGTTGGCGACGATCGTGCCCGCGCCGATGTTGGCGCGCTCCCCGATGCCGGCGTCGCCGACATAGGTCAGGTGCGGGATCTTCGCCCCCGCCCCGACCGCGGCGTTCTTCAGCTCGACGTGGCAGCCGATGTGCGCGCCCGGGCCGATCCTGGTGCCCGGCCGCAGGTAGGCGTAGGGTCCCACGGTGGCGCCCGGCCCGATCTCGGCCTGCACGCACACCGCGTGGCTCACCGCCGCGTTGTCGCCGACCGTGGTGTCCCTGAGCTGGCAGCCGGGGCCGATCGTCGCGCCGGCGCCGATGGTCGTGCGGCCTTCGAGCTGGGTGCCCGGCCCGATCTCGGTGTCCTGGCCGATCGTGACGTCCGCGTCGATCCATGTGCTGGCCGGGTCCACGATGGTGATGCCGGCCCGCATCCACGCCTCGAGCAGGCGATCGTTGTAGGCGCGGCGCACCTGGGCGAGCTGCACCCGGTCGTTCACGCCCTGGATCTCGCCCGGGTCGGCGGCGAGCACCGCGCCCACCGGGTGGCCGTCGCCGCGCAGGATCGCCACCACGTCGGTCAGGTACTCCTGGCCCTGCGCGTTGCTGGTGGCGACCCGCTTGACCGCGTCGGCCAGCAGGGCGCCGTCGAACGCGTAGCAGCCGGAGTTGATCTCGTCGATGGCCCGCTGCGCCGTGGTGGCGTCGGCCTCCTCGACGATCTCGGCCAGCGAGCCGCCGTCGTCCCTGATGATGCGCCCGTACCCGGACGGGTCGGGCACCCGCGCGGTGAGTACGGTCACCGCGTTGGCCGCGGCGTAGTGCTCGCGGATGAGCGCGGCCAGCGTTCGCGCCCGGAGCAGGGGCATGTCGCCGTAGGTCACGACCACCACGCCGGGCAGGTCGCCGAGCGTCTCCGTCACCATGCGGACCGCGTGGCCGGTGCCGGCCTGGCGCTCCTGCACGACCACGCACACGTCGGGCGCGTACTGGACGGCTTCGGCCGTGACCTCCTCGCGGCGATGGCCGGCCACGACGACGAGGCGCTGCGGATCAAGTTCGCCCGCCGCCGCGAGCACGTGCCCGAGCATGCTGCGGCCGCACAGGGCGTGCAGGACCTTCGGGATCCGTGACTTCATCCGGGTGCCCTCGCCGGCGGCGAGGACGATCACAGCGACCGGGCGAGGTTGGCTCACGCGGCAAGTCTCCTCGGGTAGCGCGCCGGCCTTTGCGGTCTTCCGGGGCGTTCGAGGGTCTCGAGCCGTCCGAAGCCGCCGAGCCGGCGCTGGTCAGGATGCTTTGGTTCCCGGATACGGCGGCGAATGTGTTTACCCGCCCCTGGTCTGCAGGATACCGTCCGGTTGCCATGATCGGATGGCAGCTTTCCGGAGCGGCCTTCCACTGGGCCGGGACAGGGGGTGCCCATCCCGGGCTCCGCTCCTTAGCGTACGGCCATCCGGCCGGCGGGTTCAGCCCGACTCCTGCCCGCCGGACTTCGTAACCGCAGGTGACTGGCCATTCCCCCGCGGATCCGGCGTTTCGTCTCCCCCGGCGGCCGGGCCTGCGCGGTCACCGGGCGGGATCTCCGGCGCAGCTTCGGCGTCCGGTCCGGGCCGGACGAGTTCGCTCGGCTCGAAGACGCCCTCGCCGGTCGTCGCGGCCAGTTCGGCGCCGAGCGACTCGGCCGCCGGGCCGAGCTGCGGGCGCGGGCCGGTGAGCAGCGAGGCGACGGCGGCGATCAGGTTGGCCGCGATCGCGAACCCGAACGCCACCCCCAGGCCGGCGTGGAACGGGTTGATGATCAGGTGCGGGAAGAACTGGCGCCCGGCGACGTAGGCGGCGTGGCCTGCAGGCAGGTGCGCCAGCAGCGGGCCGAGCAGCTGCTTCATCGGGTTGTAACCGAGGAACGCCGCGAACAGGACGCCGATCGGCGGCAGGTGCGAGATCTGGTTCGCCGCGACCGCGGGGACGCCCTGCGCGGTCAGGCCGCTGGACAGCGCCGTCGGCAGCTTGCCGGACAGCCCCGCCACCATCAGCGAGAAGAAGATCCCGATCGACAGCACGAACGCGGTGTTCATGATGGTCGCGATCATGCCGCCCGCCGCGCCGCGCTGATCCGCGGGCACGGCGTTCATCATCTCGGCCCGGTTTGGCGAGGTGAACAGGCCCGAGCCGAAGCCGTTGAGCGCGACGATCAGCGCGAACACCCAGTAGGGGAAGTTCACGGGGAGGAACAGCAGCAGCAGGAAGCTCAGCGCGGTGAGCAGCGCGCCGCCGACCGTGAACGGCTTGGCGCCGAACCGGTCCGACAGGATGCCGGATGTCGGCGCCGAGACCAGGAAGCCGATCGTCAGCGGGATCAGGTAGATGCCGGCCCACAGCGGGGTCTGGCTGAAGCTGTATCCGTGCAGCGGCAGCCAGATGCCCTGCAGCCAGATGATGAGCATGAACTGCATGCCGCCGCGGCCCAGCGCCAGCATCATGTTCGCGATGTTGCCGAAGAGGAACGCCCGGATGCGGAACAGCGACAGCCGGAACAGCGGCTGGGCGACCTTCGTCTCCACCAAGCCGAACAGCACCAGGCCCGCCGCGCCGCCGAAGATGGCGGTGAGCACCCACGGGTTGGTCCAGCCCATCGGGTGCCCGCCGTACGGTAGCAGGCCGTAGGTGATGCCGACCAGGATCGCGATCAGCCCGACGGCGAACAGGATGTTGCCCCACCAGTCCATCCGGGCCCGGCGCCGGGTGCCGATGTCCTTCAGCATGAAGTACGCCCAGAAGGTGCCGAACACCCCGATCGGCACCGAGACCAGGAACACCAGGTGCCAGTTCACCGGGGCGAGGACGCCGCCGAGCAGCAGCCCCATGAACGAGCCCGCGATGGCCGCGATCGAGTTGATGCCCAGCGCGGTGCCGCGCTGGTTGGCCGGGAACGCGTCGGTGAGGATCGCGGTGGAGTTGGCGAACAGGAACGCGCCGCCGATGCCCTGCACGACCCGCCAGATGATCAGCCACAGCGCGCCGGCCGGGCCGTGCAGCCAGGTGATGGCCAGGAAGATCGAGGCGATGCTGAAGATCGCGAACCCCATGTTGTACATCCGGACCCGGCCGAACATGTCGCCCAGCCGCCCGAACGACACCACCAGCACCGCGGACACCACGAGGAAGCCCATGAACATCCACAGCAGGTAGCTGGTGTTGTCCGGGCTCAGCGGGTTGAGCCCGATCCCGCGGAAGATATCCGGCAGCGCGATCAGCACGATGGACTGGTTGATCGTCGCCATCAGCACGCCGAGCGTGGTGTTCGACAGCGCGATCCACTTGTAGTGCGGCCCCACCGTCGCGCCCGGGCTCCCGCCCGCCGGAACACCCGTACCGGATACGCCCGAGTCGCCGCCCGGCCCCGACTGGCCCGGCTGACCAGGCACGCCCGCACCCGGCTGAGCAGGATTCGAGTTCATTTGGCCTAAGCCCCCACCGGCAACTTTGGCACCATCAGAAACTTGTTTGACGTCAACTAACTATAACCCACGGCCCCGGCCCGCCGCCGTCTAGGACCGGCTCTACCGCAAGATCGAAGGCTGGGCGGCGGCGATCACAAGCGGCAGCTGACGCCGACAGGGTCAGGCATCGAACCCCTTTAGTGCTCCCGGGGAAGGATTCGAACCTCCGTTGAGTGGACCAAAACCACCAGTCCTGCCACTGGACGACCCGGGATTGCTCAAGGCGTCACTCTACCTGGATCCAGCCCAGAAGATCGGACCAGAACGAGCCGCCACCTAGGGCGGTCGAGGTCATTCCGCACGCATGGACGCGCGACAAGCGGGTAGGCGCGGACCCAAGACATAAGGCGAGGCGGTCGTCGGCGGGGCGTGACGGGTGTGGCACGGAACGCTGATATGCCTCACATGCTGAGACGGCAATCGATGAGCACATACGGAATTCATACGCCTATTTGCCGGAATTCACCGGCCAAGCCTTGCCTAACCTACGGTTTCGTAGGCTACGGTTACGTAAGCGTATAAGCGCTCCCGTCCGTTTCGCCGATCCGTGAGGAGCACGATGACCGCATCTCCCGACACCGTCAACGCGGTTGAAACCACCATCGGGCCGGCCCGGCCGGCCGCGACCGCGCCCGCCGGGGCCATCGGGGGAACCACCAGAACCGGGAGAACCACCAGAACCGCGCCGCGCCCGGCCCCAGGGGTCCGGCCGGACCTGGAAGACGAGCCGAGCTCACCGCTCCAGCGCTTCCTGGTGGGCGTGTTCGTGGCCATCCCCCTCGTGGCGCTCGTCGCCGCCATCCCGCTGCTGTGGGGCTGGGGCCTGGGCTGGCACGACGTGGTGATCGCCCTGGTCTTCTACTGCGTGAGCGGGCTCGGCATCACCGTCGGCTTCCACCGGTACTTCACCCACGGCTCCTTCAAGGCGAGGACCGGCCTGCGGGTCGCGCTGGCGGTCGCGGGCAGCCTGGCCATCGAGGGACCGGTCATCACCTGGGTCTCTGACCACCGCAGGCACCACAAGTACAGCGACAAGGAGGGCGACCCGCACTCGCCCTGGCGCTACGGAGACGACTGGAAGGCCTTGTCCAAGGGCCTGCTCTACGCGCACGTCGGGTGGCTCTTCGACCCGAACAAGACCTCGCAGGAGAAGTTCTCCCCCGACCTGCTCGCCGACCGGCGGATCAGGTCCGTGGACACGCTGTTCCCCGCGCTGGTGGCGGTGTCGCTGCTGCTCCCCGCGCTCATCGGCGGCCTGTGGGGGATGTCCTGGCAGGGCGCGCTGACCGCCTTCTTCTGGGCCAGCCTGGTCCGGATCGCGCTGCTGCACCACGTCACCTGGTCGATCAACTCGATCTGCCACACGTTCGGCCGCGAGGACTTCGAGGTGCGCGACAAGTCGAGGAACGTGGCCTGGCTGGCGGTCGCGTCGTTCGGCGAATCCTGGCACAACCTGCACCACGCGGACCCCACCTGCGCCCGGCACGGGGCGCTGAAGGGCCAGCTCGACCCGAGCGCGCGGGTCATCTGGGCGCTGGAGAAGCTGGGCTGGGCGTACGACGTGCGCTGGCCGGACGAGAGCCGGCTGGAGGCCAAGCGGCCCGCCACGGCGACGAGGAAACTCGGCTCGATGACGGTACGGAAGACGCGGCGCGCCGACCGGGTACGTAGCGCGACGTCCGCGGAGTCGCCATGATGTACCGGTGAGCGCTCAGCCCCATGCACCTGGCCGCAAGAGGATGACCGGGAAGGAACGGCGGGAGCAGCTCCTGGGCATCGGGCGTCACCTGTTCGCCGAGCGGGGATTCGAGGGAACCTCGATCGAGGAGATCGCCGCGCAGGCGGGGGTGTCCAAGCCGGTGGTGTACGAGCACTTCGGCGGCAAGGAAGGCCTCTACGCCGTGGTCGTCGACCGGGAGGTGGAGCGCCTGCTGGCGATGGCGACCACGCTGCTCGGCGGCGACCACACCAGGGCGAAGTTCGAGATCGCGGCGGTGGGCCTGCTCAGGTACATCGACGAGAACTCCGACGGCTTCCGCATCCTGGTCAGGGACTCCAACCCCGGCTCGGGCACGGGCACCTACGGCACGCTGCTGAGCGACATCGCCGGCCAGGTCGAGTACATCCTGGCCGACTTCCTCGCCTCGCGCGGTCACGATCCCAAGCTCGCGCCGCTGTACGCCCAGATGCTGGTGGGCATGGTCGCGTTCACCGGCCAGTGGTGGCTGGACGCCCGCAAGCCCAGGCTGGAAGAGGTCGCCGCCAACCTGATCAACCTGGCCTGGAACGGCCTCTCCCAGCTGGACGCGGGGACCTAAGCGGACCCGCGAGCCAAAGCGCCTTCAAAGCGGCCCGGAGGCGAGCGGGGAAGACACAGCCGGGGCCGCGCCGGGCGCCAGCGTGGCGGTGCCCGCGCCGCCGGCCGCGGACGGCAGGCCCTCGGCCACCCACGCGCGGTACCCGCCGGCCACGTCGGTGGCCCGGTGCAGGCCCAGGTCCTGCAGCGCCGCCGCGGCCAGGCTCGAGGTGTACCCGTCCACGCAGAAGACGATGATCCGGTGGTCATACCCGGCCACCCAGGGCAGCCGGGCGTCCGAGCCTGGGTCCAGGCGCCACTCCAGGTGGTTGCG
>Ga0335081_10014254_pt1 | contig 12860 bp, 15 predicted proteins | sample Lox_Sample_35_FD_206713 | JGI IMG/M metagenome (GOLD analysis project Ga0335081, IMG submission 206713) | Soil microbial communities from Loxahatchee National Wildlife Refuge, Florida, United States - Lox_Sample_3.5 | ecosystem: Environmental > Terrestrial > Soil > Wetlands | place: USA...
TCTTCTCTTCGCCGTCGCTGTGCGCTTCGGCAGGATCGTGCAGCACTTCGTACTGTGGCTGGAGAATTTCGAAGCGATGACCGCCGCGATCTCCGGCCTCGACTTTGCCGTACAACGCCAGCAGCATGCCGGCGCGGAACTTGTCCTTGAGATACGCCGCGTTGAACCAAATGCACTTCAGGGTGTTGCGGCCCTGGCCGACAGTCATCTCAAACAGCGGCATCCGCCGGGTGCGAAACAGGCCGAAGGTGCGCACCTCGGCGATCACGCTGGCCATTTCGCCCACGCGCAACTCGCCAATGCCGCGCGGATTGAGCCGGTCCTCGTAGCGAAACGGAAGATAGTAGAGCAGGTCCTCGACGGTGCTGATGCTCTTGTTCAGCAGGATCTCGGCAAAACGCGGGCCGATGCCCTTCACGTATTGCACGCTGGTTGAGAGATCAAGCACAGGCTGATGGTAAATGAGCACTCAGCACTCAGCACTCAGCATTCGGACCTTTCCGTTTGTTCGCTAGACGGCTGCTTGGCTGCTCGCACGCTCCTCCCACCTGAGCCTGATTTGTGCGGGGGAGAAAACTGACGTCCGAATGCTGCCAACTTCGGGTAAAGATCGCCAGGGGCTGAATGCTGATTGCTGAATGCTGACTGCTTCATTCAATCGGCTCAACCGCGATCTGCGCCTCCGCCGGTGTTTTGCGATCGGGCCGCTGCACCAGAATCGTCGCCGCCAGCACCACGCCGATCCCGAGCACCTGCATTGCCGACACCCATTCACCGAGAATCATCGCGGTCAGCAAGATCGCCCACACCGGCTCGAGGCAGGCGGTCACGATGGCGCGAGTGGGATCGAGATATTGCAGTCCGGCGAAGTATAGCGAGAACGGGACCAGCATCGACGTGATGGAAAACACCAGCATGAACAGCCACTGGCCTGCGCTGTAATGCTGCGCCGCGATCCTCCAGGGGGGATTCACCACGATCCAGAAGACGGCCGCGCCGAGCAGCGAATAGACCAGCACCGTCCAGCGGCGATAGAGCTGCAGCAGATGCTGCCCGCAAACGTTGTAGAAGGCGAAGGTGACTGCGGCACCTTCGGCCGCGAGCACTCCCAATTTATCGAACCGGACTCCGGAAATCGCAATCCAGGGAAAGCGGCTGCGCGCCGCGATCTCACCGACCGCCAACCCGCAACCCACAACTGCCAGAACTACGCCGCTGATGCGCGACGCGGTGGGCCGTTGCAGGCCGCGCGCCAGCATGTACAGCAGCACCCAAACTGGCGCCACGTACTGCAGCACAATGGCCGTGGCGACCGTCGTTTTCTGGATAGCGACATAATAGAAATAGTTCGACCCCGCGAGCCCCAGAATGCCCAGAACAAAGAACTGTGCCAGGTGACCTCGGCGCACCCGCAACGCGGGGCGATTCGTCAGCAGCAGCAGCGGCGCCAGGATCAGCAGCGCCATGGTGCTGCGGCTCTGTGCCAGGATCAGCGGATCGATAGGAGGAAGAACGTACGCGCCGCCGGAGAATCTGCCGGTGAACATCGCCCGTCCCATGACGGCGGAAAGGCCCCAGCAGAAGGTGGCCGCGGCGATGAACAAATAGCCGCGAGGGGTGTGGAAATCAGGCGCGGGATGCGGGATCAATGCTGGTGGTCGTGGGGCTCAAGCTCGCTGGGCGGATGCTGGTGATCGTGCGCACCGTGCTGGCTCCCATGCGTGTGGTCATGCACATCGCTCTCGCCGGCATGAGTATGCTCGTGGGTGTGCGTGTGCTGGTGCGCATGGCTGTGTTGATGCGTGTGCTCATGAGTGTGGGTGACGCCATCGTGGGAGTGTTCGTGGCTGTGCCTGTGCTCGTGAGGATGTTCGTGCTCGTGCGTGTGTTCGTGCTTGCCTTCCATAGTTCACCTCGTTGGTGCGCCGGCTAATCGGCCAGAGCGCTCTGGCTATGCGAGGAGCGCAGCACGCGGTCGACGGTGTAAGGCACACGCTTTGTGGGCTCGTGGAAGTGCCGTACCTGCAGCTCTCCCAATAGCCCGAGCGCGATCAACTGCACGCCCGCCACGATCAGTACCGCCGCGAAGACCAGCAGCGGGCCATGCTCGTCCATCACGTTGACATGGTTGACGAACTTCTCCACCAGCATATACAGCGCAATCAGTATGCCGGTGATTGAACTCAGCGCCCCGAAGCTGCCAAAGAAGTGCAGCGGCCGCGACATATATTTGAGCAGGAAGCGGATCGTGATCAGGTCAAAGAAGACGCGGATGGTGCGCGAAATGCCGTAATGCGATTCGCCGCGCTCGCGGTTGATATTGCGAATGGGAATCTCGCAGATGGTCGCGCCGTAAGCCGAAGCCAGCGCAGGGATGAAGCGGTGCAACTCGCCATAGAGCGGGACTTCCTGCACCACCTGCCGGCGATAGGCCTTGAAGGTGGTCCCAAAATCGTGCAGATCGACGCCACTGAGTTTGGCCATCAGCCAATTGGCGATCCGCGACGGCACCCTGCGCATGACGAAGTTGTCGATGCGCTGCTTTCTCCAGCCGCTGACGATGTCGTAACCCTCGCGCAGCTTGTAGAGGAACAGGGGAATGTCGTTGGGATCGTGCTGCAGATCGCCGTCCATGGCGATGACGTACTCACCTTCGGCGTGATCAAAGCCCGCAGCCAGCGCCGACGTTTGCCCGAAGTTGCGGCGCAGCTTCACCACCACCACGCGGCGATCAACGCTGGCGATCTGCTGCAGCAGCCAGAACGTGTTGTCGCGGCTGCCGTCGTCCACAAACACCAGCTCGAAGGGTTCGCCCGCAGCTTCCATCACCGCTTTCAGCCGATCGTAAAGCTCCGTGACATTTTCCTCTTCGTTATGGAAAGGTACGACGATGGAATACTTGAGCACAGGCTTTTCATTATACCGCTGGCTTGCGGCGTTGTAGGTTGTCAGTTGCCGATTGTCGGTAGTGACTTGGAATCTGCTTCTAAGGTGAACGACAAGTGAATTGGCGGTTGATGATCACTGCAGAACCGGAATGGTTACCGAACAACCGACAACTCACAACCGACAACTCACAGCTTCACGTCGTTGCCACTTTAGTTGGTAACGTAATCAGAGACTCCCCCCTGATTAGGTTACTATCTAAGTTGTTGAAAACAATAGTTGGCCCGGTAACAATGGCCGCTAACCCATTCTGGGCGCGAGACTTACACGTAAAATGGTGCTGCCGTCAGACTTGCGGTGCGGCCGAGATCACAAATCGGCGGCTGAGCGCGCAATTTGCAGCAGGACGCGGTCCAGTCCTTCGCCAAAAATCGACGGCTCGGTGATAAGGCTGACCACCAGATAGCCGTCGCTGGCAAAATCGTAAAAATGTCCGGGCTGCACCAGCACCGCCGTTCGCTGCAGCAGCGCGATGGCAAGCTCTTCATCGGAAGCGGTTGCAGGGATGCGCAGCACCGCGTACCAGCCGCCCTCGATTTCAAGGCGATGGCAAAGCTTCTGACGTGCGAGCTGCCAGTCGAGCTCCTGCAGGTTCGCGCGGATACGTTGCATGAGCTGCTGCTGGATCGAATGTCGCTCCTCGAGCATGGTTGCTACCGCGAGTTGCACCGGCGCGTTCATCGAGAGATAGGTGTCAGCGATGATCTCCAGCCGCGACAGCGCGTCGTGCTTGAGTGACGGCGGCCCGCCCACAGCGATCCACGCGACTTTCATTTGCGGCAGCGCGGAGATCTTCGACAGCCCGCTCAGGGTGAACGTCAGGGCATCTTCGTTCGAGGCAAATGTGAGTGGCTTCTCTTTTGCGAGCGAGTAGTCGAGAAAGACTTCGTCGGCGACGATGGCCAGGTCATACGCGGCGCAAACGTCGTTCAGCAGTTGCAGCTCGCGCCCCCGCATGTAGGAGCCGGTGGGGTTGTTGGGATGGACAACAAGAATGGCTCGCGGCCGCGCGCCTGCGGCCTGCGCACGATCGACGGCTGCGGACAACGCCATAGGCTCGACCTGCCAGCCGTGATCGTAGATAAGCTCGTAAGGGAAGAGCTTCACGTCCTGAATGTCGGCCAGGAAATCGAACAGCGGATAGCTGGGCGTGGGCACCAGCAGCGCGTCGCCGGGATCGCAAAGCAGGCGGAAGACGAAGGAATACGCCTCGCTGGTGCTGGTGGTCAGGAGCAGGTCGTCAGGCGAAAGATTGACGCCGCGCTCGGCGTAGTACGCGGCGGTGGCCTCGCGCGCGCACAGCAATCCCTTGGGCTGAGGGTCGTAATGCAAAGCCCCGGGATTTGCCAGCGCGCGCAGTAATTCGTCTTCGCGATAGCACAAGCTGACAGTCGTGGGATTGGATATGGTCAGATCGAGCAGCTCTCTGCCCGCACGGCGGTGCGCCTCCAGCGCCTGCGTGTAGCGATTGGTGGCGAGGTCCCACGCCGTGCGGCGGGCAAAGAAACGGTGCATGAGAAGAGTGATTATAGGGTAGGTTTACTGTCCAGCCGGGGACATCTTCTGCATTTCAGACCGGGGAAACGACCACGGTCGTGCCCTGACGCGCGCAAAACATGTCCCCGGCTGGACAGCGGTGTGTCGCAACTGGAAGATACGTCGCAATCGCCAGCATAAGCAGTGATGTCGATCACGGTGTACAGCGTACAATCACCCATTTACACGGCGTTATAATTAGGTTCGATCCAGAGGAGCCCGTCATCATGAGTGGAAGCAACGGCAGCAACGGGACTACGCCCAAGCCGCGCGCGGAGTGGATTGCCAAGCGGCGCGACGAAGCCGCACGCAGCGGCGACGGCAACATGTCGCAGATGCACTTTGCCCGTAAGGGCCTGCTCACCGAGGAAATGCTCTTCGTCGCCGAGCGCGAGAAGCTGACGCCCGAGTCAGTGCGCGACGAAGTCGCTGCCGGCCGCATGATCATCCCGGCCAATGTCAATCATCCTGAGCTGGAGCCGATGTGCATCGGCGTGTCCTCCAAGTGCAAGATCAACTCCAACATCGGCAATTCGTCGGTGACCAGCAACGTCGATGAGGAGCTGAAGAAGCTGCACACCTCCGTCCACTACGGCGCCGACACGGTGATGGACCTCTCGACCGGCGGCGGCATCCACGAAATTCGCGAAGCCATCCTGCGCCACTCGCCCGTGCCCATCGGAACCGTGCCGATTTACGAAGCGGTCGCACGCGTGAAGCGTATCGAGGACCTCAACGCCGAGATCATGCTCGAGGTCATCGAAGAGCAGGCCGAGCAGGGCGTGGACTACATGACCATTCACGCCGGCGTGCTCATTCAATATCTGCCGCTGATCACCAAGCGCATCACCGGCATCGTCAGCCGCGGCGGCGCGATCCTGGCGCAGTGGATGGCGCACCACCACAAGCAGAACTTCCTCTACGAGCGGTTTGACGACATCACCAAGATTCTCGCCAAGCACGACGTGAGCTACTCGCTGGGCGACGGCCTGCGCCCCGGCTGCATTGCCGACGCCAGCGACGAAGCGCAGTTCGCTGAACTGAAGACGCTGGGCGAACTCACGAAAAAGGCCTGGGAGCGCGACGTGCAAGTGATGATCGAAGGCCCGGGCCACGTACCGCTCGACAAGATCAAGGAGCAGGTCGAGAAGGAAGTCGAGATGTGCTACGGCGCGCCGTTCTACACGCTGGGCCCGCTGGTGATCGACATCGCGCCCGGCTACGACCACATCTCGTCGGCGATCGGCGCGGCCATGATCGGCTGGTACGGCGCGGCCATGCTCTGCTACGTCACTCCGAAGGAGCACCTCGGCCTGCCCAACGATAAAGACGTGAAGGACGGCATCATCGCCTACAAGATCGCGGCCCACGCCGCCGATGTCGCGCGGCATCGCCCCGGCGCGCAGGACCGCGACGACGCCATCAGCTACGCCCGCTACACCTTCGACTGGGACAAGCAGTTCGCCCTCTCGCTCGATCCCGAAACCGCACGCTCCATGCACGACGAGACGCTGCCCGACGCGTATTACAAAGAGGCGGCGTTCTGCTCCATGTGCGGCCCAAAGTTCTGCTCCATGAACTACTCGGCGAAGGTGGACGAGTACAACCGCCAGGTGCACGGCGTGGAGAAGAAGGATTACTCGGAGCTGATGAACAAGCTGGTGGCGATTAAGTGAGCAATTAGCAGCTAGCAATTAGCAACTAGCGAGGCCGCGCGGGGCGGGGCCTTTTGCCCGAATGGATCTCAGCCTTGAGTGCGTTGTTGAAGCTGTCGCGGATGCGCTGGTCGACCTCGATCGTTCAGGAGTTGCGTTCCGGAATTTCTTGCCAGGGGTCGGGCCCTATGGAGAACCGCAGCTGCTATCGGGTGTAGCGTCTCGGCTAAACGCGGTCCTGCCTTGTAATGGTGATATTTGTACCAAGAGGACACCAGATCTATTGATCCCAAACCAGTGGGCGATTGAGTGCAAGATTGCCCGGCCTTTTGGGGATAATGGGAAACCTGCCGAGAACTGGTCTGTTAATCTGCTTCATCCTTACCCAGGTAATACCAGCCCTCTCACCGCTGCTGGCTTCATATCTGCTGGGTGACTGTCTGAAGCTGCAAGCGGTGGCCGGAGAGATCAGGAAGGCCGTTATTGTAATTGGGTACGAGCACACGCCGCCTCAAATCAGCCTTTTGCCATTGCTATTGTCGTTTGAACTGCTCGCAAGAGAAGTGATGTCCGTTCGTCTCGGCACCAGAGTGCAAGTAATTCGCACTGGACTTATACACCCGGTTCACCAACAGCTCACTGTTGCGGCTGGTTTTCAGGTTGCTAGTACGAACCACTGCTTAGAAAACTTCCGGCAACCGGCGGCACTCACCCAAACGTGTATTCTGCCGAACGCTGCACACCGCAGCGATCCAGAAGTGTCGCGTACTCACTTTCGAAGCTCCACTTGGCGTGATGCTCGGGCTGCGTTTCGATATAGCGTGTCAAGTCCGCGATTTGCGATGGACTGGCGCTAATCGTTGCGTATCCATCCTGCCATCTGAAGCCACGGCGCTTCTCGTTGAGATGGCGAGAGGAGTTCGCCTTGAGGTCCCGCATCGAGTCTGCAATCGTCAGGCTGGACGGAAGCGCGAGGAGCAGATGCACGTGGTTCGCGGTCCCGCCGATAGCGAGTGCGTCAACGCCGCGATTTCGCGCGATGCCACGAAGATAACTCCAGAGCTTTTCAGGGTCGGAGATTTGGGGCAGCCGGTTCTTAGTGCTGAAGATGCAATGCAGCAGGACTTTCAGGTAGGTGTCGGCCATTTCGGCAGCTTATCTGTTCTGACACGGGCTGTCGGTGAGTTGGTGTCACCAGCGGTAGTGGCGCCGCTCTGCGGCTCAGCGTTCCATTTCTCTCGGGGCGGGGCTTCAGAGACCGTGTCGCAACCTGAAATCGATCTATGCGGTGGGAAGAACAGTCAGAATTGCAGCACAACCAGCCGCGCAGCGGCGGGATGGGTTTAGGCGGGGGCGGAAGCCCCCGTTTGCGTTATCAGAAGAGAGCCGAGCCGCAGAGCGGCGGCACTCGAGCCGCGGCGCAACCTGCCGATCGCATCAAAATCGGGGTAAACTATCAGCTATGAGCACCATGTTCGGCAGCTCCGACGAGTTCTGGGCGGCAATGGCTCGGCTCTACGATCAATCCTTGAAACACGAGGAATTGATTGCGCAGAATGCGGCACATATCGCGCAAGTCAGTCAACAAATGCAGGCGACGGATGCACGGCTGGATCGGCTTGCCTCCATGATTGCCACTCTGTCGGAATCCGTCGTCCAACAGGCCCGGCAAATCGAATCGCATGAGCGCCGCTTGGAGCGCATGGAAGGTCAATAGCCCGCCGCTCTGCGGCTGGTCTGCAGCTACACCCCCGGCCCTGAATCCCATGCGCAAGTTCACCGCCGGGCGCGGCCTTTGTACAGTACCGCCGCGGCCAAATGCTGCTTGCAAAGTCGGTGAGCCGCGTGTCCGCCGAGTGCAAGCTTAGCTGGCCGACACGACCTCGCAGCGTCCCATCGAAATTGCCCTTCAACGAGGCATGCGCTCTACAACCGCGCGTGCGTGACTGGAGTCACCGACCAGCGTTTCCGCCTGCGCTATCCTCCATCCGAATAAGCTGCTGGAAATTTGCGAGGTTCACTGTTGTTGAGGTGGCGAAGCTCTAGCCCTGTGAAACCTGGGACGGGTTGCCTCTGTCATCAGGCCTCACGACCGACCTATCTCACCCGACTTCTGGAAGCTCACACGACCGAGGGGAAACTATGATGCGAACCCCCATCGTCCTGGCGGTGGCGGTCAGCTTGTTGGCGGCCGGGTGTGGGCGGCACAACCCTCCGGCGCCGGCTAAATCGGATATTTATCTCTATGCGGACACGCGGCAGTTGGTGGATTTTGTGGAATCGGCCGCCCAAGTGATTGAGCTGCGGGGTATAGCGGCGGCCGTGGGGGAATTTGCCCGGCCTGAATCACCCTGGCGCGCCTCCCCGACCTACTTGTTTGTTTACGACAACGCCGGCAACTGCGTCTGGCACGCCATGAGACCCGAGCTGATAGGCCAGAATCTCATGTCGGTTCGTGACCCGCTGGGAACCCCTATCCTCCAGACGTTTGTCGATGTCGCCCGCCAGCCCCAACGCGATGCCAGCAATTGGGTCTTTTACATGTGGGAGGAGCAGGCTGACTTTCGTCCCTCTTGGAAGGCCTCCTACATCCGCAAAGCCGTCGCGCCGGACGGAAAGGTCTATCTGGTTGGCAGTGGCTTGAATCGCTTCAAGATGGAGAAGGTGTTCGTACAACAGCAAGTTGATGCTGCCGCGCGATTGTTGCAGGACCGAGGCACGCAGGCGGCATTCCGCGAATTCCAGGATCCCGCCTCGTAGTTCAACTATCTGGGCACATTCGTTTTTGTACTCGACGAAAAGGGCTATTCGCTGGTTGACCCTTCCTATCCCACCATGCAAGGACGGGATATGAATCGCTTGCGCGATGCGGTGGGCCGGCCGATGGTACAAGAGCTTCTGCAGAAGCTACAAAGCGCGAACGCAGCATGGGTGCAGTTCCTCTGGCCCAAGCCGGGTGAGAGATTGCCCTCCAGGAGAGTGATCTATGCCCGCAAAATCCAGGTGGAAGGCCAGACCTTCATCGTGGGCTCTGATTTCTTCCTGGCTACGCCAATCTGGATGAAGTTGTAAGGAGGACCGATGCCGCGCCGCCCACCAGGGTTGATCTACGCCGTTGACGAGCGCCCCCCTCACCTCACGTTGTTGCTGCTTGCCATACAGCACATTTTCCTAATGTCGAGCAGCTTGGTCCTGCCGGTGGTGCTGGTCAGCGAAATCGGCGGCTCGTTCAACGAGGTGCGCAGCGTAGTCGCCTTGAGCATGATTGCCTGTGGTATGGGTACGATCATCCAGGCCATGCGGGTGCGGGGCGTGGGTTCTGGGTACCTGTGCCCCAATCTGGTGGGGCCGAATTTCTTTGGCTGTCTGATGAGCGCAGCCTGGCTTGGTGGTCTGCCGCTGATGCGAGGCATGACGATTGCGGCCGGCCTGTTCGAGGCCCTCTTTGCCCGCTTCCTTCGCCGCATACGCTATCTGTTTCCGCCGGAAATTACCGGGCTGGTCGTGCTGATGGTAGGGGTGAGCCTGATTCCGCTGGCGGCTTCCAAGTTCCTGGGCATCACTTACCAGGACGAGCCGATTTCTCGCGCCAGCTTTCTGGTTGCGTTATTGACCCTGCTCAGCATGATAGCCGTCAACGTCTGGGGACGAGGGAAGGCGCGGCTATTCGGCGTGTTGATCGGAATGACCGTCGGCTATGGGCTGTCAGTAGCGTTAGGCTTGCTGGGGCCGGCGCAATGGCGGGAAGTCTATCAAGCGCCTTGGGCGGCCTTTCCGTGGCTGCCGAGCATGCTGCATCTTTCCTTTCGCTGGTCGCTGCTTCCCACTTTCCTGATCGTGTCCACCACCGGCGCACTGAAAACGATGGGCAATCTCATCCTCGCGGAGAAGGTGAATGACGCCGACTGGAAGGAACCGGACATAGACCGCATTGGTGGCGGCTTGCTGGCCGACTCCGTGGCCGTGACGGTTTCCGGCCTGATCGGAGGTATGGCTTCCGACACCTCAGCCAGCAATGTGGCGCTGAGTAGCGCTTCGGGCGCCACCAGGCGGGCCATCGCCTACGCGGCCGGTGGACTGTTTGCGGTCCTGGGCTTCTCCCCCAAGATCGGCGCCGTGCTTTCGATTATGCCGATGCCCGTCATGGGCGCCATCCTGGTCTTCGTCGTCGCCTTCATGCTGCTGTCGGGTATCCAGATCATTCTTGGTTCGGGGGTTGATGCGCGCAAAACCTTCATTATTGGTATCGCCCTTATCTTCGGCCTCAGTCTCGACATCCAGCCGGAACTCTATGCCGGCATCCATGGCTGGCTACGCTCGCTCTTCGATTCGTCCCTGACCTTGTCTACCGTGGTCGCGGTGGTCCTGAACCAGGCCTTGCCCGCACGAAGGGTTTGCGTCGCGAGCTGAATCCCGCCGGGATCAGAAAAAGAGCGCGGGACCGGCACGACTGAAGGTCGTGCCCTGACTCATGTGCTTCCAAACTCACAGAGTATTTCCGCAGGCGATTCAGTCGCGCTCTGACTCATGCCTCGCCAGCTACGGATTATTCAACCGGCTTTGGCGAAAACGAATAGCGAACGGCGAAACCAACACCTTTCCTGCCCAGAAACGTCCAAGGCTTTGACATTGCTTTATGGCTGACGAATAATTCTCCTTGTCAGCCTGTGCTCACCGCGGTTTCTTTTGTTCTGTGCCCCAAGCCAATCTGGAAACCTGCGGCGGCGTGGGGTTCGCGAACCCATGCTGACGAGAAAAGTAGAGGTGCTTATGCGCAAACGTAATCGGCAGCGCGGGTTTACGCTGATCGAACTTTTGATCGTCGTCACCATCATTCTGATCATTGCCGCATTCACGATCCCTAAGATTACCAAGGCCAAGATACCGGCCAACGAAACCTCGGCCGTGGCCAGCATCCGGGCCATCAATGAAGCCGAGATGATCTACTCCAGCAGCCATCCTGACGTGGGCTTCACGCCGGACCTGGCGATGCTCGGCGGCACCGCCCAGAGCGGCGGTGAGCAGACCATCGACAACAATCTCGCTAGTGGCCGTAAGACGGGCTATACCTTCACCTACACTCCGGGCGAGAAGGTCAACGGAGCTATTCGCTCGTACACGGTCACAGGCGTTCCGGATCAGGTAGGGACAACGGGCGAACGCCGCTTCTTTTCGGATGAGTCGGGCGAGATCCACTACAACGCGGCGGGCCCGGCGGATGTCAACAGCCCGGTGCTGCAGTAGGAGCAGCAACGCTTACAGAGCCCGGATGTGCTTACATTGTTGCGCTTTTAAAGCAGATGCTATACTTGTATAGCAAACGGAGATAAATCCGTGTTGGCTATCCGCCTTCCTGATTCGATCGAAAAGAGACTTGCCAGATTAGCCAAGCGAACCGGCCGCACCAAGACCTTCTATGCCCGCGAGGCCATTTTGCGGCATCTGGAGGACTTAGAGGACGCCTACGAGGCTGATCGCAGACTTGAGCGTATCCGTAGCGGAAAAGACAAGACAATCCCGCTGGAGGATGTATTGAAGGAATATGGCATGGGCGATTGAGTTGTCTCCCGGCGCCCGCCGGGATCTGAAGCAACTCGATGCACAGCACGCCCGCCGCATTCTCGATTTTCTTAGGGAGCGCCTCACCCACCTTGAGGACCCTCGCAGTATTGGTAGACCTCTGCACGGACAGCAATTCGGAGGCTTGTGGCGATACCGGGTGGGGAATTATCGCGTGATCTGCTCGATCGAGGACGAACGCTTCGTAGTGCTTGTGATCGAGATCGGTCATCGCCGCGAGATTTATCGCGGCTGAGGGTTCGCTGGGGCAGCTTCCAACAAACTTACCGAGCAATGCGAGTTCTTGCATACAAATTCGCTGCAGGGGCGATTCTCCTCGTGCTCGTATTCTGCGCGGGCGACGTCTTGGCGCAGTCTGACGTTCACGCCATTGCCTCGAAGATCGATCAGCGCTATGACCATCTTCATACTCTGGAAGCGCGATTCACCGAGACCTACTCCGGCGCCGGGATGACGCGCACCGAAAGCGGGACGCTCTTGTTAAAGAAGCCCGGCCGTATGCGCTGGGATTACGCGCAACCCCGTCCGAAGCTGTTCATCACCGATGGAGGTACGGCGTGGTTTTATGTTCCCGGCGAGCGGCAGGCGCGCCGCACCTCGGTGAAGCGGCTCGACGACTTGCGCTCGCCGCTGCGATATCTCCTGGGCAAGACCAAGCTGGAGAAAGAACTGGACGGGCTCTCGTTGGCCCCTGATCAGAAACCGGTTGAGTCCGGCGATGTGGTAGTGCGCGGTATTCCCAAGGGAATGCAGGACCGCGTTTCCGAGACCCTGCTGGAAGTTGCTCCGGACGGGCTGATCGTGCGTATTGTGGTCGAGGAACTGGACGGCTCGGTGACCGAATTCCGCTTTCTTCAGCAGCAGGAAAACGTCCAAATACCAGACCAGCAGTTTCGCTTTGTGCCGCCTCCGGGGGTGGAGATTGTAGCGGGAGCGGAGATGATGGAATAGCAATCAGCATTCAGCCCATCTCGATTTGGTGTCTGTGAGGTCAGTTGCGGTTTTATACCGCTGCAAGACGACATGGGCTAGGGCGTGTTAACACTAAACAGAGACCTGAGTGCTTCCACGATTAAGGCGAAATAAATAAAGCCTAGGAAGATCACATCCAGCTTTTCAAAGCGCGAGAAGATGCGACGGAAG
>Ga0335081_10014256_pt1 | contig 12860 bp, 8 predicted proteins | sample Lox_Sample_35_FD_206713 | JGI IMG/M metagenome (GOLD analysis project Ga0335081, IMG submission 206713) | Soil microbial communities from Loxahatchee National Wildlife Refuge, Florida, United States - Lox_Sample_3.5 | ecosystem: Environmental > Terrestrial > Soil > Wetlands | place: USA: Florida...
TGTTCCAGTTTCACCCGCTCCTCGTCGGTCAAAACCAGCGGTTTCTTGGGGCGTCCTGTTGGCATGGGAAGAGCGTAGCAGGATGCCGACACTTAGTCAACGTATTTATGAGACATCACACTAGCGGATCCTACGCGCTTAAGAGAGCGCGATGTCATCCCCCTCCGGTCAAGAGTATTCATGCGACAGCGCACCTTAACCTGCAGGGTGACAGCGGCCGGGAAGCCGGCTTGCCCTCATCGGAATCGCCTGTTCTGTGGCGACCCGCTATGAGCACCATTACGGCACATCGGCCGCAGAAAAGCCTTGACAAGCCGGTTCCTGTGGCGTTATATTACCACGCGATCATCAACTTCTGCATTATCGTTGCCGAGCCTGTCCTGTGCCGGGCCGGAGAGGTTTCGAGGCCCGTACGCCGTTGGACCGTACGCACTCTTCTTAGCTCGCTGGCCGCCCCGAGCGCCAACCCCTCCCGATCGAGCGGCCTGCCTAGGCGGGAGTCAAGAAATAGCCGGAATGTCGTTTGGGTTCAAGGGTTTGAGGATTTGCACCCCAGAGAGGCGAAAGGGGCAGTTCAAAGCCGGAATGTGCATTTTTTTCTATCACTTGGCGGTTTGCAGGGCCAGGATAGAGGCAGCGTGGGGGTGCGTCGTCCGTGGTCCGTTGTCGCTCGCTCGATGTCCGTTGCGCTCGGTTCGTGGACTGTGGATCGGGGAGCGGACGGGAGCAAAGCTGGAATGTGCTTTAGAATCAATCATCGTGACGCTGTGGGTGCTGTGCCTGACAAGGAATGGCCGGGCTTGGTTTCGGATTGGCGATTCTCGATGGATCCACGCCACGGCGGGGGACTTCCGATTGAAGGGCCGCACGCTGGAGGAAGATTGCAAAAAAGAGGGTATATCAAAGCTGGAATGTGGCCTGAAATCAACAACATGCCCTGATTCCAAAACTGCGCGTGTGAGCAAGGGTCAACAAAAGGGGCTTGGTCCGTTGTCATTTGCCGGTTGCCAGTGGTCGTGGATCGGGGTTTCACAGCCGCCAGACTCCGAGGGTCGAGCTTCAGTTTTCGAATTTCGATTTTCGCGTTTCGAGCCTAGCGTTTCGAACTTGGCGTTTCCAGTGAGGCCAAATTGGCTATACTGAGTCCCGTCAGATCCAATCCAGCGAGCGGCGGGCCCGAAGCGGCTCCAGGGGCTCAGCGCGCGCGGCCATCCGAGGCCGTTTCAGGAGGACTACCCAATGGCTCCACCCAAAATTTACAAGAACTACATCAACGGCGAATGGGTTGACTCGGTCAGCCACGAGTCCTTCGAGAACCTCAACCCCACCAACCGCGAGAAGTTGATCGGCCTCTTTCCCCACTCAACGCCGGAAGACGTAAACCGCGCCGTGGAGGCCGCCCGCGAGGCTCAAAAGTCCTGGCGCTTGCTGCCCGCTCCCAAGCGGGGCGAGATCCTCTACCGGGCCGCCCGACAGCTTCTCGAACGCAAAGAAGAGTTCTCGGAACAGATGACGGCGGAAATGGGCAAAGTGCTGGCCGAAACGCGCGGCGACGTGCAGGAGGCCATCGACATGACCTTCTACATGGCGGGCGAAGGGCGCCGGCAGTTCGGCCAGACGACGCCTTCGGAGCTGGTCAACAAATTCGCCATGACCGTGCGCAGCCCGCTCGGCGTGTGCGGCATGATCACGCCCTGGAACTTTCCCATGGCCATTCCCTCCTGGAAGATCATGCCGGCGCTCATTTGCGGCAACACGGTGGTGATCAAGCCGGCCCAGGATACGCCCCTTTCCACCTACAACCTGGTGAGCGCGCTCGAAGAGGCCGGCGTTCCGCGCGGCGTGGTGAACCTGGTGTGCGGCTTCGGCCGCGAGGTGGGCGGGCAGTTGATCGGCCATCCCTCCGTGCGCGCCGTCTCCTTCACGGGCTCCACCGAAGTGGGCCGCGCGGTGTCGCAAGGCTGCGCCCCCACCTTTAAGCGGGTCTGCCTCGAAATGGGCGGCAAGAACGCCATGGTGGTAATGGAAGACGCCAACCTCGAACTCGCGCTCGACGGGGCCGTGTGGGGCGGCTTCGGCACTACCGGCCAGCGCTGCACCGCTACCAGCCGCATCGCAGTCCACAAGGACATCTACCGGCAATTCTCCGAGATTCTGTCGGAGCGCGCGCGCGCCCTGCACGTGGGCGACGGCATGGACGCGAGCGTTCAGATGGGCCCGCTGATTAACGAGAATCAGCTCAAAACGGTGGACGGATACGTGGAAATTGGCAAGGGCGAGGGCGCCAAGCTGCTCACGGGCGGCCACCGCCTGACCGGCGGCGACTACGATAAGGGCAGCTTTTACGCTCCCACTATTTTCGGCGACTGCGACCCCAAGATGCGCATCATTCAGGAAGAGATCTTCGGCCCCGTCGTCTCCCTCATTCCCGTGAACAATTTCGAGCACGCGCTGGAGGTGGCGAACGACGTGGTGTACGGGCTCTCCTCGGCCATTTACACGCGCGACGTCAATCGCGCCTTCCAGGCCATGCGCGATCTCGAAACCGGCATTGTGTACGTCAACGCGCCCACCATCGGCGCCGAGACGCACCTGCCCTTCGGCGGCATCAAGCAGACCGGGAACGGCCACCGCGAGGCGGCGGTGACGGCGCTCGATTTTTATTCGGAGTGGAAGACGCTCTACATCGACTACAGCGACCGTTTGCAGCGGGCGCAGATTGACAACCAGTAGGCGTTCGCGAGCCCCGGCTCCCAAAAAAGAGGCTACGCAGAGAGCCTAGGACGGTGGAGCGATTGTCGGAACCGCGCCGCGCCCTTCGGCCCTCGGATGCTAGGTAGACCATGCCAGACGACGGCAAAGTGACGGCACCCCAAGACAACCGGAAGCGATGTGTAGCCTGCCGGGAGCTGATCCAGCCCGACGCGCGCCTGTGCCCCCTGTGCCGCAGCTCGCAGGTGCGAGAGCACTGGAAGCTGGTGGGAACGGGGCTCAAGTGGGTGGGCGGCACCGCGGCCGTGATCTCGCTGCTGATCGGGATGAACCAGGTCGACAGCCTTTTCCAAAGTTGGCGCAGCCGCCAGGAGACAGTGGCGGAGCTGGCGAAGGCCGCCGCCATGCAGACGGATGCCGGCGACTACGCCGGAGCGTGGAAGCTTTACGAGCAGGCGCGGCAGCTTGAGCCCGGTTCACCTGCCGCTCGACAGGGCCAGGTGCAACTGGCCATGGTGTGGCTGCGGAACATTCACGCCACCGGGAACCAGTCCTTTTCGGACATCGTGGACGAGTTGCTCCCTGTACTTTATCGGGCGGCCGCCAGCGCCAAACCGCAGGAGGCAGCAGACGCGCTGGCGCACATCGGCTGGGCCAATTACCTCAAGAATCGGGACCTGGGAATCTCGGATGCCGAGCTGTGGGGTCCGCAAGTGGACGAGGAGTTCGACAAAGCGCTCAAGCTGGATAGCGGGAACGTTTATGCCCATGCCATGCGGGGCTTTTGGATACTCTATCGCCACGGCCGACTGGCGGACGCCAACCAACAATTCGCGTCAGCGCTCGAAAGCGGGCGCGAGCGACAATACGTCCAGCAGCTTCGACTCTGGGCGTTGCTGAACGGCGAAAACTCGGAGTCCGATCTGGAAGAAATTCGAGTTGCGGACGAAATGAGACGCAACCACGATTCAGCCCAGCCCGAGCAGCGGCGCCGAATCGCTGAAAACGCTTACACCATGATCAGATCGGGCGAATTGAGCGATCGCCTGGTTTCGGAGATTCCGGCGGATGATCAGTTGAAGACTCTGGCGTGGCTCGTCGAAGGGACCGACCTCGACGCCCACAGCCCGCTTTTCCACCTCTATCACGCTCGTTTGACCGAGGCAGCCGGAGACCGTCCGGCCGCGCTCGCCGAATATCGCGCTTTGCAGGCGGAGCACGATGTCGCAAGCGATCTTAGCGAAGAGGCCGCCAGCGGAATCGACCGGATCACCCAAGGTGAGAAGCAAAAAGCCAACTGAGGTTCGACACGAAAGGATGACTGCGGATAGACGCACGGCCGCCAGCATTGCAACACTGAACGGGGAATTTACCTTGGATGAGGCGGGTCAGTTATCGCGGCCGGCGCAACTGCTCGTGAAGGCAGGGGCTCGTACGGAGCAACATCGCCTGGCGCTTGAGGCGTCGAATCCACATTCGACGGCGGTGGGGCCGCGGTTTTGTCGAGTTGGGGCGGCAACGGATGGGGGCCGAGGCCGAGCTTCATTAGCGACTTGGAGTCGGGTAGGCCGGTCACGCCGAAACCGTTCTGGGCCTGGTAGCGCGCCATGGCATCGTGCGTCTCGGCGTCCCAATGGCCCGTTGGCGTGCCTTGCATAGCGCCGGCGCCGATCAAGGCCTGCTGAATATTCTCAACCCGCGACGGGTCCATCTGCATGTGAGCCAGGCGGGCATAGGTGTTGGGCCGGCGGCTGCGGCGAGCGCTGGTCTTCCGCAGCTTGCCCGTCTTTGCCGATGCGGACGAGCGTCGATGGCGCCCAGCGGCGGGCTTCACGTGGGAAACGCTTTTGGCTGAGCCTTTTTTCGGGGTAACGGCCTTGACCTTGGTGGGACTGTGCGACGAGCGATGGCGCGGCTTGGCGGCGGTGCGCGTCGCGGCCTTCAGGTGCGGCAGGCCTGAGAGCACGACGGCGAACGCGAGCATCAATGCGACGATCGGACCGAGCTTCATCGACCCGCTCCTCCCCCTCAGGGGGTTTCGATCTCGCTGGTCTTGCTGCATGTCTTGGAGCGCTCTCAAAATCCGACTTGCGTTGGGTCGCCTTTCTGCGCCAGGGCTCGCTGGCATCGTCAAGCCCAGCCATGATTCTGCCAGAGCTTGGGGCCGTCTTCAAGGGCCATTCTCGCAATGCAAAAGCGCTCGGTCTTCGAGGCCTCGCCCGGCCTCACGGCAGGCGGTCAGCAATGAACCGCGTGGTGAAGCCGCCGTCGCTTTCTTGCGCCACCAGAAACAGAACGCTCTGGCCCGGCTTCAGCCCGGTCTGCAAGCGGTTGAAGTCGTCAACCGAAAGGACGTTCTGGCGGTTGATACTAAGGATGACGTCAAATCTTCCCAACCCGAGATCGTCGGCGAAACTGCCCGGCTTGACGTCGGTCACCACCACGCCTTCAGGGCTCGACAAACGCACGTCACGGGCGATGGTGCGAGCCTGGTCGGAGGTGAGATTCTTCACCGAGAGCCCCAGCGAACCCGCCGGCTTGTCACTCGGGGGCGGGGCGTCAGGCTTGGGTGGCGAAACCGCGCTCGCACCCACGATCTTGTTCCAGTCAGCCACTACCACGTCAGCGGTGAAGGACTTGCCGTCGCGCAGGTAACCCACTTTCACCCTGGCGCCGGGAGCCGTGTCCGAGACGATGTTCAGCAGGTCGTCTCCGTTGGCCGTCGGTTTCGAATCGATCACGTCACCCAGGCGGATCCCGGCCCGGTCGGCCGGACTATCGGGGGTGACGCTTTCCACCACCACGCCATGATCTGCGCCGAGGGCGTCGAGCACCGACCGGTTGCGCCCAGCCGTGAAGCTGACTCCAATCGCGCCGCGCCGCACTTTGCCGGAGGACACGATGTCGTTGTAAATCTGGCGCGCGGTACTAGCGGGAATGGCGAATCCGACGCCGGCATTGGAGTCGCGGTCGGTCGCGATAGCCGTGTTGATTCCGATCACCTGGCCGCGCAGGTTCACCAGCGGGCCGCCGCTGTTGCCCGGATTAATGGCGGCGTCCGTCTGGATGAAGTGCTTGAATTCGCCGTCGCGTCCGGGCTCAATTCCCCGCCCCTTGGCGCTGATGATGCCCGCCGTCACCGTGGAATTGAGGCCGAAGGGGCTGCCGATGGCCAGCACCCAGTCGCCCACGCGCACGGAGTCGGAGTCGCCCAGCGAGGCCGCGGAGAGCGCCTTGACGCCGTCGATCTTGATCACAGCCAGGTCGGTCCAGCGGTCGTAGCCCACGATGCGCGCCGGATGCCCCTTGGACGTCTCGTCGTCGTCTTTCAGGAATACCCGCATGCGATCCGCCGGCTGGTCGCCGTCGTCGCGCATGATCACGTGGCAATTGGTGAGGATGTAGCCCGCGGGGTCGAGGATCACGCCCGAGCCCAGGCTGCTCTCCGGAATGCTGCTGGGAGGCGTGCCAAAGTGGAAGAAGTGGTCGAAGAGACCGTCGAAGGGCGAGCCGTCAGGCGACTGGTCGTCGGAACCGCCTGGGTGGCGGCGCCTCACGCGGACGTCGGTTTCAGTCTTGATATTGACGACGGCAGGGTCCACCGCGTCCGCCACTCGCGCAAAGGAATCGGAGAGCTCAGCCGGCGACGGCGCTCCCAGAAGCCTCGCGTTTTCGCGGCCCGGCTTGGCGGCGCGCACGCCGTGCGAAATGACACTGCCGATCACGATGCCGATCCCGAGGGTAGCTGCGATTACGAGCGCCGGCCAAAATCCACGCTTGTTCATACCTTATCCTGCTCTCCGGCCGAACGCCCCGGAATCCTGTCTCAGTCAGGCGTCCTGTTTCGGGATTATACACCGTTCGCGGGCTCGGGCGGCGCCCCGAGCGCCCGGGCCCAGGTTTTCCGTTGCGGCCTCGCGGCTCAAGATGGAATACGAAGCCGTGCTATGTTACGCAGTCTGGACCCAGTAGCGATTCCGACTGTGCCGGATTCAGGAGCGCCCATGAAGAAACTCGCCGCCTGGCTGGGGCTGTTGCTGTTGACCGCCGGCAATTGTCCGGGCCAAGCGCCCTTCCAACCCGTCACCCCCGTCGACGCGCCGTCCATTCAAGGTCGCGCGGTGGAGCTCGACGCCCGGGGCCAGCTCTTGCCCTGGCCGCGGCCCGCCGACACCGGATACTCCTACGAAGCCTACTTCATTTCGCGGTGGCAGTATCTGTGGGAGCAGTATAACCACGAGCGATTTTACGAGTTCTACTGCTGCGTGAACTACAGCCGCCAGACGTTCGCAACCTACCCCGACCTGCACTGGGCGAATTCCACCGGCTATCTGCGGGCCATGATGGAAGGCTTTGTGGAGCACCTCTATCCGTACACCGCCGACACCCGAACCCTGAGCTTTCTCGAGGAGCTCGTCGACTACGAACTTGAAAACGGCACCACGCCCTCCGGCTACGTCTGGAGCGGCGTGCCTTACGCCTCCGCGGATCCCGGTGCGCGCCGCTACAGCGGATGGCGCGTCCACGGAATCGACTACATCGAGCCGCCCGTGGTGGGCGCGGACGGCTTCGCCTACCTGCGCCTCTACGAAATGACGGGCAAGACGCGCTACCTCGCGGCTGCCATCCGCTGCGCAAACGCGCTCGCCAAAAATTACCGTGAGGGCGACGCCATGCATTCGCCTTGGCCTTACCGCTGCTATGCCCGCGACGGCAGGGTGGAGGGCAAGGAAATGGGCGCGTATTCGGCGGACGTGATCGAACCCATCGCGTTGTTCGACGAGCTCATCCGCCTGAACTTCGGCGACGCAGCCGACTACCGTCGCATCCGAAACGACGCCTGGGCGTGGCTTCGGGAATATCCGATGAAGAACAACGTCTGGGTGGGGTATTTCGAGGACGTCACACCCAGCATGGCGAACATGAACAACGTGATTCCGCTCGAAACGGCGCGCTACGTAATCCTGCACACCGAGTTCGATCCGGATTGGCGGCAGGACGCGGCGCGGTTGATCGAGTGGGTCAAGACCACGCCCAAGTGGCCGAAGTACATCGTTCACGGCGCCACCGTGACCACGGAGCAGGGCGACGGCGTGAACTTCTGCTGCCAGAAGCCCAACTGGTGCTGCGACAGCCACACCGCGCGGCTGGCCGCGGTGGAGGCCCTCTACTTCGCCAAGACCGGAGATGCGGCGTACCGGGATCGGGCTTTCCGTTCCTTCAACTGGGTCACTTACTTTCAGGGTTTCCCTCCGGCCGGAGAGACGCCCTGGGGACAGGATCAATGGTGGTTCACCGACGAGTTTTCCGACGGACCTCGCCGCTTGATGGATGGTTTCTGGGCGGTGCCGGAGTGGGCTCCGGCGGATGAGTCGCACTTCCTCGGATCCACATCCGTCGTTACCAGGATCTCGTATGACCAAGGCGCGGTAGCGTACTCCACCTTCGACGCCGACTCCACCGATGTACTGCGCCTGGACTTCGTGCCGAAGTCCGTTGCGGCCGGCGGGAGGGAGCTCTCGCCACGGCAGGATCTGAATGCGGAAGGCTTCACCTTCGACCCGGCGACGCATGTCCTGAAAGTTCACCACGTCCACGCCCAAGACATCAGCGTTGTCGGCGACGGGGGAAACGCCCCGGCCCAGATCGTCGATTTCGACAACCCTTATCTTCCCGCCGGCACGATTCTGCGCGGCCAATATCCGTCCGGAGTGATCCAGTGGGGCGACGACGGTGAATGGCGCATTGGAGTGCCGGCGGGGCGTCTGGCCACTTTCAATCTCGGCGTTAGCGACCCGCAGACGCGGCAAGCGGGCTTCGAGTTCGACGCTCCGCGGCTCTTGGCCGGCGTGGACGTTTATAACCGAGGCTCTTCCGAAATCACCTTCAAGATACATTCTCCCACCAACCCGGATTTCACCGGCATCATCCCGGCCGGAGAGCTTGTGCGACTCACGACCGGCTGGCGCAACTCCACATCGCGGATCAGCTTCGAAGCCGAGGGTGGCGCGGCGCTCGGCAACCTGCTCTTCGATAATCTGGCGTTCGTTGCGATAACCCCTGCTGCCGGACCGTGAATCGAGCACCAGTCTTAGCTCTCGATGGGAGCCGGACGGCCGCCCCACAACTCAGACACCAGCACACCGGCCAGCATCATGGCGGAGCCCGCCACAATTCGCCCGCCCATGCGTTCGCCGGTGATCCACCTCGAAGCCACGGCGGTGAATACCGGCTCGAGCGACAGTATCAGAGCAGTGTGCGCCGGAGGCGTGTAACGCTGGGCCCAGTTTTGCACCGAAAATGCGAGGGCCGTGCTCAGCAGCGCCGTAATGGCGATGGCCGCGGCGAAGCCCGGGGTCCAGTGCAGCCGTGGGTGGCGGTCGAAGGGCAACAACAGCGCTGCGCCCAGACCCACCACCAGAATCTGAACCGGCACCAGATCGCGGAAGTGAAAGCGCTCGGCGTAGCGCCCCACCCGGACGATGTAGTAGCCGAAGGAGATCGACCCCGCCAGCGTCAGGAGGTCGCCGCGGTTTACGTCGCTCAGCCGCGAAGGCGCAAGCAGAACATACAAGCCGGCCACACCGGCGGCGGCTGCGACAATGTTGGCAAGGCGCAAGGGAGCGCCTCCGAGCGCCAGAATGATCGGCACCAGAACCACGCTGAACGCGGTGATAAACGCCGACTTCGAAGGCGTGGTGTAGAGCAGGCCGTTGACCTGGAGAATGTAACCGCCCAGCAGAAAAAGGCCGAGCGTCGCGCCGGCGCCGAGGGCTTGGCGGCTCAACTCGAGCGGCCGGGCGCGCAGAACGAGCGCGCTGACAATTCCGGCGATCGTGAAGCGGATGGCGAGAAAGACCAGCGGCGAGGCGTCGGCCAGCGCCCCCTTGACCACCACAAACGAAGCGCCCCAGACGACGCAAATGAGCACCAGCAACAGCTCGGCTTTGGCGCGAACGCTCATGAAGGGAACGTGAGAAAAAGGGGCCGAAGGCTAGCTAATAGCTAGCTATCTAGCCTATTGCCGGTTGCGCAACGCCAGGCTCCGCCCTGCCCACGGCACTCAGCGTCTGGTCGAGGCGGGCGAGCCCAGTGCGCAGGTGCTCCGCTGGCACGCCGTAGTTGAGGCGAATAAAGCCGTCCATGCCGAAGTGATCGCCCGGCACGATCAGCAGGCTCTGCTCGCGGATGCAACGCTCCATAAGCTGGCTGGAATTGATGGGATGACGGTAGCGAAGGTAGGCAATGGCGCCCGCGGCGGGCGGCACCACGGCGAAGTCCTCGCCGTGGCCCGCCATCCATCCCTCGAGCAACGGGTAGTTCCCGCGCAGGATGGCACGCGTGCGCTCCAGAATGCGCGCCCGCATGGTGGGCTCGAGCGCGCGCCGGGCCAGCCAGTCGCTGAGGACCGCGGCGGCGATGGTGGTGTAGTCCTTGTACGACCAGAGCTGGAGGATCAAGTCCTTGGGGGCCACCGTCCAGCCGATGCGCAGGCCGGGCAGACCGTAGGCCTTGGAGAGGCCGTTGTTCACAATCACCTTTTCGTAGCGTCCCCAGAAGGAGGGTGTTGTCTGGCCGGAGCGCTCGGCTCCCTGGTATACCTCGTCGGCCAGCAGCCAGCAGCCCGCGCGGCGCGCCGCTGCCACAATATCGTCCATGGCGGCTTCGCTCAGCACGCTGCCCGTGGGGTTGTTCGGGTTGCAGACGGCGATCAGCCGCGTGCGCGGTGAAATGGCGCGATTCAACTCTTCAAGATCGGGCTCCCAGCCGTTAGCTTCGCGCAGATGAAAAGGAATCACGCGGGCCCCAAAGCCGCGCGCCAGGCCGCGGATCTGCATGTAGTTCGGCAGCATCATCACCACTTCGTCGCCGGGCTCAACGAGGTTCCAGACGGCGAGGTAGTTGGCTTCGCACGTGCCGTGCGTCACCAGCACGTTGTCTCGGGTGGCGCCGGGATAGAGCCCGCCGATAATGTCGCGCAGTTCCGGAGTACCGTTGCCCTGATTGTAGAGGAGCTGGCGCCGCCCGAGTTCGCGCACCGCATCGCCGCCGCCAAGCAGTTCCTCGACGGTCAGCGGGTCCACGCCGCTCTCAGCGAGGTTGTACTCGACGACGTTTTCCCACTGGCTCTGCCAGCGCTCCATCTCGAAGGTTTCGATCTTCATAGAGCAGGTTCCTCACACGCCAGGCATTACGGCTTCGCGCACGCAAAATTGGCGGCGTCGTTCGTGTCGCCTGCGCCCTTGTACTTAGCGATCTGCGGATAAGCGCACAGCGGACGAGTCATCTTGACGCCCCGCGCGGGATTGTCGTCAGTGTACTTCGTCGCGATGATCATTGAGGGCGCCACGCCCTTTTCCACCCACTGTTCGAGCGCAGCGTAGATGTTGTGCCCGGCGTCTCCCGGCGCGCCCCGGCCATCCTCGCCAAAGTAGTTGGCCCCCGGACCGCCGCCACAGTGCTGCATGCCCGGCACCATAAAGAGCCGCACAAACGAGCCGGCCGCCTTCCGGCCCATGCGGGCCGCCACGCTGTTGTAGTAGTCGATGGAATTGGTGGCCGGGATGGCCGCGTCGCTCCAGCCATGATAAAGAATCAGCTTGCCGCCACGGGCCCTAAACGCCTTTAGGTCGGGATCGGTCGAGTTGAGAACCGCGGCCGTCTTCTCTTCGGCAGCTTTCAAACCGTCGTCAACCGTGAACGTCTTGTAATCCCAGTCGGCTTTTCCATAGACCATATTCGAGAAGTATCCGAGCCCAAAGAAGGCGATCAGGCTGCGGCGGGGCGCACCGCCGGTGATCCAAAGCCCCCAGCCGCCCCCTCCCTCCTCGCCACCCGGCGGATAGCCCGGAAAAACCTGGTGACCCGCGGAATCGTGCGGCCCGGCGTAGATTGCTTTTAGGGCGGTTGCCTGCGGAGCGGTCAAGCAACTCGCCGCGTCGGCACCCTTGCAGACTATCGTCTCCGGATCGAAGTGGCATTGCCGCGGATCGCTCAGCACCCCGTCCGTCACGCCGTCCTGAGCATCGCAGGCGGCGGTCACGGCCTTGCTGATCGCCGGGATTTTAGCGACGGGAATGTAACTCGCGGGATCTAGGGTGGTGGCCTGCAGGTCCCACAGAGCGGCCGTGAGCAGATGAGTCCAGTAATTGGCGGGGGCGCCGGCGATGATGCCGTTGTAGTCTTCCGGGAATCGTTGGGCTTCCATCAGGGCCTCACGACCGCCGTCGGAGCAACTCGCAAAATACGCGCGTTGCGGATTGTCGCCGTAGAAGGCGCTGATGATCGCCCTGGCGTCCTGCGTCATCAGGTGAATTCCCCGATAGCCAAAGTCGGCCACCTTCTCCGGGTGCCCGAGCGCCCAGCCCGCGTCGATGGGCGAGCCCGAATGGCCGGTGTCTGTAGCGGCGGTTGCGTACCCATGCTTGACCGCCGTGCCCAAGCCTTCGTAGTCAATCATGCCCGCGAAGCCGCCGTTGCCGACACCCTGAAATTTTCCGTTCCAGCCGCTCGCCGGCATCCAGATCTCGATCTTGATGTCGGAGTCCGGAGTGGGCGCCGCCTCCGCCACTACGCGGCAGAAAGCCGGAACGTCTTTGAAGCTCGGCGGGGGACCCATGGGCGGCATCGGAGATGGGGGCGGGGTAAAGGCCCCTTCGGACACGGACTGCGCAAGAGTGATTTTGGTGTTGGGCAGGCCGAGATTCGCCAGCTTCTCGCAAGGCGTAGGTGTGGCGCCGGCGGCGGCCAAAACACTTGCCGCCATCGGAACAATGAGCAGCAAGCAAATCCGCAGTCTGGTCATCGTCAAGATTCCTCTCCAGGTGCCGTGAGTCGTGAGCGGAAAGGCGAGGTCCGCGGGGACCCAACCGTAGCGCACAACCGCCGGCAATCATAAACTCTCGGCGCCATTCAGCTTGCTGAGATCGCGGTCAAAAGTTCCCAACGGCAGGTGTCCAGCCCTGCGAGCGACTTCGAGCACCAAGCAGTCCGAAAAGCCGATCGCAGGCCGATGCCGAAAGTTCCTAAGCGCGGCAGCCACCGCTTCCGGGTCCTGCACCGCCACGTCTTGATGATTGAGAAGCATCTCCACTGCGGCCGCAACCTCTCGGGGGCCCAGACGATAAAGCGAGGTCAACACCCATGCG
>Ga0335081_10014257_pt1 | contig 12858 bp, 8 predicted proteins | sample Lox_Sample_35_FD_206713 | JGI IMG/M metagenome (GOLD analysis project Ga0335081, IMG submission 206713) | Soil microbial communities from Loxahatchee National Wildlife Refuge, Florida, United States - Lox_Sample_3.5 | ecosystem: Environmental > Terrestrial > Soil > Wetlands | place: USA: Florida...
CGAAATGTGCGTGATCGCCGGTGTTGGTGAGCGTTGGTGAGTGCCTGTCGGTGAGGTTTGTCGGTGTGGTCTGGGATGGTTTGGTTATGCACCGCGAATCCGCACCTCACCGCCGGAGGTCGGGGTGTGGTGATGGCGCGGTTTGAGGTCCCGGAGGGCTGGACAGCGCAGGCGTATCGGTTCGCGCTGGACCCGACCCCGGCGCAGGAGCGGGCGTTGCGCTCGCATGCGGACGCGGGGACCGCAACTACGCAAGGAGAAGCTGCCTGAAATGCCAAGTCACACAGGCACTCACATTTCAGGTATCGGATGGGACCGCTGTGAACCCCGCACCGCGTTATAGCCCGGCTGAATTAGCTTGCGCGCTTGGACTTTTCCCGCCCACCGCCGAGCAGGCCGCCGTCATCGCCGCGCCACCGGGCCCGCTCGTCGTCATCGCGGGGGCCGGCGCCGGCAAAACCGAGACGATGGCCGCGCGGGTGGTGTGGCTCATCGCCAACGGCTACGCCGAACCGGGCCAGGTGCTGGGATTGACGTTCACCCGCAAGGCTGCCGGCCAGCTGCTGCGCCGAGTCCGGTCCCGGCTGGCCCGGCTGGCCGGTATCGGCTCCCCCGCAAGCGGGCGGTACCCCCAGGGCCCCGGCAGCCCGGCAGCCCTCGACCCACCGGGCACCCCGCTGGTCAGCACCTACCACGCTTTCGCGGGCTCGTTACTACGTGACTACGGGCTGTTGTTGCCCGTCGAGCCCGACACCCGGTTGCTCAGCGAGACCGAGCTGTGGCAGCTGGCCTTCGATGTGGTCAACGGGTACCGCGGGGAGCTGCGCACCGACAAGACCCCGGCCGCGGTCACCTCGATGGTGCTGCGGCTGTGGGGTCAGCTGGCTGAACACCTGGTAGACACCCGCCAGCTCCGCGATACCCACGTGGAGCTGGAACGGCTGGTCCACGCTCTGCCAGCGGGTCCCTACCAGCGCGACCGCGGCCCCAGCCAATGGCTGCTGCGGCTGCTGGCCACGCAGACCGAACGCGCCGAGCTGGTGCCGCTGCTCGACGCGCTGCATGAACGCATGCGCGCCGCGAAGGTCATGGACTTCGGCGTACAGATGGCCTCTGCCGCACGGTTGGCAGCGACCTTCCCGCAGGTCGGTGCCGACCTGCGGGAACGGTACCGGGTTGTGCTGCTCGACGAGTATCAGGACACCGGGCACGCCCAACGTGTCGTACTGTCGGCGCTGTTCGGGGGTGGCTCCAACGTTCGAGACGACGGGTTGGCGCTGACGGCCGTCGGCGACCCCATTCAGTCGATCTACGGCTGGCGCGGCGCCTCGGCGACCAACCTGCCGCGGTTCACCACTGACTTCCCCCGATCCGACGGCACCCCCGCGCCGGTCCTGGAGCTGCGGACCAGCTGGCGCAACCCACCCCGCGCCCTACATGTGGCCAACGCCATTTCGGCGGAGGCGCGGCGACGATCGGTTGCGGTGCACGCGCTGCGCCCGCGCCCGGACGCCCCGCCCGGCACCGTCCGCTGTGCGTTGCTTGCTGATGTGCAGACCGAACGTGAGTGGATCGCCGACCACCTGTCCGGCCTGTACCAGCGAGCGCGAGCTGACGGAGTCAGCCCGCCGACCGCCGCGGTGCTGGTGCGCCGCAACGCCGATGCCGCACCCATCGCCGATGCCCTTCGCGCGCGCGGAATTCCGGTCGAGGTGGTGGGGCTGGCCGGCCTGCTGTCCATCCCCGAGGTTGCCGACGTTGTGGCCATGCTGCGGTTGGTCGCTGACCCGACGGCCGGCGTGGCGGCGATGCGGGTGCTGACCGGTCCACGATGGCGCCTCGGTGGCCGCGACATCGCCGCGCTGTGGCAGCGCGCACTGGCTCTCGGCGGTGGGCTGGGGACTCCACCGGCTTGCGGGGGACGCCCAGGCGAGGTGCTCTCGCCCGAGTCGATCGCGATGACGGCCAGTCCTGACGCCGACACCGCGTGCCTGGCCGACGCGATCGGCGATCCCGGCCCGGCCCGCTCGTATTCGGCTGCGGGATTTCAGCGCATCGCCACGGTGGCCGCCGAACTAAGCGCCTTGCGCGGCCACCTTGGCCAGTCCCTGCCCGACCTGGTCGCCGAGGTGCGCCGCGTGCTGGGCGTCGACTGCGAAGCCCGGGCCGCAGCAGGGGTCTCCGCCGCCTGGAGCGGCGCCGAACACCTCGACGCGTTCGCCGACGTGGTCGCCGGCTACGCCGAACGAACAAGCGCCACGACCAGCGCTACGGACGCGTCCGCGACGGCATCGGTAGCGGGCCTGCTGGCCTTCCTGGATGTGGCCGAGACGGTCGAGGACGGCTTGCCGCCCGCCCCGTTGGCGGTCGCGCGGGACCGGGTCCAGGTGCTCACGGTGCACTCCGCAAAGGGCTTGGAGTGGCAAGTGGTGGCGGTGGCACACCTGTCGGGCGGAATCTTTCCGTCGACCGCGTCGAGGAGCACCTGGCTCACCGACGCCGCCGAGCTGCCGCCACTATTACGCGGCGACCGCGCCTCGGTAGGCTCACTGGGCATCCCGGTGCTGGACACCTCGGACGTCACCAATCGAAAGCAGCTGTCGGACAAGATCTCCGAGCATCGCCGACAGCTCGAGCAGCGGCGCGTCGACGAGGAGCGCCGATTGCTGTATGTGGCCATCACCCGCGCCGAGGACACCCTGCTGGTGTCCGGCCATCATTGGGGTTCCGCCGGGATCAAACCGCGGGGCCCGTCGGACTTCCTGTGCGAACTCAAGGGCGTCATCGACCGTTCGGCTGCGGCCGGCGATCCCTGCGGGGTGGCGGAACAGTGGGCACCCGCACCCGCCGACGGTGAGCGAAACCCACTGCGCGACAACGTTGTCGAAGCGATGTGGCCCGCCGATCCGTTGGCTGCGCGTCGTGGCGACGTCGAACGCGGGGCAGCGCTGGTGGCCAAAGCTATGTCGGCTGACAAAGCCCAGGCTAGTGCCGACATCGACGGTCCCCCGCAAGCGGGTGGGGGTACTCCCCTGCGGAGCGGGGACCCCACCCTCTGGGGGAATGCCCCATGGGCTGCCGACGTCGATGCGTTGCTGGCCGAGCGTGCACGGTCGGCGCTGGGGGCACCACCGGCTTGCGCGGGACCGCCTGCCCGCACCCCGCCCAGCCAGCTGTCGGTCAGCGGTCTGGTCGACCTGGCACGCGACCCAGCGGGCGCGGTGCAGCGGTTGATGCATCGGCTGCCGACGCGTCCGGATCCGCACGCGTTGCTGGGCAACGCTTTTCACGCCTGGGTCCAGCAGTTCTACGGTGCCGAGTGGCTGTTCGATCTCGGCGACTTGCCCGGCGCGGCGGACTCCGACGTCGGCGACACCCAGGAATTGGCGGCGTTGCAGGCGGCGTTCGCCGAATCGCGGTGGGCGGCCCGCACTCCCGTTGCCGTCGAGGTGCCTTTCGAGATGCCAATCGGCGACACCGTGGTGCGCGGCCGCATTGACGCGGTGTTCGCCGACCCCGATGGCGGCGTCACCGTAGTGGACTGGAAGACCGGTGAGCCGCCGCACGGGCCGGAAGCTATGCGGCAGGCCGCTGTCCAGCTTGCTGTCTACCGCTTGGCGTGGGCCGCTTTGTCGCAAGTCCCGGAATCATCGGTGCGCACCGCCTTCTACTATGTGCGCACCGGCGCCACAGTCGCCCCCGATGAACTACCTGATCCCGCCCAGTTGGCCGGGTTGTCCCCCGCAAGCGGGTGGTACCCCCAGACCGACTCGGCGGGCGACCGCGATGCCGGCGTCTGATGCCAGGTATTAGGGACGGGCGATCGTGGTTACATTTGAGTCGTGCGTGTCTCGTGCGCTGGGGCTAAGCCGATGACGGACCGCCGTGCGCAACGGTAGGTCGCGCAAACTGAGCGGTCTGGATGAAACGCTGACCGCCCAGCCCGGTCACCAGTTGGTCGGTGTCCTGCGCATCCCTGAAGATCACGCAAGTCCCGTGCGCGTCATCACGCGCCGAGTGGCCATCGCATTGGTGGTGTTGTTCGCCGCCACGGTCGTTGTCTACCTGGACCGCAATGGTTACCGCGACGTGCGGGGCGAGCGGCTGACATTCCTGGACTGCCTGTACTTCTCCGCGGTGTCGTTGTCGACGACCGGTTACGGCGACATCACCCCGTACACCGAAGCCGCGCGTTCGGTCAACACCGTCGTTTTTACGCCGCTGCGGATCGCGTTCCTGGCCGTGTTGGTCGGCACGACGCTCGAGGTGCTTTCCGAGCGGTCCCGGCAGGGGTGGAAGATCCAGCGTTGGAGGAGCAGAGTGCGCAACCACACCATCGTGATCGGCTACGGCACCAAGGGCAAAACGGCGGTCGCCGCAATCCTCGGTGATGAGGCCGCGCAGGGCGAGGTCGTCGTTGTCGACACCGACCCGACCGCCCTCGAGAACGCCGCAACCGCCGGCCTGGTCACCGTGCACGGCGACGCCACCAAATCGGATGTGCTGCGACTGGCCGGGGCACAACATGCAGCCTCGATCATCGTCGCCACCGGCCGCGACGACACCGCGGTGCTGGTCACATTGACGGCGCGGGAGATTGCGCCCAAGGCCAAGATCGTGGCGTCAATCCGGGAGGCCGAAAACCAGCACCTCTTGCAGCAATCGGGTGCGGACTCGGTGGTGGTCTCCTCGGCGACCGCCGGTCGGCTGCTCGGCCTTGCCACCACCACGCCCAGCGTTGTGGAGATGATCGAGGATCTGCTGACTCCAGACGTCGGCCTGGCTATCGCCGAACGCGAGGTGGACCAGACCGAAATCGGCGGATCCCCAAGGCATTTGCGCGACATCGTGCTCGGTGTGGTGCGCGACGGCCAGCTACTGCGCATCGGTGCACCCGAGGTGGACACCATCGAGGTCAGCGACCGGCTGCTCTACGTCCGAAACACGGGGCACTAGTGGCGACCGCAAGCGCGGCGGAGCCGGGCGCAGTGGGTCGCCACCAATCGGGCTCAGTGGCGATCGCAGGCTCGGACTTCCAGCTGCGGGATGTTCCATTGCTGTCGCGCGTCGGCGCCGACCGGGCCGATCAGCTACGCACCGATGTCGAGGCAGCTGCCGCGGGCTGGGCGGATGCGGCGCTGCTGCGGGTGGATTCGCGCAATCAGGTATTGGTCGCCAACGGCCGGGTAGTGCTTGGCGCCACGGCTGCGCTGGGCGACAAGCCGCCGTCGGATGCGGTATTCCTGGGCCGTATCGAGAATGGCCGCCATGTCTGGGCGATCCGGGGTGCCCTGCAAGCGCCTGAGGATCCCGACGCGCAAACCGAGGTGATGAACCTCCGCAGTCTTGGCCCGATCTTCGACGATACCAGTAGGCAACTGGTGTCGTCGGCCATCGCGCTACTGAATTGGCATGACAGCACACGATTCAGCGCACTGGACGGCTCACCGACGAAACCGGCTAAGGCGGGCTGGTCGCGAGTCAACCCGGTCACTGGTCATGAGGAGTTCCCGCGTATCGACCCGGCGGTGATCTGTCTGGTCCATGACGGCGGCGACCGTGCGGTGCTGGCTCGCCAGGCGGTGTGGCCGGAGCGGATGTTCTCTCTGCTAGCCGGATTCGTCGAGGCCGGTGAATCTTTCGAAGTCTGTGTCGCTCGGGAGATCCGCGAGGAAATCGGCCTGACCGTCCACGATGTCCGTTACCTGGGCAGTCAGCCGTGGCCGTTCCCGCGCTCGCTCATGGTGGGCTTCCATGCCCTGGGCGACCCGGCTCAGGACTTCTCGTTCAACGACGGTGAGATCGCCGAGGCAGCGTGGTTCACCCGCGATGAGGTGCGCGCAGCGCTGGAAGCCGGCGATTGGACCAGCTCATCGGAGTCGAAACTGCTGCTGCCCGGATCGATCTCGATCGCGCGCGTGATTATCGAATCCTGGGCTGCGATCGACTGAGGTGGCGCGCTGCTACTTGACGCGATCGGTGACCCGGTCCGGTCGACTCCCTCAGCCGCCGACTTCGGCCAGCTTCGCCTTGACCTCGGCTGCGCTTGGATTGGTCAGCGTCGACCCGTCGGCAAACTTCACCGTCGGAACCGTCTTGTTGCCGCCGTTGACTGATCCGACGAACTCTGCCGCCGCCGGGTCCTGTTCGATGTCGACCTCGTTGTAAAAGATTCCGTTGGACTTGAGCACCGTCGTGAGCCGATGGCAGAAGCCACACCATGACGTCGTGTAAACGGTGAGCGCAGCATTGGTCACAGCTCGTTAACGTAGCCCTGCGACGATGCATTCCGTGCGGCGGCTGGGGAAGAGCCGAGTAATTGGCGAGTAATTGGCGTGGCAATGCATCCGGATTGTCGGTCAGCGCTGCCAAGATGGACGCCATGCCGATGGTCGCTGACCCATTGACCGCCGGGCTGGACGACGAGCAGCGCGCAGCCGTGCTGGCTCCGCGCGGACCGGTCTGTGTGCTTGCCGGAGCCGGAACGGGCAAGACCCGTACCATCACTCACCGCATCGCCCAGCTCGTCGCGAGTGGTCATGTCGCCGCGCGGCAGGTGTTGGCGGTCACCTTCACCCAGCGCGCGGCGGGGGAGATGCGCTCCAGGTTGCGGACGCTGGACCCAGCCGCGCACACCGGGTCGGGTGTCGGCGCGGTGCAGGCCCTGACTTTTCACGCGGCCGCGCACCGCCAATTGCGGTACTTCTGGCCGCGGGTGATCGGTGACACCGGCTGGCAGCTACTGGACAGCAAGTTCGCCATCGTGGCTCGGGCGGCCAGTCGCACCAGGCTGAATGTCAGCACTGATGACGTGCGTGATCTAGCCGGCGAGATCGAGTGGGCCAAGGCGTCACTGATCGGCCCCGAGGAGTACCCGACCGCCGTGGCCGCCGCCGGCCGAGACACCCCGCTGGACGCCGTGCAAATCGCAAGCGTCTACTCGGCATACGAGGCCCTGAAAACCCGCGGAGAGACAGTCACCCTGCTCGATTTCGACGACCTGCTGCTGCACACCGCGGCCGCGATCGAAAACGACGTCGCCGTGGCCGAAGAGTTCAGGGACCGCTACCGCTGTTTTGTCGTCGACGAGTACCAGGACGTCACCCCGCTGCAGCAGCGCGTGCTTTCGGCTTGGTTGGGCGATCGGGACGACCTGACTGTCGTCGGCGACGCCAACCAGACCATCTATTCGTTCACCGGGGCCTCACCTCGCTTTCTGCTCGACTTCTCGCGGCGGTTTCCCGACGCCACGGTGGTGCGCCTGGAGCGCGACTACCGGTCCACCCCGCAGGTGGTGTCGCTGGCCAACCAGGTGATCGCCGCCGCCCGTGGCCGGGTCGCCGGCAGCAGGCTTCAGCTGTCCGGTCAGCGTGAGGCAGGTCCGGCCCCGTCGTTTCATGAGCATCCCGACGAAACCGCGGAGGCCACAGCGGTGGCAACGTCGATCGCCCGGCTGATCGAATCCGGCACTCCGCCATCCGCGATCGCCTTGCTCTATCGGGTCAATGCGCAGTCCGAGGTCTATGAGGAGGCATTGACCGAGGCGGGTATCTCCTATCAGGTTCGCGGCGGCGAAGGGTTTTTCAACCGTCAGGAGATCAAGCAGGCGCTGGTGGCGCTACAGCGCGCAGCCGAGCGTGGCGCCGACGGACCACTGCCCGACGTGGTACGCGCGGTCCTGGAACCGCTGGGGCTGACGGCTGAGCAACCGGCCGGCACCCGCGCCCGGGAGCGCTGGGAGGCGTTGACCGCACTGGCCGAATTGGTGGATGAGGAAGTGGCGCAGCGTCCGCAGCTGGAATTCCCGGGGCTGCTGGCCGAGCTCAGGAGGCGCGCCGACGCACGACACCCACCGGTGGTGCAGGGCGTCACGCTGGCTTCACTGCACGCCGCCAAGGGACTCGAGTGGGATGCAGTGTTCCTGGTTGGGTTGGCCGACGGCACGTTACCCATCTCGCACGCATTAGCGCACGGCGCCGAGAGCGAGGCTGTCGAGGAAGAGCGTCGACTGCTCTATGTCGGAATCACCAGGGCCCGAGTACATTTGGCGCTCAGCTGGGCGCTGTCGCGGAGCCCGGGTGGACGGCAGAGCCGCAAGCCGTCGCGGTTCCTCAACGGTATCGCGCCACAGACGCGTCCCGACCCGGCGCCGAGCAGATCCCGGCGCAACCGGGGCGCCACGACCCGCTGCCGGGTCTGCAACCGGGACCTGACCAGTGCGCCAGCCGTCATGCTGCGGAGGTGTGAAACATGTGCCGCCGACATCGACGAGGAGTTGTTGCTGCGGCTCAAGGCTTGGCGGCGTGACATCGCCAAGGAACAGAAGGTGCCCGCGTATGTCGTCTTCACCGATAACACACTGATCGCGATCGCCGAGCTGCTGCCTCAGGACGAAGCGGCGCTGATCGCAATCCCGGGTATCGGCGCACGCAAGCTGGAACAGTATGGGCCCGACGTGCTGCAGTTGGTTCGTGCGCATTGAGGGGCAAACATCGCTTCAAACAACCGCGGTATCGGGCTCGGCGAAACCCGGGATCAGTTCTTCCGACAACGCCTTGATGGGCACATGCGCGTCCAACTGGCACAGGATCGCGCCCACCGACGAGATCACCCGCATCGGAATGGCGAGCTTGGCCGGCAGGTCCATTTGCCGAGCCGTCCTGATCTGCGAGACCGACCGGTCTATCTGCCTCACGGTCATTTTCTGTAGCCACTTACGCGTGTAGTGAAAGGCGTCGACTTCGATGGGCTCGACATACTGGCGCAGCATCTCATCGATGTCGCGCACCGACACTTGCTGGCCTTTCTGGATGAAGCCGGCCTTCTCCATCGTGGGCAACAGCAGGTCATAGTTCTTGTCGCGGGCCAATCGAATAGTCATCCCGAGCTCTATCGGGAAGCCGCCGGGCAGTGGCGCCACGGCGCCGAAGTCGATGACGCCCATCCGGCCATCGGGCAACAGCATGAAATTTCCCGGGTGAGCGTCGCCGTGCATCATCTCCAGCCGGCGTGGCGCGTCGAAGGTGAGCTCGGTCAGCCTGGTGCCGATCAGGTCGCGCTGCTCGACGGTTCCGTTGCGGATGATCTCCGCCATCGGAATGCCCTCGATCCACTCCTGGACTACCACCTTCGGCGCGCTGGCCACGACGTGTGGAATCAAGAAGTGCGGGTGGCCCTGATACGCCTTGGCGAACGCGCGCTGGTTGTCGCCCTCCAGCCGGTAGTCCAGTTCCATCTCGGTGCGCTCGACCAGTTCGTCAACCACGCCTTGGACGTCGGCGCCCGGAGAAAGCGGTTTGAGCACCCCGATCATCCGCTGCATGGTCTTGAGGTCGGCGCGCAGTGCCTCGTCGGCACCCGGGTACTGGATCTTGACGGCCACGTCGCGGCCGTCGGACCACACCGCTTTGTGCACCTGGCCGATGCTGGCCGAGGCTACCGGGGTGTCGTTGAACGAACTGAACCGGTCTCGCCACTTGGTGCCAAGCTGTGCGTCGAGCACCCGGTGCACCTTGTGGGCGGGCAGTGGCGGGGCGTCCTTCTGCAGCTTGGTCAACGCTTCGCGGTAGGGTTCGCCGTACTCATCGGGAATTGCGGCTTCCATCACCGACAGGGCCTGGCCCACCTTCATCGCTCCGCCCTTGAGCTCGCCCAAGACGGTGAACAACTGGTTGGCGACCTTCTCCATCAGCTCGGCTTGGACTTCGTCTTTTGACTTGCCGGTCAGTCGTTTACCGAAGCCGAGCGCTGCCCGACCGGCGAAGCCGACCGGGATGCTGGCCAGCTTCGCGTTGCGCGCAGCACGGCCGCGTTTGATGTCCGCCACAGTCCCATCATCCATGACGGCTGGCTCGTCGGGGTGTCGATCCGAAGACAACCGATTCCAGGGCACCTGGGCGTCGAACAATAGGTTGTCCCTTGCACGTTGCAGTCCTGCGACTCACCGAAAAACATCCGAAGGGTGGTATGAGAAAAAGCCACGGCAGCAAAGCAAACGCAGCACGATGCGGCCGACGCCTTGTTTAGGGCGATCATCGAAACGCTGGACAAGAACCGGAACGAGGGCACCTTGACCGGGACGGTTCTGGAGGAACTCGCCAGGGCGTATGCGTCGGTGTCGACGAACGTCCCCGAACAGGGACGACCGGGGTGAACAGAGCGGCGCATCTTGGTCTTTGTCAGCATGGGCACAACGGATGTTTGGTCCACTGACGCGCGACGATGGCACCGGCGTTGAGATCGAACTCCAAGGTGGCGTTCAGCGTCTGGGGCGGTACCGCCTCCTGCCCGCGCACAGCCGCGATCACCCGGTTCACCTGACTGAGCGCCAGCGCCGCGGTAGCGAGCAGGGTGGCCCGATCGGCCACTCCGACGGTCTCGCGCAGCTGCGCGGAGATGGCCGGCCACGCGGCGTCGCGGTCGCGACGGTGCAGGTCGGCACAGCTCAGACAGCTGGTCACACCGGGGATGACCAGCGGCCCCACCAGCCCGGTGCCGTCCCGCACCCGTACCGGAAGGTGCGGGACGCCCTGGCTGTGCAGATCGCGCACCATGCGCGGGTCGGCGACCAGGTAGTCCGACAACACCACCAGATCAACGGCGGCGGGCGACACCGCGGCATGCGGTTGGCTGCTGTGCGCAATCCGGGCCCCTGAGCGGCGCAGCGTCTCCACGAGCAGCTCCGACAGCGGCCCGCGGCCGTGCACCCGGATCGACGCCGCCCGGCCGCGGGACTGCTGACATTCAGTCGCGACACCTGCGCCTACCAGTTGCGCGACGAGGTTTGTCAGGCCGTCAGCGTCCTGCAACCCGCAATCGACGGCCTGCCGCTGCAACTCGGATATCGGTGTCGGTGATCGCATGGAACGCAGCAGTCTGGCCAACTCCGCCGCGGCCAGGCCACACGGTGGACGGACCAGCACGGCGCGGCGGGGATCCCAGCCGACCTGAACGGCACCGTCGGGTCGCAGCAGTACCGGCATCGCCGGGTCCAGCGCATATACCGAAAGCGTGGCCGCCGACATGACTGGAAACTGTGCCACGCCGGCGGCAAACGCTCCGCTCAGTTATCCACAGAACCGCCGTCCGGTCCGGAGTCGGGGTGCTCGGAGTCGCGGCGATCGCGGTCCCGCTCGAGTTTGGCGATCGCCTCGTCGATACCGCTGGTGTCCCCGCCGATCACGCGGTCGATGTAGCCAGCCGGATCATCGAGGTCATCCGCGGCGGGCAGCAGATCCGGGTGTTGCCAGATGGCGTCGCGGGCGTCCGCACCGGCGGCCTTTGTCAGGCGCTCCCAAAGCGCGGCGGCTTCCCGCATCTTGCGTGGCCGCAACTCGAGGCCGACCAGCGTCGCGAATGTCTGCTCGGCTGGCCCGCCGCTGGCCCGACGCCGGCGCAGCGTCTCGCCGAGCGCGGCTGCGCCCGGAATCCGATCGCCCAGGGCCGCGGTTACCACCATCTGCACCCAACCCTCGATCAATGCGAGCAGCGTCTCGAGCCGTTCCAGCGCCTGCGTCTGCGCCGGCGTCGCCTTCGGCTCAAATACTCCCTGGCCGAGCAGGTTTTCTATGGCCGCCGGATCGGACAGCGACGCGGGATCGAAGTCGCGTGCCAGCTCCTCGATTCCGGTCATGTCGATCTTCATACCCCTGGCATAGGCTTCTACGGCGCCCAGCAATTGACCGGACAGCCAGGGCACATGACCGAACAGCCGGTGGTGCGCGGCCTCACGGGCGGCCAGGAATGTCAGGATCTCGCTGCGCGGCTGCTCGAGGCCGACGGCGAACGATTCGACGGCGTCCGGCAGTATCGCGGCCACCCCCTTGGGCCCCAGCGGCAGACCGATATCGGTCGAGGTCAGCACCTCGCGGGACAACCGCCCCAGCGCCTGGCCCAGCTGTGAGCCGAACGCCATGCCGCCCATCTGCGACATTATCGCCAACAACGGGCCGGCCATGCTCTTGGCTTCTTCGGGCAGCGACGATGCCCACACCGTCGAGATCTGCTGGGCCATCGGATCGCATAGCCGCTTCCAGGTCTCCAAGGTGTTGTCGACCCAGTCGGTGGGGCTCCAACCCACCGCCTTGGTAGTGCCCGCGGGCAGCGCCGTGGCCCCGTCTAGCCAGGTTTCGGCGAGGTGTACCGCATCGGCGATCGCCGCGTGCGTCGTGGCCGGAATCGGCGCGACGAAACCGATCGAGCTGGACGCGACTCGTCGCGCTAATTCGTAGTTGACCGGTCCTGACGTTTTGCCGCCGGCCATTACGGTGCCTGCGCTGCTGAACATCTGACCCAGCTGGGTGAAGATCTGCCCCAGGTCGCCCATGCCGAAATCGCCGCTGATGCCGAACGCGCCCAACGGGTCGGACGCGCCCGAGCCGGAATCGGGATCTTTCTTCCCGTGTTTGTCGGGGTCGTCTCCGGAGGATAAGCCGAAAGGCGGGTCAGCCATAATGTCAACGGTACTCACCGCTGGAACAGAACGCGCGATCTTGCGTCACGCTCGTGGCTGAACGAGACTTAGCCGGGTCCGTCTAGTGTAAGCGGCGTGAACAGGCGGATTCTGACCTTGATGGTCGCGCTGGTGCCGATCGTGGTCTTCGGCGTGTTGCTCGCGGTCGTGACGGTGCCGTTTGTGTCGCTGGGCCCCGGCCCCACCTTCGACACGCTCGGTGAGGTCGACGGCAAGCAGGTAGTCGCCATCGAGGGCACCCTGACCCACCCGACAACCGGTCACCTCAACATGACGACGGTGTCCCAGCGCGACGATCTGACCTTGGGCGAAGCCCTGACGCTGTGGCTCTCGGGACAGGAGCAACTGGTACCGCGCGACCTCATCTACCCGCCGGGCAAGTCGCG
>Ga0335081_10014258_pt1 | contig 12858 bp, 11 predicted proteins | sample Lox_Sample_35_FD_206713 | JGI IMG/M metagenome (GOLD analysis project Ga0335081, IMG submission 206713) | Soil microbial communities from Loxahatchee National Wildlife Refuge, Florida, United States - Lox_Sample_3.5 | ecosystem: Environmental > Terrestrial > Soil > Wetlands | place: USA...
TCGCCGAGCGCGCCTCCGACACGCTCGGCAACATCGCGCTGGTGCAGGGCTATGCCCGCATCGAGGCGGAGGTCTCGGGCCTGCGCGACGTGGTCGACAGCCTGCTCGCCGCGCAGATACCCGTGCTGTCGTGGTGGGCGATGCTCGCGGTGCTCACGCGCGCCTCGACCACGCTCACGCTGCTCGCGATCTTCGTCGCCGGGATCTGGCTGCATTACGACGGCCGCGCCTCGATCGGCGACATCGTGATGTTCATGAACTTCTCGGCGCTGTTGATCGCGCAGCTCGAGCGGTTCGTGCGCTTCGTCAACAAGCTGTTCATGGACGCGCCGCGCCTGCGCGAGTTCTTCGACGTGCTTGACACCGAGCCCGCGGTGCGCGACCGGCGCGACGCGATCGACCCCGGCCGGCTGCGCGGCATGGTCGAGTTCGCCGACGTCTCGTTCTCCTACGACGGCAAGCGGCCGGCGGTCGCCGACCTGACCTTCATGGCGCTGCCGGGCGAGACGGTGGCGCTGGTCGGCGCGACCGGCGCCGGCAAGTCGACGGCGCTCGCGCTCCTGCACCGGGCGTTCGACCCGCAGTCCGGGACCGTGAAGGTCGACGGCATGGACGTGCGCGCGCTCACGCTCTCGGGCCTGCGCCACAATATCGGCGTGGTCTTCCAGGAGGCGCTCCTGTTCAACCGCTCGATCGCCGAGAACCTGCAGGCCGGCAAGGCGGACGCGACCGAGGCCGAGATGAAGGAAGCCTGCGCGCGCGCCCAGGCGCTCGAGTTCATCGAGCGCAATCCGGAAGGCCTTGCGGCGAACGCGGGCGAGCGCGGCCGCGCCCTGTCGGGCGGCGAGCGCCAGCGGCTCTCGATCGCACGCGCGCTGCTCAAGGATCCGCCGGTGCTCATCCTCGACGAGGCGACGAGCGCGCTCGACGCCGCGACCGAGGCCAAGGTGCAGGCCGCGCTCGACGAGGTGATGAAGAACCGCACCACCTTCGTGATCGCGCACCGCCTCTCCACCGTGCGCAACGCGACCCGCATCCTGGTGTTTCACGAGGGCCGCATCGTCGAGAGCGGCAGCTTCGACGAGCTGGTCAAGCTGGGCGGGCGTTTCGCCGAATTGGCGCGCGCGCAGTTCATGGTGAGCGGCGCGGCGCCCGCCGCCGCAAACGGGGCGGATGCGCCGGCAGCCGACACGACCGCCGCCCAGGCCGCCGGCTGATGGCCGCGGAAGAGAGCGAGCCCGATGGCGACGTGCGCGACGAGATCGCGCGGCTCGAGGCGCAGATCGAGGCGCTTGCCGAGACCATCGAGAGCTGCCGCAAGCTCATCCTGATGGCGAAGATCGCGATCGCCTGCGGTGCGATCGCGATGCCGGCGATGCTGTTCGGCGCGATCCGCGATGATCTCGCGGTCCTGACCGGCGCCATGGCGGCGCTCCTGGGCGGCATCGTGGTGCTTGGCTCGAATAGGTCGACGTCGAACCAGGCCCTCGCCAGGATGAAGGCCGCCGAGGCGCGCCGCACCGCGCTGATCGATGGGCTGGAGCTGCGCGAGGTCGACGTCGGAACCTGACGAACCCGGGTCGCCTGACCTTGTCGCTGCACTCAGCATCTCGTCGAAACGAATGGCATCGACTCAGTCGACGCTCGCGCCGGATTCCTTCACCACCTCGGCCCACTTCTTCAGCTCGTCGGCGAGCAGCGCGCCGAGCTCCTGCGGCGTGCCGGTCTTGATCTCGGCGCCGAGCTTGGCGAGGCCGTCGTGCAGCGTCGGCGCGCTCAAGCCCGCGTTGATCGTGCCGTTGAGCTTGGCGACGACGGCGGCCGGCGTGCCCGCGGGCGCGACCACGGCGGTCCACGAGCCCTGCGGAAAGCCGGGAAAGCCGGACTCCTCCATGGTCGGCACGGCAGGCAGCTCGTGCCAGCGGCTCGTGCTGGTGACCGCGAGCGGGCGCAGCTCGCCGGCGAGGATCGGCGGCACGATCACGGTGGTCGACAGCATGGTCACCTGGGTGCGGCCGGCGATGAGATCGGTGAGCGCCGGCGCCGCGCCCTTGTAGGGCACGAACACCATCTTGAGGCCGGCGAGGCTGCAGAACAGATCGACCATCAGCTGCGGCGGCGTTCCGGGCGCCGCCCCGTAATTCAAGACACCGGGGTTGGCCTTGGCATGATCGATCAGCTCCTTGACCGATTTCACCGGGACGCTCGGATGCACCACAAGCGCGAGCGGATGGTTGGCGACGAGCGCGACCGGCGCAAAACCGGCGACCGGATCGTAGCCGAGATTCTTGTAGAGCGAGGGGCTGATCGCGAGCGAGCCCGCGCTGGCGAACAGAAGCGTATAGCCGTCGGGCTCGGCGCTCGCGACGAGCTTCGACGCGATGGTGCCGCCGGCGCCCGGGCGGTTCTCGACCACCACGGCCTGGCCGAAGCTCGCGGAGAGATGTTGCGCGACCAGCCGCGCCATCACGTCGACGGGGCCGCCGGGCGCGAACGGCACGATCAGCTTGATGACCCGCTCCGGATAGCCCGCCGCGTAGGCGGGACGCGCGAGCGCCGCGAGCGCCGTCGCCAAAATGGCTCGCCGGGTGATCACTTGATCCGCTCCAGGATGCTCACATAATTCGCGACTGCGGTGCCGCCCATATTGAACAGGCCGGCGAGCCTGGCGTCCTTCACCTGCATGTCGCCCGCGGCGCCGGTGAGCTGCATGGCGCAGAGCGCGTGCATCGAGACGCCGGTCGCGCCGATCGGATGGCCCTTGGCCTTGAGCCCGCCGGACGGATTGATCGGCAGCCGCCCGTCCTTTGCGGTCAAGCCCTCGTTGATGGCGCGGGCCCCCTCGCCTTCGGGCACGAGCCCCATTGCCTCGTACTCGATCAGCTCCGCAATGGTGAAGCAGTCGTGCACTTCGGCGAACGAGAGGTCGCCGAGCCCGATCCCGGCGCGCGCGAGCGCGCGGCGCCAGGCCTCGGCGCAGCCCTCGAATTTGAGCACGTCGCGCCGCGACATCGGCAAAAAGTCCTGCACGTGCTCGGCGGCCCGGAATGCGACGGCCTTGGGAAGGCGCAGCGCGGTCTCGACGTCGGCCAGCACCAGCGCGGCGGCGCCGTCGGACACGAGCGAGCAGTCGGTGCGCTTGAGCGGGCCGGCGACGAACGGATTCTTGTCGCTCTCGGTGCGGCAGAAGTCGTAGCCCAGATCCTTGCGGATCTGCGCATAGGGATTGCCGACGCCGTTCTTGTGATTCTTCGCCGCAATGCGCGCGAGCGCGTCGGACTGGTCGCCGTATTTCTGGAAATAGAGCCCGGCGATCTGGCCGAAGATGCCGGCGAATCCACCCGCCACAGCCGCCTCCTCGCGCACATAGGAGGCCTTGAGCAGGTTCTCGCCGATCTGCGGGCCGGGCGTCGTCGTCATCTGCTCGACGCCGACCACCAGCACGATGCGCGCCGCCTTGGCCTCGATCGCCTTGAGGCCCTGGTGCACGGCCGCCGAGCCGGTCGCGCAGGCGTTCTCGACCCGCGTCGCCCGCTTGAAGCGCAGATCCGGCGAGGCCTGCAGCACCAGCGAGGCGGTAAAATCCTGCGCCGAGAACCCGGCATTGAAATGTCCCAGCAGGATTTCGTCGACGTCCGCCGCCGCCGTCCCGGCGTCGCGCAGCGCCTCATTGGCGACCCGCACGGTCAGGCTCTCGACCGTCTCGCCATCGAGTCGACCGAAGGCGGTGTGGGCCCATCCCACGATGCAGGCGGTCATGCGCGTCTCCTTCCTGTCGATCGGTTCATGGTGGTGCCGAATTTTGGTCGCTTTCCTCGGCAACGATGGTAATTCGCATCAGCATAATGGGCGGGACGGGCATTGCCAGTGCTTTGCGTTCGGCACCGCGATGCGTGTAGAGTGTGGTATCAGCCGCGGCGTGGTTGGATATCGCCGTCCGGGACCCACAAATCGAGAGCAGGGCCGAATCGTGTCACCTAGCGTCAAATGGGTCGCCCAAGCGTTCGCCCAAGTGTTCCTCGCCACGCTGGCCGCGGCCGTTCTGGTCGCGCCGGCCCGGGCCAGCAACAACGAGGCGGTGCTGCTGATCGATGCCGCAACCGGCAAGGTGCTGCAGGCCGAGAACGCCACCGTCCCCTGGCATCCGGCCTCGCTCAGCAAGCTGATGACCACCTATGTGACGCTGCAGGCGGTCAAGGACGGGCGCATCAGCTTCGACACTCTGCTCACGGTCTCGCCGGCGGCCGCCGCGCAGACGCCGTCCAAGATGGGCTTCCGCCCGGGCATCCAGGTCACGGTCGACAACGCGCTGAAAATGCTGCTGGTGCATTCCGCGAACGACATCGCCTGGGTGCTGGCCGAGGGAATCGATGGCTCGATCGACAAGTTCGCCGAGGAGATGAACGCGACATCGCAGCGGCTCGGCATGACGCAGTCGAGCTGGGTCAACCCGAACGGACTGCCGGACGACCGCCAGATCAGCTCGGCGCGCGACATGGGCATTCTCGCCCGCGCGCTGATGCACGATTTTCCCGAATACGATTTCTACTGGCACATCCCGGCGATCAAGTTCGGCAAGCGGGTCATGCGCAACTACAACAAGCTGCTCGCCGACTATCCGGGCGCCGACGGCATGAAGACCGGCTTCATCTGCGCCTCCGGCTTCAATCTGGTGGCCTCGGCGACGCGCGGCGACCGGCGGCTGATCGCGATCGTGCTCGGCGCGCCGTCCTCGGCGGTGCGCACCGTCAAGGCCGCGACCCTGCTCGAGCGCGGGTTCAACTCCTCGATGCTGAGTTGGCTGCTGCCGTCGCTCGGCACGGTCGACGCGCTCAAGCCGGTCAACGTCGATCCGCCCGATCTGCATGACACGATCTGCGGCCCGCATCGCAAGCGCCCGGCCGCGGAGGACGAGGACGACGAAGCCGGGACGACCACGGCCGGCGACAGCGGCGACCAGCAGCACGCCTTCATGCTGTCCGACCTCAAGGACTCGCAGCGGGGCTCGCTGCTCACCGGCAATCCGCTCGCCGCGGTGCCGCCGATCGTGGTCTATGTCGGCCCGAAGCGGGCGACCGCGGTCGCGACCGCCGCCGACGATGCGGCCATCCCGACGCCGGCCAAGCCGCACAAGAAGCGCACCAAGGCCGCGGCGACCGAGAAGGACAAGGACAAGCAGGCGGCCGCGAAACCCGCCGACGCGAAGACCGGCGACGCCAAGGCCAAGGCCGCGGAAGCGAAGCCCAAGACCGGCGCCGCGAAGACCGCGCAGGCCAAGCCTACGGCCGCCAAGCCCAAGGCCGCGCCGCCGCCCGCCCAATGAGCGCGCCGGCCCGTCCGCGCGGGCCGCTCCCGCCGCTGCCGCTCACGGTGCTGACCGGCTTCCTCGGCGCCGGCAAGACCACGCTGCTCAACCGGCTGCTCAAGGACCCGGCGCTGGCCGATACCGCCGTGCTGATCAACGAATTCGGCGAGGTCGGCATCGACCATCTGCTGGTCGAGCGGGTCGAGGGCAATGTGGTGCAGCTCTCGACCGGGTGCCTGTGCTGCACGGTGCGCGGCGACCTCGTCGACTCGCTCGAGAAGCTGCTGCGCGACCGCGACAACGGCCGCGTCGCCTTCAGCCGCGTGATGATCGAGACCACCGGGCTCGCCGATCCGGCGCCGGTGCTGCACACCATCATGCTGCATCCCTACCTGGTGCTGCGCTTCCGGCTCGACGGCATCGTCACGGTGGTCGATGCGGTCAACGGGCTGGCGACCCTCGACGCGCAGCCCGAGGCGGTGAAGCAGATCGCGGTGGCCGACCGGATCGTGCTCGCCAAGTCCGACCTGCTCGACACGCCGGCCCGGCGCGCAGCGGCCGAAACCCTGGTCGCGCGCGTGCGCGGGCTCAATCCGGCGGCGCCGATCCTCGATGCGGCGGCCGGGGAAGCAGTGGCGGGGCGGCTGCTCGGCTGCGGCCTCTACGATCCGGCGCGCAAGACGCCCGACGTCCGGCGCTGGCTCGCGGCGGAGGCGCTCAATGACGCGGAAGCTGCGCACGCGCACCGCCACGATCCGAATCGCCACGACGCCCGCATCCGCGCCTTCACGCTCACTGCCGAGCAGGCGATCCCGGCCGGTGCGTTCGACATGTTCCTCGAGCTTTTGCGCGCCACGCACGGGCCCAACCTGCTGCGCGTGAAAGGCATCGTGCGGCTTGCCGAGACGCCCGAGCGGCCGGTGGTCATTCATGGCGTGCAGCACGTGTTTCACCCGACCGCGCAGCTCGACGCCTGGCCCGACGACGACCGCCGCACCCGCATGGTGTTCATCGTGCGCGACATCGCGCCAAGGGAGATCCGCGGCCTGTTCGATGCGTTCCTGGGCTCGGCCGCCGTGGACCAACCCGACCGCGCCGCGATCGTCAACAATCCGCTGGTGCCATTCGGCGGCGTGGACCGCTAACGCTCGTCGAACGGCTGACGGATCGCGTCGTCGAACGGCGGGCGCGTTTCGCGGGCCCTGAAAGTCCGCAGTTCCCGACGCAGGCTGCTCACCGAGAACAAAACAATCGTGGAAAGCAGGACCGCGATAGCAGCGTATGTCGCGACACTAAGGGCGAATTGAATTGGCTGGTCCGAGAGGGTGACCCATACGGTCCGATAGCGAATCCATGGCTTGTCGATGACGTGGTAGGCCCACCCGCCATGGAGCCGGTAAACGGCCAGAGCCACGACGGCCGCAAGAAACGTAATGGCTAGGATCGGCTTCCACGCCATTTTCATCGTGCGCATGGTCGGTATCCGCCCTGCGATCGCCAATCGCCACGCCGCGACTTTCACAATAACATGTCTTTGTCCCGCGCATCCACGTTTGCGCTGCGCGGCGAAGCCGTTGATGGCCGGGACGAGCCTGGCCATTACGAGTAACGATCGGGGATGAAGTTTTTCGAGCACCTTAGAGGCGATGCGGTGTTTCTCGCCGGCGCGTGGCGCTCGCTGCGGGCGACGATGCCGATCGCAAAGAATCCGACCCGCGTGTTTCCGCGCCTCCTCGAGGAGATCGCGGCCCGGCACGGCGACAATCCGGCGCTCATCTCCGACACCGAGACGCTGACCTATCGCGGCCTGATCGCGCGCGCCAACCGCTATGCGCGCTGGGCGCTGGCGCAGGGCCTCGGCAAGGGCGAGGTGGTCTGCCTCATGATGCCGAACCGGCCCGAGTACCTGGCGATCTGGCTCGGCATCACCCATGCGGGCGGGGCGGTCGCCCTTCTCAACACCAACCTGGTCGGGCCCTCGCTCGCCCATTCGATCGACCTGGTCGCGCCGCGCCACATCATCGTCGCGGACACGCTCGCGCCCGCGCTCGCGAGCGCCATGGCGCACCTCACGAGCGCGCCGCAGATATGGACCCATGGCGCCGGGGTGGTCACCGCGCGCCGCATCGATCGCATGATCGAAACGCTCGCGGACGGGCCGCTGGCGGACGCCGAGCGTCCCGCGCTCACCATCGAGGACCGCGCGCTCTTCATCTACACGTCCGGCACGACCGGGCTGCCGAAGGCCGCGAACATCAACCACTATCGCCTGATGCTGGCGGCGCTCGGCTTCGCGGGCGTGATGGCGACGCGCGACACCGACCGCATGTACGACTGCCTACCGATGTATCACACGACCGGCGGCGTGTGCGCGACCGGCGCACTCCTGGTGAAGGGCGGCAGCGTGGTGATCCGGGAAAAGTTCTCCGCGAGCGCCTTCTGGGACGACATCGCACATCACGACTGCACGATCTTCCAATATGTCGGCGAGCTGTGCCGCTACCTCGTCAACGCGCCGCCACGGCCGAACGAGACGCGCCATCGCCTTCGCCTCGCCTGCGGCAACGGCCTGCGGCCCGACATCTGGCGCACGTTTCAGGACCGCTTCCGCATTCCGCGCATCACCGAGTTCTATGCGGCGACCGAAGGCAACGTCATGCTGTTCAACTTCGACGGCCGCGAGGGTGCGATCGGCCGCCTGCCGCGCCTGCTCGACCGCCGCTTCCCGGTGCGCATCGTCCGGTTCGACGTTGCGCAGGAGATGCCATTGCGCGACGCGCGCGGTTTCTGCATCCGGTGCGGACCGGACGAGGTCGGCGAGGCGATCGGGCAAATCGTGAATGATCCGGCGAGGCCCGGCGGCCGCTTCGAAGGGTATGCCGATCGCGCCGACAGCGAAGCCAAGATTTTGCGCGACGTGTTCGCGCCCGGCGATGCCTGGTTCCGCACCGGCGACCTGATGCGGCGCGATCACCGCGGCTATTTCTATTTCGTCGACCGGATCGGCGACACGTTTCGCTGGAAGGGCGAGAACGTCTCGACCGCCGAGGTGGCCGAGACGCTCTGCGGCTTTCCCGGCGTGCACCACGCCAATGTCTACGGCGTCGCGGTGGCGGGCCACGAGGGGCGCGCCGGCATGGCGGCAATCGTCGCCGACGGCGCACTCGATCTTGCGGCACTGCGCACCCATCTCCACGCGCTGCTGCCCGACTACGCGCGGCCGCTTTTCCTGCGCACTCGCACCGAAATGGAGATGACGATGACGTTCAAGCAGAAGAAGGCCGACCTGACGACGCAAGGGTTCGATCCGGTTGGTTGCGCGGACGCGATCTATTTCGACGACCCGCAGACCGGTGCGTTCGTGCGGCTCGACGCGGCGCTGCACGCGCAGATCGTCAACGGAGCCATCAGGCTGTGACGAGCGACGACGCAATCAGCCCGCAAACGGTGCTCGCCTTCTGGCGCGCGGCGGGGCCGGACAAGTGGTTCAGCAAGGATGCGGCATTCGACGCCGAGATCCGCGCGCGCTTCCTCTCGACCTACGAGGCGGCGGCCGACGGACGGCTCGCCTGGGACGCGACGCCGGAGGGCGCGCTCGCCCTCGTCATCGTGCTCGACCAGTTTCCGCGCAACATGTTTCGCGACAGCGCCCGCGCCTTCGCGGCCGACCCGCTCGCGCGCAAGGTCGCGGCGCGCGCGATCGACCGCGGGTTCGACCAGCGCTTCGCAGTGCCGCAGCGCGGCTTCTTCTACCTGCCGTTCGAGCATTCGGAGGAACTTGCCGACCAGCAGCGCTGCGTCGCTCTCAACCGCGCGAGCCACGATGCCGACGCGGTCAAATGGGCCGAGCTGCACGCCGACATCATCCGCCGCTTCGGCCGCTTCCCGCATCGCAACAAGATGCTCGGCCGGGTCACCACGCCCGAGGAGCAGGCCTTCCTCGATGGCGGCGGGTTTGCGGGGTGACCGCGCCACGGCGTCGGCATACCTCCGGCGCATGTGGGGACCCACTGGCGGGAACTGGTCATCGCCCGGCACGTCGATTAACAATCGGATCGGAAACGCCTCCCGGCCGGCTTTGAGGAAGGAATCGCCATGGACGCCGCACCCACATCGTCGAAGGTCGCCACCGTGGTGCGCGTCACCAGCGGCAATTTTCTCGAGATGTTCGACTTCTTCCTATACGGCTTCTACGCCAAGTACATCGCGGCGGCGTTTTTCCCGACCCACAACGACATCACGTCGCTGCTCCTCACCTTCATGACGTTCGGCGCGGGCTTCCTGATGCGGCCGATCGGCGCCATCGTGCTCGGCGCCTATGTGGACAAGGTCGGACGGCGGCTCGGCCTGATCGTCACGCTGGCGATCATGGCGGTCGGCACCATCATGATCGCGTTCGTGCCGACCTACGCGACGATCGGGGTGCTGGCGCCGGTTCTCGTGGTGACCGGCCGCCTGCTGCAGGGGTTCTCGGCGGGCGTCGAGCTCGGCGGCGTGTCGGTCTATCTCGCCGAGATGGCGCCGCCCGGCAAGAAGGGCTTCTATGTCGCGTGGCAGTCGGGCAGCCAGCAGGTCGCCATCATGGTTGCGGCGATCATCGGCTTCGCGCTCAACAAGCTGCTGAGCCCGGCCGAGATCAGCGACTGGGGCTGGCGCGTTCCGTTCTTCATCGGCTGTTTGATCGTGCCGTTCATCTTCGTCATCCGCCGCTCGCTTCAGGAGACCGAGGCGTTCAAGGCGCGCTCGCATCGGCCGAGCGCGACGGAGGTGTTCAACTCCCTCGTCGGCAACCTGCCGATCGTGATCGCCGGCATGCTGATGGTGGTGATGACGACGGTGTCGTTCTATCTCATCACGGTCTACACGCCGTCCTACGGCAACAGCATCCTGAAGTTGCCGGAAGTCGACAGCCTGATCGTGACCTTCTGCGTCGGCCTGTCCAACCTCTTCTGGCTGCCCGTGATGGGCGCGGTGTCCGACCGCTACGGCCGCCGGCCGGTGCTGCTGACCTTCACGGCACTGACCGTCCTCACCGCCTATCCGGCGCTCGCCTGGATGGTGTCCGGGGTGACGTTCGAAAAGCTGCTCATCGTCGAGCTGTGGCTGTCGTTTCTCTACGGCAGCTACAATGGCGCGATGGTGGTGGCGCTCACCGAGGTGGTGCCCGCGAGCGTGCGCACCGCCGGCTTCTCGCTCGCCTACAGCCTGGCGACCGCGCTGTTCGGCGGCAATACGCCGGCGATCTCGACGGCGCTCATCCAGTGGACCGGCGACAAGGCCGCGCCCGGAATCTGGGTGTCGTTTGCGGCGGCCTGCGGCCTTGCGGCGACCCTGTGGGTCTATCGCAGCGGCGAGGCGAGCCGCAACGCGGTCGCGGCCGCGGCGTGACGCGCGATTTCCGCGGCGTCTTTCCCTACCTGGTGTCGCCGGTCGATGTGGCCGGCCGCGTGCTGACCGACGTGCTCGGCCGGCTCGCGTCCGATCTCATCGCGGCCGGCGTGCACGGCCTCGCTCCGCTCGGCTCGACCGGCGAGTTCGCATATCTCGATCGCGCGCAACGCGCCGTGGTCGTGCAGGCGACCATCGAGGCCGCGGCCGGCCGGGTCCCGGTCGTCGCCGGGGTCGCGTCGACCGCGACTGCGGACGCGGTCGCGCAGGCCAAGGCCTATCAGCGGCTCGGCGCCGACGGCATCCTCGCCATCATGGAAGCCTATTTTCCGGTGCGCGACGCCGGCGTCGAGAGCTATTTCCGCGCCATCGCGGACGCCGTCGACATCCCGGTCGTGCTCTACACCAACCCGCAGTTCCAGCGCAGCGACCTCTCGCTTGAGGTCATCGCGCGGCTCGGCGAGCACCCGCGCATTCGCTACATCAAGGATGCCTCGACCAATACGGGCCGCCTCCTGTCGATCATCGAGCGCTGCGGCGATCGCATCGGCGTGTTCTCGGCCTCCGCGCACATCCCGGCCGCAGTCATGTTGATCGGCGGCGTCGGCTGGATGGCGGGACCGGCCTGCATCATCCCGCGCCAGAGCGTCGCGCTCTACGATCTCTGCCGGGCCGGCAAGTGGGCAGACGCGATGGCGCTGCAGCGCAAGCTCTGGCGCATCAACGAGGCCTTCGCCCGGTTCAATCTCGCGGCCTGCATCAAGGCCGGGCTGCAGCAGCAGGGCTATCCGGTCGGCGACCCGATACCGCCGCAGGCGGCGCTCAGCGACGACGAGCGCAAGGCAGTCGCAGCAGCGCTCGCCGACGTCGCTGAAACCATTTGTTCACCCTAACGACCCGAACCAAGCTTTAACGCCGGGCTGCTAGACCTTGCGCCATCCACAAGGCGCAAAGCATGCTCGCTCCCCGCGACACCGCGCTCACGACCGAATGGCGGCCGCTCGTCTCCTTGGCCGGCGTCGCGGCCGAGTGGCGCGCGCTCGGCGAGCGTGCGGCCGAGCCCAATGTCTTCTACACGCCTGAGCTCGCGCTCGCGGCGGCTGCGGCGCTCGCGCCCGATGCCGGCGCCGTGCTGGTGCGCGCGGTCGAGCCGCGCAGGTTGATCGGGCTGTTTCCCTGCCGGCTCGAGACACGGCGCTATGGCCTCCGCCTGCCGCTGCTCGCCGGCTTCACGCATCCCTACGGGCCGCTCGGCACGCCGCTCGTCGACCGCGATGCGGTCGATGCGGCGGTCGGCGCCTTCGTCGATCACGTGGCCGATGACGGCGCGCTGCCAAAACTGCTGTTGATGCCGTATCTCGTCGAGGACGGGCCGGTCGCCGCCGCGCTCGCGTCGGCGGTCGCCCAGCGGGACGGACGCGCGGCCCGGTTCGGCCGCCACGTTCGCGCGCTGCTCGCGCCGGGCGAGGCTCGCGACGGCTATCTCGCCGCAACGCTCGGGCGCAAGAAGCGCAAGGAGCTCGGCCGTCAGCGCCGCCGGCTCGCCGAGGCGGGCGAGATCGCGTTCACGCTTGCGTGCGAGCCGAGCGCGGTGGCGGACGGGCTCGCCGATTTCTTTTCCCTCGAGGCGCATGGCTGGAAAGGCCGCGCCGGCAGCGCGGCGGCGCAGAGCGCCGCGATCCGGCAGTTCATGGAAACCGCGGTCACCGGCCTCGCGGCGAACCGGCAGGCGCGGGTCGCGCGTCTGGTGCACGCCGACCGAGCGGTCGCGGCCGGCATCGTGCTCACCAGCGGCCGCGGGGCGTGGTTCTGGAAGATCGCCCACGCCGAGGACGCCGCGCGCGCCTCGCCCGGCGTGCAGCTCACGCTCGAGCTGACTGACGCGCTGCTGCGCGAGCCTGCCGTCGCGTGGTGCGATTCCTGCGCCACCGCCGATCACGCGATGATCGATTCGCTTTGGCGCGAGCGCCGGCCGATGGTCGACGCGCTCATCGGGCTCGCGCCGGGCCGCGATTTCGCGCTCGCGTGCCGGCTGGAAGGCCTGCGCCGCGGCGTGTTCGCGCTCGGCCGCGGCGCGCGCCGACTCATCGGATCGCTATAGCGGTCACGCCATCTCGCGCAGCAGGCGGCGGATCACCTTGCCGGTCGAGGTCATCGGCATCTCG
>Ga0335081_10014260_pt1 | contig 12857 bp, 18 predicted proteins | sample Lox_Sample_35_FD_206713 | JGI IMG/M metagenome (GOLD analysis project Ga0335081, IMG submission 206713) | Soil microbial communities from Loxahatchee National Wildlife Refuge, Florida, United States - Lox_Sample_3.5 | ecosystem: Environmental > Terrestrial > Soil > Wetlands | place: USA...
ATTTGATTGTCAACTGGTCGCCGCCAAACCCTTCCGCAGGACCAAATCCGCCCATCGATCAAACGCAGTATCCATAGTGCTGCACTTACTTTACGGGACGTGACACTATGTCGCGGGCCATCCGTACTGATCAGATGGCGGACTTCCCTGGCGACAATCTCGGCGCGACGGTCGTGGTGGTCTCGCACGAACTCGCGAGCATTTTCGCGATCGGCAACAACAGCGTCTTCCTGGACGGGGAGTCCCGAACCATGATTGCGAGCGGAGATCCCAAAGACTTGCTGGCGCACTGCGCCGATCCGCGCGTGTGTCGCTTCCTGAGCCGCGACGAGGAACAACGCCGGACGGCCTAACGACTATGGGAAAAAGAATCAGCCCGACCCTGGTTGGAACCTTCGTGCTGGGCGCCATTGGGTGCGCCGGTAAAGTTCCGCGGGGTGGAGATCGGTTCGATGACCGCCGTACTGTTGAGCGTGGAAACGCCGAGGCAAAATCTGGACGCGGAGAATGCGTTCAACCAGTTCCGAATTCCCGTCATCATTGACCTCGAGACCGATAAGCTGGTAAAGCGTGGGGCGGCCACGAACCTGGAGGATTCGGCCAAGATGGCGCAGGCAGTCAAAAGAGGCTTGCGCGCGCAACTTAACGTGGAAAGCCTGGTAACCGGACTGCTTTACGTCGACCTATCGGCCCGACACGCCGGCGAAATTTTATATGGGCGCCGATTCGCCCTATCCTGAGATTCCGACCGTTCTGACTAAGCTCGACCAGGCCGCGATGACGGTTTCGAAGATGATGGTCCAGCTCGAGAAGATTGATTTCGACGAGATCAAGTCGCTCACCAACAGTTCGGTAGCGATCGCCACGCTGGCGAATTCGCCGAAATCCAGACCGTGGTGGATTCGCTGAACTCGCCTCGAAGAGCATGGGACAGGCCTCCGCCAGCGTGAATCGCCTCGCCGCCAGCCTCGATCGCGAGATCGGGTCGATGGGCGACGACCGCGCAAGACCAGCGAGCAAACCCGCGCCACGCTTCCCCTTTTTGACGAATCAATTGCGAACAAATTCTCTGATGGCTCGGATGCGCTTGAATTGCGCGAAAAAGGTCGCACACTTGGGGGCGTTTTCAGCGAGATGGGGGTCGCGGTTCAAATCCCCTCTTCTCTGCCATTGAGTCTTAGGTTTGAGGCATTCTCCGGGGAAGTGTGCAAGCTGCGCACCGGTAGTGGCTATGCGCACGGCCCGTCGGCACCGGAGAGCCCGGAGATGGCGAGCCGTGCCCCGTCACTTCGACTTTCTCTCTACGGGCAAGTAATTCGGTGCCGATGCCCACTGTTAGCGAACGCAGGTTGACGCCTACTGGGGCGGTTGAGATTCCGTCGATTTCGCACAGTCGCCGGCGAAGAGGATTCTTTTCAAATATCAGATTTGCTTGTCGTAAAGCCCGCCGGCGCAGGAAGGGATTGCGGGCGACCTGGTGCTCTTCGCCGCCAAGATGCCTTCAGAAGGTTTCTCTGCGCCGCCGACCAAGCTCCGCGGGTGCCGAGCAGCCCAATCAGCGTTCCCAGTTTCATATCGGACGCGATCACAGCGCGGTCGCCTTCCCCGGACTGCATCCAGTAGGCACGCGAAGTGAACAGGCGCATTGCTTCGACCCCAAAAGTCCACCACCAGCGACGCCGCAAGCGCTGCTTCCAGTCCGGATTTGGGTCGAGCTGAAGATAGGGGATGAGGAGCACTTCGGAGCGTTCGCTTTCATAGGCGCGCTGGCGCAGATAGGACCACGATAGACGCTCAGCCCGTATCCAGTGCTGTATGCGGAGCCGATTGTCGATGGCGAGTTGCCACCCCGCGAGCCTCAACGCATGCGTCAACTCGCTGTCTTCGCCGCTGCAAACATTATTGCCGACGCGGCCCGTGATCAGTGGCCGGAAGCCACCGGCAACGAGTTCCTGCCATGCTGTCCTTCGTATATTCAGGCCCGCGCCGCACAAACAGAGCGGTGGTCGGGGCGGCTCGGTCTCAGTCACAACCGCGTAGAGGACTTTGAAGCGATCAAACCACGGCGGCGGTGGCTTCTCGAAAACCGGGGCAATCAGGCCACCTACGGCACCCAGCAGCTCATTCTCCTTCATGATGAGATCGACGTTGGTAACCCAGTCGTGCGACACCCAGTTGTCGTCGTCTACGAAACTCACGATCTCGTAGCGCGCCTCGCGGAGTCCCGTCATGCGCGCGATCCCGAGGCCGAGTTGCAGCTCACGCACAATGCGAAGGGGTGCGGGATCTCCGCGCCAGCATGCGATGGCGGTTTCGGCGGTACCGTCAGTCGAAGCGTTGTCAACGATGACTACTTCCCAGGGAACGCCAACACCAGTCTGCCGCCTCAGGTGGAGAAGGGTAGCCGCCAGCCGCGATGCGCTGTTGTGGCAGCAGATTACCACTGACACGCTCACAATGGAGCCATCCCAATCATCTGAATGACATTCTCAATCCACCAAGCCCGCAGTGCCGCTGACAACGTCGATACACTACGAGGCGGTCGTCTGCATTGTTCTCGCGACCCTGTCCCGTACTCGTCAAGTTTCAGCGCTGCCAGCCGATCTACTCCTTGACCGGATGCCACAGCATGCCGGGGAAGCGACACTGCGGTCCAAAGAGATTGGAGTCGGCGAAGGACGGCCGATAAACGAATGTGCCGGGAAATTGGGACCAATCCGAAGGAGTGTTTTGGTAGTAGCGCCCACGCCGTTTGAAAGGTGTGAACCCGCCATTGCCGCCAATGTCCTCCAGCTTTAGACCCGCGAGACGGGCAATCGTCGGCCAGAGGACTTCGTAGTGTCCGTTCCATCCCCTGCGATAACGTTCGTCACAGGCTTTCATCAGCGCGCGGGAGAGACGGCAAAACGGCATGAATCCCTTCACCCGCTTGAGCGGCATGTCTTCGCGGACAGCGGTGAGGGTACCCCAGTGCGCCCAGTTCGGATTCTCCGCCCACGTTTGAATGGTCGTGCACAGCAAGTCCGCGTTGGAGGACGATAGATCTGTGAACAGCTCGCTCCATGTGCCGCTGAATCGTACGTCGTATTCGATAATCCAGTAGTAATCGTAATCTGGTCGCTCGAGGAAAAATTTCATCGGCACTAAATCCGTGTTACCCATGAAATTCTGCGGGTCGAATTGTCCGGCTTTGCCGGGATAAGGCAAGGCGATAAGATCGTTCGCCGAATATTCCAGCGCCGGAAGGCAATCTATGCCGTCAAGAGCGCCAGCGGTCCGGCAATAGCCGACCAAGAATATATCGTATCGGCCGTCTAGTTCGCCGCGAAGTCGTAAGATCTCGCGCAGCACGGCCGGCGAGCAGAAGTGCGAATAATATAAAATCACTTCCCGCTTCATCTTTCGCAGTGTCGCGCGACCATACGCAGAAATCACACGACCCCGTCTCAATTACTTAAGCATCCGATCCCGCCAAAAGGTACTTGCGCCTCAGAGTCTAGACAAGCGTGCGACGGGCTTCTCTACATCAAGCTGTCGGGGCACAGGCGGATCGTGTGCCGCTCCACAATTAGGCGACTGTCAGAAAAAAGCAACAGCCGGCAGAAGTCTGCCATCTGGTTGTTACGGGCAGGCTGCAACGGCGGGGTGCAGCTCGTCGAGGTCGCCATAGAGCAAGTTGAATGAAGACAAACTGTCCCGCGGTCGAGATCCCGCGGGAACTCCGGTCGGTCGGCATCGAGCCGTCAGACTTCCAGGGCCGACGCGCGGCTCATATCCTCCCCGCACACCTGGAGCAAGCGCGGTCACCTTTGCTAGCACTAAGCACGCGGCGGGTGTCGGGGCTGATGATGGTCAATCGATCGACCATGAACTACCGGAGTCGGCGCGATCCGCAGCACGCGCTGCGAGTGCGGACGCGAGAGCTGGCGGCGAGCCGGGTGAGGTTTGGCTATCGACGCCTGACCGTGCTGCTGCGGCGCGAAGGCTGGGCGGTGCGGCCGCACAGCGCTTTGGCCGACCATCCTCCTGAAACATTCGCGGCACGGTGGGCAGAGACTGCGGCGCCCAGGCCGGAACCAGTTCCGGCCCTAGCGGGAAAGCCCGCAACGGGTAATTCACTGGAGCCACTCACTTGAGTCTGTTGAGGGCAAAAAACGCCGGAATTTCCGGCCTTAACCGGACCACGCAGGCCGAATCCTCTACTTCGACTTGGTATGCTTTCGCGGGACATGTCAACCGGTCACGGACTCTACCTCATATCTGCTGGGCGCCAGGGGGGGCAGGCCACCATGTCGGAAGTAAGCAGTTGCACGCGCTCCGCCGTTGCGGTGTCAGCCATTGTAATCCTCCACAGTTCGAGATTTCCGTTTCGGCAATGAACTGTCCCAATCAGTCGATGTTTCTATCAAATCAAATAAACTCGGTTTGTATGAAAGACAAGTGACACGACCTTATCGGCATAGCGCGATGAGGCGGTTGACCCGAAGCCTCAAGAGCAGGCCTCTGCTCATCTAAAATTCACATCCCTCCGTCAATATTGGCCCGCAAACGCGCGAGCTGAGCGGCGCTCACACCACACCGTCAATTCTATCTGGGCATATAATATTCGTTCTCTCCGTCGGTTTTCCTCCGGTAAATATCGTTCCGGACGATCAGATTTAGCTCTGCTTCGCAACTACTCTTTTTTCGGTCGGCGCTTTGGCACCGCAGATCTGGCGAGGAGAGAGCGAAGAGCCCCGACTTCTCGTCCTCGTAGATCAGCCGGAAGTGCACTGAAAACCAAGGGTCGGCCGTCGCCAACGGAAAATCGGCATGCCCCTTCGTCACGAGAAGGTAGCCAGCGCCAAGCTCGCGAAGCTTGCAAAACAGCCTGGGCGGGTTGCTCGAGAGGGGAAGTACTCGGGCGAAGCTGGCCGGACCGGTCCAGTCTCCCAGTAGGGTGCCATCCGCCCAGTACACCAAGTTCTCGGCGTGTACGGCGTAGACGGTGAATCGCGTGCCGAACGTTTTGTTAAGAACCTCGACCGCCCGATACACCGGAAGCTGGTGAGACAAGAAAAAATCTCGCTCCGCATCTCCGACCGGAGGTGTTCCGCGATGAACGATGGCGCGGTTCGCGTAGAGCCATCCAGGAAGCAGCAGTATTCCGCAGCAAATCCACACAAACAGGCTCTGCCGCGTTCTAAAGTGTGCACGCACGACGGCCCAACGAAACATTCGCTCGAGAGCCGAGGAAAGTGCCAGGCAAACGATGGGGAGAATCGGCATGAGATAGCGTGCGTCCGGCGGTACAGCGCACGCGAAAACAGCGCACGTTAGCAGGAGTGCTCGCGCTGTTGATCGTCTAGCCTGGGCGCACAACAACAGCGGCAAGAGCAGGAGCACTAACGGCGAGACCGGTGCCTGTCTGCCTGCGGCCGCCGGTTCGAATACAGCGTTCCACGGAAGGGTGATCTTCTCCACGACTCTCGAGGCTATGCTCGAATACGGCGACGGAGCGGGGTCCCATAGGCTCGACCCAAATACGCTGGGGAGGAAAGGAAACAATGGGTTCCCGGTGAAGTAAATGATCCGAGCGTAGACCGGCAGCAAAGTGGCGGCGATGACGACACAAAACAGCGCACTTGTCGACAGCCTGTGCGCGCGCACCCTCTCGGACGGTGGGAACATCAGCAGAACGAGAGCCGCCGGAACAAAGAACAGACCTAGATATTTCGTCCCGGCTGCGGTTGCAGAGAGGAACGCCGCCCGAACGAGCCACGCAGATGACCGATCTGCCCAGTAGCGCGAGACCGAATACAGGGCTGCGGTCACAAACAGCGTGAGCGTGGGCTCGACGTAGGCGGTCGAGGAAAGCTGGGCGACGATCGGGTTCCCAAGATATAAGGCTCCCGCCAATGCGCCAGTGCGCCAAGAAGACTCTCTTTTTCCCCAGGCGACGAGAAGGAGGGCCGTTAGGATCACAGCCAACAACGACACGAGATGAGTTGAGACATCATCGAAGATGAGAAGCATTCCGGCAAACAGGAGCTCGGTCAGAGGCGGAAAAACCGGAACGCGAAGCTCTGGCAGGAAGGGCAAGCCGCCAGTTCTTGCAAAGGCGCGCGCAAAGGGGAGGTGATAAAGCGTCTCATCGAAGGCCAAGGGGGGGTAGCTTGCGAGGACGAGCAGGGGACCGAAAAAGACGACGACAAAGCCGAGAATAAGGAAGGCTTGCCGCCCCGTGCCTATCGACGCGATAGTCGAAGCACAAGTGAGACTAGGGGTCGCCGGACGATTCGCGACAACCGCTGCCCGACGTGCCAGAAAGACGACTCCTATGGTTAACGTGACACCGAAGAACGTCAATACGACGCTTCGGTTCAGGACACCCGCTAGCCCGAAGAGATTGAGAACGTGAGCGGTAGCCGCAAGTCCGAGGATCGAAGTAATCGCGCTACGTTCCAGCCGGTCTGGAAAGGAGGCGGCGGTCGTCAGGATCTTGCCCAAGACAGAGCAAGTGATGGCGAGCAAGACGACGGTGGCCCCTTTGCCGACAACGAGCACCACAGAAGGCAAGAGATCAGGCGCTCCCGACCAATGATCCCGTGCGGAACTTTGTCGCCGGTACTTTTGTAGGCGCCGAGAACGTGAGCGCGTCGGAACTGCGCGCTGTGCGTGGCGTGCATAGCCCTGTCATGCGTAATTGCTATAGTACCGCCTGTATGAAAAAGGAAGAACAAACGGAGCGAATCGGTGTCGATCAAAGTTCGTCCGCATCGGTCGCGGTGATCATTCCGTGTCACGACGAGGAAGCGACCATTGGGACTGTCGTCGCTGACTTTGCTCGCGCGCTTCCTGGGGCGCGAATCGTCGTGGTCGACAACGCCTCGAAAGACAGAACGTCTAAGGCGGCGGCCGCGGCCGGAGCGCAGGTGATATTCGAGCCAAGGCTAGGGAAAGGCTTCGCAGTTCTATGCGGTCTGCGATCGGCGTACGCGGCGGACTATTTTCTCATCGTCGACGGCGACGACACGTACCCGGCGGAAAGGGCGCCGGACCTGATCGCTGCGGCGTCTTCTGGAGCCGACATGGTGATCGGCGCGCGCCACGTCGACGCCGAAGAAGGAGCGTTCCGCACCGGGCATTCATTTGGAAACCAGCTTTTCGTCTGGCTGGTCCGTCTGCTCTTCGGCCTCCGCACTGGAGATCTGCTTTCCGGATATCGTGTCCTGACGCGCCGGTTCCTGGAGAATGCACCGTTGATAGCGAAGGGATTCGAAGTCGAGGCCGAGCTCTCGCTCCAAGCCAAAGTTCAGGAGCTCCCTGTCACCGAGGTCTCTGTTTCCTACCGCCCGCGCCGAGCCGGCAGCGACAGCAAGCTGCGGACCTTCCGCGACGGATACCAGGTCCTGATTGCGATCGTAACGTTCTTTCGCGATTACAGGCCGATTGCGTTCTTCGGAACTCTCAGTATGCTGCTGATGCTGGGTTCGGTTGCGAGCTTGCTCTTCGTGGCCTTCGGGAGCGACGCGAGCGGCCTGCTCGCCACGTTCTCCATTGCTCTCGTAGTATTAAGCGCACTCTCGTTGACCTGCGGGGTAGTTCTCTCGTCCATCAACCGGCGAGCAGCTGAAATCACCGCCCGGATCACTTGGAGGTGAGTACCGGAAGTGCCTCCTCACGTACGCTGAGGATCCTGATCTTCTACCAGACCTTATATCCGGATTTCATCGGCGGCCTGGAACTGCGCAATTTCGAGCTCGCCCGTGCCCTTTCGATGCGCGGACATGAAGTGACTCTGGCCGGGTTCTCAGCTTCCAGCATCGCGCCCCCTCCAAACGTCCGCCTGATCCGCTTAGGGCCACCCCGCCGTTTGTATGCCTCCTCCGGACGGCGAAGCTTGGCGCAGGCCCTCCGACTATCCTGGGCAGCCCTTCGACTAGATCTGCGCAGCTACGACCTTGTCGAAACGGCCAGCGTGCCTTTCGCACATTTGCTTCCGCTTGCGGCCCGCTGCGCCCTCCTCGGAAAGCCTCTGTTTGTGACGTGGTACGAATACTGGGGGCGCTATTGGCTCGACTACGCAGGTGCGGTTCCGGGGCTTTTGTATCTCGGACTGGAGCGAATCCTGGCACAGCTCGGTACCATCGCTTTGGTCACGAGCAATCTTACCGGCGAGCGTCTTCGATCCGCTCGCCTGTGTGGCCGCATCGAGCGCCTGGACTGCGGGGTGAATTTCGAGCGTGTCACGCGTGCCGTGGAGGTGGCGAGGCACGTGCCTAGCCCAGATGCCCTTTCCTTCATATCTGTCGGCCGTTTGATGGAGCATAAGAGACTTGATCTCCTTCTTTGGGCCGTCGCGCAGATGCCGAGGGTCCCCGGGAACTCCGGCTTGCTGACAATTTTGGGCGATGGTCCGGACCGGGAACGTCTGGTCCGGATGACCAAAAATCTGGACCTCGAAGATCGGGTGCGCTTCGTAAGACGAGTGGAAACCAGCGACGAAGTTTATGGGATGCTCGCCGCTGCGCGGGCAGCTGTTCAGCCTTCGGCAAGGGAAGGATTCGGGCTCTTCCCGCTCGAGGCCCTTGCGGCCGGGCTTCCGGTTGTCTACTGCGAATCGCCAGACAGTGCCGTCGGTGAGTTGGTTCGGGATGGTGTCGAGGGGATCTGCGTACCGGCCGATTCCGATGCGCTCGCCGAAAGGCTTGCAGCACTCCTCCACGACGAAGTCGAGCGGGCTCGTCTAGGGGCCAACGCACGACGACGGGCGGCTCAGTTCGACTGGGCGAGGATCGCTGAGAGATTTGAGGAGATGGGACGTTCCGCTGTTGCAGGGCCCGATCAGAACGAACTTCACTCGATGCGTCGGTAAGTGGTCCGGCCGAACGAGCAGGACCCGTCCCCACAAGGACCGCGATGATTTACCGGCCAGCAGTCGTTGCTCTTCGTTCTGCAACCGCAAGAAGCGAGTCGCCGAACCAAGGAGTCGTGATCACGCGCCTAATTCTCCGTAGGGGTTTGAGCCGGGGATTCCCCTCGCCGACCAAGTAGAAGTTGCTCATCGTCGTCAGCCGCTGCATCCGGAATCCGGCGCCGTCGATAACCTGGCGAAGCGACGACTTGGAGAAAAGAGTGGCGTGCGTGGGGTCGAGAAAGAAGCTCCAAGTCCTTCCAAGCATGGGGCGAGCGAGGCTTCGCGCATTGAGCGTAATGACGAAGAGTTTTCCACCGGGCTCGAGCACGCGCCGACACTCGTCGAGGACCTCGGGGACGCGGTGAAAATGCTCGATGATGTCGAAGAGCGTTACCGCGGAGAAATATGCGTCCGGAAACGGGAAAGGTGCCTCGGCGTCGCCGACAGATACCGAGGCGGCACATCCTTTACGAGCCCTGTCGGCCGCACTGGCGCTTTTTTCCAAGCCAAAGGGTTCGAATCCGGATTGAGAAAGCGCGCAAAGGAAAAAGCCAAACCCCGAGCCAATGTCGAGAACGCGGCCTCCCGAGACTCCGCTGCGCCGCAGCAAATCAATCAGATAGCTGAGGTAACGGCGCTTCCCATCGTGGAGCGTAAAGTATTCTCGATCAAAGTAACTGTGCGCCTGAATGATCTTTTCCTCGAGAGGAAGTGACTCGATCGTCCAGAGTTGGGATGTGGCGTCGAACGTGGGAGAGTTTAGCGACTACTCCGTATGCACGACGTGGTTTATCAGAGGCGATAACTTCTATCTTATGAACCTGCTCCGTGCCAAGCTTGCATACCCTGAACTTATTGATTGCTGCATATCATAGTGACAGATTTGCTTGCCGTCAGAAGGATCGCACCAGGGGTGGGCGCCGGCGCATGCGGCGCAGAGCGCAGCGCGCCTGATAGCTGAGCTGGCCGAAGTCGCGCGGGCAGAAGTTGGGCAACTCGTGATGTTTCCAGTAGCCCCAGACGTATTCCACCGGATTGAGTTCCGGCGCGTAGGCTGGCAACCGCTCGATCGCCAGCCGGCTCCGCTGCGCACGGATAAACTCGGTGACCAGCCGGGCCCGGTGCTGCGGCAGCCCATCCCAGACCACCAGGAGCTTGCCCGGCAGGTGGCGCAGCAAGTGGCCGAGGAAGTCGATCACCTCGATGGCACGGATGGCGCCAGGATAGAGCCGGAAGTAGAAGTTCCACCAAGTGATCCCGGCTGCCGCCGACAGCACTTTCCAGTTGAAATGATGTTGCAGCACCGGGGTCTGCCCGCGCGGCGCCCAGGTCCGCACCCGATGCGGGCGTTCGCTCAATCCGCTTTCGTCGATGAAGACAATGGTGCGCCTCTCGCAGAGAGCTTTTTTTTAATCCGGGCCACGCGACCTTCTTCCATCGCCGGATCGCCTCCTCATCGCGCTCCAGCGCCCGCCCGCTCGGACGCTGGCAGGTCCAGTTGAGCTTGCGCAAAATGCGCCAGACCTGGTCCTCGTGGTACCGTACCCCGGTCCGGTACTCGATGAGATCGCGCACCCGAGCGGCAGTCCATAGCCCGCTGGCAAAGCCGAAGGCCTCGGGCCCGCGCTTGAGCGCGCGCTCGAGGTCGCGCAACTGGGCCGGACTGAGCTTGGGTGGCCGGCCGGTGCGCGCGGCCTGGCGCAGGCCGCGCACTCCGGATTCTTCAAGCTCCCGCGCCCAGCGGCTGACCGACTGACGGTGGACGCCCACCGCTCGGGCCACCTGGGACTGGCTGAGTCCCTGCCGCAGTAATCGCGCCGCCTCCATCCGCCGCGCTTCCAACGCAGCGAAATCCCGCCGCACACCCGCTGGATTACCCATGCCCTACACATTAACAGAATCCAGAGTATCTGTCACTATCTTATGCAGACTTCAATAGTGTAATGTTCCATTAAGAAATTCATGCGAAGATACCGGAGTGTCTCGAGGATCGAATCGCGACGGCGATGCAGGCTGCTATTGGTCGATTTTGCCTAACAATTCGCGCACGCTATTGAATAAGCCGCGCGCATGCTAACGATGAGCCACAACCAGCGCGCCCGATTTGATTGAGCCAACTCGAGTAGGTCAGAGCATACTGAATATGGTTGGGCTGTCGGTGCGCGACTCGGGCTCTGACCTTGGCATGTTTGTGAGTGGGGGTAGTCGTCAGCAGCCAGATGCGTTGCCAAGTTTTCGAGGACGTTGCACCTAGGTTGGTCGAGAAAGACCAGAAACTCCTGATGCCTATGGCGCGGTTTGCATTGAGAGATGGCCGAGCCATCTAATACATTGAACACTGCAAACAGGGTAGTGGTGGCGTGCCGATAGTAGTCCCGAGTCATATTTTCGATGTAGCAACTCTAATCGGCTATTTTTTCTTCAAGCGCGGATCGTCAGTTGCGACGCACATCGCATCGGCATGCGCCCATCTGAGCAACAGTGCGTGCTTGTCGGAGGGTGGTGTCCTTTTGTCATGGCCCGTGAGAGCCAGTTTTGCTTGTTCGCACGCCTTGCCGGAATCGAGGGTCGAATTGATCGACCACTGTGAAAGCGGAGCGGACTCCGCAACGGCGCCCTCGGTGCCATCAGGCAGGTCCAACCAGAGGAAGCCGTCAGTGGGTGAACCCTTAGTTTTCTGGCGATGGAGAATCGGGGGCATGATCAGATACCAACCGACGAGGGCGAGCGCAGTGGCGTGGTGGAGTTTCATGCCATCGATCTAGCAGAGGGGACCAGAAAACTGAAGTCCGGCGCAGAGCGGGACGCACATTGCCGGCGCGTTCTGGGAGTCCTAGCGACGCACCGCGGCAACAATCGCCGCGACAATGGCGACCGCCGAGATTACCAACGTGACTTCAGCAATCGCTTCGCTTCGTCGACCCGTCAGCCACTCCCTTGCTTCGTCGCCTCCTGATGGACCCTCGGCCTCCAGAGACGTAGGGTCTAAATCGCTCGATGAGGCGGAACTTCTCTAGGAGCTCTCGAAGCTTGATGTCGTAGTCAGGAACGGAGCGGAATAAGAGTGTCAGCTTGAGTTGAAGCGTCCTCATCGCTCCTTCTCGTATTTCGTCCCACGGAGTATTTGCACCCAACGCCAAGGGGATACACCAGTCGCTACTTTTTTAGGGCCGAATTAAATGAAGACCGTAATGAGGCGCTCCGAACTGCATACACGGATATGCGACCGCTAGGGCGATCACGACATACAAGATCCCGTTCACTATTCGGTACATCGTCAGCTCTAGGCGGCAGCGTGGCGAGCCCTTCATGGCTGCCATCCAGCAGAGGGGAGAATCAGGGGAGGTCTTCCTCGCCCGGCGCTTCGGGCGTGGTATTTGAACAGGGGGGCGAGCTTCTCAACATCGTCCCCGCCCAGGTTTTCGATTGCCACGCCGGAGGCGCGAGAGAGCCTGAGCGCGTCGATCAGGCGCTCCACGCGCCGCTTGTTGATCCAGTCATAGATGGTCTGGCGCGACACCCCACAAATGGTCGCTGCCGCACCTGGCCCGCCTGCCAGCCTGACCGCCGCTGCAACGAGATTAGGCTTGCTGACTCCGTTCTTCTTACGGTTGTTCGCCGCTCGTGTTTTCTCACGTTAGCACATTTAGGCGCCGGTCGGGCCGGTTGCAAACTCGAAAGACGCGAAGGTGCTGCTCGACGAGCTGAACGTGGGTAGCGCATTTGCCGGCATGCTGAATTTTTCGGCCATAGATTTCGATCCGGCGAATCGTTTCGCTATCTTCCTCTAGATTAGTTGGTCGTCGACCGGCTGCCAGGCCGTCGAAAGCGCGACATTAAGGCTGGTCAAATCGACGTCGTGACGCCAACGCGGCGAGTGAAACGACACGTCTTAAAAGTCTCTCCGCGGCGTTGACCGGCTTCCGCGGTACTACTGGCCTCTCCGACTCCCGGCTCG
>Ga0335081_10014261_pt1 | contig 12856 bp, 9 predicted proteins | sample Lox_Sample_35_FD_206713 | JGI IMG/M metagenome (GOLD analysis project Ga0335081, IMG submission 206713) | Soil microbial communities from Loxahatchee National Wildlife Refuge, Florida, United States - Lox_Sample_3.5 | ecosystem: Environmental > Terrestrial > Soil > Wetlands | place: USA: Florida...
AGCAGCCTCCGGGAAAACGCACCACCGGAGGGTTGATTTTCCGCAACTCCTCCACGAGTTCCTTTCGGATGCCGTCGATATTCGCCACTTTGGACTTCGGCCCCACCCAAATTCCGTCATAAACAACCCCACTCAGGTTCTCCACGAAATGACCGTAGATGTTCGGGGAGATCGTCCCGAGCGGCTCGTCGAGCAGCACTTCGATGCGCGCGTTATCAGCGCCCGGCTGCGCCCAGGCCAGCGGGAAAGAAGCTTTCGTGGCGAAGGCGGCGCCGGCAGTGGCAAGACTGGCACGAAGAAATTGTCGGCGTCCGATCATGGGAGCCCTCGTTCGCTGAGAATTACGGGGGGATATGGTAAACGTTTGCTGGAGATGATGCTATAGTTTTCTTGGCTGCCGGTTTCGCGATCTCCATGTTCCCACCGACGTCTCCAGAGCTGCGCACCACCCCGCGGTCGAGAAGACATCTTCTGAAGTGGCACACCCTTCTGCATATAAGCGTGTTCTGGGTTTCAGTTTTTCAATTGCCACTTCCCATACACGGGCAAGCGCCCAAGCCTGGCGTGGAGTTGCGCATTATCGTCGTCGATTCTTCCAGTTCCGCAGGTCGCGTCATTCAGAAATTGAAAAACGGTGAGGACTTTGCCGCCCTCGCCAAAGCGATCTCTATCGATCCAACTTCCTCAGACGGCGGCTACATGGGAGTGGTGGACCCGTCCACCCTGCGCACGGAATTGCGTGATGCGTTACGGGGCATAGCGCCGGGACAGATTACAGGTGTGGTCCGTTTGCCCTCGGGCTATGCCATCCTGAAAGTCCTTCTGCCCTCGGAAACGGCTTCAGTTCAGACTACCAGCCCGGCCCGCCTGTTGCCCTCGGCCGCCACCGGAACCATTCGATATGCTCCAAATGTGGGCGGCAAAGGCGAAGCCGATCTCGCATTCCGAGATCTTGCCAAACCGGAGGGCTGGAGCCAGGACTTGGGCGGTATGTGTCAGATTCGCCAGCGGTCGCTTGCCGCCGTGACCGACCACATCCTCAAGAGCCTCGATCCCGCGAATCCCGAAGGCGTCGCCCACGGCGGGCCTCTCGACATCATCCAGATGCACTATGCGCTGGCCAACGTGTATGCCTATCAGGGCCAAATGGACAAAGCGATCGAACAGTGGCAAACGGCGTACGAAATTGCGTCCATGCAACTGCCGGGTGCGATGCCGGAACTGGAAGAAGTGCTGGGCATTGCCTACCTGCACAAGGCGGAAATGGACAACGATGTCTATCGCCATCCCGGGGAACAATGCATTTTCCCGCCGCGGTCGAGTTTCCGCTATTCCAAGCCTGCGGCTTCGGAGAAAGCGGTTGAGTATCTCTCGAAATACCTGCAGCGCAAACCTGACGCTTTGGATGTGAAATGGCTTCTGAATCTCGCCTACATGACGCTGGGACAATATCCGGCGACTGTGCCGCGGGAGTATCTCATTCCGCCCTCCGCGTTCGAGTCGAGCGAAGATGTGGGGCGGTTTGTGGATGTAGCGCCCGCCGCAGGCATCAACTTGTATTCCATGTCGGGCGGCTTGATCGTCGATGACTTCGAGCAAAACGGGCTCTTCGACATTGTGACCTCGGACTTCGGCCAGTGCGCGCCGATGCATTTTTTTCACAATAATGGCGATGGCACATTTTCAGACCGCACCGAGCAGGCAGGCCTCAATGAGCAGCTCGGTGGACTGAACATGATCCAGACCGACTACAACAACGACGGCTGCCTCGATATTCTCGTCCTGCGCGGCGCGTGGGAATTTCCCCAGCGCAAATCATTGTTGCGAAATAATTGCGACGGAACTTTTACCGATGTGACCGCCACCAGCGGCTTGGCTCAGCCTGCGACTTCCACCCAGACCGCGGTCTGGGCCGATATCGATAACGACGGCTACCTTGACCTCTTCGTGGGCAATGAAAACGGACCCAGTCAGCTCTTTCGTAATAAAGGGGATGGCACGTTTGAAGACATCTCTCACCGCGCGGGGGTTGATCGCGTGGCCTTTACCAAGGCTGTGGTCGCCGCGGACTATGATAACGACGGTTACGTTGATTTCTATGTCTCCAATCTGAACGGCGACAATTTTCTTTATCACAATAACCACGACCGTACGTTTACCGAAGTTGCCCGTGAGGCAGGCGTGCAGAAACCCTGGCAAAGCTTTGCGGCGTGGTTCTTCGACTACGACAACGACGGCTGGCCTGATCTGTTTGTCACCAGCTATTACGTCTCGGCGGAGGAATCTTTGCGCAGCTACCTTGGCTTGACCCCGAACGCTGAAACTCTCAAGCTCTACAAAAATCTTGGCGATGGAACTTTTCGCGATGTGACCGCGGAAGTTGGACTGGACCGCGTGTTTATGGCCATGGGCGCGAACTTTGGCGACATCGACAACGATGGTTTTCTCGATATGTATCTTGGCACCGGCAATCCCAGTTATGCGTCGCTGTTGCCCAACGTTTTGTTGCACAACAAAAATGGAAAATTCTTTACGGATGTCACCGCTTCCTCCGGCACCGGTGAATTACACAAGGGCCACGCCGTTGTCTTCGCCGATATCGACAATGACGGCGACGAAGACCTTCTCACCGAAATTGGAGGGGCGGTCCCGGGCGATAGTCACGCTTTCCGCCTGTTTTAAAATCCGGGAAACAGCAACGACTGGATCAGCCTCCACCTGATCGGTGTAAAGACCAACCGGGCAGCAATCGGGGCCAGAATCAAAGTGACGGTTGAGAACGAAGAGAAGGAAAAGCGGGCCATTTACCGCACGGTCGGCAGCGGTGGATCGTTTGGCGCTTCGCCTCTCACCCAGCACATCGGATTGGGCAAGTCTGCCCGCAACGTTGATCTGGAAATCTGGTGGCCGGCAAGCAACTCCCGGCAGAGTTTTACGAATGTTACTCCCAACCAGTTTCTTGAAATCAAAGAATTCGCCAAGGACTACACCAGGCTAAAGCGGCACGCGTTTCGCTTGGGAGATCCCAACCGGGACAAAGTGTCTTCCTCACTCGCGGCTGACCATGCGAGCCAGAATCGAGGGTACGGGAAGTGAGACTGTTTGCCATGACTTCCGCGAGGTGCTGCCTCGGAATCGCCGGAGTGATGCTGTTTGCGACGATGCAGTCAATGGCGGAGCAGAAATATAGCGCCACGGGTCTCGTGTTAAGCGTTAATGCGCCCGACCGTACTCTGACTGTTTCCTGCCGCGAGATTCCCGGTTACATAGATGCTATGGCCATGCCCTTCAGCGTGCGCGATGCTAAGGCACTGGTTGGCCTGGAGCCGGGGATGACCATCGACTTCTCGCTGGTTGTAGGCAAGGATTCGGCCTACGCCGAAGACATCCACGTCCATCCTTTCGAAAATCTGGAGTTGGATCCCGGCGAAGCTCGTCGTCTGAAGCTGACCGAAAAGGCGCTTGATGAGAAATCAGACAGCAATAACGTTCTCCGCATCGGGCAGCAAGTTCCGAACTTTGTCCTGACTGATCAGAACCGGCAACGCGTCGCGCTCTCCCAGTTTCACGGCAAAGTGGTGGCCCTCACATTCATCTACACGCGCTGTCCGCTTCCCAACTATTGCATCCGGCTCTCCAATAATCTCGGGCTGCTGCAGCGGCGTTTCAAAGAGCAGATGGGAGGCGATCTCGTACTATTTACGATCGTGATCGACCCGGTGCACGACCAACCAGAGGCACTCGCCGACTACGCCCGTACCTGGAAGGCGGACGCTCGCACCTGGCATTTTCTGAGTGGCCCGGTTTCCGATATTCGCAATCTCGGCCGGGAATTTGATATGGATTTTTATCCTGACGAGGCGCTCTTCGTGCACTCATTTCACACTGTAGTCATCGACCGCCGCGGCCGTCTGGCGGCCAATCTCGAGGGGAATGGTTTCACCGCGCAACAGCTTGGGGACCTGGTGCAAACGGTGATGGCGCGTCCACCGGAGTCGCCTTAGTTGCATTTCGCCGGCCAAGCCTATGGATGCTGGGGAGTGACGGGCAGCGGATAAAATCCGATTTGTTCTTGTTGCAGAATGGCCAGCTGGCCGCCATCCGGGGAAAGCGCGAAAGTTTGCATAGCCGGCAGAGGCGCGGGAACTCTCAGCCCGAACAACTTCTGCCCGTTTTTAACCCGATAGATTCCAACACGCTGTTCCTTCAACTCCGACGGGTGGAAGGGGGAGTCCGGATTCAATGGCTTCGCCAACTCTGCGACTCCGATCGCGAAAACGTTGCTGGCGGCGGTTCCACTTGCTCGTTGTTCGAGTTCGGCCGAAGGAGACCAACCTTTTAGCACCGGTTTCCCGTCGGGCCGCAGCACCCGATACCACTTGCCTGCGGCCTGTGAGTCACATCCCAGCATAAACAGCAGATTGGAAGGCAGGCTGGTTAATTCCGGCCGGCAAGTTGAATTCACTTGAGCAAGGATGCGTTTCTGCCCGGTCCATGTGATCTCGACAATGCGCCAGTGGTTCCTGCCGGTATACAGGCTCCTCACCTCGCCGTCGTCGGTCAAAACCGGCGGCGGTTGCAACGAAGATCGCATAACCGTTACCAGACTGCGAAAATTCTGGTCGAAAACGTCAATCTCAACGTCTTCCTCCGGTTCCCGGCCCTCGGCCTCAGCGAGTTGCCGGTGCGTGGTTTCCGAGTGACGCTCCTGCACTGTTCCAACGACGAAATAAGTCGCGGACGGGGAGACCCGCACGAAAGCCAAAGGTCCGCTCAGCGCCAGCTTCTGTTTCATCTTTAGTCCGGGACCATACATGCGCAACTCGCGGCCGACGTGAACCAGAACCCGATCGGGCCCGATCGGCCACAGATATTGCTCCGCATCCTGCACTCGCCACTCCAGAGTTTGTTCCGGCCGCATGGTTTTCAAATCGAACAGGGTGGCCCGGATGATGCGCAGATTCTCTACTTTCGCGTCCGTCGCGGTGCGCGGAATCAGCTCATGGGGATTAAAGGTAAGCAAAAGCTCCGTTGGCCCCAGATAAGTGATAGCGGAAGCGTAATCGAAGCCAAACATTTCGCGATCAGGCGGCGGTCCAAATCCCAGATGGCGGATCGAGAGGGAACCGGTAGCTCCCGCGTCGCCCGACTCTGATTCCTGACCCATTGGCGCGATGCTGCACGATGGCGGTGCACAGATATCGGTTTCGTCAGGCACGGGCGTGGTTGCGGCAGCCGTCTCTTCGGGCGCCTTTGCGTCCGCCACCGCTGGTGGTGGGGCCGCATTGGCATTGGCCGGGACGTTGCTTTTGGGACTGGCTACGAGAACGAACTGCGATCCAATCTCGAGGCGAAGATTATGTTTCGCCGCGGTGAGGACCGTGCTTCCTTCCGGACCGGCGCCCACGGTCAACTTCACGTCGGCGATTCCAACGACCTCACCGGGAAGAACCGCTTTGGGCGGTTTGTATGTTGGGGGCTCGGCAAAAAACGAAGTTGCCGCAGCTCCGGTCAGGCTTCTTAAATTGCCCCCCGACGAACCACCAAGCGCGGGGCCAGCTCCGCCTCCGCCTCCGATCGCCATGCCGACGGCCTCACTCAAAGGCCGACTTTCCTGGTCGGCGAAGAGATTCAAGTTGGGATCAGGGGCGATCAAGGCAGCCACGGATAGCGAAAGCGGTTTCATGTCGCGTCCGCCACATTCCCCGCTCTCGAACAAGAGCGCGACCTGCGAAGTTTTCTGGGTTTTCGATCGCGGAGTTTGATTAACCACGCGCCCCTTTAGAATTGCGCCCTTCCGTAGTTTGCAATCCGGGCTTTTCCATTCGTTTTCCACTTTCAGGTAGACCGGGTCCCCGATCTTCACGCGGCCTGCTTCCAGGGCTTTGATCAAATACGCTTGAACCGGGGCGCTCGCCTGTTGGGCCCGGACCGCGGGCGCCTGGGAAAGCAAAGCCGCCAAGAGGAGTCCGACTAATCGTCGGTTGGAAAAAGCCAGCATGGTCCTGCTCCGGATCGAGAAAATATCGATCGTTAGGTGGTTTGGCCAGATCCGTAAAGAAAACGTTTCCTCAAAACCACGACATTACGGTATCGTAAACGATTTCCCGGGTTTGATATTATCCTCTCACTTAGCGTCGCCAACCTAATGGATATTCGTGAAGTCGCAAAGCGGGCGCGAGTTTCAACCGCCACCGTGTCTCGCGCCATCAATCGCGTTCCCACCGTGAATCCCCAGCTCGCCAAGCGGGTATGGAACGTGGTCGAGGAGCTTGGCTATTATCCTAATACCCAGGCGCGGGCTCTGGTTTCCGGACGAAGCCGGATCTTCGGAATCATCATTTCGGAGATCACCAACCCGTTTTTTCCTGAGATCGTCCATGTCTTCGAGCGCATTGCCGTCGAGCATGAGTTCGAAATCATGGTGACCTCGACGGAGAACGACCCCAAGCAAATGCAGACCGCGGTCCGGCGCATGATCGAACGCCGCGTGGAGGGTGTGGCGATCATGACGTTCGGCATGGAAGAGGCGTTGCTTGAGGACCTGAAGTTGCGCAAAGTGCCCCTTGTCTTCGTCGACGTGGGACCGCAGCGCCCCAGAGTCAGCAATATCCTGATCGATTACCTGCACGGGATTCGTCAGGCGGTGCAACACCTTGCCGCGCTTCGTCACCGCAAAATCGCCTTCATTTCCGGTCCTTTGCATCTGAAATCGGCCGAAGCCCGGAGACAGGCCTTTCTTCGCTCGATGGAGGAAATCGGCCTGGAGGTCGACCCCCTGGTGGTAGTGGAGGGAACGCACACGATCGAAGGCGGCATCGCCGCGTTTGGCAAACTCTTGAGTGGCCCGATCCAGCCCACGGCCGTGCTCTGCTCCAACGACATGACTGCAATGGGCGTTATGCGCAAGGCCTACGAGCAGGGAATCCGGATTCCGCTCGACCTGTCGGTCATCGGCTTCGACGATATTCGTCTGGCGCAATTTGTTTTGCCCGCCCTTACCACTGTACAAATGTCCCAGGCCGATCTCGCTCGCCTGGCTTTCAACGCGCTTCTTGCCGAGTTGCAGCGGGAGACTCCCTCGCCCACGGGAACCGAATATGTTCTCAAAACGCATCTTGTGCTGCGTGAGTCCACGGGTTTGTTTTCTGGCGCGCCAAAAGTCGCCACCGGGAAAAAGCCGGCGCGCAAATAACGTCCTCGCCGACCGTGAGTGAGTTTGGGAAACAGAAGTAACAGTCTCGCTCACGCTCCCCATTGAATCACGGTGTAGGACCGCGCCGGTACCTCGAACCTGGAACGGCCCGCCGAAGTGCCGGGTTTGTCAAAGGCCTGAGGCGTAACCCGGGTTGGAGCGTCAAAAGTGTTCGTGGCTTTGAGATCGTTACCGGTGAGCACGGTCGAATTAAATACACGGGCCGGCGTCCAATCCTGCCAATTCACCTCAATCGCGCGCGGTTTGTTCAGGTCGCGATTCAAGATGAAGAGCGAAACTTTGCCATCCTCGGAGTTGATCGTTGCCACAGCATCGATGAACGGAACCTGGCCCATGCCTGAGACTTCGTAGGTGGAGGATTCCACCAGCGGATTGAGGACGCTGCCACGTGCCCACTGCAAAGCCCAGCTGTAAGGATAGTAAATCGTCTGTCGCAACAGTCCCTTTTCGTTGGTGAGAATGGGCGCGATGACGTTGACCAGCTGGGCCAGGCAAGCGATCTTGATGCGATCTGCATGGCGCATTAAGGTGTTGAGGATGCCGCCGACCAGCAACGCATCCTCCAGGTTGTAAACCTCTTCCAATAAATGGGGAGCGATTTTCTCGTGTCCGTTTAAGGCGTCTCCATTTCGCTCTCGATACCACACGTTCCATTCATCGAAAGAAAGCCACAGCTCCTTGGGGGAGCGCTGATGTCCCCGCACCAGATCACATACCGCGAGGGTTTCTCCAATTTGCTTCTCCATGCTCAGGTTCATGGCCACAAACTTCGCGCTGTCGGCCCCGGTTTCTTCCTGGGTGTTCCCAATGTAGCGGTGCAAGGACAAGGCATCGACGTAGCCGTAGCACTGCTCCAAGACCTCGCGGTCCCATTCGAGGTAGGTGGGCATGCCGGGGCCGCTGGAGCCGCAAGCAATCAGCTTGAGAGAGGGATCGACGGCCCGCATCTGGCGCGCCGCGTCTTGTGCTTTGATGCCGTAATCGGTGGCTGTCATGTGCCCGATCTGCCACGGGCCGTCCATCTCATTGCCCAGGCACCAGTGCCGCACTTTGTAGGGCTGCTCAATGCCGTGACTGCGCCGGAATTCGCTCCATTTCGTGCCCTTTTCTATGTTGCAGTACTCGACCAGCGCCGCGGCTTCTTCCGGGGTTCCGGTTCCGAGGTTGAGGCCCATGAGGGGGAGGGTTCCCGCCATCTTGCACCAGGCCATGAAATCGTCCGTCCCGAACTGATTGGTGTCGATCGAATTCCATGCCTTGTCGAGCACGTGGGGACGGTTTTGCCTGGGGCCAACCCCGTCGAGCCAGTTGTAGCCGGAGACGAAGTTGCCTCCGGGATAACGAATAATCGGCACGCCGAGCTGGCGTATTTCTTGCATGACATCCTTGCGGAATCCGTTGCTATCGGAGAGAGGCGAGCCCGGATCGTAGACGCCCTCGTAGATGGCGCGCCCCAGATGCTCGAGGAAAGAACCGAAGAGGTATTTATCGAGCGGAGCGATAGTGCGGCGGGAATCAATGTAAATCCGCACGGTGGCATCGGCGCTGGCCGGTTTTGTCTGGGCGAGCAAGGAGTCCCGCATCAGGAGTCCCGCCGAACACGTGATTCCGGCGCTGGCCGCTCCTTTTAGGAATGATCGCCTGGTTTCGAACATGCTATCCCCCTGAGCGCAATAATCGTCCTACAGTAAACGTTTGCTACATCCCGGGAATTGGGACCATCCTCTCACCTGATTTAGCTTTCCGCCCGGGCCGCCTTGATCAGTTTTGGCAAGAGGCCTCCGAACTCGCCCTGCGGCTTGCCAAAGGCAAAATACACACTACGGTAGAGCGAAAAAAGCTCGTTATAAACCTCTTGTTGGCGCGCATCCGGATTGAAGACAGTGTACGGCGGGCAGACTCGCCGTTGCGCCTCCTCGATGCTGCGGAAAATGCCCGCGGCCAGAAAGGCAAAGATGGCGGATCCAAGTCCGGTCACTTTGCTGGCCGGCACCAGGACCGGCTTCCCGAGAACATTGGCATAAACCTGATTAAGGACCGGATTATTCTGTGGAATTCCTCCGCCATTGATGACGCGAAGCGTAGGCGCGCCGTATTCGCTCATGCGATCGAGGATGACCCGGGTGTGAAAAGCCGTGCCCTCAATGGCCGCATACAGCTCATCCTGCGCCGCATGCTGTAGGTTCCAGCCAAAAGTAATTCCGGCGAGGTTGGGGTTGACCAGCACCGTGCGGTCGCCATTATCCCAAGTCATACGCAGCAATCCGGTTTGACCGGCCCGATAATTTTCCAGCCCTTTGCTCAACTCTTCGACGGTCGTATTGGCGCGCCGCGCAATCGCTCCGAAAATATCTCCGGTGGCGGAGAGCCCGGCTTCGATTCCTGTAAATTGTGGATGTACGCTGCCCCTAACCACGCCGCATACGCCGGGAATCAACTCTGTCTTTTTGGCGAAAGCGATGATGCAGGTCGAGGTGCCCACAACATTTACAACGTCGCCTTCCTTGGCGCCTGCGCCGATCGCATCCCAATGAGCATCGAAGGCTCCGACGGGAATGGGGATACCTGGCTCAAGACCCAACTTTTCCGCCCAATAAGGAGAAAGTTTGCCGGCGACTTGATCAGAGGTGGCATAGTGCCCATCCAGTTTGGCGCGCACGCCTGCCAGCAAGGGGTCGACTTTAGCCAGAAAACTCTCGGGAGGAAGACCGCCTAGGGCTGCGTTCCACATCCATTTGTGGCCCATTGCGCAAATGCTGCGATACGCTTGGGCTGGGGATGTAACTCCGCTCAACGTTGCCGCCACCATATCGCAGTGCTCGAAGGCGCTGGCGAACTTGTCGCGTTTCCCTGGGTTATGCCGAAGCCAGTGCAACAGTTTGGCAAATCCCCATTCGGTGGAATAGACGCCGCCGCACCACTGGATGGCCTCCAGGTTTTCGCGGTGCGCCAGTTCAGTGATCTCTGCGGCTTCCTGTTTCGCTCGATGGTCGCACCACAAGTAGTACCCATCGAGGGGCTGCAGGTCTTTATCGACAGGAACCACGCTGGATCCGGTCGTATCGAGGGCGATCGCTCTTACCTGACCCCCTTCGATTCCAGCCTCACTGAGCGCGTGCCTGGTCGCGGCCGCCAGGGCGTGCATGTGGTCATGGTGCGACTGCGTGGCGTACTCCGGGTCTTCCCGTTTGCGGTGAAGCGGATATTCGGCGCTGGCCGAGCCAATGATTCCGCGCTCGCTGTCCACCAATGAAACCCGAACGCTCAGCGTGCCGAAATCAACTCCCGCCACTATGGCCATCGCTCGTCCTTTTCCACTCCCTAGCTCTGCCCCGTCCCCGACCGGTTTTTCACTCGGCCGGGAGAGAAATACACGCAATAGAAGATGCCTACCAGGAGCAGAAAGGCACCCCACCAGATGCTGGCGTGAAGGCGATAGAGCACGACCGGGAATTCGGGCGGGTAGATGAGTTCATATAACCCAGCCGCCAGGATCAGCGCGCCATCCACCAGAAGGGAGATGCCGATAAAAAACCAGATCGAAATCGAAGATCCCGGATTCATAGGCTCTGCTTTACCAAAAAATGATTTGCAGCACGATAAAGACAACGGCTACGACGGCTGCCCAGAAAGCCGGCCTGTGCCAAATGGGCACCTGTTCTTCCTTCGGAATTTCGGTCACACCGTAGACCAGACCATTCAGCGCTTCGAGCGGTTTCGGTTTCGTGAGCAGGCTCACCACGACCGTCACCGCCACGCAAACGATCCAGGACCAGAGAGCGCGATACATATTCTCGGCCATATTTTTCGCGTGCGGCGAAAGCGCAACATAGCGCAGGGCGGAAGGATCAACTTTGACCCACGCCCACATGCTGATGGAGGAAAGCGTTCCAGCCAGCAATCCCCAGAATCCGCCGGGCCCGGTTGCGCGCTTCCATAGCATGCCGAGAATGACCGTCCCAAAGAGAGGCGCAATGAAAAAGCTGAACAGGGCCTGAACGTAGTCCATGATGCTGGCGAACTGCATTACGAGATAGGCTGTGCCGATGCTTACCAGCACGCCAACGATCGTGCAGGCCCGACCCATCGAAACCAGCTGCGGGTCGGTGGCATTTTTGCGGAAGAGCGCCCGGTAGATGTCGTAGGTCCAGACCGTGGCAAAGGCGCTCACATTACCGGCCATGCCGGACATGAAACCGGCAATCAGCGCGGTCACACCCAAACCAAGCAGGCCGGGCCCGCAATAGCGCGCCAACATCAGCGGCAGAACCTCGTTGTAGCTGTGCCCTCCGGTGGCGACGGCCATGCTTTCGCCCACCAGGCGGAAAGGCAGCACTGCCCAGGCCAGCAGTCCGGGAAGGATGACAATGAACGGCACCATCATCTTGAAGGCTGCGCCGATGATGGGCGCCATTTTCGCGGCGCGCAAGCTACGCGCGGAGAGGACCCGCTGCACCACCAGAAAATCTGTCGTCCAATATCCGAATGAGATGATCAAACCCAACCCGAACACGATTCCCGTCCAATGGATTCCCATCGGGTTGGCATCGAAGGAACCGAGCGTGCCCCACATGTGGGTGTAGGCTTCGCCCGCATTTTGCGTGACCCGCGCACGCAAGCCTTGCATTCCGCCGGCTTCGACCAGTCCCAGGATGGGGATGAGCAACGCGCCCGCCCAGATGAGGATGAACTGCAGAACCTCGTTGAAAATGGCCGAGCGCAAACCACCCAGCGCGACGTAGACGGCGACCGTGATCGAAGAGACCCAAATGCTGAAGTGAATGTCCCATCCCAGTACCACCTTCATGACCAGCGCCATTGAGTACATATTGATGCCGCTCATGAGCACGGTCATGAAGGCGAAGCAAATCGCCGAGAGCGCGCTGCTGGACTCGCCGAAGCGCAGCTTCAGGTAGCCCGGCACGGAATGCGTCTTCGAAATGTAGTAGAAGGGCATCATCACCAGCCCCAGAAAAAGCATGGCGGGGATGGCGCCGATCCAATACCAGTGGGCGGCGAGGATGCCGTACTCGTAAGCCGAGGCTGCCCATCCCATCAATTCAAGCGACCCGAGGTTGGCGGAAAGAAAACTCAGGCCGGCGATCCAGGCGGTCATCTCGCGTCCTGCAAGGAAAAAGTCTTCACTGGTGTTGGCGCGCTTTTTGAGATAAAAGCCGATGACAAGAACCAGCGCGAAGTAAAAACCGATGATGACCAGATCAATGGTTGATAGACGAACCAGTGAGGGGGCGATTACCGCCGTCAATCCGCGAATCATTTAGCTTTGACCTGGCCGTAGTAGGCGTCTTGCCCGTGTTTACGCAAAAAGTGCTTGTCGAGCAGTTCGCGAGCGATGGGAGAAACGTTGGGTTGGATCATGATGGTATAAAGCGCGGTTCGCGCCAGGGCTTCAAGGATCACCGCGGTGTGCGCGGCGGCGCCGGGAGTCGGTCCCCAGCAGAACGGGCCATGAGAAGCAACCAGGACCCCCGGGATCTCGTCTGGATCAAGCTTCTGAAAGCGCCGGCCGATGACCAGCCCCGTGTTCTTTTCATAATCCTCTGCGATCTCTTCTGGGGTCAAAGCCGGAGTGACCGGTACCTCGCCATGGAAATAGTCGGCGTGCGTTGTTCCCAGGCA
>Ga0335081_10014262_pt1 | contig 12856 bp, 9 predicted proteins | sample Lox_Sample_35_FD_206713 | JGI IMG/M metagenome (GOLD analysis project Ga0335081, IMG submission 206713) | Soil microbial communities from Loxahatchee National Wildlife Refuge, Florida, United States - Lox_Sample_3.5 | ecosystem: Environmental > Terrestrial > Soil > Wetlands | place: USA: Florida...
TAGCTGCCAACCAGCACGAAATTGCAGGCGGAGGCCGTGCCGACCGCGGGTACCTTCAAAGGCACGGACATCAACGACTCCGGACAGCATGGGTTGCATCCTTGCTGTCGTGATTCCGTCAGCAGGCTAATGTAGGCTGGTTGTCACGACACCCCGCCGAGTAGGCGAAGAAACGTCGCTTCTCGAGGAAATAGAGTGACGACAGTACGAGGCTCAGCTTGAGGAAAGCTTCTCCTAGGTCAAAGCGCGCCGCTCGCCTGCAGCCTTGTATCACTTGTATCGAGCCACTCGGCTTAGAAACCACCCCTGCGCTGATCCTTGCGTCCTGACCTCCGGACTTTGGGGAATCAGGGTTGACTAGGGGATTAGGGGACTAGGGCGGTTGTCGGCCTTGTGCTTGTGACTGGAGGCGTCGGGCTTCTACTGGCAACCGAGGATCGAGGCGAAGCAAAGACCGGCGAGACGACCAGCGTCAGCGCCAGAGTTCCGGTGAAGAGGAACTGCAAGTGATCGACGCCGAACACCGTGGCCATCGCGTCCCGCACGGGTCGGAGAAGGTAATAGCTGGCCATGAGCACGAAGTTGCAGGCGAAGGATGCGGCCACCGCCCGCATCTCCTCCGGCCGTGCCCGGGTGAGCAAGGTTAGCATTCAGTGTGATTGCAGGGGTGGTTTGGCGCGCGAGCTCGCGTGCAGCTCGGCACGTCTTTGCCTGGTCCGAGTTCTCTACCCCTTGGATCTCGAGACACCGGCCTCGCTCATCGCGGTGTGGGGGCGCTCCGAAGGGCGTTCCGTCTCGTAGCGCCTACCCAAGGCGTAGGCTACGGGGAACCAGAGTGCCGCAATGACGGCGCCGAAGATCGCAAGTCCCGCCACGCCGAAGGGCAGAATGAAGGAACTCACCCACGCGGAGCTTAGATCACCGAAGCGGTAGACGACGGTGTCGATGACATTCTTGGCTTTGTACTTGCTCTCCTGATCGACCACGGTGAACAGCATTTCGCGGGTCGGCTTGGCGATGGCGTATTCGGCAACCCGGCGTAGGGTCTGGATACTCCCCAGGACGAAGAGGACTGGCGCGAACGCCATGGCGATGAAAGCGACGATCATGATCACGGGGTTCACCATGAGGCCCGTCGTGACCCCAAAGCGCTTGATCAGTCTCCCGGTACCAAAGAGTTGCAAGAAGAGCGTGATCGAATTCACCGTGAGATCAATGGTCGCGTAGGCTTGGGTGCGTGCGGCGCGGTCCGTAAAGGCTCTGGTGATGAGCTCTCCGACCTGGATGTAGACGACGGTAGAAACCCAAGTCATAAGAAGCAGAAAAACGGCGATAAGAAGCAGATAACGCGATCTAAAGAGGAGTCTGATCCCATCGAGAGTTGTGCCGGGAAGTCGATGATCGAGAGTGGTACGTTGCGTCTCGAGCCCAATGCTTACGAGTCTTTGCTTTTCCTTCGCGAGTAGCGCCACCAGTGCCGACGTGACGCCAAACCCGACGGCAGAGACGAGCATCAGTCCGTTGTTGCCGGTCGACTTGGCTAGAAGAGTCGCTATGGCGGGCCCCGCGATGCCCCCCGCCGTCCCACCGGCGGCGATGAAGCCAAAGAGCCGCGTCGCTTGGGTGCGCGAGAACGTGTCGGCCATGAAACTCCAGAAAACGGAGACAGTGAGGATATTGAACGTACTCACCCAGACGTAGAAGGCTGCCGCGACGAAGCGATCGTGCGCGGTGTTCTGGAACAGGCCGAAGAAGACCAGGATCGTGACAACGATGAAGCCGTAGACCCAGGGCAGAAACGTCGACAGCCGCATGCGGGAGGCGAGCGCGGAGTAGAGTGGTGCCAGAAGGAGGCTGACCAGGAACGTTCCCGTGAACAGCTCCTGGATGTGCGCCATGCCATAGACGGTGCCCATCGCGTCGCGTACTGGCTTAACAACCGAGTAGCTGCCGAACAGGAAGAAGAAGTAGAGCATGCTCAAAGCAACTGCCCGGACCTCATAAGGGCGGATGTCAGCCGCTTTGCTGAGCAGTCTCTGGAAAGGTTCCATGCGCTCGGACGACAGGGGATGAGACATGTAGAGGACTCTCCTGGAAAAGAGCGATGCCGTGGGGTCTTGGGTTAAGCGGTCTTAGGCGATTGTCAGCCCCAAGCAAGCTGCGGTGACGGTCCGGAGCGCCACCATTTGTTCGACCTAGAAAAGACAAAGAGCGTCTTACGACTCGTTTCGGACCCCTCTCTGACTGAAAACGTCGCTGTCCTGTGCAGTTGACGTACTACGGCGGGCGCAATCGCTGACCGCGGTACCGACCGGTGACCGATACCTACTACGGCGGAGCTGTCTATGGTTGCTTTTGCCAAAGACCTCCGCGCGAGCGGCTTGTCGACCAAGCGCGTCCACCGAAGTCCACAACGGAATTTGGGTACCGTTTTGTGCGAGGCGATCGGGCTACCTCGATCGCGCGATCACGAGTTCTGTCCGGGAGAAGCGGATGGACACCGATGGCTGGTCGGTGGGCCCAAACTGAACCCACGACTCGTCTGCCTGCGTCCCGGTCAGTCCACTAAGTCCAGGGGTGTCTGCCAAATCCATAGTTGCTCAGTAAGTCTGAACCAAACGACTACCCCTTTACTCTTGAAGCGGGGCACGTGCTCATGTGCGAAGGGCGGCGTTCAGCCGTTCACGGCACTGAGGTGGTCATCTAATGCTCAGAGCCCTTCAGGTTCCTGGTTTCTAGGAAAATGGATCGTGAAGTGCATCGTGAAGTGCAGCCGGACTCGGACTGGGAGTAATGGCTGGATGTGCGCCTTCCGAATTTTCCGGCAGCTCCAAAGCGCAATCGGGAGCAGTAGCAGCGGGATTTACTCACGGGAAAATATATTATCAACAGTAGAAATAGGATAATCTAAACGTAAATAATTTTCCCGGGATTCATGATGTTGTTGGGATCAATGGCGCGCTTCAGTACGCGCATGACCTCGACGCCCTCCGGACCGTGCTCCGTCTCTAGATATCGCATCTTGCCCATGCCGATTCCGTGTTCGCCGGTGCAGGTGCCGCCCATGGTGATGGCGCGGTTGACGAGGCGGTCGTTGAGGCGTTCAGCCTCCGCAATTTCCTCGGGGCGATCGCGGTCGATGAGGAAGATGAGGTGGAAGTTACCGTCGCCGACGTGGCCGACGAGTGGCGCGTTGAGATACGTGTTCGCGAGATCGGCTTTGGTTTCGCGGATGCAGTCGGCCAGGCGGGAAATGGGCACACAGACATCAGTAACCCAGCCCTGTGCGCCAGGACGCAGAGCTAGGGCCGCGAAGTAAGCATCGTGCCGCGCCTGCCAGAGTTTTCTGCGCTCAGCTTCATTGGTAGCCCATTGGAAGTGCCGGCCACCATTGCTTTCCGCTAACGCTTGAACCATCTCGGCTTGCTCTTTGACGGCCGCGGTCGTGCCGTGAAATTCCAGAAACAATGTAGGTTGTAATGGATACGAAAGCTTGGAGTAACGATTAACGGCATCGATCTGCATCTCATCGAGCAACTCGATGCGCGCGATGGGGATACCGGACTGAATCGTCGCGATCACCGTGTCGACAGCGCCGTCGATAGTGTTGAAGGTGCAAACGGCGGAGGCCATGGCTTCGGGAATGCCGTAGAGGCGGACGGTGACTTCTGTGATGACGCCGAGCGTGCCTTCAGAGCCGACAAACAACCGTGTCAGGTCGTAGCCAGCCGAGGACTTCCTAGCGCGGCCTCCGGTGCGAAGGATTTGTCCGTTGGGAAGGACGACGGTCAGGGCTAGGACGTTCTCGCGCATGGTGCCGTAGCGCACCGCGTTGGTTCCGGAAGCCCGTGTTGCCGCCATGCCTCCGATTGAGGCGTCGGCGCCTGGATCGATGGGAAAGAAAAGTCCGGTGTCGCGCAGATACTCGTTGAGCTTCTTGCGCGTGACGCCTGGTTGTACGAGGGCATCGAGGTCATCCGCATTCACTCGAACGATGTCATCCATTCGGCCGAGGTCGATGCAGATGCCGCCGCATAATGCCATCACCTGACCTTCAACGGAGGTACCTGCACCGAAAGAAATGACAGGGACCGTGGAAGCGGCGCAGATCTTGACGATAGCGGCGACTTCTTCTGTGGTTAGTGGAAAGGCCACCGCATCAGGTAGAGCTGGGGCGTGCCAGCTCAAGTCCTTACCGTGATGCTCGCGCATCGAGTGACTCGTGGAGAGTCGTTCGCCCAGGAGCGATTTGAGTTGGGCAATGACGGCGGCGCGGTTCAGGTCAGTTGGGTCTTCAAACTCCATACCGTAAAGGGGTCCTACGGCTCCGCCGGCAGAAAATTTTGCGCATCGTTGGGGTTGCCCGAGCCTTTGAACCTGACTCGTGTCGGATAGGGATAGATCGGACGAGTAAAACTGATCCGGTTTGGATCGAGAGGAAACTTCGGGAAGGTATCCAGATCCTGAGGCTCTTTAAGGCGCGCCCCGATTACTCTCTGTGGTGCAATTCCCTTCTCGACCCAGTTCTCGAGATGGGTCAAAAAATCAATCGTATGGAAGCTGATACCACCTTGACTGTTGTCATGCCCCAGTCCCGGAATCATGAAAAGGCGAAAAAACTCCTGTGTAGCGGCGCGTCCGCCGATGAGCCGTTCAACCGCCTCGTAATAACGAACAACACTCAATGGCGGCCCAGGTATTTCGGCCCAGCCCTGCCAAAAAATCAGCTTACCTCCGGCCGCTTTGAATTTGCGCAAATCCGGATTAGTCGCGGAGTACAGCGCTTCCATCGTGCCAAGACGTTTGTAGTCCCGGTCGAAATCGAAGTCACGTATAGTCCACTTCGCCCCGGGATCGCTGTCGAAGCCCGCGTATCGGAACCAGTCCGCACCAAGCGAAGACCCCAACGAGTACCAGTTCGGCCACGAAAGCTCCGAGCCCGGCATCATCGCGCCCTCTTCGTAGATTTTTACTCCCGCCGAACTTAGCGGCCCGCTGTAGTACTTTTTGACCGCCTCGAGCTGCACCTCCGACAGACAACTTTTTCTTGCCGCCCCATGACACAGCAGCTCGGAAGCATCGAATCTACAGGCAGGTGGATTACCAATGATGCCATCCTTCAGGCCATCGTCACCATCACAGCGAGCAAGGGCGGTTTCGTGAAGCAGCTGAAAGTCTTCCGAGCGTAGAATCGGCTGTCCCTGTGCATCGTGTGAGATCCGATCAATCCACACCGCCGTCATCATGGCGCCAAGCCAATCGATCAGTCCGGTACCGCAAATGATGCCGTCGAAATCCCATGGGAACAGCTGCGCTTCGACCAAGCCCTGACGGGTACCGGCCGACCAGCCCGCGAAGTAAGAGTGTGCGGGGGGCTTCCCGTAGTAACGTGTCGCGATCGCTTTGGCGGCAACGGCGACCACATGCGTGCCCCGATAACCCCAGTCGACCTTGGCTTGGAGATTGTTATAAGCCCACAGACCGTCGACGCCGGCGCCTCTGTGCCCCATGTCTGTGGTCACGCAGGCGTAACCGCGCCGCAAAGGCCCCGTGCAATCATCCGTTGGAATGGTCATTATGCCGCAGTTGCCATGACAGCCGATCTGCATGAATTTGCCGTTCCATTGCGCCACGGGCAGTCTCAAGTCAAATCCGACCTGCGGAGCGACATACCCCATCACCTGACAATGTGCGGGCAGATCACCTTCAGCTTCCACGTACTTTGTTTCAGTCAATTGAGTCGGCGCGTCTGGGATATCCGAGAGACCAGCTTTAACAAGCGATGCGCATGGTGTTTGCGTAACATCAGGCGCCTTTGTCTCAGCGCATGCGCCATGCGCAAGTGCTATTGATAGGCAACAGCCCCACAAAACACCAAGTGATTTTCTACTCACGATTTTCTACTCACGAGCAAGGATCGCGTACCGTCCTCGCCTTGACCTCGAATGGTTCGGGCAGTGCGAGGACAGCGGGGAGGCGCGTGACCGAGGTGGTTGGCTCTATTGTGAATCCGTTGAGTTATAGCGCATTGTGATGAGCAACGCTCGGGTTTAAAGAAGACCTTGGGCCGACGTCAAGCAAGCACTCGACGACGGTCCCGGACTTTCCCGAGACAACAGGGTCTCGAAAGGCACATGACCGAGAATGGGGTGCTCAGGCTCGTGGTTCCGAGGTCGGTGTCAGGGCTGCGCGTGCTAAGGCGTAAGGAACCGTCCCGCGGACATTTCGGACCCCCTGCGACCGAAAACGTCGGTGTCGTTTGTTCCTTGAGATACTCGGATAGACACGGCGACGGGCTTGTCTATGGGTGTTTTTGCCAAAGACGCGACACGAGCCACTTGTGGACCAGGCGCGTCCAACGACGTCCACAACGCAAGTTTTGTACGGTTTTGTGCGCGGTCGCCGGGAGTCGACGGCTCGGCTTGGGCCCAGGTCGTGCACTACAGTCATGCGCACTGAACTCCCGGTCCTAGTCCTGACCCGACAATGCGTCTACGTGAGTCTACGGTGGCTTCGCCATCCACGGCCATCCACAAAGTCCATGGCTGTCAGTCTCGGAAGACCACGGGGTCCAAGCTCCCTCAACTCACGGGGCGCCCCCGCGCGGGGGTCCATTTCGCAGGGAGAACCGCTCTTAGTTAAGAGAACGCGGCAATCCGTTCATTGCGCGCAGCTAATGCTGTAGCGCCCCACTTGGCCCACTTGGCCCACTTGGCCCACTTATGACTCCCAAAACCAGTGATCTGACGCGTCGCCAATTCTTACAGGTCGGTGCGAGTGTAGGAGCAGCGATCGTGTCCGGCGATAAGGCTTGGAGCGGTACCGGGGAACCCGCCCGCGGATTCGAACACGGCGACCCCTTGCGCGAGTTCGACTACTCCCAGATTGAATTTCGCCCGGGACTACACAAGGCGCAGCTCGAGCAGACCCACAGCATCCTGATGGGCCTGAACGAAGACAGTCTCCTGCGTCCGTTCCGGATGGCCGCGAAGCTGCCAGCGCCAGGACGTGACCTGGGCGGGTGGTATAGCGATACAGACTTCGGGCCTACCACCTTTGGCCAGTGGGTTTCGGCGCTTTCGCGCTATCACGCTGCCAGCGGCGACGAGCCTTCACGAGCCAAGGTCCAGCGCATTGTCGAGGCCTTCGGCAAGACGATCGAGCCAGACGGCAAAATGTTCAAGATCTCGAAGGATCTTGCAGCGTACACGTACGACAAACTGGTATGCGGTCTCCAGGACGCTCATCAATTCGTTGGAGACCAGTCAGCGCTCTCACTTCTCTCGAGACTGACCGATTCCGCCGCCCGACATTTGCCGGGTAAAGCAATCGACTTCTTTGCACCGGAGCGAGGAGCTGGCGAGAGCTACACGATTCCGGAGAATCAATTCATTGCCTGGCAGAGGGGAGCAGACGCCCGCCATCTGAGGATGGCACAGGACTATCTCCATGACGGCTTTTTCGAGCCTCTAGCCCGCGGCGAGAACGTGCTGGCGCGCCGACATGCCTACAGCCATATGAACTCTCTGTCCTCGGCCGCAAGAGCGTATCTGGTGCTGGGGCATGAGAAGTATCTGAAGGCAGCTGTCAACGGACTCGCGTTCGTCGAACAACAGAGTTTCGTGACGGGTGGCTGGGGTCCCAGTGAGCAGTTCCTACCGAGGCCCGCGGAGGACTATAAAGACCCACAAACAGGTGAGACAAAGCACTATCCCGCCATTGAGTCGCTGGCGGACAGCATCGCCCATGAACCCTATCACTTTGAGACGCCCTGCGGCTCATACGCTCATTTCAAACTGACCCGCTACTTGCTTCGGATCACGAAGAATCCCCACTACGGAGACAGCATGGAGCGAGTCATGTACAACACCGTTTTGGGGGCCCTACCGCTGAACCAATTTGGAAAGGCCTTCTATCAGTCGAATTATCACAGCCACGCGCGCAAAGCGTATTTCGACGGATACGAGAACATCATGCACGACGAGTGGCCGTGCTGCTCAGGCACGCTGCCTCAAATCGCAGCGGATTACCGCATCAGCACCTACTTCCGTGATCGCGAGGGAGTCTTCGTCAATCTTTACATACCCTCGGCGCTCCGCTGGAAGCAGGACGATGCGGAGGTCTCATTGACGCAGTCCGGGCAGTATCCGCTGTCGGATGAGATCGCACTGGAAGTCAAAACGACCAGATCCAAGAATTTCACCGTCCGCTTGCGTATTCCCGCTTGGGCGCAGGCGCCGTCGATCCGCGTTAACGGCAAACTCGTTTCTGAGCCCGTACGCAGTGGCACCTTCGCGAAGATTCGGCGCGAATGGAAGGACGGCGATCGGGTTGAGCTTGAGCTGCCCCGAAGGCTGGAGCTCAAACCGGCAGACGCTCAGCACCCCGACGTTGTGGCACTGGTGTGTGGTCCCCTGGTGCTGTTTGCGATCAGTGATGACACGCCGAAGCCCACTCGTGCGGAGCTCCTTGCTGCCAAACAGGGAACCCGAGGAAGCGCTGAGTGGCGCGCGGACACAAATAAGGGGCCTTTGCGACTCGTCCCGTTTTGGGCCATTAAGGACGAGACATACTTCACTTACTTGTTCGCGTGAAAGATCCACTCGGTCTTTCGGTCTTAAAGCTCCCTGCATCATTCATGAGCAAGTCGCACGGGCGTGGCGATCTTTGGCAACTATTGAAGGCGGACGCCGACGGCGGATGAGTCGTCTATCCGCGTCTAACCAGCGAGACGAAAGACGGTCCACAGATGGCGAGTGCTGTCCAGACCGTGCTTTTTGTACCGTTTTGTACGGACCGGCGATGCCGACCGTCGTTAGAAGGCGGTGATCGAGCCGCCCGTTCGCGAGACCTTGAAATGTGCCATAAACTGAACCCCCACCCCTCCAACTCCGTGCACCCGCATCTACTTCTTCCACGGCCGTCCATGTTTGGTCAGTGCGTCTGCCGGTGTCTCAGCTGACGACGGGTCCCCAGCGATGGCAGTTACCTCTCCGCGGTCTGAGCATGCAAATATGCAAAGCCAGCCCAAGTTCCTGGTGCCATCACAGTCAACGCTCGCAAGGTTCGCTAGACATCGCACAAATCAACGGCCTGCCACAGGGGCAACTTCTACCTTCTACTCTCTTTACACGGCCGTGGCCGCGCACGATCTGCTTCTCACGCGCTATGGCGATGACGCGCCAATGAATCCGCTCGATGATCTCGGGACCGAGCGCCAAGGCGAGCTTGCCAAGGGTCTTGGCGTCGGGGAACCTTGTGCGCCCCCACGCGGGTAAACTGCCGATACACCAGGTTCGCGCGCACCTCACGCTCGAGCACGCGGTAGCTCCAGTTACGCATGTGCTTGGGTAACAACAGCCGCAGCACCGCCTCGGCCGGGGTCGCCGGGCGCCCGGGCGTACGGCTCTGTGGCCAGCGCCTCGTAGACAATCTGTAGCAGCTCACGGTCGGCGAGCAGTGCGTCAACCTGGCGCATCCACTGTGTTCCCCACAAGGGGCCGACTTCCTCCTGAATCAGGCCCTCGGCGAAGGACAGTTGCGGACGCGAAGGCTCGATCATCTCGCACGACGAGCATAAGCCAAGGGCCCTAGGGGAAGCCGCTATCGAGCTGCTGTGCTCCGGAACGTTACTGAAACGGATGAAAACCTGCGGCTCTGCAAGCTGCCGCTGTGCGCAGGATCCCACCGCCCGTCACGGACCCTATTACGAGTGGGGCCACATACAGGCCGGCAGGCTTGTACACCGAGTAGTCAGCGCCGAGCAGGTCAAGGTGCTGCAGCAAGCGATAGCCAACTACCGTCGCCTCAAGAAGCTCCTGCGGGGTTGGGAAACGGAAACTGAGCGCCTGATCGATGCCGCAGGATCACGTGCCGCCTGACTCGTCCCGACGCCTTCAGTCCGATCGTGTAGCAAACGCCCGGTCGGACCCACGTCGCCGGCCCGCAATGGCGCGTCATTCTTGCGCCGGAAAGTAGCTAGACCAACGACAATCTGCGGATTCCGGCGAAGCCGGGCCAGCGTTCCGGTTGATGTCGGGCCGGTGTTCCGAAGGATGGCGGGCCGGGTGGACGCGGTAGGGGGAGTTTCAACGATAGAGCGGGCAACGGTCAACGGTGCTTCGAGCGCGATGGCGCAGGTGCTTTGAGAGCGAGGCCGCGCTGTTTGCGCATCGAGTCGCCCTTGAGGACGATGCGGTAGCTGTTATGCACGAGCCGATCGAGGATGGCGTCGGCGACGGTGCGATCTCCGAGATACGCATGCCATTGATCGACGGGCAGCTGACTGGTCATGAGCGTGGAGCGCCGGTCGTAGCGATCATCGAGGATCTCGAGCAGGTCGCGCACCGTTTCATCGCCCAGCGGCGCGAGGCCGAAGTCATCGATCAGCAGTAGGTCGGCCTTGGCGAGTTGCCGGTAGAGAGCCGAGCGTTTCTGCAGTGCCTTGTAGCGGGCGAGCTCCTCGATGAGCCGCGGCAGACGGAAGCAGCGCACCGAGAAGTCGGCACGGCAGGCGGCGTGGGCGAGCGCGCATCCCAAGAAGCTCTTGCCGACACCGGTGGGGCCGGTGATGAGCACGTTCAGGTGCTCGCGGATCCAGGCGAGATCGGTCAGGCGGTGGAGCTCCGCGGGATCCAGGCCGCGTGGGGTGCGAGTGTCGAGATCTTCGAGGCAGGCGACCACGGGGAGCCGCGCCCAGCGCAGGCGCTGCACCAGGCGGAAGGAAGCCCGTTCGGTGATCTCGTGCTGGATCATGAGTCCTAAGCGATCCTCGAAGGACATCTGGGTGTGATCGGGCGCGGTGATCTGTCGTTCGAGCGCCTGCGCCATGCCGTGCAGGCGCAGCTGGGTGAGTTGCTGGACGAGCGGTTCGGTGAGCATCGAGGGGATCTCCTTGTGGGTTTACTGGAAGTAGTCCGGACCCCTCACGTTCTCGTGCACGAGGTCCAGAGCCGCCTGGGGTTCGGGCGCAGCTGGGGTCTCGATGAGGGTGCGCACGGCCCGATAGCTGTAGCTCTTGAGGGTGAGGGCACGCTCGCAGGCGCGCTCGAGTTCGGCGGCAGTGAAGTCGCGGGCCAGGCGCAAGATCCCCTGGGCACTGCGCAGCGTCTCCTCCGGATGCACGCGTCGCGCGGCTTGCTGGCGCAGCACTTCAAGGGTTGCGGGTCCTATGGCGCTGGCGCGCTCGAGCACGTAGGCGAGATTGTTCTCGATGACGGCGACATGGCGCTGCGGGCGATGGCCATCGCGGGTGCTGCGGCGGCCGCGCTCGAGGGTTCTCGGGTGCGTGGCCACCAGCGTGCCGGCGTGGAAGATCTCGACCACCTGCGCGCTCAAGCGCACATCGAGCTGCTCGCCGATGAGGCGATACGGCACCGAGTAGTAAGCCCGTCCGACCTGGATGTGGTAGTCGGGATGGACCTTGGCCTTGCGCCACTCGCCGAACTCGTACGCTCGCGCGGGCAGTGGGCGCAGCGCCGGCCGATCGAGCTCGAGGAAGCGCGAGTGCCGCGAGCCATCGAGCTTCTTGAAGGGCCTGTGGTTGAGCTGCTCGAGGAGCTCGCGGATCGCCGTGTTCAACTCCCCGAGGGAGAAGAACGTTCGATTACGCAGCCGCGCCAGGATCCAGCGTTCGACCACCAGGACGCCGGCTTCGACCTTGGCCTTGTCGCGGGGCTTGCGCACTCGAGCCGGCAGGATCGCCACGCCGTAGTGCTCGGCGAAGTCCTGGTAGCTCGGGTTGATATCCGGCTCGTACCGATGCGCTCGCGTGACGCCGCTCTTGAGGTTGTCGGGCACGATGGCCGCCGGCACACCGCCGAGGTACTCGAGTGCTCGCACGTGGCTGCCGAGCCAGTCGGGGAGTGCCTGCGTCCAGGTGGCCTCGGCGTAGGTGTAGTTCGAGCAACCCAGCACCGCGACGAAGATCTGCGCCTCACGCACCTCGCCGCTGTGCGGATCGGTGATCGGCACGGTCTGGCCGGCATAGTCGACGAAGAGCTTCTCGCCCGGCGGGTGGTTTTGCCGCAGCACCAGCTCCTGGGTGGCGAGCCAGCGCCGGTACCGATCGCAGAAGACGCTGTACTGCCAGCCATCGGGCCGAGTGGCTTTGTACTCCTGCCACAGCAGCAGCCGCGTCACACCCGGCCGGGACAGCTCCGCGTGCAGCTGGGCAAAATCCGGCTGCGGCCGGCTCGACAGCGGCACCGAGCGTTCATAGAGCCGCGCATGAAGAGCGCTCTCGGTGAGCTCCTCCGCCAGCGGCCAGAACAAGCCCGCCTCACGCGTCCGGCGGACGCACTCTTGCACCGTCGAGCGTGCCGAACCGATCACCGCCGCGATCTTGCGGTCGCTCAAGCCTGCGGCTTTAAGCCGCAATACGTCGCGTATCTTGCGCACGGGCAACCTCTGCTGCGCCACCGTCAACCTCCTTCCCTTCAGGAAAGAGGCCATGGTGGCGGGGGTCAGCCCGCGTCACACCCTATGCCGGCATGCTCCGGAATGGTGGCCCGACATGGCCCGGAACGCTGGCCCGGCATGCTCCGGAATCAGTGGCCGGCATCGCCCGGAATCCGCAGACAATCTGAAATAGGCACATGGACAGTGGTGCTCGAGGCTGTTCTTACCGGGCCCAATTCCACCACGTTCGCCGGCGTTCGCGGAGATCCGGCTCGCGTCCGCCGCCAGTACAGCTGCGAGGAGAAGACCCTCGGTTCGAACACATCGATCACAACCGTAGATCGGGAGAATTGAAAAAGCAATTGGTTAACAGGCAACAGGTGCGCGCAATCTCCAAGGTGGCGGAGTGTATGCCGCGAACCAAGTGGAGCATAAAAGTTGTGTGTCGCTGCCGCGA
>Ga0335081_10014263_pt1 | contig 12856 bp, 8 predicted proteins | sample Lox_Sample_35_FD_206713 | JGI IMG/M metagenome (GOLD analysis project Ga0335081, IMG submission 206713) | Soil microbial communities from Loxahatchee National Wildlife Refuge, Florida, United States - Lox_Sample_3.5 | ecosystem: Environmental > Terrestrial > Soil > Wetlands | place: USA: Florida...
CACGTTGCTCAGCCCTTCAGCCCGGGAAAGTCCTCCGCCCAGAACTCGCTCGGGCTGCGAGCCGGTTCGGCCTCCCGCCCGCCGCTGCGGCGGGATTCCTCCTCGCCACGCAGGTCGCTCCGGCGGATCTTCCCTGAGATCGTTTTCGTGGTAGCAGGCCATGAGTCCGAGCGCAAACGCCTAGTTGAACTCGTCGAGCCTCGGCCAGCTGAACTCACGTTGCGCAGCCGCGTAGTCGCCGCGGTGGCCGTAGCAGTAAGTCTCGTGCTGACCGGAACGCCTCGGTGACAGGACGCTGATCCGTCATACCGACATCCTGGTGCACAACGGGACGAAGGTCGCTGCGAATCTCGCGGCAAACTGCCCCGGATGACCCCGGTAGCCGCCTGGTTACCGGCAAGGAGTGCCGAATGTACCTATTTGGGGGGGCAAAAGACCCTTTCCGGCGTGACGCTGCGGCCGCACAATCGCGCCGGGGTACCTAAAAAATCATGGCCAACTGTCCAGCTGGCAACGCAGGCGAACACACCTTCGAGGACGGGTAGCTCCATGAACAGTCGTTCGGGTCCGCCGGCTCAATTGATCCGACCAGGGTGGGCAGTGCCGGTGTATCCGCACTGGTGGATCCTACCTGCCGGGCTCAACCGGCCGCGGCCAAGTGGCTGGGTCGCGCGATGAGCAGGACAGACGCCGGGCCGGCCAGTCAGCCAGGCGGATCAGCCCGGGCCCTCGGGCTGCTGGACCGGATGGACCGGCTGCCGGGGTGGCCGCTACCAGGCCTCGACCTCGTAGTGCTGGGCGTGGCGTACTTCTTCGTCTTCTACGACATCACCGACATCGGCTTCGGGATGCCAGCCATCGCTCAGCAGTTCCATTTGAGCGACAACGACATAAAGTTCGTGGCGATAGCCATAGGGCTGGTCGGCTACATCGTGGGGTCGAACCTCATCGGGGCCCTCGCGGACTGGCGTGGCCGCCGGATCGCCTTCCTTACCTCCTTGGTCGTGTCCGGCCTGGGGTCCCTCGGCACCGCGTTCGCGACCGGCCTCGTCTCGCTTTCGATCTGGCGCTTCCTGACCGGTATGGGCGTCGGCGCCGCCCTCAACCTGGCCTCGACGTACGTGGGGGAACTCTCTCCTGCCTCGCAGCGAGGCCGTATCTCGGTGACGATGTTCATGATCGGCATCATCGGGCAGGCAATCACGCCGTTCGTGGCCCTCGCCCTGGTGCCGCACTTCGAGATCGGCTGGCGCCTGCTGTTCCTTATCGGCGCGATTATCGGGCTTGTGGGCGTGCTGTTCGGGCTGCGGCTGCCGGAGTCGCCCCGATGGCTCGTCCAGCATGGACATCTCGACAGCGCCGACGCACTGATCGGGTCGATGGAGCAGCGCTTCGACCCGGCAGACCTGGCGGCGTCCAAGCCTTTGGCATCGGCCCAGCGGGTGCCCGGCGCGGTCGTTGGCGGGACCGAGAGCACACCGAGCGGTGACGGCCAGCGTCCGGTCGGCGCCTGGCACGAGCTGCTGTACGGGCGGTACGGCAAAGTGGTCCTGGCCATGGTGACGATGTGGTTCCTGTGGTACATCGGCAACTACGGGTTCCTGGGGGACGCGGCGACGTTGTTCTCCGCGCATGGGCTAGGGATCGGAAGCTCAATCCTGTACCTGGCCGTCGGAGCGATCGGGTATCCCGCCGGAGCGGCGATCATGATCTTCACGGCCGACAAGATCGAGCGCAAGTACCTGATTTTCGGCGCCACGGTCGTCTGGCTGATAGGGATGCTGCTGATCGGGACCCTGGCCAACGGCGCGGTGGTGACCGTCGGCTCGTTCCTGGCTTCGCTGGCCCTGGGGTCCTACCTGCAGGTGGCCTACACCTTCACCGCCGAGAATTTCCCGACCCGCCTGCGGGCCAGGGGATTCGCCATAGCTGATGGAGGCGGGCATCTGGGCGGGGCGGTGGGCGCCCTCTTGCTGCCGACGCTGGTGACCGGCACCACGTTCTTCCTCGGGTTCGCCATCATTGGAGTTACTGGGCTGCTGGCCGGCCTGATCGCCCTGGGCGGTCCGCGGACCAGCGGCCGTTCACTTGAGCACGTCGCAAGGTGACAGGCATGCGGCTCGCGCCGCGGGACGTCATGCTGCCTGGGGATGACGCGTACCGGCCACGCGGTAGCGCACTCGCGGCGAGATGATGAAGGTGTTGTCCTCGCTGAGGGCCTTGAGCACGCGGCCGCCAGGCAGCGCGGGCCAAACGGGGGAAGGAGCCTGCCCGCATGGCATTCGATGTGACCAAGATCCGTGCGGACTACCCCGCGCTTGCCGACGGATACGCCTACCTCGACGGCGCGGCAGGCACCCAGGTGCCCCGGGCGGTGATAAGCGCCATCGAAGGCACCTACCGCGCCGGAATCGGTAACGCTGGCGGCGCATTTCCCGCCAGCCACCGCGCCGACGAGATCATTGCCAGGTGCCGCACGGCGGTTGCCGACCTGACCGGTGGATACCCGGATGGGGTAATCCTGGGCCCGAATATGACCACGCTGACCTACCGGCTGGCGAATACGCTCGCCAAGGACTGGGGTCCGGGAGACGATGTGATCGTCTCCCGGCTTGACCATGACGCCAACATCAGGCCGTGGGTGCAGGCGGCAGACCGCGCCGGTGCAACCGTGCGATGGGCTGAGGTGGACACCGAAACCGGCGAGCTTCCAGCCGCCCAGTACGATCACCTGCTGTGCGGGCGAACCCGGCTTGTCGCGGTCACGGCGGCGAGCAACGTGCTCGGCACCCGGCCGGACGTGGCAGCCATCACGGCGAAGGCGCACGCGGCCGGCGCCCTTACCTACGTGGATGGCGTGCACGCCGCGCCGCACGGCCCGGTCGACGTGGCAGCGCTGGGCGCCGACTTCTTCGCCACGAGCGCTTACAAATGGTCCGGGCCGCATGTCGGCGCCGTCGTCGCCGACCCGGGCCTGCTGGCCGGCCTGCACCCGGACAAGCTCGCGTCCTCGCCTGCCGCGGTGCCTGAGCGGTTCGAGACCGGCACCCCGCCGTACGCCGACCTTGCCGCTGTAGCGGCCGCGGTAGATTACCTCGCCGCACTCGACAGCGGCGCGGTCGGCCCTCGCCGTGAGCGAGTGCTGGCATCGATGGCCGCTGCCGAGGCGCACGAGCAGCGGCTTTTCCATGTTCTGCTCGACGGGCTGACGTCCATGAGCCACGTCACGTGCTACGGGAAGGCGGCTAACCGTACGGCCACGGCGTATTTCACTGTGGCCGGTCATACCCCTCGTGAAGTGGCCCAACATCTCGCCTCGGCCAAGGTGAACGTGTGGAACGGCCACAACTACGCGTGGGAGCTCACGGCCGCGCTCGGCATAAGGGACAGCGGCAGCGCGGTGCGCGCGGGCCTCGTGCACTACAACGACCGCAGCGATCTCGACCGCCTTCTCGACGGCATCGCGAAACTGGGCCGCTGAGCGCCACGCCGACGGGCGCGGCTGGTCAGCTGGCGAAGTCAAGCAGCGGCTGGGCCCGGCTCGGGTGCCGGAGCTTCGACAGCGACTGCTTCTCCAGCTGCCGAATCCGCTCACGGGTGAGCCCCAGGTGCTTGCCGATCTCATCGAGCGTGCGCGGGTTCCCGTCGAACAGGCCGAACCGCATCGACATGATGATGGCCTCACGCGGAGTGAGATCCGCCAGCGCGCGCCGGAGCTCATCGGCCATGAGCTGGCGGTCCACAAGCTCGGACGCCTCCGGCGCGTCGATGTCCTCGATCAGGTCGCCGATGCTGGTCTCGCCATCCTCGCCGATCGTCGAGTCGAGGCTGATCGGCTGACGGCTGGTCCGCAGCAGCTCCTCGATCTGATCCGGCGTGCGGTCGAGCTCCACGGCGAGCTCTTCTGGCGTCGGCTCGCGGCCAAGTAGCTGGTGCATATCGCGCTCGACCCTGCTCAGTTTGCTCAGCATCTCAAGCACATGCACCGGCAACCGGATGGTTCGCGCGGAGTCGGCAAAGCCGCGCTGGATCGCCTGCCGGATCCACCACATGGCATACGTTGAGAACTTGTAGCCCTTGGTGTAGTCGAACTTCTCCACCGCGCGGATGAGGCCCAGATTGCCCTCCTGCACGACGTCAAGCAGGGAGAGCCCGCGGTCGGAGTATTTCTTGGCTACCGACACGACGAGGCGGAGGTTGGCCTCGAGCATGTGCGCCTTGGCGCGACGGCCGTCCGCTGCCACTGCTTCCATGTCGGCGCGAAGCGCGTCGCTGAGGCCCGTCTCGTTCTCCAGTTTGTGCTCGGCGTACAGGCCGGCCTCGATCCTCTTCGCGAGGTCTACCTCCTGCTCGGCGGTGAGCAGGCTGGTACGGCCGATCGCCTTGAGGTACGTGTGGACGGAGTCGCCCATCGTGGAAGTCTGATCATCCAGATCGGCGTCAACCCGGGCGGCGAGGTCAGCCCCGGCGTCGGCAAGATCACCCACCGGGCCCGCCGCCAGTGCGGCCTCTATGTCACCTATGTCACCGTCGGTCACGTCAGTATTGGGCACCTGGCCGTCGCCATCACCATCGACCAGATCGGTGTCCGTCAGGTCACGGGTGATCATTCCGGCGGCCTCATCGGCGAGCCTGACACCGGCCTCGGTCAGCTCACGCAGAATAGACCGTCCCTCGGCGGCCGCAATGCCGGCCGCCTGGAAGGTGGCGCGGAGCTCGGCAAGGGACAGGTGACCCTGGGCCCGGCCACGCTGGACCAACTCGTCCAGGCTGGCCGCCGTCGCCTCGTCGTCAGCGACATCGTGCGCGGGTGATTGCGCTATCGCAGTCCGCGGCATCAGACACCTCCCTCCGGAGCACGCGCTTCGCCGGCACCGCACGGCGGCGCTTTCGGTACGCTCGTTCATAGCAGTACCCGCCCAGGGGGCACCTGGTCGTGTTCCAAAGTCTCATGGGCAGGCACTATTTAGTAACGCTGCTGGCGCTCGATTGTTCCCGTCGCCCGGGCGCGCAGCGTCCCGATGTCCGATTTTCCCGACGGCAGCAGCGGGATTTCTGCGGTGATCAAAAGTTCGCGCGGCGCGGCGAACGCGGGCAGCCACCCAAGGACGTGCGTGCGCAAATCGGCCAGGGTCGGCGGGCGGGCCGGGTCGACGGGCACCACGACCGCGGTGACCCGTTCGCCCCACCTGGGGTCGGGCACGCCGAACACGACAGCCTCCCGTACCGCGGGATGTGCCTCGACGGAGGCGGCGACCTCCGTCGGCGCCACTTTCTCCCCCCCGGTCGTGATGACGTCGTCGGCGCGGCCAAGCACGTGCAGGCGGCCGTCCGGGCCGACCCGGCCGAGGTCGGATGTGACGAACCAGTCACCGTCGAACACCGCGGCGGTGAGGTCGGCGCGGAGCCGGTAACCGGAGAACAGGACAGGCCCGGCAATCCGGATCCGGCCATCGGGTCCGGTGCGCACGTCGACATCATCGAGAGGGATGCCGTCGTAGACGCAGCCCCCGCAGGTTTCCGTCATCCCGTACGTGGTGACCACGTGCGCTCCCGCCTTCCTTGCCTCGGCGAACAGGCCTGCCGGCGGTGCCGCGCCACCGAGCAGGATCGTGCGGGGCCGGGTGAGGTCAGCGCCGGCGTCGAGGAGCCGCCGCAGCTGGGCAGGCACCAGCGACACGTGCGTGCAGCCCGCCGGGCCCGTGGCCGCCGCGGCGATCGCGGACGTGTCAGAGGGTGCGCAGATCAGTGGTACCGCATCGGTGATCAGCGCGCGGATCAGCACCTGGAGACCGGCGATATGCCACGTCGGCAGGCAGCACAGCCACCGCTCGCCCGGCCGGGCACCGATCCGTGCCAGGGCGGCGCGGGCGGAGGCGGCCAGCGCGGCCGCGCTCAGTTCGGCCGCCTTAGGCTCGCCTGTCGATCCCGACGTGACGATCACCAGCGCGGTCCCCTCGCGCGCCGGGCGCCCGGCACTGCGCCGGGTCACGCCGTCGGGCGTTATCAGCGCCGAGGGCGCGAGCACCTGAAGCAGCCGCCGCAGCCGTTCACGCGGCAGGTCCGGATCGACCGGGGCCAGCGCCGGCCCCTCGCCGGTGAGCGCGCTGGCGAGCAGCCGCCGCAGCTGTTCGCCTGGTGGGAGAGCGGCCATATGCAGGGGTTGTCCGATCACCGTCGTAAGGTTAGCCGTGGCCCTGTGAGTGACTGCCCGGCCGGGCCGGGCGAGCCGAGGAGGACGCGTGGTCGAGTGGAAGCAGTCGGACGAGGCGTACACCGACATCCTTTACGAGACCACTGAACTGCAGGCTGGCGGGGCCATCGCTAAGATCACTATCAACCGGCCACAGGTCCGTAACGCCTTCCGCCCGATCACCCTGTTCGAGCTCCAGCATGCTTTCAATGCTGCCCGGGACGACTCCGCCATCGGGGTGATCATCTTGACCGGCGCGGGAACCGAGGCTTTCTGCTCCGGCGGTGACCAGAAGATCCGCGGCGACGACGGGTATCTCGACGCCCAGGGCGTTGGCCGGCTGAATGTGCTCGACCTGCAGGTGCAGATCCGCCGCACGCCCAAGCCAGTGATCGCCATGGTGGCCGGGTACGCGATCGGCGGCGGGCACGTGCTGCACGTTTGCTGCGATCTCACCATTGCCGCGGACAACGCGGTGTTCGGCCAGACCGGCCCGAAGGTGGGTTCTTTCGACGGCGGTTACGGCTCCTGGCTGCTTGCCGCCACCGTCGGGCTGAAGAAGGCGCGCGAGATCTGGTACCTGTGCCGGCCGTACAGCGCGGCCGAGGCTCGTGACATGGGCCTGGTCAATGCGGTGGTGCCGCTCGAGCGGCTGGAAGGAGAGACATTGGCCTGGGCCGCGGAGCTGCTGCAGAAGTCGCCGCTCGCGCTGCGCATGCTCAAGGGCGCGCTGAATGCGGTGACCGACGGCGCCGCGGGCATGCAGCAGTTCGCGGGCGACGCGACACTGCTTTACTACATGAGCGAGGAGGCGCAGGAAGGCAGGGACGCCTTCAAGCAGAAGCGGACGCCCGACTTCGCCAGGTTCCCCCGCCGGCCTTGATCCCCGGTGCCGCGTTGCCAACGCCTTCCGGTGACCCGTCGCAGCGGCCCGACATGACCAGCCTGGCCCGGGAGCTGATCGCGGGCCTGCGCGCCTTTGCGATCCCGATGCGCACCCGCTTCCGCGCTATCACGGTCCGCGAGGGCGCTCTGATTTGCGGGCCCGCTGGCTGGGCCGAGTTCTCGCCCTTCGCCGAGTACGGGCCGAGGGCGAGCGCACGCTGGCTGGCCTGCGCCATCGAGGCGGCGACTGCCGGGTGGCCGCCGCCGGTGCGCGATCGGATACCGGTGAACGCGATAATTCCCGCGGTCGGGCCCGAGCGCGCACACGCCATCACCGCCGCCTCCGGATGCGCAGCCGCGAAGGTGAAGGTGGCCGAGCCCGGCCAGGCGCCGGAAGAGGACGTCGCCCGCGTCGCGGCGGTCCGCGACGCGCTCGGCCCGGACGGGAAGATCCGCGTGGACGCCAATGGCGCGTGGGACGTGGATCAGGCGGAGCGCATGCTCGGCGAGCTCAGCCGGTACGGCCTGGAGTACGCGGAGCAGCCCTGCGCAACCCTGGCCGAGCTCGCGCGGTTGCGTGACCGCGTCGATGTCCCGCTCGCGGCGGATGAATCGATCCGCCGCGCCGCCGATCCGCTGCGCGTGCGCGCCGCTGGGGCGGCCGACATCGTGATCATCAAGGTGCAGCCGCTCGGCGGCGTGCGGTCCGCAATGCGGGTCGCCGAGGTGTGCGGCTTGCCCGCGGTGGTGTCGAGCGCGGTGGAGACGTCGGTCGGGCTCGCCGCCGGCGTGGCGCTCGCCGCTAGCCTGCCTGAGCTGCCCTACGCGTGCGGCCTTGGCACGCTGAGCCTGCTCACCGGAGATGTGACGGCCGACTCGGTGGCCCCGGTGGGCGGCGTGCTGCCGGTCCGGCGGCCCGAGATTGATCCCGAACGGCTGACGCGGTGGGAGATCGATCCTGTCCCGTGGCGCGAGCGCGCGGCCGAGGCCGCGCGCTACTTGCACCAGGAGCGTGAGCACGGCGGATACGCCGCGATGCCCGCAGAGAATCCAGCATGAGCAAAGCGCAGCACCCATCGGCATGGGCCGGCCGCAGCCCGCCGCTATCGGGCCCGCCGCGAGACCCCCCACCGACCCTGTGGGGTTGCCCCACTGGCGATCTTGACAGGTGGTCAAGAGGCACGGAGGGGGTGAATACCGTTCTGGGGATAACTGCCGGGGTGCGGCAGGAACGCTTGCGGTCCCGCCGGGCCGGTTTGACAGGACGCGATCAGGGCCAATGAATCCTTCCACAGCGTTCGGGCGCACTGTTGTCGATGAGCTGATCAGGTGCGGGCTGCGGGAGGCCGTGCTCGCGCCCGGATCGCGCAGCGCGCCGCTCGCGATGGAAATTTTCGAGCGCGCCCATGGCGCCGGTGCACCGGCCCGTACGTGTGACGGCGGCGGCCAGCACCGGCTTCGGTTGCATGTCCGGATTGACGAACGCTGCGCCGCCTACCTCGCGCTCGGCCTCGCCAAGGCGTCAGGCGTACCGCCCCTGGTCGTGTGCACGTCGGGCACGGCGGCGGCGAACTTCCACCCGGCCGTGATCGAGGCCGACGAGGCGTGCGTGCCGCTGATCGTCGTAACCGCCGACCGCCCACCCGAGCTGCGCGGGACCGGTGCCAACCAGGCGGTCGACCAGATAAAACTCTACGGGTCCGCGATTAGGTGGTTCTGCGAGGCTGGCGTTCCCGAGGAAAGGGTGGGGATGGCCGCGTACTGGCGCTCGCTTGCCTGCAACGCGTGGGCGCACGCGACCGGTGTGGCCGGGGGCCTGCCGGGCCCGGTGCATGTCAACGTCCCGCTCGCCGAGCCGCTGGTACCTGACGGCGATCCGGACTGGCCCGAGCCGCTTAACGGCCGCCCCGACGGCGCCGCGTGGACCCAGTTCGGTAGCGGGCACCTGCCTCGAAGCTCGGCAGGCACGACGTTGCCGGGCTCGTCCGGCGCGGTGCCGGCTGGCGCCTCCGGCGTGCGGCCCACCGCGCGGGCGTGGCTTCCTGATGCCTCGCGCGGCGTGCTGATCTGCGGCGATGACACGCCGGATCCGGATGGGCTCGTCGCGGCCGCGCAGCACGCGGGCTGGCCGGTTCTCGCCGAGCCATCCAGCGGCGCCCGCACGGGCCATGGTGCACTCGCCGCCTATCCGTACCTGCTCGCCACGGCGGATTTCGTCGCGGCGCACCAGCCAGAGGTCGTCGTTACGGCCGGAAGGCCCGGACTATCACGCGAGCAAGCCGCGTTTGTGCGCCACGCCGCCAGGCACGTTGTGATCGCACAGGGCCCCGGCCGCTGGGCGGACGCGGCGCGCACGGCGTCAATGATTATCCAGGCTGGCGGCCCAGCAAGTGGCCCGGCAAGTGGCCCAGCCGGCGACCCAGCCGGCGACCCAGCGGCCGGGGCGCGAACCTTGCGGCGCGGCGGGCGCCGGCGAGATCCAGCGTGGCTGGAATCCTGGCTGAGGGCAGACACCGCCGCCCGCCGCGCCGCTGATGCGGTCCTTGACGAGGTGCCTGACGCGACCCAGCACGCGTCGCGCGGCGACCTGTCCGAGCCGAGGCTCGCCCGCGACCTGGCCGCGGCGCTCCCGGCCGGTGCTCTCCTCTGGGCCGCGTCGAGCATGCCCATACGTGACCTGGATCACCACATGATGCCCCGGCCGGGCCTGCGCGTGCTCGCCAGCCGCGGCGCGAGCGGCATTGACGGGCTCGTCTCCGCCGCGATCGGCGCCGCGCTCGCCCACCAGAGTGCGGGTGGGGGGCCAGCGGTCGCGCTCCTCGGCGACCTGGCCTTCATCCATGATCATAGTGGCCTGGTCCTCGGCCCGGACGAGCCGAGGCCTGACCTGGCCATCGTGGTGGTGAACAACGACGGCGGAGGCATCTTCTCGCTCCTCGAGCAGGCCGGGTTCCGCGGGCCATTCGAGCGCGTCTTTGGTACTCCGCACGGAACCGACCTGTCCGCAGCCGCGGCGGCCGTCCGGGTACCTTATCAGCGGCTGGAGCGGGCGGGCGAACTGCCGGACGTGCTGGCCGCTTGCGCGTCGCCGGGGGCGGGAATCCGGCTGATCGAGGTACAGGCCGACCGGACTGCGGGGACCAGGCTGCGCGAGCGGCTGCTCGCTGTCACGTCGCGGGCCGTGATGTCGAGGGCCGTGACAGCGCCGCGGTGAGAGCGCGCGGTGACAGCGCGCGGTGACAGCGCGCGGTGACAGTGCGGGGCGGTCGTGACGTGGCCGTGCGCGCGCAGGGCGCGGCGGTGGCCGTGCGCGCGGGCGGCAGCGCGGGCAGGAGCATCCCGGCGCGCGTCCCCGGACGGCTGAGCCGGCCTGTGACGAACATGGCGAATTGCCGGCAAGATACGTGCGTTTTGGTGACCGGCATTTACACTAATAAATTATGTGTCGTCAAGTTCAGTGGCGCGAGCAGCGATCCGATAATTGCCAGATTACCGTCGGATCACGATTCGCCGCCGCCCGCTTGAGCCAGTTCACAGTTTGGCTGCCCGCCTCCTAACATGACTCGACGGTTCGCCGAGGCTGGCGGGCGGTCGCGCCGTGGGGCGGTTCGGCCTACGGTCGTCGGCTCGCGGACGAATTTCGCGCACGGAGGAAGGAGGGAGTGTCGATGAGGACATTCAGGCGGGGTTACGCCGCCATCGCTGGCCTGGCGACCCTTGCGATCGTCGTCGCTGCCTGTGGGGGCAGTGCGTCGACATCATCCGGCTCGTCGTCCTCGGTATCGGCTGGTGATCAGGGCCTCAACCCGGGTTCGGGCACGCCGCAAAAAGGCGGCACGCTGAACATGCTCGGCGTCGGTGACGTCGACTACATGGACTACAACATCAGCTATTACTCGATCGGCTACCTGGGCCTGCGGCCGTGGCTGCGCGGCCTCTACGCCTACCCGGCCATCGTCGGGAAGACCACGACGACAGTGCCCGACCTGGCGACCGCGGCGCCGACGATCAGCAGCAACGGCCTGACCTACACGGTGACGATCCGCACCGGCGCGATGTGGGACACCTCGCCGCCGCGGCAGATCACCGCGGCCGATGCGCTGCTCGGTCTCAAGCGCTCGTGCAACCCGGCGCACCCGTTCGGCGGCATCCCGGACTTCGAGAACCTGATCGTCGGCCTCCAGGACTTCTGCAACAACTTCGCGAAGATCGCGCCGACGGCGGCCGCGATCAAGAACTACATCGGCAACACCCCGATCCCGGGCGTGACGGCCTCGGGCCAGACCATCACCTACAAGCTGGTCCACCCGGCCTCATACTTCACACCGATGCTGGGCCTCGAAGCGTTCAACCCAGCTCCCGCCGAGAGCCTGAACTACATTCCAGGCAGCGCGGCGGGACAACAGCACACGATCGCCGACGGCCCCTATACGGTGCAGAGCTACACCCCCACCCACAGCATCGTGTACGTGCGCAACCCTGCGTGGCACGCGAGCACCGACCCGATCCGCAAGGCCTACGTCGACAAGATCGTGGTCACCGAGACTGGCACGCAGGAGACCAACCAGCAGCAGCTGCAGACAAACACCGCGGCCGCGTCGATGGAGTTCGACGCAGACCCGCCGATCTCCGCGGTCCCCGGCCTGATCGCGCAGATGAACACCGGCGGCAAGAACTTCAACCTCGGGCCGGAGTACTCGACGAACCCGTACCTCGTGTTCAACACCGTGTCGCCGAATAACAACAGTGCGCTGGCCAAGGTCGCGGTCCGGCAGGCGCTCAGCTACGGCATCAACCGGGCGCACCTGATCCAGGGCGCCGGTGGCCCGCAGGTCTCCCCGCCGCTCACCCATGTCCTGCCCCCGGGCATCAACGGCTCCCAGGACGTCCCAGCGGGCTACAACCCGTACCCGTACGAGCCGGGCAAGGCTACGGCCATGCTGGCCAAGGCAGGCTACGGCCCCCCGCACGGGCTCACGCTGAAGATGCTGTACCGGCCGTCGAACTCGATCGACTCGAATATGTTCCAGACCTTGCAGAACGACCTGTCCGCGATCGGCGTCAAGCTCACCGGCGTCGGAGTGCCGGCCGCCGACTTCTACACCAAGTACCTCGAGGCGCCGAGCGTGGCGCACGCTGGCACCTGGGATATCGCTCTTGGCGGCTGGTCACCGGACTGGTACGGCGACGCGGCATTGTCGTTCTTCAATCCGCTGTTTTCCGGCCCGCCGTCCTACCCGCCGTCCGGCAGCAACTTCGGGTTCTACAACGACCCCGCGACGAGTGCCGTGATACAGAAGGGAGCTGTCACCGCCAGCGCGTCCGCCGCCGCCCCCATCTGGGCAGAGGCTGACCAGAAGGTCATGGCGGATGCGGCGATCTACCCGATCACCGATCCGCAGCTGCCGCTGTATCACGCGAGCTACGTGCACAACGCGGTGTATGTGCCGCAGATCGCCCAGTTCGACCCGACCAATATCTGGCTGAGCACGCCGTAACAACCTCAACCGAAGCCTGGCAGCCAGCAAGATGTTATTTCCGCCGGCCGCGCACGAAACTACCGTGGCACGGCCGACGGGATTACAGTCATTTTCAGGGGCTGTGCTGTGCAAATCATGCCTGCTTGACCCAAGAGTTTCTGCGAAAGGGATAGGTAGCGTGGCGCTACTCGACGTCGATAACCTGCAGGTGTCGTTCCCAACCCCGGACGGCGTCGTGCAGGCGGTACGCGGCCTGTCGCTGCGCGTCGATTCCGGGCAGACCCTCGGAGTCGTCGGG
>Ga0335081_10014264_pt1 | contig 12856 bp, 8 predicted proteins | sample Lox_Sample_35_FD_206713 | JGI IMG/M metagenome (GOLD analysis project Ga0335081, IMG submission 206713) | Soil microbial communities from Loxahatchee National Wildlife Refuge, Florida, United States - Lox_Sample_3.5 | ecosystem: Environmental > Terrestrial > Soil > Wetlands | place: USA: Florida...
ATGCTCCCGGCGTTCCTCCATCTCGCGCGTGCGTGATTCGTGGGTGAAGATTTCCTCGAATTGGTCGAAGACGAGGACGGGTAAGACCACTTCGCCCTGGGCGTTGCGCCATCCCGCTTTCTTGTCATGGAAATAACCCCACAAATCCTCACCCGGCTCCGGCCGGCGGGGAATCTGCACGCCGGCGCGCGTCGCCGCCAGGATCGCGCGGCCGATCGTCGCTCGCAATTGTTCGATCAGATCCTCGGCATCCGGCCGGTGGTCGAGCCGGATCAAAATGGGATGGAACGGCGTCCCTCCCAGCCGTGGCAGCAGGCCCGCTTGCAGCAGTGAAGTTTTGCCCAGACCGGACACACCGAACAACACAGTGAGCATCTGCCGGCGCACGCGCCGGAAAATCTCCGCAATTTCGGCGGCGCGCCCGAAAAAGAATTCGTGGTTCTCCGCTGTGAACGCCGCGAGGCCGGGCCACGGATTTTGCGGCGTCAGCCGCAGCTCGCCGGAGGTGGGATTGGGCGGGAGATTCATGGTCAGCGGCGGAGGGGATTGGCTTTGCGTTGCTCGACCAGCCGCTGCAGGCGCGTTACGAATTCCGGCGGCGGCTCGCCGCGCGGCGCCACCGTTATCTGTTTTTGTTGGAATGATTCCGGCACCGCCAGCGGCTCGCGGATGTCTGCAAGCAGCACGGGCAGGATGAATTCAACGGCCGCGTAACTGCGCCGGGCTATCTGGTCGGCCCGATACCATTCCTCGCGGAAGTACGCATTGCGCAGAATCTGTTGTGTCTTCGGCGAAATAATCGGGATAAAAAAAGAGCAATCGTTGATGTTGTTCTGAATCTCCAGATTCCAGTCGTGTCCGCTCATCAACTGGTCGCGGTCGAACCATACGGGAATGCCGGCGGCATCCAGGTGCGCCTTGAACGTGCGCACCGCCTCACGGTCTTCGCTTGCGTAGCTGATGAATACGCAGCCTCCAGGCATCCGATCCGGCGGTTCGATGCGCGGCAGGACCGGCTGGTCCGCGCGGGCTGCCTCGGGATTCGCCTTCGTCCAGCGTTTGTGCAGTTCGGTCACAAATTCCCGCGGGCCGAATGGCGCCAGCTTGGTGCGTGGGCTGAAGAACTTGAGAAACTTGACCAGGTCCGATTCGCGCGCCCCGGCCGACGCCGCCAGCACGTCGTAATGGCCGCGCTCGGACAGTCGGGCCCGGTTCGCCGTGCGCAGGAGAAACCGCACCAGCCAGTCGCTCAACGAGCCGCCCAGAAACAACAGGTGATTCTCTTCGAGCGCGTCGCGCAGATTCGGCAGCTCTTCTTTGCGAAGGCTTTGAATGGCCAGGAAAAACTCGAGCAAATCATCGTCGCTAAGGACGAACTGGTCTGGCAACCGCTTGTTCAGCCGGCCAAAAAGGTGATAGACCACCGGGGGATCGGTCGGCCCCGCGCTGGCAGGGTCGTATTCGCCCCGCAAATCTTCGTAGGGTGGTTTCAACATGAAGGCGAGCGCGGTGGTGCCGGGCGTGCCGCCGAAACGCGCCTGGTCCAGCGCGCGTTCGAGCAAATCGTCGGGCGTGGTGGTGACGAGCAGCTTAAAATCACGGATTTCAGCGAGTTGTTTCAGCGCCGCGGAAGGCTGCGGGCTGAGCGCGGTAAACAGGTCGCAAAAACGGGCATAGACGCGGCCCGTTTCGGGTTCCTCGCCGCGCTGTTTTTCGTCACGCAGATAGGCGCACATGACTTCGTTCAGCGGCCGGTTCTGCTCCCAACCCGGCGGCATTTCGAGTCCCAATTGGGCAGCGAGTTTCTGCGCCGCCGCGAGAAAAAGCGATTGCTCGGCGCTGTTCAGCCCGGGCACGGTATAAAGCTCCTCGCCCACGATAGGGATCACCGCGCCGTCCCGGATGTCATCGAGCAAACGGTCCCAATCTCGTTCCGACCACTTCGAGTCAGTCAGCGCTTCAGTCGTCATAGGGTCAGCTCAAATTGAGGGTAAATGGATGAACAGCCCGGGTCAATCGCCGGCTGCAAAGACATGACCCGCAGCACGGACAGGTCTCCCAGAGCGCCGCCTTGAATTCGAGCTGCCCCGCGTATCGGCTTGGCGTTTGCCCAATCAGCAGCCGCGCTCGCTTATGTTCCCCGGCCACTTCACCGGGGAGGAGATAAAGTTACCGGGGGTTTTCACCTGGCCTTCTTCGGCTGTGTCGTGGCAGAGAGTCGGGTGTGGTGCCATCAGAGGTTCACATGGCATTCACCTTCAAAAGTCAACGAGAATAATGCTTGCGTTCTTGTCTAAAAGCTGACATTGGAACCGGCAATCACATGAATGCAAATCCACGAACCAAATCCAACTCACTCTATCGCATCGAGTTGTGGCTGTGCCTGGGCGCGCTCCCGCTGCTGGTCTCCTGCGCCGGCACGACGATGCACAGTCATTTTCGCGATTACAACGCCGCGTACGCCGATGCACTCAACGAACAGATGCTGCTCAACCTCGCCCGGCTGGAAAACGGCCATCCGGCCTATTACCTCGCCATCGGCGCGATTGACGACCGGCTGACCGTCAGCGAATCCGCCGGCGTCGGCGGCACCGGCACTTTCACAGAAAGCAAAACCACAACCTCGGCCGGCCCATTCACGCGGTTGATTCAGTCCGTGCTTGGTTACAACGCCAGCGGAACTGCCACACGCTCGAGCAGCCCGGAATTCCAGTTCATTCCGCTGAACAACGAGGCCGTCGCCAAACAGGTCTTGCAGCCGATTTCCACCGACGTTTTTTTCACGCTCTACCAGCAGGGCTACCCGATTGACCAGTTGATGCGGGTGTTGATCGAACGCGTGGAAACAACGCTGCCGAACAACCAGGAGTTGGTTCTGGTCAATTCCCCGACGCGTGGCACGGCGGAATCCTACGGGAAATACTTGCGGGCCTGCGCCATTCTCCGCGAATTGCAGCAGCGCGGCTATCTCTCGCTGACGGCCGTCAGTCGGCAGCCGGAAAACCTCGGGCCGGTGTCATTCAGCGGGAGCGCCGGTTCCAGCCACCAGCCGGGCGCGGGCGGCCGGAACAGTCCTCAATCCGGGGATTCCGAATCCGGCCCGAACAGCGCCTCGGGCGAAAAGACGGGTCCGTCGCTCAAAGATTATTCGGACGCGCAGGACAAGGGCTGGACGCTGACCCCAACGAACGGCGGGTGGCAGCTTGGCCTTCGCCGCGAAATGCCGATTTTCGTGCTTAATACTGACGTGGTTGCGGTGGTCCAGTTGCCCGTTGCCGCAAACCCCGCAATGAGCCAGCTCGTATCGGAGGTCAGCCGCCGGCTCAGTCAATCGGGCATGAATTTCAACCTTGCGCCCAACCAACTGGCCCTGGTTCCAGTGATTGTTCAATCGCTGTCGCATGGAAATTTTGCCGACACCGATGCCCGAAACCAGGAAGTCATCGTGGATAACGCCATAGCCGTCATGACCGTCATCGGACTGCTGAACGAAGGGATTTCCGTTCAGACCAAGGTGAGTGGCGAGGCGCAGGCGCGAACGCGGCTGGTGCTTCGCAGTTTCGGCCGGGCGATGGAAGCGGTCGCGGGCGAACAACCGGCTTTTGACGCACTCGCCACGACCAATCTCCAATTCCGTGCCATCGTTCCGAGCCTGGAAAAACATCCGGTGCTGCGCATTAACTGGAACGGCGAGAAACAACAGCTTCTGCCTCCGCTGCAAACCATTCGTTACGCGGGCGGCAATTATGAGATTACCGACCCGGTCGCCGACCCGCTGGATCCCAACGTGAGTTGGAACCGTGATATTTTCCGCCTGCTCGTTGCGCTCAATTCTCAGGTCACCGTGGATATCTCCAAATTCCAGCAGCAGGTGTTTCAGTTAAGAACGGATTAAACCCGTCTCCGGCACCGCCCCGGTCACAAACAAAATCTGTTCGCGGTCAGGTGGGAATCAATCGGTTCTGGCAAAACATTTGGCGCTGCGCGCCTCAATCAATCATGACCCGGGTAGCCAGGCGAAGACGGAAGGATGCTTCAGCGTATCCACCTCGGCCTGCAACGCGTCCTGCTCGGCCACGATCCGGCGCTGCTTTGGAGACTGTTTGATCGAGAAATTCATTTCGTTCTAGGCTTTGCTACGTGACGACGGTTGAAAATCATTTTGAACCGTGATGAAATCCGCGCATGGCTGCCGGGCTACTCTAGTTTTTTGAATCGCCGGGCTGCGCCTCTTTTACCCGGCAAAGCTGAACATAAGAGTAAACGTCCTTCACTTCCTTCCATTCCCGCTGCCCCAAATCCACGCGCACCTGATGCCGGGATGGCCATTCCTCATACACCCTGGCAATTTTCCCTGCATGGGCGCCCGCAATCACCTGGACCAGATCGCCTTTGCAAAACGGACCGCCGTTTATCCAGGCCCGGATAGACCACAGGATTTTGAATAATATCCAGGAAACAAAAAAGCCCAGTGTCGCCCCGGCGAAAAGCGCCCCGAACATTTGCGGCAAATTTGGCGCTTGCATGGCAATCGCCAGAGCAATGCAAACGGCCAGTCCGAAGAATCCGATGGTCCAAATGTGTTCGCGGGCGAAGAGTTTTTGCAGAAGCGATGTTTTGACCGGACAGCCGAAGACCGGGGTATGATCAGGAACCGGCCGCGGCGGTAATGGCGGGAGAATCAGCAGATGATCGCGTTTGGCTTTGTCGGCCCACCACGCAACGACTTCAGGGAATAGTTGCAGCAATCGTTCAATCAGTGGGTCGGGATTGCTTCTATGTCGCAAAACCAGACGGCGCCAGAGCGGTTGGTCCAAACGGAACCATCTTTTGCCGCGTGCCGGAATCAGCCAGCCACGCAGCAACGCAAAATTGCCGGGAAATATATCATCGGGCGCCAGATGATCGCCGGCATACTCAATGCCGTTCAGGGGCGCTTCCGTGAACTGAACGAAGAAGCCCGGGCGACCGCGTCTGGCAAATAAGACGGCAATGATCTGCATGGCGGCCGCGGTGCGGCGCCGGAAGCAAATCAGGCCTGGCAGTTGCCGGTTGTCGCGCATAAATCCCAGCGATTCGAGGTGCTGGAAGAATCGCCGTTCCATGGCTTCCCGGAGCAACAATGCATCTTTTTCTGACATGATTTTGCTTCTGGACCGCGCCAGAACCCGGATTGGCCGGCATGGTATCGCGCGGCAGGCGGCTTGAAAAGCGCGGGTTGAACGACCGGTTATTTCTCCAGGCAGCGGAACAGGATGGATGACGTTTCATCCGGCGGGATTGCGAGTGCGCCGAGCCGATTGCCGACCGGAGGTATGCCGGTCTGAACTGGAACCGTACCATTTCTCGCCTGCCGATTCCATTTGAGTGAAAGCGGGCGTGCGCGTATGCTGGCCGTTGAACTGCGCGAGTAGCTCAATTGGATAGAGCGTCGGCCTCCGGAGCCGAAGGTTGAGAGTTCGACCCTCTCCTCGCGTACCAGTCTTCGCCCGCGTTAAAGCCACGGTGAGGTTGTGCGGAATGCGCTAAAGAATGCGGGCCGCGATACGCACGGGCAATCAGGTTGCGAATTTCAACCCGGCAGGCCAGACGTTCCATCTGTCAACATCACTACCGTTAACTTCCCATTTTTGGACGTTGCCAGGGTTCTTTCAGCATAACGCAAACGCGGTTTTTACCTCTTTAATTGGACCGAAAGATGCTGATTTTGGTCCGGAAAGTTGGGACTTGAGCGGTTCGTTGTATAGCAATGCTAATGCCACCGTTGGGAGACAGGCTGGAATTTGATGAAGACCGTGTGCGCAAAACAAAAAGTTGGTCGCTTCCCGCGGCGGGGTCGCGCCGGGATGACGTTGGTCGAGGTGATCGTCGCGTTAGCGATCACCGGCCTCACCGTGGGAGGAATCGTGTCCGGTTACATCTACTGCACGACGGCCGCGGTCAAGGGTGGGCTGGTGCAGGCGGCTAGCGCCCGGGCGATGGAACGCATCGAGCAGATACATAGCGCCCGATGGGATACGTCCGTCTATCCGGTGGTGGACCAGTTGGTGGCCTCGAATTTCCCCAACGAGGTTGTCTCCCTGGATATGCCCGGCTCGGGTGCCGGAGGCACGGCGGCCACCATCCAAACCACCATTTCCCAGATTTCGGTCAGCCCGCCGATCCGCAGAATCCGGGTGGATTGCATCTGGAATTTCATGGGGAGCCAGGCAATCACCAACACGATTGAAACCATCCGCGCGCCCGACCAATGAAGCTGCCGGTTCCACTTTCAGATATACGTCGCGCCCGAGGGCCGATGACCGACAAAGGATTCACCCTGGCGGAAATCCTGGTTGCGATGGCCGTGTTTATGTTGATGCTCGCGGGCATCCTCGCCGCGAACCTGTTTGGCTTGCGGATGTTTCAAGTCAATCAAACCAAGCTCAACATCACCACGTGGTCCCGCCAGACCGTCGAAAAAATGGCGACAGAAGTTCACTCCTGCAACCGCGTGTTGGTCTGCTCCATTACCAACGGCCTCTTCGCGGGGCTGTTGAATGGTGAGACGCAACAAGGTCCCGCTCTGATGATTTACCCATCCACGAATGACTACACGTATTTTGTGTATTTTGTCAATTCGGCAGACCAGACATTCAGACAAACCGTGGCCACAACTACCGCCACGAATACCGTTATTCTGGCGGATTCGGTCACGAATACCATCCCTTTTACCGCGCAAGACTTTTCGGGGAAAGTGCTGACCAATAATCTGAACAACCGGGTGATCCACTTTACCCTCGAATTCTATCAGCCGGCCCGTTTTCTCCAGGGCGCAGACTATTACCGGCTGGAAACCGCGATGACCCGACGCGCAGAATGACCATGAAAACCAAGTTTAATGACCAAAAGCGAAACCAGGCCGGCGGCGCGCTGATGCTGACGCTCATCCTGAGCGCGATTGCCCTGGCCTTGTTGGCTGCGGCGATGTCGTGGTCGGCCAGCAGTACCAAATTGACCTACCGTTCCATTCAATACAACCGTTCCATCGCGGCTGCGGAGGCCGCCACGGAAAAAGTGATCAGTCAAATGAATCGTGATTACCTGTACGGCGGTGAGAGTCTGGTCAGCAACAACCTGACCAGCTATCGCCAGAACCTGGTGCCCTCATCGTCGGATTCCTCGTATTGGAACACATGGCAATTTGATGACGGGAACGGGAACAGCGGCCGTACTTATGTGCAGCGTTCGCCGGGAACCAGCTTTGTCGTGGCGAGTTCGACTTACGCGGGCTTGCAAGGTTTTGCTTCGACCTACACAATCGCGTCACACGCGTCGGATACCGCCAATCCGCAGAATGTCAACGGGGGGGTCCTGCAACAATTGCAATTGGCCAGCATCCCCATTTTCCAGTTTGCCATGTATTCCTCGGGTGAAATGGAAATCAGTTGCGGCCAGGCTTTCACCGTCACCGGCCGGGTGCATTCCAACGGGAAACTCTACGTGGAACCGGACAGCGCTCTGACGTTTAAATCCAGTGTCACGGCGGTTTTGAGCGTCCTGTTTCAACGTGACCCGCTCGATACGCGCACCCCGCCGTCCGGCACCGTGGTTTATGCGCAAACCAATCAACCGGTTTATCCCGTCTCGTCCCTGACCTTGCCGATCGGGACCACCAACACACCGCAAGCCGTCCGCGAAATCATCGAACCGCCACCCCTCGGCGAAGACCCCAACTCGCCCATCGGCCGGCTGCGGTATTTCAATCTGTGTGACATGGTGTTGGTTGTTTCAGATAGCGGCATCAGCGCCACCAGCGGGCAGCAGGTGAATGGAATGTCAACACCCATTCTCACCAATGAGCTGGCTAACTTTGTCTCAACCGCAAACAGTTTTACCGATGCGCGCGAAAGCAAAACCGTCAAGCCCATTGATATTAATATTGGCAAGCTCACGGCCTGGAGCCTGACCAACACCAGTCTGCGTTTCGCCACCGGCGGGTCGAATCTGATTTTGAATTCTCTTTACGTAGTGGACAACCGCACGCTGCCGGCCACCAGCCTGGGGGCAGTCCGGGTGTTCAATGGAACCAATCTGCCGCCGAACGGATTGACCGTGGCGACCGGGCGCCCGCTTTACGTTTGGGGCGACTACAACGAACTGAACGCGGCGAACCTCGGAACCACCAACACCTCCACCACCCGGCCGGCATCGCTGGTGGGCGATGCTATCACGATCCTGTCCGATGCCTGGTTGGATGCCAACAGCGGCAGCATGCAGCCGGCGAAGCCCACGACCGTCAATGCCGCCATTCTAACGGGTGCGGTTGATACAACTTCCGGCCAATACAGCGGCGGTATGGAAAACTTTCCGCGTTTTCTGGAGAGTTGGGGCTCGGCCAATCCGTTTACCTACAATGGTTCGATGATCAAAATGTTTCCGAGTCTCTACGCCACCAATTTTTGGAACGGCGTCAACGGCTCTAAACACTATTACGATCCGCCCAAACGTAATTGGGCGTATGACGCGAATTTCGATAACCCGCTCAAGCTTCCGCCGAAAACGCCCAGTTTGCTGCAGGTGATTCGTGGCCAGTGGGCCGCCGTGCCTCCGGGCCAAAATACAGCGCCGTAATTCCGCGACCGGCGGCTAAGTCCACCGGCCCGGTTGGATTGCATGAATGATCCGAACCATGGGACTGAAATTGGCATCCGACGGATTGGCAGTCGGCTTGCGTTCGCAAGCGGCTGCCCGGCTGATTCCATTCGGGCCGAGCAACCGGTTCGAAATGGACGCAAAGGATTTTCCCCGACGCTCCGTTTCCGGGGCTGTCCGGGCTGCGCGGATTAATTCACCCCTGATTTTCTTAGCGGCGGGACTTTGGTGTCTGCCCATGGGCGGAACCGCCGATACGAACACCGGCCAATTCGAAACACCGCCGCTGGAGCATGGGTCTATCCAATGGGAGGTGGACCAGAGCACCGCCAGGGCGCGCCAGGAGCAGTTCCGGCAACGCGTGCTCATCCCCGGGGCGCTTGCCGAAAATGTTCCGAGGTCCCCGACGGCACAACTGGTCAATGGTCCGAGAATTGAGGCGGGTCCGGCATCGGCTTCAACCATCTCATCCGGGAACGTCTGGCAGGTGTTTCTTTTCGCCACGGCATTCGCTTTAACCGGGATTCTGGTTGCCCGAACATTTGGCGACCGGTTGCTCGCTGGCATCAACCAGCGGTACAATTCATGGGGGCTTGCCCCGGGCGCCGCGCTGGAACTTTCGGAAAGAATCCGCGCGGAAGAGGAAGCCTTTGGCGAGTTTCTTCGAGTGTTCCGGGTCGGTCCCGCCACATTATCAGGCACCGACTTGCCTGAAGCGGCTCCTCCGATCGAAGGATTTTATACCCGCGTTAAAGAACGGCTCGCCACGCTGCGAAAGCTTCTGCAGGACCTCGGTCGGGAATCGGGCGAGCCGGCGCGGAAAAAATGGCTGATGGATTTGCATGCCGAGATAGGTGTGCTGAAGGAAGAGTCTCGTTTTCCCGAGGTGCTGCCCGTGTGGCAGACGGCTTTCGCCCTGGAAGGGCTGCTCAAACAGCTCGCCGAAAAAATGGGAAACGTCACGCCGTCCACATTGCGAACTGTTGCCGGCGGCCTGGATTTGCTGGACGAGTTGTGCGTGCCGGGATTGCGACCGGATCTTCTCACGGAAAGCCCCCCCAGGTTTTTGGTGGTGGATGATGACGTGATCAGTTGCCAGGCGCTGTCCCTTTCGTTGAAGAAAGTGTTCGACCAGCCGGATGTCGCCGGGGATGGCGCAACCGCCCTGGCTGAGGCCAGCCGGCAGGCGTACGACGCTATTTTTCTCGACGTGCAAATGCCGGGAATGGATGGCTTTGAACTTTGCACAAAAATTCGGGAAGCCGGGCTCAATCGCACCACCCCCGTGGTGTTTGTTACCATTCAGAGCGACTTCGACGCGCGTTGCAAATCAACCCTCAGCGGCGGCAACGATCTGATGGGAAAGCCGTTTCTCACCTTTGAAGTCACCGTCAAGGCGCTCACGCTCGCATTGCACACTCGACTGCGGGTCAGCGCTCAGCAACCGGTCCCGCAACCGGACCAGAACCGGGCTCCGGCGGATTCGACGGCGGCGACAGTCGCCGGTGGACCCGTTCGCATCGCGGGTCTCGCCATGCCGCCACTACCGCCGCCCGAATTACTTTTTCCGGAGACGGACGAGATGGCCCACGCCTTTCTTGTCCGCGCATCAAAACACCTCGGCCCGTTGTGGGAACTGTGTCAGACGATTCTGCAAGTCCCGGAGCCGGAATCGCGGCAGGCCCTGCTGGCCGATGGTTTCCTGCGCATCAACTCATTGGTTCCCCGGCACGGCCCCGAGGTGATGCATCCGGCGTATCATATGAGTGTCGCGTTGGAAGGGCTGCTCAGAAAAATGCTGCAAAGTTCCAAGCATGCCACTCCCTCCGCGTTGGCCACCATGGCCAGCGCGGTGGATTTGCTCAACGACTTGTGTGTGCCGGGACTGAAAGAGGACCTGGCCATCAATCCGCCGATCCACATGCTGGTGGTGGACGACGATCTCGTGGCGCGCCGGGCGCTCGTCGGCGCCCTGCAAACGGCCTTTAAAAAACCCGACAGCGCAGAGAACGGAGATGCGGCGCTCGCTCTGGCGATGGAAAAAGCTTTCGACGTGATATTCCTGGATGTGGTCATGCCCGGCATGGATGGATTCGAGGTCTGTTCAAGAATCCGCGCTACCGTGCCCAATCGCGCTACGCCCGTGGTATTTGTGACCGGCCAGAGCGACTTCAACGCACGCGCCCAAATGAGCCGCAACGGTGGCGATGATCTGATGGGCAAGCCTTTCCTCACTCCGGAGATTACCGTCAAAGCGCTTACGTTTGCCCTGCGCGGCCGCCTGCAGCAGTTTAAACCCCGGCCTTGCGATGAATCGGCCGTGGCCGGTCAGGGATTGGAAAGTTGACCATGGCGGCAAGCCGGTGATTGGATTTTTGCGCAATTTCGTGTTTGACGGAGACCATCGAAAGAGCCAAAAGAAGCCGGACCATGACACTGAAACGTTGGGTTCTCTGGTTGTGCATTGTCGCGCTGGTAATCAGCGAACTTCTCCTCTTTTCAGCCAACCAGCAGAAAAGCGCTGCTCAGGCCGAGGCGCGTGACGCCAAACTACAGGTTGAGCAGTTGCAGGCGGAATTGGACAAAAGCAAAGATTCCAGCGCGGAATCGCAGAACTCCGAAATTGCCCGCCTCCGCAGTGAGCATCAGGATCTGCTCCGCCTGCGCAACGAAATCCGCCAGTTGACCGACGCGAACGACCAATTAAGGCAAACGAATCAGCAACTGATGCAGCAATTAAAGGCCACGCGCGCCGTCTCGCAGCAGCAACAGGAGGCCTTGCAGGCGTGGCAGGCGGATGCCGTCGCCGCCCAACAAGCTCAGCGGGCCGCTGCGCTGGCGGCGCAACAACAGGCCCAAACCGAAACCGCCCAGCGCAACACCTGCATCAACAACCTCAGACAAATTGACGCGGCCAAGCAACAATGGGCGCTGGTCAACAACAAGACCGATGTGGATGTCCCGACGGCGCAGGACTTGCAGCCATATTTGAAAGGCGGCGTTTTGCCCGTGTGTCCCGGTGGCGGCACCTACACGATTAATGCTGTTGGCTTGCCGCCGACCTGCTCCGTCCCCGGCCACGTCCTGCCGCCGTAGCACGTTGCGGCGTTCATGGCAGGGGTGCGCAAGCTCGCACGGCGGGTTGCTTGAAGAGGAGCTGTGCTCAAACGTAACGACCGGGCCAACGCTTGTGGCCTGCCTGGCTCCATGTTAGTTTCGCCGACGTGTCGTAAAAGCCGGTGAACGCTGGTGGCTATCGAAGAGGTTATGCAGCTTCAAGAAGCAGAAGTGGGCGAGCCTAAAGCTGGTTTTCAATGGATGCCGAACGCCATCTTTGGCTTGGTTTGCGTCCTGGTCATTGGAATGTATGCCTGGTTCGCTGAACCGGGTTCAACCTTGGCATTGAAAAGTCCACGCGCGGAGGATTCCTACTACAATCTGTTGGTGCAGGGTTTTCGCGCCGGGCAACTCAACCTGAAAGTAGAGGCCCCACCCGGCCTTGCCCAATTGGCCGATCCCTACGATCCTGCCGTCAATACCCCTTACACGCGGCAAGTGTACGACATGAGTTATTACAAGGGTAAGCTCTACCTGTACTTTGGAATTACGCCCGCTTTGGTCCTTTTCTGGCCGTATCTGACGCTGACCGGGCATTATCTCTCCGATAAAAACGCGGTGATATGTTTTTGGGGGTTGGGCTTTCTCGCAGCCGCGGGTTTAATCCGCGCAATTTGGCGAAGGTACTTTCCCGAGGCAGGAGTTTGGGTGACTGCAGTCGGGGTTGTGCTGCTAGGTCTGGCCATGGGCATGCAGAAAGTTTCAACGCTGTGGTGTAATGTCTATGAAGTTGCGATGGTCAGCGGATTTGCGTTCACCATGCTGTCTTTGGCGGCGATCTGGCGCGCTTTCTGCGAACCCAGGCGCGCAGTTTGCTGGATGACATTAGCCAGTCTGGCCTACGGGCTGGCGGTCGGCTCGCGGCCATCCCTGTTGTTCGGGGTAATAATTCTTCTGGTGCCGGTAGCGCAGGCGTGGGGTGCGGCAACTAAACCGGATTCCCGCCGGCGGGGCGCGTTATTGTTGGCAGCGGCAGTTGTTCCGGCCATGTTGATCGGTGCCGGCTTGATGCTTTACAACGCCCTGCGTTTCGACAACCCGTTCGAATTTGGCTGGCACTATCAGTTGAACGGAGACTATCGGCCAACGACGGCTCAACAATTCA
>Ga0335081_10014265_pt1 | contig 12856 bp, 10 predicted proteins | sample Lox_Sample_35_FD_206713 | JGI IMG/M metagenome (GOLD analysis project Ga0335081, IMG submission 206713) | Soil microbial communities from Loxahatchee National Wildlife Refuge, Florida, United States - Lox_Sample_3.5 | ecosystem: Environmental > Terrestrial > Soil > Wetlands | place: USA...
TTCGGCAACTGCCGGCGGTGAAATGCCTCAATGCGAATGCGCGCAAACTCAAGTGCGTGGAGCAGTGGACGCTCGCACGCGGCTAAAGCGGCGGCTATCTCCTGTTCGTCGACCCGCAGCCCGGTGGCGGCAAGATCGAACCCATCGAACTTCGCCGTGTAGTCCTGAAGGGCACCGTCGCCGCGTGCGGCGACGTCGGCGACAACTGCGCGCACGGATGCTTCGACGTCGGCCGCTGCCTCGCGCTTGATCCCGAGAAAGCGGCGAAATCTTTGCGCAAAATCGGCGGCGCGAGTATCGAGGCGGATGGCCATAACAAAGCTTTCATCACCGCTTTTGGGCGGTGCGCCACGTCCTGTTCTGTTCGCGGACGGCAGCGCAGTATCAGGTCTTTCTTCTTATAACAATTCTAATATCGGCTTCTTCGATTGACAAAACCGCCGCCGTTCACCAATTGCTCGCATATTGCGCTTATGTGCGGTGCCGATTGTCCCGCACTTTCGTGCCGCAAGGTTTAAATCGATGTCCGCCGTGCTGCCGTTCTTAATCGAGCTTTGCCGGGAAGACCGCGCGTGCATCGTGACCGCCATCTTGTGAGGTGTTCGTGCTTGCTTCGCTTGTGATCGTTTTTCGCGAAGTCTTCGAGGCCGGCTTGATTGTCGGCATCGTTATGGCGGTCACTTCAGGCGTTGCCGGCAGGACCGCCTGGATCGCTGGCGGCGTCGCCGCTGGCGTTATCGGGGCTTGCGCCGTCGCACTCTTCACCAGCCGGCTATCAGCACTGTTCGGCGGAAGCGGCCAGGAAGTGTTTAACGCCAGCATCCTGAGCTTTGCGGTGCTCATGCTCACCTGGCACAACGTTTGGATGGCGCGCCATGGGCGTGAGCTGGCGGCGGAGATACGTGCGGCCGGCCAAGCGGTGGTCGCCGGTTCAAAGTCGCTTGCGGCGTTGTCGCTGGTGGTGGCCATCGCCGTGTTGCGGGAAGGCTCGGAAGTCGTGCTGTTCCTTTACGGCGTGGCCGCGGCGGGAGGCGGCGGCAGCGGCATGCTGGTCGGAAGTGCGATCGGGCTGCTCCTTGGCACATTCGTCTGTCTTCTGACGTATTTCGGTCTTGTTGCCATTCCGACCCGGTATCTGTTCGCCGTCACCAGCACGTTGATCGCGTTGCTTGCGGCGGGCTTGGCCGCGCAGGCGATCGCATTCCTGCAGCAGGCGAACATCCTTACGGCATTTGATCAGCCGGTATGGGATACATCATGGATTTTGCGGGACGACAGCTGGTTGGGGCGGGCGTTGCACACGCTCATCGGCTATGTCGACCAGCCGACGGCGATGCAACTCATTGTCTATGGGGCGACCCTCGCCATCATTGCTGGGTTGATGAAGATCTTTGCGGTGCCGCCGCTGCGGCGGCCGGTGCCGGCTTGACTTTAATCGCCGGCGGCTAGGCGGTTTTTATGTTGGCGAAGTGATCAGGGCAGATCACCGCCGTGTATGCCTCACCCAGATCGGCGAGCTCGGCTTCCAAGCATTCGACCTCAAGACGAATGGCGCCGCCGCCAGAGAAGGTCAGCAACACGCTGCCGGCCGGCGCGTCGCGCTCAGCGAACTCGATAGCTAAGAGATTGAGCGTTGCATCTTTGTTCGCCTGATCTAGGCCTCGGCACTGGCAAGACTTGACCCGCTCAAAACGCAAAGCAGTGCGGCACCGGCGATAGTCTGGAGGATGCGTACCTTCGGCGCCGTTGGTTTCGACCGCATTCATCCAATCGAAGCGGTCGAGCGCCATAATGAACCGGTGCTCGCGCGGCTGCCAACGGATATCGGCGACCTTGACAAGGCCGTCCTGCACGTGCGCCGAGACGACTTCGATGTCGTCCTTATCAAGGGCAACGAGTTTGAGTTCGTCCATGACGGCGTCCCCGTTCCGTAGCTCACTCGAAAGTTAGGAAGGGCGAAAGAAGGCTGCAAGGCCCGGAGCGGCGCCGGAATTCGAACGGAGAACTACTGGCAGGCGGCCTTGTGGCGGGCCGAAGGATAAGTGGGGAAGAGGCGCCGATTGATTTTAGCCCTCCGCCAGCCGTTCCGCGCTGCGATGAGGAGCACTCGGTGTCGGTTTTAAATTTGCATGAGCCGCGCTACCATTCTCGACTATCAACAAGACGCCGCAATCTCTGAAAGTTCGATTTGCCTAGCGAGCAAGAGGTTGCTAAGAACTATCTAACAATACCAATTGTAACCCGTCCCACCCATGTGCGAGTGTTGTTTCGGATCAAACACTGCGCTACTGATGAGCCATCAAACTGATCTGTTGTGTTTCTTTCGCCTCTGTTAAAGAGATGTTGTTGCCTTTCCTGAAAGGGAGGATTTATGGCTAAGAAGTCAAAGAAACGGCGCGCGTGGACTGCGACCGAGGTGCGTGAATTAAAGAGCATGGCTAAAAAGAAGACCGCCGCGGCAAGGATTGCCAAGAAGCTGAGAAGGACCGAAGGCGCGACGCGGCAAAAAGCGTTCAGCATCGGGCTTTCGCTCGATTCCCGTTCCTAAAACTATCAGCAAAAGAGTTTGCGATGCGCCTCGGCGCCAGCCCCTGGGGGTTTGGTGCGCGGGCGCGCACGCTTTTTTCATGACAAGCAACCTACTGGGGGCCGGCGTCGAGAAATGGCCTTACTTCTTTATTAGGCCTTTCTGATTAGATTTCACGTCAGGCCGCATCGACGAGGCGCTTGCGAGGCAAAATGGCGCCCGGCCGGCATCCCGTTTGGGCGGAAACCACGCTATGATAATCGGGGCGATGGATGGCCACGGGTGAGCCGGGTCATAATATCAACTCTGGTTCGGCGCTAGGTACTCTGCGATGACACAGCTCGCACGGCCGTCGGGGTCGAATTTTGCAGCCTCCGAACTCGGCGCGGCGCTGGCCGCGTGCCGGCGGGCGTTTCTCGCCGTCGCATTATTCAGCGGCATGAGCAACGTACTGATGCTTTCTGGCGCATTGTTCATGCTCGAAATTTATGACCGGGTGCTGCCGAGCCGCTCCGTACCCACCCTGGTGGCCCTGTTGGTTCTCGTGGCAGGCCTTTACGCCGCGCAGGGATTTATTGACGCTATCCGCAGCCGGATCCTGGTGCGCGTTGGCCGTAGCTTGGACGAAGCGATGAGCCTGCGCGTCTACGAAGTCATTGTCCGACTACCTCTGAAAATCGGCAGCAAAAGTGGTGGCACCCAGCCGATCCGCGATCTGGATACGGTTCGAGGGTTTTTGTCCGGCATCGGACCGGTTGCCTTGTTCGATTTGCCATGGATGCCGGTTTATCTCGCGATCTGCTTCCTGTTTCACCCCTATATCGGGCTCACCGCGCTTACCGGTGCGATCATTCTCGTCGCCATTACCGTTGTGACCGAGCTAAGAACGCGACGACCCACCGGCCGCGCCACTCAACTCGCCGCTGCGCGCAATGCGCTAATGGACTCAAGCCGGCGCAACGCCGAAGCAATTACCGCCATGGGCATGGTCGGACGCATTGCCAAGCGCTGGAGCGAGCTTAATCGCAATTATGTGGCTTCGAGCGGCAGCGCCAGCGATGTGGTGGGCGGACTTGGCTCGCTTTCAAAGGTTTTGCGGCTGCTGCTGCAATCGACCATCCTTGCGGTCGGGGCTTGGCTGGTGATCCATCAGGAATCCACCGCCGGCATTATCATCGCCGGCTCAATCCTCGGGGCACGTGCGCTTGCCCCCGTCGACCTGGCGATCGCCAATTGGCGCGGCTTCGTCGCCGCGCGGCAAAGCTGGCACAGGCTGTCGCAGCTCCTTGGCAACATGCCGGCGCGGGCCGAGCCGATGGCGCTGCAGCCGCCCGAGAAAGCGCTTTTGGTGCAGAACGCGGCGGTTGCCCCTCCCGGCGAACAGAAGATCGTTTGCCAGGACGTGAACTTTTCCCTCGCAGCCGGCAAGGCGCTTGGCGTGATCGGCCCGACGGCATCGGGTAAATCATCGTTGGCGCGCATGCTGGTGGGGGTGTGGACTCCTGTGCGCGGCAGCGTGCGCCTCGACGGCGCCGGCATCGACCAATGGTCTCCCGAGGCGCTCGGCCGCCACGTCGGTTATCTGCCGCAGGACGTCGAGTTGTTTCCGGGCAACGTCGCGCAAAACATAGCCCGGTTCGAAGATCCGCCAAACGCCGAGGCGGTACTCGCAGCCGCGCAGGCCGCCGGCGTTCACGATCTCATCGTCAATCTGCCCGACGGTTACGAGACCCATGTGGGCGACAACAACAGCGGGCTATCGGCCGGCCAGGCGCAGCGCATCGCGCTTGCGCGCGCGCTTTACGGCGATCCTTTCCTCGTCGTGCTCGATGAGCCGAATTCCAATCTCGACGCTGAAGGCGACGAGGCGCTGACCCGGGCGATTATGGGCATTCGCGCCCGTGGCGGCATTGCCATCGTCGTTGCACACCGCCCGAGCGCCGTTGCCGGCGTCGATTATATTCTGGTAATGGGCAAAGGCCGCCAGCAGCAATTTGGACCGAAAGAAGAAGTCCTCAACCGCGCCATGCAGCTGGGCGCAGCAGCGCCGCGCGCCCTGAAAGTCGTGCCGGATAAGGAAGGCGCCGCGTGAGTACCGAGATACTTAGTGCCCGCTCTTCCATACGCCGCCACGTCATCATCGGGTGTGTTGTCGTTGCATTCCTCGCCGTCGGCCTCGGCGGCTGGGCGTCAACGGCGGAGATTTCCGGTGCGCTAATCGCGCCGGGTTCGGTCGTCGTTGATTCCAACGTGAAGAAGGTGCAGCACCCGACGGGGGGCGTAGTCGGCGAGGTGCGCGTGCGCGACGGCGATCACGTCAAGGCCGGCGATATTCTTGTGCGCCTCGACGAAACTGTAACCCGCGCTAACCTGGCGATTGTCCGGAAGGGATTAATCGAACTCTACGCGCGCAAAGCGCGGCTGGCGGCGGAGCGTGACGGCGCCGACACGGTCGCCACACCCAAAGAGCTGGCGGACAAGACCGGCGATGCCGACGTGCAAGAGGCGCTGGCGAGCGAACGCAAGCTGTTCGAGCTGCGGCGTGCCGCGCGGCTCGGGCAGAAGCAACAGTTGCGGCAGCGGATCACTCAGTTGCAGGAAGAGATCCGCGGGCTCGTCGCGCAACAGGACGCCAAGACGAAGGAGACGGAGCTGATCGAGCAAGAGCTCGCCGGCATGCGCGAACTGTGGAAGAAGAACCTCATTCCACTCGACAAGCTGACCGCGCTGGAACGCGAAACGGCGCGGCTGCAGGGCGAGCGGGGGCAGCTCGTTGCTTCCGCCGCTCAGACCAAGGGCAAGATTGCCGAGATCGAATTGCAGGTGCTGCAAGTCGATCAGGACTTGTCCAGCGACGTCGCCAAGGAGCTGCGCGAAATCGACGGTAAAATCGGCGAATATGTCGAGCGGAAGGTCGCGGCCGAGGATCAGCTCAAGCGCACCGATATCCGCGCGCCGCAGGACGGCGTTGTCTTTCAGTCGACGGCCAACACCGTCGGCGGCGTCATCGCCGCCGGCGACCCGATCATGCTCATCGTTCCGGAGACGGACAATCTTCTGGTCGAAGCGAAGGTCGATCCTAAAGACATCGACAAGGTCCAATTCGGCCAGCCGGTCCTGCTGCGCTTCTCCGCGTTTGACATCCGCACCACACCAGAGATCAACGGCACCGTAGCGCGCGTTGCCGCCGATACCAGCACCGATCAGCGCACCGGTCAGACCTACTATGTCGTGCGGATCGCAATGACGCCCGAGGAAATTGCCCGCCTCGGCTACGTGAAGCTCACGCCGGGAATGCCGGCCGAAGCCTTCATCCAAACGGGACAGCGAACCATGCTGTCCTATCTGATAAAACCATTGCACGACCAGCTCATGCGCGCTTTCCGGGAGAAGTGAGCGGCGATTGCCGGGACGGCAAGGTGCGGAGCGAATCCGCCTAGAGCCGAAATAGCTGCATGACAGCGGGGCGTTTGCTTTCGCCGCGGGCGGCCGGCCTGCTATAAGCGAAGCCTGCCGGAGCGGAACTGATTGACATGAGGCTGATCGCTCGCTGGGCGCGGCAATTCGGTCTGGCACGAGCGGTGTGCACGCTGCTGCTATTTGCGCTGGTGCCGTTACGCATAGCCGACCCACGCCCGCTGGAAGAGGCGAGGTTGCGTACCTTCGATCTTTTTCAGGCCCTGCGCCCGCGCGAACAGACGGCGCGACCGGTCGTCATCGTCGACTTGGATGAAAAGAGCCAAAAAGAAATCGGCCAGTGGCCCTGGCCGCGCACCGTGCTCGCCGATCTGGTTTCGGAAATCGCGCGAATGGGCGCCGCCGCGATTGGTTTCGACATCGTGTTTCCGGAACCTGACCGTATGTCGCCGGCGGTTGCCGAAAAAAGCTTCCGCGGTCTGGACGCGGAGACCCGGGCAAAACTCGACGGGCTCGCCAGCAATGACGATATCTTTGCCGATGCGATCCGGCACGCGCGCGTGGTCGTCGGCCAAGCCGGAGCTCCGACACCGGCACCGGTGACGCAGGCGGAGAACGCGCTGCAAACCGGATTCGCCGTTCTCGGGCCAGATCCGCGTCCCTTCCTGGTCACTTTTCCCGGCCTGCTTCGCAACATCCTGCCCATCGAACAGGCCGCGGCCGGGCGCGGGCTCTTCTCAATCAACCCGGAACGTGACGGCATCATCCGCCGTGTGCCGGTGGTGATGAACGCTCAGGGAATGCTGGTGCCGACGCTGACGATGGACATGTTGCGGGTTGTCACCAACAGCGGCGCGATTCTTGTACGAACCGACGAAGCCGGCGTGCGCGCGGCAGCGGTACCGGGCCTCGAAGTTCCGACCGACCTCAACGGCCAATTCTGGGTTCACTTCAACAAGCACGATCCGCAGCGATATGTATCGGCAACCGACCTGTTGCACGGACGTACGCCCGCCGATCGCTTGCGCGGACGGCTGGTGCTGATCGGCACTTCCGCCATCGGTCTGCTTGACGTCAAGACCACCCCGGTCGAACCGACAATGCCGGGCGTCGAGATCCATGCGCAAATTCTCGAAAGCGTTTTGACTAATTCGTTGCTTTCCCGTCCCAACTACGCGATCGGCGCCGAGCTCCTAACGGCGATTGTGTTGGGGCTGGCGATCATCGTTGCTGCACCGCTATTGCCCGCGTCGATTGTAGTCGCGCTGGGAGCTCTCTTGATTGCCGGACTCATCGGCATGTCGTGGTATTTCTTCGTTGCTCACAATCTGCTCATCGACTTCACCTACCCGCTGATGTCCTGCTGGCTCATCTATCTCGTGCTTACCTTCTTCAATTATTTCCGCGAGCAGCAGCAGCGCCAGCAAATCCGTTCGGCTTTCGGCTTTTATCTTTCGCCGCAGCTGGTCGAGCAACTCGCCAGAACGCCGGAAAAACTTGTCCTCGGCGGCGAGGAACGGCGGATGACTATCCTGTTCTCCGACGTACGCGGCTTCACCACTATTTCCGAGCATTACAAGGATGATCCCCAAGGCCTCACCCACCTGATGAATCGCTTCCTCACGCCGCTGACCAATGCCATCATCGAGCGCAAAGGCACCATCGACAAATATATCGGCGACGCCATCATGGCGTTCTGGAACGCGCCGGTGGACGACACCGAGCACGAGGCTAACGCCTGCGATGCGGCGCTGGAAATGCTGACGCGTGCCGAGACACTAAACGTCGAACTCAAACGCGAGGCCGAAGCCACCGGCGGTGTTTACATGCCGCTACGCGTCGGTATCGGGCTCAACACCGGCCCGTGTGTGGTTGGCAATATGGGCTCGGACTTCCGCTTCAATTATTCGGTGCTCGGCGACACCGTCAACGTCGCTTCCCGCCTGGAGTCGCGCACCAAGGATTACCGCCTTTCGCTGGTCATCGGCTCGCGTACCGCGGAAAAGGCGCGCGAAAAATTCGCCACTATGGAAATCGACCTCATTCAAGTGAAGGGGAAGAAGCAGCCGGAAGCGGTTTTCACCGTACTCGGACGCGCGGAAATCGACGATGACCCGCGCAGTAGAGAACTCCGCGAACTCAATGCGCAGATGCTTGCGAGTTACCGCCGGCAGCAATGGGACACGACAAAGACACTGATCGATCGCTGCCGCAAGCTCGCCAACGGCTTTGGCGTCGACGGCCTTTACGACATGTATCTCGAACGCATCGACGCCTATCAGCTAAATCCGCCGCCGCACGATTGGAGCGGCGTCTACGAGGCCGAGACGAAATAGCAAGCGATTATCGAGCGCTGCGCTATGCCCGGTCTCCGGCCCCTGATGGCCGACCTCGAAATCCTTCCAGCATATAACGCAGAATCGTCAGATCGACGGGTTTGCGGACCGGTTCGGCGACGTTGAGCTGCAAAGACTTGGCGGCGCGGATGGTCTCCCGCAGCGTCGCATCATCGCAGCCGCTAACGACGATGATCGGTGCCTTGCAGCCGACTTCCGCGAGATGGCGAAGTAGCTCCACGCCGCCGCGTTCGCCGAGCGCGATATCGAGCGTAATACAGTCAAAGGCGCCTTCCCACGAGAGCTTCGCAGCCTCCTGATGGCTCGCCGCGCCGACGGGAACGTAGCCTACTTTGGCTGCGATCCGACAAATGATCATGCGATGAAGAGTGTCGTCGTCGACGACGAGCAGGCGCGGCGCACCTTCCGCGTCCTTTTTTCCGTCCGTTAGTCGTTCATCCGCAGCGAGTGCCTGCCCAAGCATGCTAGCCGCCTGGCCATTGCAGTTAAGAAAATTGCGGCGAATATCGATGAAGTCGTGCGAAATTTACATTAACACGCTCACGGAATCCGAACCGCTTTCCTGCGCTTACTAAGGATGTGGTTTATTCGGAGTAACAAACTTCCATAAAAATTGCGCGGTCGGAGGCAATGCCGCCCATGCCGCGCAGCCGTGTCCCGCAGCTGCTACTTCGGCGCGCGTTTAGCAAGAATCCGCTGCAGGGTGCGCCGGTGCATGTTGAGGCGGCGAGCCGTTTCCGAAACGTTACGGCCGCATAACTCGTAGATGCGCTGGATATGTTCCCAGCGCACACGGTCGGCCGACATCGGGTTTTCCGGCGGTTCAATCTTTTTGTTTTCGACCGCAAGCAGCGCAGCCGCGACGTCATCCGCGTCGACCGGCTTAGCAAGGTAATCGACGGCGCCGAGCTTCACGGCATTCACCGCGGTCGCAATGTTTCCGTAGCCGGTGAGAATGATGGCGCGCGCCTCGGGGCGGCGTTTCTTGATGGCCGAAATCACGTCGAGCCCGTTGCCGTCGCCGAGCCGCATATCCACCACGGCAAACGCAGGTGGAGATTTCTCAACTTGCAGCAAACCCTCGGCGACCGATTCAGCGATGCTGACGGCAAAGCCGCGGGTTTCCATGGCACGCGCCAGCCGTTGCAGGAAAGACTTGTCGTCCTCAACGATCAGCAGCGACCGCTCGTTGAGATTTGCTGTGCTGTTCGTGTTCGGCAGGGTACCGGTCATCGCATTGGTCATAGCAAACACTCCGTCTGATACCGACCGCCCTCGCACTCGAATAGTTAAGATACGGCGGTGGTGCGCTCAAGAGCCGGCGCGATCGGCGGCCGCTCGAAATCTGACCGGCTCCAGGCGACGGTCACCGAGGCACCGTGCTGCGGCGGTGCCTGGTTCTTGAACGATAGTTTGGCCCCTGTGCGCTCTAGTAGGGTCTTGGCGATGAACAAGCCCAAACCGAGGCCAAACGCGGCTTCTTCGTCCCCCTGCACCGCCGGCCCAGGCTGGCGATGAGTGACGTAAGGCGCACCTAGCCGATCCAGCACTTCGGGAGCAAAGCCCGGCCCATCATCACCGATGGTTATTTGCACCTCGTCCGCCGTCCATTGAGTCGAGATTTCGACGCTTGTGTTGGCGAAATCGACCGCGTTTTCGATCAGATTGCCGAGGCCGTAACGGACCGCCGGACTGCGTACGCCGACCGGCTCTGCGCCGCGGCTCGATACATTGGCGCGCACAAGCGAAACACCGAAATGGCGATGCGGCGCCATCGCTTCCTCGATCAGAGCGGAGAGTGGAACCCGATCGAAGGGATCTGCAGTAGGCAGTTCGGTAATCTTCGCCAGTATCTCCCGGCAGCGGCGCGCCTGCTCGCGCAGCAATTTCACGTCGTCCGCATAGGGTGAATTAGCTTCGAGCGCGCGTTCGATCTCGCGGGCAACAACCGTGATGGTGGCGAGCGGGGTGCCGAGCTCGTGTGCGGCCGCCGCCGCAAGGCCATCGAGCTGCGAAAGGTGCTGCTCGCGCGCCAGGACCAATTCGGTCGCCGCCAGCGCCTCGGAAAGCTGCCGCGCTTCCTCCGCGACCTGCCAGGTGTAGACGCCGATATAACCGATCGCCAACAGGATCGAGAGCCAAACGCCGACCACGTAAGTTTCCGGCAGTTCAAACGGCTCTTCACTTTCCCAAGGCAGCTGATAATGCACGAAAATCAGCACCGTCGCGCAGAGAACGGCAAACATGCCGAGTAGCAAAGTCATGCGGGGCGGCAGAGCGGTCGCCGAAATCAAGACCGGACCGACCAGCAGAAAGGAAAAAGGATTCTCCACACCGCCGGTAAGAAACAGAAGCGCCGTCAGCTCCGCGAGATCGAAGCCCAAGAGATAGGCGGCGCGGTCGGGTTCGAGCCACTGTGGCCGCTTGAAACCAAGGCGCAGCGCCACGTTAAGCAGCGCAGATAGCGCGATCACGCCAAGGCACGGCCAGATCGGAACGTCAAATTCCAATCCGAAATGGACGACCAGGACGGCGACAGCTTGACCGAACACGGCAAGCCAACGCAACCGCACCAGCGTATCAAGGCGCACATTCCGTGGCCGATGATGAGACTGGGGCAGCCCGAACATGGCGCAAGTGTAGCGATCGGCGAGAACTAATCCAAATAAACCGCGGGATGCTCAGCAAGGCTTTGGCCACGGGCCTTTACGGCTGCCACACGGCGGGCTGCGCAGCCGGGTGTTCGCCGCGGTGCGCTTGTTCGATAATCTCAAAAAGTGCGCGAACCAGCACGGCGACGCCTTCGCCGCTCACGCCGGAAACCACCAGCGGCGGCTTTTTCGCCGCACGCGCAAGGCGCGCGGTTTGGCGTTTGATCTCGGCGGCGCCCATCGCGTCGGCTTTGTTGAGCGCGACCAGTTCGGGTTTCTCTGCCAGGCCGTGGCCATATGCGGAAAGCTCCGCCCGTATGATTCTATATGCCTCGGCCGCGTCGCCCGCTGTTCCGTCGACGAGATGCAATAGAACGCGGCAACGCTCAATATGGCCGAGGAAACGATCGCCGAGTCCGCTACCTTCATGCGCCCCGGCGATCAGGCCGGGAATGTCGGCGAGGACGAATTCGCGGCCATTGACCGCGACCACGCCGAGTTGCGGTTGCAGCGTGGTGAACGGATAATCGGCTATCTTCGGCTTGGCGGCGCTAACGGCAGCGAGAAACGTCGATTTGCCGGCATTGGGCAAGCCGACGATGCCGGCATCGGCGATAAGCTTGAGTCTAAGCTTAATAGTGCGCTCCTCTCCGGGCTGGCCGCTATTGGCGCGACGCGGCGCACGATTGGTGGCTGATTTAAAATGCGCGTTGCCGAAACCGCCGTTGCCGCCGCGCGCGAGCACGAGGCGCTCGCCGGTTTCGGCGAGGTCGGCCAGAAGCGTTTCGCCATCCTCTTCGTAAATCTGCGTGCCGACCGGCACCTTGAGCACGACGTCTGCGGCGTCGGCTCCGTGGCGGTCCTTGCCCATTCCGGCGCCTCCGTTTTTAGCGAAAAAATGCTGCTGATAGCGGTAATCAATCAGCGTGTTGAGGCCGGGAACGGCTTCGGCGACAACGTCGCCACCCCTCCCCCCGTCGCCCCCGTTCGGTCCGCCAAATTCGATAAACTTTTCGCGCCGAAACGAGACGCAGCCGTTTCCGCCGTCGCCGGACCGGATATAGACCTTGGCTTCATCAAGGAATTTCATGCCGCGTACCAGGCTTGGGCAACAACAATAACAATCGAACCGCCCGCGCAACGAGTGCAATTGGCAGAGCGCCCTCTCAGCACAGTTGATATAATATGAATGTTTGCAAACGGTACGTAGGTTTCTTGGGCTTCGATGCGTTCGAGCGGCCGATGAGCAGCTTTGTTTTGGTCCTTAAGCTCGCATCCCGCGCCGGGATTTGGAGAACGACACGTGTTTCCAGACTTGTCGGCCTGCCGAGCTTGCTCGGCTGGCTGGCGGGGCTCGGCATCCTTCACTTGGTGCTGCAACTAGCCGCCGCCGGATCTGGTGCCGGATTTAATCCCTACGGTCTGAATGCGCTCGTCGCTTGGCTCGCGCTGGAAGCCGCGGTCACAGCGCTGTTCGTTCCGCCGGCAGCGCGCAACACGGCGTTGTCCGCGATGTTTGCGCTCACGCTAAGTGGCGAAGCCGCCATTGAAGCCATCAAGTTCGCCGCGCCGCTCTTTCCAGGTCCAGCGATAGCTGACACCTTTTGGCGCGAGCGCGCCGCGCCGATTGCTTTGTTTGCCGGCATGTCGTTGTGGTGGATTGGGGCTGCCGCCGCAGTATTGCGGAGCTTCTCGCCGCAGCCAAGGTTTGCCGCGTTCGGCCGGATGGCCGGGCTCTGGCTGGCCCTTCTCGCCGTAACCGCCGTGGTGCCCCACGCACCTATCTTCGTTCCCCGCAATTTCGACATCCGCAACGCCAATTGGTGGGAAATGCTGGCCGCCCACCTCTCATCGTCGGCAGGCGCCAATGGCGAGACGGCACGCGTTGCGCAAGCTCAAGGCAT
>Ga0335081_10014266_pt1 | contig 12854 bp, 11 predicted proteins | sample Lox_Sample_35_FD_206713 | JGI IMG/M metagenome (GOLD analysis project Ga0335081, IMG submission 206713) | Soil microbial communities from Loxahatchee National Wildlife Refuge, Florida, United States - Lox_Sample_3.5 | ecosystem: Environmental > Terrestrial > Soil > Wetlands | place: USA...
GCCCTTGGACTCGATCATCGTCCGCGGGACCGCACCGAGGCAGCGACTGTCGAGGTCGCAGAAGACGTCGATCGAGAACTCCTCGCCGGAGCAGACCCGCTGCACCATCGACTCGGCGGTGGTGTGACGGAGGAAGAAGGAGAGATCGCTCCCGTCGGCTGCCCGGTAGATGTGACGGGAGCCGAAGCCGCGCCGGGCCTTGACCAGCACGGGGAACTCGAGAACGTCGGGGAGCTCGCCGGGGAGCCAGGTCGGAGGCGTCGCGATGCCGTTCTGCTCGAAGAAGCCGTGCGCCGCATACTTGTCCTCGCAGAGGGCGATCGTCTCGGGACCGGGCAGGAGAACGAGCGCGCCGAGCCCGTCCCGGTGCTCGGCGAGCAGTCGGTGGTCGAGGTCCGCAAGCGGGACGACTAGGCTCGCTCTGTGCTCGGCGACGAGCGCCGCGAGCGCTGCGGGGTAGGCCGGGTCGTCGACCCGCGGGACGAGCGCATGCCGGTCGGCCGCATACAGCGCGGGAGCGAGCTCGTTGACGTCGACCGCGAGGGTGGTCGCACCGGCGCGGCCGAACGCCTCGACGATGTCGACGCGCTGTCCCGCGCAGGTGAAGAGGACGACGGGTAGGGGCTGAGAGGCCGACACGGGCCGGAAGGTTATGCGGAGTTGAACCTAGACTCCTCGCCATGCGCCGCCCGGTCGAGCCTCGCACCGCCGTCGTCACGGGCGCAACCGGCCAGGACGGCTTCTACCTCGTCAGCCGGCTGCTCGCCGACGGCTGGACGGTGCATGCCGCCGTCCGTGACGTCGACGCGGCGGTCGCGATGTTCGGAGACCACGAGCAGCTGGTCGCCGTCCGGCGCGACATCCGCGACCCGGCCCCGCTGCGGGCCCTGGTCGGTGACGTGCGGCCGGAGGAGATGTACAACCTCGCGGGCGAGAGCAGCGTCGGCGCCTCGTTTGCCGACCCCCAGGCGACCTGGGAGTCGAACGCCCACGTCGTCGTCCATCTGCTCGACGCGATCAGGCTGGACAGCCCGGGGACCCGCTTCTACCAGGCCTCGTCGGGTGAGATGTTCGGCTCGGTTCCGGGCGAGAGCGTCACTCACGACGAGACCGCGGTGCTCAATCCGCAGAGCCCGTACGCTGCGGCGAAGGCAGCCGCCCACATGCTCTGCCGCAGCTACCGCGAGTCCTACGGGGTGCGCATCGCGTGCGGGATCCTCTTCAACCACGAGTCGCGCCGCCGCGGCCCGCAGTTCCTCTCCAGGAAGGTCGTCGACCACGTGCGGGCGCTCCGCTCGGGTGCCGCACCCGGGCCGCTCGCGCTCGGCAACCTCAAGGCCGAGCGCGACTGGGGCTTCGCGCCCGACTACGTCGAAGGGATGGTGACGATCCTGCGGCAGGCCGAGGCGCGGGGCATTCCGGACGAGGCAGCGTCCTACCGCGACTACGTGCTCGGCACAGGCCGGCTCCACACGGTCTGGCAGCTCGCCGACCGTGCGTTCGCCCTCGCCGGGTTCGAGCTCGAGTGGCGGCTCGAAGGCGATGACCCCCTCGCCTGGTCGGCCCGGTTCGCAGGCTCGGGTGAGCCCGCCGTCGTCGTCGACCCGGCCTTCATCCGGCCCTCCGACCCTGCGGCGATCGCCGCCGATCCGACCCGGATCGAGGCGGAGCTCGGCTGGGAACCGCGGCCGGGACTGGACCGCTTCCTCGAGGACATGCTCGAAGGGGACGGCTGACGACGCTTGTATTGCAAGGTTGCAAGCGCTTGTGACTTGCGATACTTGCGCCGTTCGCCCGCGGCTCGCCGGCGCCGCTCAGTAAACGAGGAACGGCAGCTCCGCCAGCGCGCAGAGGACGAGCAGGGCGACGGCGACGTGCCAGGCGCGGCCGCGCAGCCGGTCGAGCAGATAGCCGAAGGCGATCGCCCAGCCCGCCGTGGTCGTGAGCAGGTAGGTCGCCTTCAGGAGGTCGCCGTCCGGCGTCCAGTAGCGGACAGCGAAGTAGAGATAGCCGAGCAGACCGAGCAGCGGCAGCAGGGCAACCGCGAGCGCCTCGCGCCGTTTGAGTGATAGATGCAGGAGGAGCACCCAGCCGACGACCGCGAGCACGGTCGGCACGATCCCGAGCAACGACTGCAACCGGAGCCAGCGCAACGCGAAGTCCGAGGGCCGCGTGACGTCGCTCCCGCTCGGGCCCGTGGGCGAACCGGCGTGCCAGACCCAGATGCCGAAGTAGTCGCCCCAGATGCCGTCGTAGGTCACCGGAATCCAGCGGCTGTAGTGGTGCGGCCGGTACGGCGCCGAGAAGACGCTCGGGATACCGGGCCGGAAGAAGAAGGCCGCCGGGAGATGCGTCGCCTGCGCGGGTTGGGGGAACTCGGGCTGCCCGCCGTAGGCCGTCGCCTGATGGATGTACCAGGGCGCCGGGATCGCGATCGCGAGCACGCAGACGGCGGCGAGCTCCCGCCAGCGGCGCCCGGCGATCAGCGAAAGCACCACCGCGCCCACCGTCCAGAGCGCGAAGGCCCGCACGAGCTGGGCCAGGCCGAGCACTGCCCCGAGCGCCCAGGCATAGCCGGGCCGCGAGAAGGTGCGCACGCAGAGCCAGAGGGCGAACGTAGAGAGAAAGAGCGACATCGGCTCGGGGTGGAACATCGCCTCGGTCTCGACCACGACCGGCAGGAACGCGACGAACGCCGCCGCGCCGAGCTCGATCCGCCGCCGGCCCGGCCAGAGCTCGCGGGCGATCGCGGCGACGAGCAGCACCGCCCCGAGCACGAAGAGCACGTTCACGAGCTGGCCGGCCCGGTCCGGGTCGCCGTAGCCGAGCTTCCCGAGTGCCCAGTCGGCCGTGCCGGCGACGAGGTAGTAGCCCGGCGGTGTGTAGTACTCGCTCGACCCGTTCGTGCGCTGCTGGAGGTGGAAGCCGGGAACGAGCCCGTCGGCGTAGGCCATGTGCGCCGGGGCGTCGTAGCCGGCGTTGGTCGGATAGCGGGCCGCGTTCCACACCCCGAGCAGGACGACGAAGACGCAGATCGCGGCGAGCGGCCGCCTGCCCTCAGTCAGCCGGCTTCCAGCCACCGGTCTCGCCCTTGTACGTGCCGCCGAAGAGCGCGAGCGGCGTCCGGAGCAGGATCCTCGTGTCGACGCCGGGCGACCGATGCTCGACGTACCAGAGGTCGAGCTCGATCCGCTCGGCCCAGGGGAGCTCGGTGCGGCCGTGGATCTGCGCCCAGCCGGTGATTCCGGGCTTGACGTCGAGCCGGTGCAGCTGGCGCTCGTCGTAGCGGTCGACCTGGTAGCGGAGCGTCGGGCGCGGGCCGATGACCGACATCTCGCCGCGGATCACATTCCAGAGCTGTGGCAGCTCGTCGAGCGAGAGCCGGCGCAGCACGCGGCCCGCGCGCGTGATGCGCGAGTCGCCGCGGTTGACGGCGTAGCCCGCCCCTATCGTCTCGGCGCCGACGACCATGGTCCGCAGCTTCAGCAGCTCGAAGTCGGCGCCGTCCTTGCCCACTCGCAGCTGCCGGTAGAGCACCGGGCCGCCGTCCTCGAGCTTGACTGCGAGCGCCGAGAGCGCGAGCAGCGGGCTCGTGATCGCGAGGCCGGCACCCGCGATCGCGACGTCGAGGACACGGTTCAGCGCGTTCCCTCGGCCGGTTGCCACGTCGCGGGCACGCCGCGGCGCAGGTAGTTCCACAGCGAGACGACCGTCGCCCAGCTCACGAGCACGTAGTACCGCGCGATCCCGACGCCGGCGCCCGCCGCTGCCAGCAGCGCGACCTGCGCGACGAGCACGGCCACGTAGATCCAGCCGCCGGTGGGAGGCAGATCAGCGACGAGGGCGATCGACGTCGCGAGCAGGACGAGATGGAGCAGCCCGGACGCGTAGCGCAGGTGTCGGTGCGAGAGAAGCGCGACGAGGTAGCCCGGCGGCTGGCCGCGGAGCATCTTGCCGCGCAGGACGATCAGCCAGCAGTGCTCGAACATGCGCACCTTGCGCCGATACTCGGTCTCGTTGGACGGCGTCGGCTTTTCGAACGCGATCGCGGCGGGTGCGTAGACGGCGCGCCTGCCGTGCTGGACCATCAGGTACGGCAGCGCCAGGTCGTGGCCGAAGCGCGGATCGACCTCGACGTAGTCGGAGCGGCGTACCGCATAGATCGAGCCGTTCCCGCCGGTGACCGAGCCGAGCCGGGACTCGGCCGAGCGCACGGCCATCTCGTAGCGCCAGTAGAGCCCCTCCTTGTTGGAGCCGTCCGCCGCCTCGAGCCGCAGCTGCCCGCAGACGTAGGCGACCTTCGGATCGGCGAAGGGCGCAACGAGCTTGCGGAGAGCCTCCGGCGCCCACGTCGCGTTGGCATCCGAGAAGGCGACGATCTCGGACGCGGTCTCGCGAACGGCGCGGTCCTGAGCGGCCACCTTGCCGCCGCGCGGGTTGCGAATCACATGCGCGCCCGCAGCCGCTGCAAGCTCCTCGGTGCGGTCGGTCGAGGCATCCGAGGTGACGACGATCTGAAACTTCTCCGCCGGGTAGTCGAGAGCTTGTAGGTTGGCGAGGCGCCGCTCGATCACGCTCTCCTCGTTGTGGGCGGCGACGATCACGGCTACCGCAGGCAGCTCCGCCGGTTCGACGGACCGGCGGCTTCCGAGGCGCGCGCCGACGACTATCACGGCCGGATAGGCGACGTGCGTCCAGAGCAGCCCGACCAGAGCGGCCCAGAAGAGGATCTCGAGGATGACCACCGCCTGGATCGTAAGCCGCGTGGCCACCCGAGCGGTCTGGAACACGATGACCCGACGCTAACCTTCACGCGTGCTTGCCGCCCGGCCACCGCAGTGACGTGGCCGGCACCAGCGCCCATCCGAACAAGGAGCTGAAGCTGACGAGCGACCGCCGCGGGACGGCGCCAACCGTGTTCGAGGTCGCGGCACTCGGCGGGCTGTGGCTCGCCGGCGCTCTGACGCTGGTCGTCATCTCTGTCGCGAAGCCCTCGTGGGCACCGTATCTGCTCTTGCTCGCCGTGCTCGTGACGTGTGCGTTCGCAGCGCGGCTCCGACGCATCCCGCTCAGTGCGGTCAGCGCCGCCCTCATCCCACGAACGTGGCGTCAGGGGGCCGCCGCCACGGCCGCCGTGATCGCGGTCGTTGCGGCGACGATTCGCGTGCCGGGGGTCGTGAGGTCCGCCTACGACAGTCTCACCGGGCCTCACTACTCGCTGCTGGAGGCCGACATCCGGCCGCTCGGAACCACGGCGCCACCCGGGGCGATTGCGGCCGCGGCACGAACGATTCCTGTCGACGCGACCTACTCGGTCGTGGGGGGAGACCAGAACGACGTCTGGGCCGTCTTCCGATTCTGGCTCGCCCCTCGGCAGTTCGACCCGAACTACCGCACCGCGCCGTGGGTGGTCCTGTACGACGATCCTCACGTAACCGGGCTACGGCCGGGCAGGAAGCGCCGGCTCGCACCCCATATCTACGTCCTCGAAGTGAGGGGCTGAGCGTGCGAATCGGCCTGGGTTTGGCCGGGAACGTAACCGCCGTCCTCGTCGTCGGATACGCCGTGCTTTACGGTCTCGGGCTCGCCCGGGGCCGTGACGCCCTCAAGCTGATCGGACTCGCCTATCTCGTGGGCTGGGGAACAGCCGGTGCAGTGCTCTCCTACGCCTTGATGTGCGGGATCGACTTCCGCCCCGAGTTGATTTTCGTCGTTTTGGCGGTTGCCGTACTCGTCTTCATCGGGGCCGGGCGTCTCACATCGCCGGTGCCGACGCGGTCCAGCTCTCCTGCCCGGAGTCCGGTCGCGAAGGCGGGAGTCGCCGTCGGTGCCGCAGTCATCGCACTTGCTGCAGTGTCGGCTCTGATCGTCGCCGTCCGCTCGACCTGGATTCCGGACGAGGACACGATCTACTTCTGGATCCCACACGCGCAGGTCATCCACTACAGCGGGGCGCTCTGGTTCGACGGTGGTGTCGGACACCCGGAGTATCCGCCCCTCGTCGCCGCGATGTACGCTCTCGGGTTCGCCTTCGTCGGAGGCTTCCACCCGTCGCTCCTGTCGGTCGAGCAGTGCCTTCTGGGCCTCTCGTTCGTCGGAAGTGCGCTCGCCCTGCTCGACCGATTCGTACCGCGCTGGCTCTCGTTCCCTTCGATCGCGCTTCTCGTCATCGCACCCGGGTTCTTCTCACGCCTTCATTCGTTGCTTCCGGACCAGACGCTCGCGTACTTCGTCGCCACGGCAGCCCTCGCCTCTGTGCTCTGGCTGCGGGAGGGGCAGGCTGCATGGCTGGCCCTCGCCGTGATCCTGAGCGCTTCAGGCGCGCTGACGAAGCTCGAAGGCGAGACGTACGCCGGGCTGCTCGCGTTGATCCTCGTCGTCGGTGCCGCTGTGCGGCGAAAGTGGAGGATCGCGTTGCTTTCGCTCGCACTCCTCCTCGGTCTGGCTGCGGTCATACCGTGGCGGCTCTGGCTCGGTGCGCACGGCCTCCCCACCTCGTCCACGGACTACCAGCTCTCGAGCGTCTTCCACCCCCTCTACATGGCCCACCGGATGGGTCGGGTGCCGTATTCCTTCCATCATGTCCTGGGGGCCGTCTTCGACGTTCACGATTGGCTCGTCATCCTCCCGCTCGCCCTATGCGCCATCATCGTCGCCTTCCGCCGGGTTCCCTCCCTGGCGGCGGCCTTCGGAACCTGGCTGCTGGTCGCGACCTTCGGACTGATCCTCGTGTACTGGGCCGGGCAGTTCGAGGGCACTACGCTTCGGGACGAAGTCCTCTTCACCGTCCACCGGGTTGCGGCGACGATCGTGATCGTCGCCGGCGTCATGACGCCGATCGTCCTCTTTCTCGCGCTCGAGCAGCCGTCTTCCAGCCGGACGGGTTGACCCGGCTGCCTGCCCGTCTTCGAAAACGTTACGAGCCACCAGAGGCCCTAGACTCCGCCACCGTGACCGAATCAGTCGCATCCGCGGCGCCGCATCAGGCCGGCGCACGGCTCGGCCGCACGGACAAGCTGGTTCTGGCGGTACTCGCGGTATTCGTCTTCTTCTCCCTCAACTTCGGCGCCTACCGGGTCTTCGGCGACGGCGTGAACTACTACTCGCTCACCCAGCGGATATTCGGCGACCGGCACGGGGGCTCGGGTTACAACTTCGGCGTCGGGATCATGAACGTGCCCTTCTACGGAGCCGCAAAGGTCGCTTCGGTGGGAGCGGGACACGAACAGCGGCTCGAGCGCGCCTCGATCACCATCGCCTCGATCACCTGGGTGCTGCTCGCCGCGATTCTTTCGTGGTGGATCCTGGCCAAGCTCGAACTCCCCGGGCGGCCGCTCGCGCTGGCCGCTGCGATCTTTGGAACACCCGTCTGGTACTACGCCTCTTTTTCACCCGCCTACAGCCACGCCACGGACGCAGCCGCTTTCGCGCTCGCTTCCTGGGCGATGTTCGGACTGTGGTCGTCGCCGGCACTGGCCTGGCGACTCGGAGCGGCGGGCGCCCTCGGCCTTGCCGTCGCCGTCCGACCGTTCAACGCCGGCGTCGCTGCCGGGGCCGTATTCGCCCTGGCGGCCTTTCGGCACTTCCGCGACGCGATCATCGTTGGTGTGGGGGCGATCGCGAGCTATCTCGCCCTCGCCGCGGTCCCGTACGCACTCGGCCTCAGCTTCACGAGGCGTGTCGACGGCACCGAGATCGCCGACACGGCGCTCGGCTTCTCCCCACTGTCACCGCTACGGATGCTGGTCACGAACCACCGGGGTCTCTTCATCTGGACTCCCGTCACGCTGCTTGCGGTCGTCGGACTGGCCCTGCTGATCCGCGACCACCCGTCCCGCCCGTTCCTCGTCACGCTGGCCGCAATGGGTGCGGGCCTCGTGCTGATGAACCTCGCCCTCAAGCCCTGGGACGCGGGCTGGTCGTTCTCCGAGCGCTACCTGGCGTCGCCGGTCACCCTCTACGCCGTCGGCGTCGCCGGACTGCTCGCCTCGACGCGTGCGTGGTCGCACACAGCCGCCGCCGCGGCCGCAATCATCTTCACGGGATGGTCGCTCCTGATCGGCATGAACCACGCCTTCGGGGCGAGCCAGAGCGACGGCGCCATCGCCGTCGCGACGAAACGCTCACCGTCCGAGTTCGTGCATCGCGCATGGGCCTACTCGCGTCTGAGACACGTGGTCGACAAGCTCCACGGCTAGGGAGCAGCGCGAGGGCCGGCGCTCTGGTTCGTCGGAATCGACGCGACCGAGCGCGCCTACCTGGGGCGGGCGCTCTCTGGCGCACGTACCGGGGTCTCGGCAGGTGTCGCCGGCTGACCCGCCGCATACGCCTCTCGAACAACTGACGCAAGGGCCAGGCCGGCGGAACGCCAGGTGAGCTCCGCTGCACGTACGAATCCACGGGCAGCGAGATCCTCGCGGGCCCGCTCGTCGGCGAGGAGACCTAGCACCGCTCTGACGGCCTGGCCGCGGTCGTCACCGATCTCGAGCGCAGCTCCTGCTGCGATCTCGGCGAGGGATGACCGTCCTGAGCTGATGACCGGGAGCCCGTACCGCATCGCCTCGACGAGCGGCAGCCCGAACGACTCGCACTCGGAGAGCATCAGCAGGGCCAGCGAGCGCGCATAGCGCTCCGCCAGTTCGAGCGGCGGGAGCTCTCCGAGAAAGCGCACGACCTCTCGGAGTCCAAGCGCGGAGACACGCCGTTCTACGTGAGCGCCGAACCCCCGCCAGTCGCTGCCCACGATGTCGAGACCGAGCTCAGGACGGTGGCGGTGCAGCTCGGCGAAGAGGCCGAGCGTCCGCTCGAACCCCTTGTACGGAGACAGCGACGAGACGACGAGAAGCCGTGGCTCTCGCTGCACTCCCTCCACGGACGGGAGCAGGCGTGAATCGGCCCCTTCGAGGACGACACGCGTCTTCACGGCATCGAGAGCGGCTCCCGCTTCGAGCACACGCGCCGTCGTTTCCGAGACCGCAGCGACCCTCGTCGCCCGACGGTAGGCACGAGGCATCGACCAGCGGTAGTACCCGGCCCGCGCGCCGATCGCGAGCCGATCGCGGAGGCGATCCGCACGAAACTCCTCTCCCTCAACGGACCCGCAGTGGTAGACGAGGTTCTGGGCGACGACCACGCTCGCGCAAGGAAGGCCCAACGGCAGCGACTCGTTGGGCGAGACGAACACGTCGGAGCCAAGCCGGCGCAGCAACCGCCTGAGGCCGATGGTCTCGTACGCGAGCCGAGCCATGCCTGCGGCGGGCAAGGCGACCCGCTCAAGCCTGAGGCGCTCGGTGGACGGGAAGCGTGTCTCGTCCTCGCGGACGACGACGACGAGCCCGTCGCCGGCGAGAGCCTCTGCGAGCTCGGGGACGATGTTGAGGCTGAACGTCGTCGCGCCGTCGAAGACACCGGGCCGCACCGATAGGGCGTTGTAGACCACCTTCACGTCGCAGCCTCGAGGAGCCCGGCCGCGCATGCCCGTGGGGTGTGGGAGGACGCGATCTCGGCGGCGCCCGGGCGAAGGCGTGCCGGGAGCTCCGGGTCGTCCGCGACCCGGTCGAATGCCTTGCGCAGCGACCGTACATCTCCCGCCTCCACGAGCATGCCGTTCGCGCCGTCCCGGATGAGGTCGACTCCGGCTCCGGTCGCGTCGGACGCAACCGCCGGCAGACCGGCGCATGCCGCTTCGTTGACGACGAGCCCCCAGGGGTCGTAGCGTGACGGGAAGACGAGGAGATCGGACGTGTGGTAGAGGTCGCGTAAGGCCTCGCGGTCTTGCTCTCCGAGGAAGGTCACGCCCGGGCCCGCGAGTCGCTCGAGAGAAGGCCGCTCGGGCCCATCGCCGACGATCAGGAACTGCGCCCGATGCCGTAGCCGCGACGTTGCGAACGCTGCGAGGGCGACGTCGACGCCCTTGGACGCGACGAGCCGCCCGACGTAGAGAAGCGATGTGCCGTCCCGCCCGGGCACTACCGTCGGGCGTCGCGACCAGAAGTCGTTGTCGACTGCATTCGGAGCTTCACGGATGCGGTCGGGCCCGGCGCCCAGGCTCACCAGATAGCGGGCCGCCGAGCGACCCGGGACCACGTACCGGTCGGCGCCCGCCACGACGATCCGCTTGAGCAGCGTCCGCACCGGTCGGCGCCCGACGTCGCCCACGAGCGGCGTCTCGGACCAGAGCACGAACCTGCGCCGCCGGGCCCGGCACCAAGCGAGCGTCTCGTAACACTCCAGATGATTCCAGCCGCCGACCACCACCGAATCGAACATCCCCCGCTCGAGCCGAGTCACTATCGGCGGCCCCAGGTACACCGGTTGGCGGTCCCCCCGGTACGGAACGGAGAACTGCAGCCCCCCCAGCACCTCGTACGAGAAGCGGATCTCGTTCCTGTACACGGGCCACGATCGGCGATCCTCGGTTTCGTTGAGGAAGATCAGATGGAGATCCCCGTCGAGTTGATCGTTCAGCTCGTTGAAGACCGGGATCCGGTACGGCGCGATGATCTCGGTCACGAGCGCAACACGCATGTTTCAGGCACCGCCGGCGAGGCCACGGACGCTCCCGAGGACGAACGCCGTCCGTCCGACCAGGTCGAGGACGAGCCAGGTGAGCCGCGCAACTACTCTCCCCTTGCCACGCGTTGCACGCCAGCAGATGGCGCTCGTACGAGCGATGTACACGGGAAGCAGCACCGCTCGCAGCACGACTCGCCACTCCCGTCCTGCCTTTCGACCGAGCCGGGCCTCTCCCAGTCCGCGCCGGTACATATGAGCCACGAAGTCGCGGTATGACTCGAGCTCGGCGTGGTAGACGACCGCGTCGGGCACGAAAACGAGCTCGTATCCGGCCGCTCTCGCACGGAGCGAGAGATCCGGATCGTCCCCCCCGGGGAAGCGGAAGCTCTCGTCGAACCCGCCGAGCTCGTCGAGAACCGCGCGCTTGTAGCACGCGTTCGCTGTTGCGGCATTCTCGAACACGGGTTGGATGCCGCTCGAATACTCGGTCGCTGCGCAGAACCGGCTGACCCAGTTCGTCGGCGGCGCGGGCAGCACCCGGCCTCCGACCGCTCCGGTACCCTCGCCAGCCTCGTCGAGGGCGGTCACAAGGCGCAAGAGCCAGTCGGGGGCGGGCGCGCAGTCGTCGTCCAGAAACGCCACGAGAGGCGCTCCCGAGCTCCCAACGCCGGCGTTGCGCGCCGCCGCCGGCCCGGCGTTCTCCTTACGGAGAAGCCGAAACCCAGGCTTGTCTGAGAGCAATCCCTGAACGGTCGTGACCTGGTCGGAGTCGGAACCGTCGTCGACGACGACCACCTCGAACCCGCCGGACGGAGCCTCGACCCGTACGAGCGCCTCGACCGTCCTGGCTAGCAGCCGGGCCCGCTGATAGGTCGGGACGACGACGCACACTGCGGCCCCCGAGCGACCGCTCACTGGTCGCCCTCACTACCGGCGCCGGCGACGGCTCGCATCTCGTCGAAGGTCCTCGTCCCCCTCCGACCTCGCCGGATCACCGAAGCTGCCTCGGGCCCGGTGGCCATGAGAAGGTCGACGACCGAAAGGTAGGGAACGAACTCGCGAGCCGCCTGAGGGTACGTTGGGTGCTCGTAGTGCTGGAAACGGAGCTCGATCCCGTGCTTGGCGAACTCCAAGTCGGATTCGAGATAGGCGAACGACCCGGCCGGAGAGAGGTACGTCGTCGCCCCGAGCTCCAGGCAGTAGTCGACCAGTGCGCCCTCGCGGCGCCTCGGTGACTGCCCGATGGCCGACGCGCACTCGAACCGAGCGCCTACCCCTATCTGGCGGGCAAGAGCCTCGATCGTCGTGACATTGAGCTCCGCGAGAGACCGCCAATCCCGATCGTAGACGGGGGCGAGCAACTGGGCGGTGGCTTTCCAGTGGACGGCTCCTCTGTAGGCACCCTCGATCGTCGACCAGTGCTTCCGCCGCCATGGCCTGCTGTTGTCGATCTCCATCTCCGAGATGCGCCCATCCGACGAGTGCCGGACAGGAACGGTCAGCCAGAGTGGGCCATGTGCGGTGAGGATGCGGTTCCTCTGTTGCCACGACTGACGACTGAAGGCCACGGTGTCAAGGAAGAGGAAGACGTCGCACTGGTCGATCAGGTCGAAGTACCCCATCCACGGCAAGTACGTCGGCTGCATGATCGTCACGATCACCGCTGCTCGCCTGCGCGCCGCCCGGCCAGCCGGGACAGGAGGGCGTCGGCAATGCGCTGCCGGCCGAGGCCGTCGACGGCATCTCGGCTACGCAGCCGCAGACCGGCCTGCACCGACGGGTCGCGCAGGCTCTCGATACCGGCTCGCAATCTGTCGTCCGTCAGACCACCGGCAGCCCCGAGATACACGATCGCACCCCGCGAGGCCATCGCCTCGGCCTCGAGCTCCTGATCGCTGGTGAGAGCGACGACCGCACAGGGCAAGCCAGCTGCGCAAGCCTCGTGAAGAAGTGCTCCCGCGGCGATCACACCAGCCTCAGCGCCGACGAGGAGCGCACCCATATCGGTCACAGCGGTCCGCCACGACACCTCGAGCCCTGGTGAGTCGCTCGAGGCCGTCCCATCCGGCAGAGCAGGCACGACAGCGACTACCCGCCGGAACGCCGGCGCGGCCGCCGCGAGCGTTCGACCGACCAGCTCCCGACGCTCGGTTCCGCCGAACGAGATGAACAGCGTGCCAGAGGCCGGCGCTGCGCCCGCGCGGCGGACGAAGTCGAGCTCGGGGCGGAGCATCACATACTGGGCGCCTGCAAGCCTGCTCGGGCTGGTGCACGGCTCGGCGAAGACATTGGGATCGACCGTGAGGTCCGGCTCGAACGGAAGCTCGAGCCCATCGACG
>Ga0335081_10014267_pt1 | contig 12853 bp, 10 predicted proteins | sample Lox_Sample_35_FD_206713 | JGI IMG/M metagenome (GOLD analysis project Ga0335081, IMG submission 206713) | Soil microbial communities from Loxahatchee National Wildlife Refuge, Florida, United States - Lox_Sample_3.5 | ecosystem: Environmental > Terrestrial > Soil > Wetlands | place: USA...
TGGTCCTGCCCCTGGCTCTCCTCGCCGCTCCCGTGTTCAGCGCGGCATGGCGTGATGCAGCCCCGCGGTTTGGCCCCCTTGGCCACCGCCGACTCGTGGCAGGATGGCTGGCTCTCAGCTCGGTCACCTTCCTCGCCGTCGACACGATCGGGCTGTGGCGCAACCGGGAGCCGCTCGCCGCGGGCCGCTACGTGCGGGAGCACTCCCAGCCCGAGGACCGAATCTTCATGTGGGGACAGGGCGACCGTCTGACCGGGATCTATCTTGACGCCGAGCGCCGTCCGGCCAGCCGCTATATCGCTAGCTTTCCGCTCACCGGTCACGTATTCGGCGCCCCGGTGGACCCCGCCTTCGACACGTCCAACCGCGTCGCGCCCAGGGCATGGGAGCATCTGAGGGCCGACTTCAACCGCCATCCACCTCGGTACATCATCGACACCGATGCGGTGAGGGAGCGCCCGGACTATCCGATCTCGCGCTATCCGTTCCTGCGGGATTACCTGCAGATGCACTATCGGGAGGTTGCCCGCTTCCCCGACGGGGTGGTCTATGAGCGCCTGCCCGACCCCAACTAGAAGGTGAGGGCGGCTCCGAGGCCGCCGAAGAAGCGGCCCGCGCTCGGATCAGTGCCCTGAAAGACCGTGGTCATCGTCGTCTTCTTCCCCACCTGGAACCCACCGTCGGTCCAGAGCGAGAGTGGCCCCAGGTTGAGCGCGACGTTGAGCACCGCCAGGATGCGCGAGGTGCTCAACGATACGGCTACCGTGCTGTCGGCGCCGCTCGAGTCGGCGTAGGAAACGGTGCCCGTCCCCTTGTACAGGTCCATCCCGCCACCCGCCGACAGCGATAACAGCCCCGAGCGGCCGCCGACCATGAGCCGGGCGCTGATCGCCGACAGGGTGGTTGCGGCGCTGAACCGGTCTCCAGCCGAGAGATCCCCGAACCGGATGGACGGCATATCGCGCTTCATTACGCTGAGCGAGATCGTGGGGCCGGCTCCCGCCAGCGTGAAGGCCCCGCGAAACCCGTAGCCAAGACCCAGCGCCACGCCACCGATACTCCGGGCATCTGGATCCACCCGGACCCGGGACGTCGCAGACGCCGGAAGCAGGACCGCGGAGCCCAACAGGTCCACCGCGGCCGAGCCCATCGGGAGCTTCTTGGTGAGGACGCCCATCGACAGATCGAGACGCGGCATGGGGACCAGCAGCCGCTTGTCCGCGTGGACGGTATCAGACGACCCGTCGTAACCGGCGTTTGGGACCGAGAGCCCCACCAGCCCGACGCGCGTCGCCACCCGGAAGTGGCCGAATCTCCCCACGGCACCGGCCGTCCCCGGGACCGGATTGCCGCCCCCTGCCAAGATCCCCTCGACGGGAAGAAAGGCGTTGAGCAGATCGATGCCGGCCTGGCAGACCCTCGCGCTGGCCGTGGTATCCGACGGGCACGACCCGGTTTGGGCATAGGCGGCGCTCGGACGGGCGACGCCTGCCAGGAGCACGAGCGATAGCGACCGACACAGCGCGGAGTTCATGGAGATCAGTATCGGCAGACGGGGCCCGGTCTTGAGACCGGGCCCCGTCCTGTCCTGCGGTCGGCCGCGGGGCGCTAGAAGCTGAACCGCACCCCGGCCCCGGCGAAGAGCCGGCTCGCCGATGGGTCGTTCCCGATGAAGACCGTCTTCAGTGTCTCCGTCTTGCCGAGCTGGTAGCCGACTTCCGCCCCGATCTTGATGATGGGCAGGTCGAGACCGGCGGTGAGAAAGGCAAGCTTGCGGCTGTTGTCGAGGTTGAGATTGACCGTGTCCGTCTGGGAGACCAGCTGGTCCTTGAACAGGATTCTGGTGCCGCTGGTGTACTTGTCCCAGCCCAGGCCCGCTCCCACGTCCAGGATGGCGAGCTTGTATCCCGCCACGGCGCGGAGGTTGGTGACACTGAGGTCGGTGCTGAAGCTGTAATTGTCACCGCTCGTGAGACTCCCGACCGTAAGTCGCGGGATGCTCCGATGCATGGCCGAAACGGTCACCGCCGGAATGAGCGACCCGCCCTTGATGACCCCGACCCGAGCGCCGTAGCCCAGGCCGAGCGCGACGCTGCCGATCTTCCTCGCATTCGGATCCACGGAGAGGTTCTTGACCTGCGTGGTTGGAAGGAGCTGCGCCGAGCCGAGCACATCGAGGGACAGGAAGCCGCTCGAGCCGAATCCACCGAGGACCCCCGCCGCGGCTTCGACCAGCGGCGCCGGAGCGAAGATCTTGCTACCCGAGCCGACCGTGTCCGTGGCTCCGTTGTAGTTGAGACTCGGCGTCTTGAGCTCGGTGGCGTTGACCCGCGCCGTGATCGCGAAGTGGCCCAGCCCACCGAGGGTGTGGGTACTGCCCAGAACCGCGTTTCCGCCACTCATCAGCAGGCCGGCGACCGGCTGAAAGACATTGGCGCCATCGACCGCCGCATTGCAGAGATTGATGTTGTCTGAACTGGCGGTGACGATCGGCCGGTTACACGCTGGGTAGGGCGTTTGCGCCGAGACTCGGGCGGGACCGCAGGCAAGAGCCATCAGGAGGAGCACCGGCTTACGTCGCATGAGCGTCTCCAGAGTCTAGGTCATGAAGCGCACCCCCTTCGGACCGCGGCGGATCTCGCCGATGAGCCAGGTGGGAACGCCATGGGTCCGCGCGCTCGCTTCGGCCGCGGACACCGCCTCCCGGGGAAGCACGGCGATGAGCCCGACTCCGAGGTTGAAGACCTCGCGCATCTCGTCGGTGCTCACCCGTCCCGCTTCCTGCAGGAATCGAAAGAGCGGTGGCCAGGTCCAGCTAGCCGAATCGACCACAGCCTCGCACTCCTCGGGCAAGACACGGACCAGATTCCCCGGTATCCCGCCCCCGGTGATATGGGCAATTCCATGCAGGTGCGAGACGACGGGCATCACAGAGGCGGCGTAACTGCGGTGAACTGCCAGCAGGGCGTCCACGACGGTGAGCCCCGTATCTCCAAGCCGATCATTCAGTTCGAGCTTCTTCACTTCGAACAGAATGCGGCGTGCCAAGGTGTAACCGTTGGTGTGCAGCCCGGTCGAGGCATAGGCGAGAAGCACGTCGCCGGGCCGAATGCGATCACCATGAATCGCCTCATCCTCCTCCACCACCCCGACAATCGTTCCGGCCAGGTCGAAATTGCCGGGTTGATAGAGGCCCGGCATCTGAGCCGTTTCTCCTCCGGCCAGTGCCATCCCGTGGGCGCGGCAGCCTCGGCTCACACCTTCCACGATGGCGGCGATCTCTGCGACGCCAAGCCCCGCGCCGGCCACATAGTCCATGAACGCGAGTGGCCGCGCGCCGTGCACCAGGATGTCGTTGACGCTGTGGTTGACCAGGTCTTCGCCGACCGTGTCGAGGCGGTGAGCCTCTCGCGCCACCAGCACCTTGGTGCCAACGCCGTCGGTGCTCATGACCAGAACGGGGGCCCGCATCCCGGCGGGGACCCGAATCATCCCGCCGAACGCGCCAACCGCGCCGACCGAGAGGGAGGTCCGCGTGGCCCGCACCAGCTCGCCGATCCGCGCCTTGGCCGCCTCGGCGCTGGACAGGTCCACCCCGGCCGCCGCGTACTGCCCGCCGGTCATTCGAGCGCCTCCGCGATCTCGAAGTGGGTCAGGTCTTCGAAGCTTTTCACGCGCTGGTGGAGCCCCGCCGGCGTCACACCCTCGAACCCGCCGATGCTGAAACTGGAGACCGCGTAGGAGCCCATGGCGGAGCCGTAGACCATGGCCCGGCGGAGCCCGTCGCTCGAGAGGTCGCCGGTCCGCGCCAGATAACCCAGGAACCCGCCGGCGAAGGCGTCACCCGCCCCGGTCGGGTCGAAGACCTCTTCCAGGGGGTAGGCCGGACAGAAGAAGCTCCGGCCGCTCTCCACCAGAAGCGCCCCGTGCTCCCCGCGCTTGACCACCACGCGCCGTGGCCCGCGCGCCAGCACCCAGCGCGCCGCGCGATGCACGTTCCAGTCGCCGGAGAGCTCCCGGATCTCCTCGTCGTTGACCACCAGCATGTCCACGCGCTTGAGCACCTCGAGCAGGCGTTCGCGCGCGGACTCGATCCAGAAGTTCATCGTGTCACAGGCGACGAGACGCGGGGCGCGGATCTGGTCCAGCACCAGAAGCTGCAGGTCGGGATGGATGTTGCCGAGGAAGACGAAAGGCGTGTTGGTGAAGGCGCCGGGAATTTTCGGGCGGAAGCCGGCAAAGACGCCGAGCCGAGTCTCCAGCGTGTCCCGGCTGGACAGGTCAAAGGAGTACTTGCCCTTCCACCGGAAGCTCTCCCCCGTCGCATGCTCGACTCCGGAGAGATCGATGCCCCGGCCGCCGAGTGCTTTCAGTCGGGAGATGGGATAGTCGTCTCCCACGACGCCCACGACCCGCACCCCGGTCAGGAGGGACGCCGCGACGCTGAAGTAGACCGCCGAGCCGCCCAGCGCATCGTCGGCCTGCCCGAACGGCGTAATGATCGAGTCGAGGGCGACACTCCCCACCACGAGCAGTTTCATCTCGTCACATCCGATCTGGGGCCGAAAGGCCAAGGAGGCTGAGTCCGTTGCCGAGGACGATGCGCGCGGCCCGTGCCAGCGCGAGGCGCGCGGCCTCGGTGGCGGGCGGCTCGCCAAGCACGCGGCAGCGGTGGTACCAGGCGTGAGTCACGCGGGCCAGGTCTTCCAGATAGTCGGTGACCCGGTGCGGCTCCCGGTCCCGCGCGGCCCGTGCCACGACCTCGGGGAATACCGCCAGCTTCTTGAGCAGCTCCATGTCATCCGCCGCCGGCAGAGCGTCCAGCGATACATCGCCGGAGGCCGAGTCCGGGCGCCGCTCGGCCACGCGGAAGATGCCGCTCATCCGCGCGTGGGCCATCTGCACGTAGAAGATCGGATTCTCGTCGGTCTGCCGGCGGGCGAGGTCGACGTCGAAGGTGAACGGCGACTGCCCGGGCCGCATCAGGAAGAAGTAGCGCGCCGCGTCGACGCCCACCCAGTCCACCAAGTCGCGCAGGGTGACGTATTCGCCGGACCGCTTCGACATGCGGACCTCTTCCCCGTCCTTGATGACCTTGACCAGCTGTACCAGCGCCACCTCGAAGTAGTCCTCGCCATAGCCCAGGGCCCGGAGCGCGGCCTGCATGCGCGGAATGTAGCCATGGTGATCGGCACCCCACACGTCGATCACATGCGCGAAGCCCCGCACGTGCTTGTCGATGTGATAGGCGATGTCCGGCACAAAGTAGGTCAGGCTGCCATCGCTCTTGCGGAGCACCCGGTCCTTGTCGTCGCCGAAGGCCCCGGTACGCAGGAAGAGAGCGCCATCCTGCTCGTAGGTGAGTCCGCGCTCCCCCAACAGCCGCACCGCGGCCTCCACCTTTCCCGCGTCTCGCACGGCCCGTTCGGAGGTCCATACGTCGTACACCACACCGAGCTGCCGGAGCAGGTCTTCCTGCTCCTGGCGGATCCGGGCCGGCGCCACCCGACAGGCCGCGAGCAGCTCCTCGGGGCTCGCAGCGTCCAGACCGGGTCGCTCCCGGAGCAACTCGTCTGCAAGCTCGACCAGGTAGAGTCCATGATAGCCGCCGTCCGGAATCTGGCCCTCCCGTCCCAGCCGCTGCTGGAGGCGGGCGTAGAGGCTCTCGACGACCCGCTCGATCTGGACGCCCGCGTCGTTGACGTAGAACTCGCGGGTCACCTCATGCCCCGTCCACTCGAGCAGCGCGGCGATGCCGTCACCCGTGGCGGCGCCGCGCCCGTGGCCGACGTGCAAGGGGCCGGTGGGATTGGCGGAGACGAACTCTACGTTGACTCGCTGGCCGCCGCCGAAGCTGTGGCGGCCATAGCCACGCCCCGCGGCGATGATGGTACGAAGCAGATCCTCGAGGGCGTCCTGTGCCAGCCAGAAATTGATGAAGCCGGGCCCCGCGATCTCGATGCGGGACACGAGGCTCGTAGGGAGCCGCAGCTCCGCCACGACCCGTTCGGCCAACCGCCTTGGACTGGTCTTGAGCGGCTTGGCGAGAACCATCGCCAGGTTGGTGCTGAGGTCGCCGTGCCCGCTGTCGCGCGGCCGTTCCAGCACGAAGGCGGCGTCCGCGATGCCGAGCTGTGCTGCCACCCGCGCCAGCTCGGCCTGGAGCGCCTCGCTCACTTCGAGGCCTTCCCCTCGTCCTTCTTGGGCTTCGCGGCGGGCTTCTCGACGGGCTTCTCTGCCGGGGCGGGCGCGCCTTCGCCCTTGGCCTCAGCCGGGCGTTCCACTTTCTCGGAGGCCTCCGCCTTGGCGGGCTCCTTCCGAGGCCCCTTGCCGTCCTTGCCGTAGTCGGTGATGTAAAAACCGGACCCCTTGAAGACCAGACCCGCGCCTCCGGAGATCTTCCGCGTGGCCGGCCTCCCGCAAGTCGGGCACTTCGCCCGGGGCTTGTCGGTCATCTTCTGAATGCGCTCAAACTCATGTCCGGCCGGACAGCGGTACTCGTAGGTCGGCATTGCCCCCTGCAACGCTAAGAGAAACTGGCGCAATATCTTAGCGGAGCAGACCCAGCGATTCAAGCGGTGACGATCAGGCCCTCAGGCTCCTTCGCGGATCTTCCGAATGGCTCGATCGAGAGCCTCCACCACGTCGGCGCTGGCACTCTGGCGTCGCTGCCGCTCCAGAATGCCAAGGGCCGCCTTGGCATCGTGCCCGATGGCGCCGAGGGCATCGGCGGTGGCGATCACCAGATCGTGGCCGCCTTCAAGTTCGTCGTTCGCCTCGAGCACCTTGATGAGGTCCCGCGTGGCGTGCTTCGCCTCCGGACCCATGAGGCGCAGCGCGCGGGCCGCCTCCATCCGAACCGGCAGCGGCGCGCTCCGAACCGCCCGGCCCAACGGTTCCGCCGCCTTGTGCCCGATGCCCGCCAGCGCCACCGCCGCGGCTGCCCGCAGCGAGTCGTCGCCATCATAGAGAACGGTCATCACCGGAGCGACGGCGCCGCTCGCGTGATCGCCCAGTCGCCCCAGAGCGTAGACCAGATCCTCCACCCGGACCCGGATGCCCGGGTCGCTCAGCGTGGGGTCACGCCGCAGCTCCTCCACGAGGCAGCGCGCGAGCGGTTTCGCGGCGGCATGCGCGTCATCGCCCAGGTCCCCGATGGCCCAGGCGGCCGACGACCGTACCCACAGGGTGTCGTCGGAGAGGAGGCGGATCAGCTCGGGCACGACCTTGTCCCGCGCGTCACCAATGGTGCCGAGGGCCTCGGCAGCGTTAGCCCGCACCCAGGGATCGGGAGACCGGAGGGCCGGGATGAGGACCGGGACTGCAGGAGCTCCGATCGCCTCGAACGCGCGCCGGGCTTCGTCCTGCAGACGTCGGGTATCGTTCGAGAGCACCACGAGCAGCGCCGGCGCGGCGTCGCGACCCGCGCCGCCCATGCGACGAATCGCCTCGACCGCCCAGAAGCGGACCTCTTCGTCCTCGTCGCGGGTCGACCGGATCAGCACCGGGAGCGCATCCTGAGCCGCCGGTCCCAAGGTGGCAATCGCCTTCACGGCCTCCCGCCGCATCTCCGGTATGTAATGACCCGCCTGCGCGATCCAGTCTGCCAGCGACTTCCCCCGGGTAAACGCCTGGGGCGCGTCCCGGGTGCCCTGAGCGCCTGCCGCGGAAACGCCGGCAAGCAAGAGGGTGGCGAGGGTGACGATGATAGAGAGATGACGATACCGCACGGACGGGATCTCCTGCCTTTGACGCGCCCCGTCCCTGGGTCGGATTGGCTTCTTCAGCTAATGTAGGCAGGCGGCTCCGCCCTGACCACATTCCGCAAGCATCCCGGGCTTGAAATGCGGGATCCGCGCCACACCTCGGGACCCGTGGCGCGTTAACGAGTCGGGGGAGCCCGGCGCCCTCGCCGGGATCCCCCAAACGCCTTCAGACCAACCGAGGTCAGATCAGCTTCTTGAGTGCGGCCGCCGCGGCGCCGAGCGCATCACCCGTCGGCAGTTGACCGCCCGGGGTCAGGCGATCCACGATATGGGGAAGCACCTGGGTCAGCTGCTGCGAAACCGCCTGAGGCGAGATGCCGAGCTTCGAGGCCAAGGCCTGAATCTGCGGGTTGCCGAGTACCTGCTGAACCTGCTGGGCCGTGATGGGCATGTTTTGGCCGTTGGCGACCCAGGACTGCACGATGTGCCCCAGGCCTCCCTGCTGGAATTGCTGCACCAGCCCGCTCAGCCCTCCCGCCCCACCGAGCATCTGCACCACGTTGGAAACCAGGTCGGGATGCGCGCCTGAAGCGGCGGAACCCATCTGCGACTTGACCTGGTTGACCACATCGTCGAGAAGACCCACACCGCCTCCGAGTTGAGGAAGGACGCAATAATAACCGGCAGACCCGGGATGTGCTTTCTGTCCCCTCTCAGGGATGCTGGAAGGTGCCCCAGGCCCGTCGGAGGGTGTCACTGATCTCACCGAGCGAGGCTCGGGCCCGCACCGCCGCGATGATTCCCGGCATCAGCGGACCCGCCCCTAGACCGGCCTGCTCGAGCTGATCGAGGGTGCGCCGCACGCGCTCCTGGTCGCGGCGCGCCCTCACCTCGCGCAGACGCTCCGTCTGGCGGGCGGCGAGCACGGAGTAGTCGGGATGGGGAACCGCGGGCACCGGGGTGTCATCCATGAAACGGTTGACCCCGACGACGACCTGGCGGCCTGTCTCCTGCGCCTGCTGGAGCCGCCACGCGCTATGGGCGATGGCGTCCTGGAAGTAGCCGCGCTCGATCGCGGCCACCGCACCGCCCAATCGATCCACCTCGGCAATGATCGCGCGGGCCTCCGATTCCAGCCGATCGGTCAGCGCCTCTACGTACCAGCTGCCGCCCAGCGGATCAACCGTGCGTGCCAGGCCGCTTTCGTAGCCCAGGATCTGCTGGGTGCGGAGGGCGAGCGTGGCCGACTCCTCCGATGGCAGGGCCAGCGCCTCGTCGTATCCGTTGGTATGCAGGGACTGGGTTCCACCCAGGGTGGCCGCGAGCGCCTGGACCGCGACCCGAACCACGTTGTTGAGGGGCTGTTGGGCCTGAAGGGTGACGCCACCGGTCTGGGTGTGAAACCTGAGGCGGCAAGTCGCATCGTCCGCTTGAAAGCGCTCCCGCGCGAGGCGCGCCCAGAGGCGCCGGGCGGCGCGAAACTTGGCGACTTCCTCGAAGAGATCGTTATGGGCGGCAAAGAAGAATGAGAGCCGGGGGCCGAACCGGTTCACATCCAGCCCCGCGGCCACCGCCCTTTTCACGTACTCCGCGGCGTTGGCAAGGGTGAAGCCGATCTCCTGCCCCGCCGTGGCGCCCGCCTCCCGCATGTGGTAGCCGCTGATGGAGATGGGATTGAAGTTCATCCCCTCGTCCGCTACGAAGCGAAACAGGTCCACGGCCAGACGCAGGGAGGGTTCCACCGGATAGATGTAGGTGCCGCGCGCGACGTACTCCTTGAGCACATCGTTCTGCACCGTTCCCTGAAGCCTGGCGCGCGGCACGCCCTGCTCCTCGCCCACCACGACGTACATCGCGAGCAGCACGGCGGCCGTCGCGTTGATGGTCATCGAGGTTGACACCTTATCCAGGGGGATGCCCCGGAACAGGTCGTGCAGGTCCTCTACGGTGTCGATCGCGACCCCTACCCGCCCGACCTCCCCTTCCGCCATCGGGTGATCCGAGTCGTACCCCATCTGGGTGGGCAGATCGAACGCCGTGGAGAGGCCGCTCTGTCCGGCGGCCAGGAGGTGCCGGAAGCGGAAGTTGGTCTCCTCCGCCGTTCCAAAGCCGGCATACTGGCGCATGGTCCAGAGGCGCTCGGTATACATGCCCGGGTACACGCCCCGCGTGAACGGGAAGCTCCCGGGGCGGCCAAGCGTCGTCTCGACATCGGCATTCCAGTCCCCCGGCCCATAGACCGACTTCCGTTCCTCCGGCCCGCCTCGATCCGCGGCGTCGGTCACCCTTCGCCCATCCGGCGGAGGGTATCGGCCACATAGCCCACGTCTTCGCGGGATCCGATGACCAGCGGGGTGCGCTGGTGCAGGTTCTCGGGTACGATGTCGAGGATGCGTCGGCAGCCGTCGGTGGCGGAGCCCCCCGCCTGCTCGGCGATGAAGGCCATCGGGGAGCATTCGTAGAGCAGCCGCAGCTTCCCCCGGGGGTTCTTGGTATCCGCCGGGTACATGAAGATGCCACCCGCGAGCAGGTTCCGATGGAAGTCGGCCACGAGGGAGCCGATGTACCGGCTGTTCTTGCCCTTGATCTCCTCGGGGCGATCGCCATGGAAGCCGCGGACCGCCCACTGCGTGCCCTTGCTCCAGCGGGCAAAGTTGGACTCGTTCACGCTGTAGTAGCGCCCCACGCGGGGAGTGACGATGCGGGAATGCGAAAGGAGGAACTCGCCGATCGAGGGATCGAGCGTGAACCCCGCGACCCCCTGCCCCGTCGAATAGATGAGCATGGTGCTGGAGCCGTAGATGACATACCCCGCGGCCACCTGCTTGCACCCTGGCTGCAGCACATCGGCCAGGCTGCCCCGGCCTTCCAGGCTGATCCGGCGGTAGATGCTGAAGATCGTGCCCACGGCGCCATTCACGTCGATGTTGCTGGAGCCGTCGAGGGGATCGTACAGGACCGAGTACTTCCCGGCGGGGTACTGCTCCGGTACTGGGATGATGGTCTCATCCTCTTCCGACGCCATCACACAGACCCGCCCCGTGTGATTGAGCGCATTGGTCATCGTGTCGTTGGCAAAGACGTCGAGCTTCTGCTGCTCTTCGCCCTGCACGTTGGTCGCGCCGGCGCTGCCCAGGATGTTCACCAGGCCGGCCCGGCGGATGTTCGCGGCGATGATCTTGGCCGCGAGCGCGATATCGTACAGCAGGTTGGAGAGCTCGCCGGTCGCCTCGGGGTATTTCTCCTCCTGGTCGAGGATGAACCGCTCGATGGTGGTCACGCGCGTAATCGGAAGCACGCCGTACTCCTCCTGTAGGTCCGCCGGCGACCACCTACTCGCCATCCAGCTCGAAGGTCCCGGCCCGGTGGCCGCCCTCCACCGTCATCCGGTGGCCATCCGTTGTGACGGTGACGGTGCCGTCCTCGTCGGTTCGCCACACCGTCACCCCGTGGCGGGCCAGGCGCTCCAGCACTTCACCATGCGGATGCCCGTACCGGTTGCCCGTTCCCGCGCTGATGATCGCGATTCGCGGCCCCAGTTCGTCGAGCCAGGCCTCGCCGCTCGCCGAACGAGAGCCATGATGCCCGACCTTGAGCACGTCTACGTGCCCCACCCGTCCCGCCAATCGCTGTTCGGCGTGCAGCCCGGCATCACCGGGGAAAAGCGCCCGGAAGCCACCGTATTCGACCAGCAGCACGACGGAGTCCTCGTTGAGGTCGAGCCGCCACTCCGCCCACGCTGTATCAGGATGAAGAACGGTGAATCGGACGCTGTCGATCTCGAAATGCAAACCGTCGCGGGCCGGGAGCCACGGAACCCCTTCGGCGTCGAGCTGGTCCAGAAACCCGGTGTACAGGGAGTCGCCCACGAGTTCCGCCGGCTCCAGAACCCGCCCGGCATGGTAACGCTCCAGCACGGCTCCGGCGCCCCCGAGATGGTCCGCATGGGCGTGGGTCACCACCGCAACACTCAACCCGTTCGCACGATGCCGGGCCAGGAACGGCACCACCACCCGCCGCCCCGCGTCCAGCTGCTCGGTTCGAGGGCCGGCATCGATCAGGATCCACCGTCCCTGCGGAGTTCGGAGCACTGCGGCATCGCCCTGACCGACATCGAGAAAATGTAACGTCAGGCCGTGCTCGGCGTCATGGATCGCCTGGTACTGCTCGACCCCGGCGAAGACCCAGACCAGGGCGGCCACCCCCAGAGCCACTCGCCGGGCTGCCTCCCAGCGCGTGGTCCCGCCCCCGATGGCAAACGCGGCCAGGCCAAGCACCACGACCCAGGGAATGGCGGCCGCCCAGCCCGCCTGAGTCACGATCACCGGCCAGTCCAGCGCTCCTCCCCACCACGCGACCTGATCCAGCAATCCGAGCAAGGCGCCGACGCCCGCGGCGAGCGGAGCCGCCGCGCCAGGCGAAACCAGTCCGATGATGAGGCTCAGCAGGAGTCCCGGCACTGCCAGTGCGGCAATGGGAATGGCGACGAAGTTGAGCACAATACCCGAGAGAGAGACCATGCCGAACAGGAACGCGGTAATGGGCGCGGTCGCGATGGTCGCTCCGACCGAGGCCGCGGAGAGCCGTTGCACCCACCCCCGCCCCAGCGCGCGATCGCTCCAACGGGTCGCCACCAGGGTCCCGCTCAAGGCGGCGAGGGACATCCAGGCACCGGGCGAGAGGACCGCCCACGGGTCGAGCATCAGGAGCACCAGACCCGTCACGGCCAGCAGCGAGATTGCCTGGGGCTTGCGTTGACGCAGGTGGAACAGCGCCGACAGCCCGGCCAGCAGCGCGGCGCGTGCCGCCGGAGGCGGCCATCCCAGAAAGAGCACGTACGCGAAGACCACGCCCAACGCGAGCAGCGTGGCACGGCGCGGAGGGAGGCCCGCCGCTCGTCCGCACAACACCACCCACCCGAGGATCACGCCGACGTGGAACCCGGAAATGGAAAGGATGTGAATCAGGCCGGCTCTGGCGTAGCGATCGCGCAGCTCCGGGGTGATCCCTTCCCAGCGATTCAGCACCAGCGCCTGGGCGCTGCCACCGCGAGCGCCGTACAGCCCCCGCACGGCCTGGTCGAGCGCGTTGCGGAGTCGTTCGACCGGGCTAGGGCGGCTGCTCCGCACTTCGTATTCGGAGACCAC
>Ga0335081_10014272_pt1 | contig 12851 bp, 9 predicted proteins | sample Lox_Sample_35_FD_206713 | JGI IMG/M metagenome (GOLD analysis project Ga0335081, IMG submission 206713) | Soil microbial communities from Loxahatchee National Wildlife Refuge, Florida, United States - Lox_Sample_3.5 | ecosystem: Environmental > Terrestrial > Soil > Wetlands | place: USA: Florida...
CTTGCGGCGCATCAGGGCGAAAACAAAAAGGCGAAGTCAGGAGGAGCGGCGGCGAAAGACGCGCGCGGCGATTCTATCGGCATCGATTGAACTCCTGACCGAGAAGGGCTATGCCGGGTTCAGCGCGAGCCGGGTGGCGGCGCGCGCCGGCGTTTCGCGCGGCGCGCAAGAGCATTATTTCCCCAAGAAGGTCGATCTCATCGCCGCGGCGACGCAGCACGCGATGGACGAGGCGGTCGCCCATGCGCGGTTGCTCGCCGAGCGGGCGCAGCATTCCGCCGATCCCATCGCCCAATTCCTCCTCGATTCCGAGCATTTCTTTTTCAACCCGCTCTACCGCGCGATGGTCGAAAGCATGATCGCCGCGCGCTCGGACAAGGCGCTGGCGCGGCTCTGCTATCCGATCGTCCGGCAAGCTCGCGTCACCCTCAACAAGATTTGGACCGACACGCTACGCCAGGCCGGCTATGCGCCGCAAAGCGCGCAAAAATTCGTCGAGCTGACGCATTATTTGCTGCGCGGTATCTTCCTCGTCGAGACGTGGCTCCCCTATAGCATCGATCGGGCCGAGGCGCTCGCGGCTTGGCAGGATTTGGCGGGGGCGGCGCTGCGCCGCACCCCTGCTTTGCCCATTCGTGCGGTGGGCAGCTCGTCGCGCGCGCCGCGGAAAGCCAGCCCGCACGCCGCCAAGGGTCGCGGCGGCACGGCCATAAGAAACCAGGAACGCTCCTTGTAAGTTGATTCGTGCTGTCGGTTGTGCCTAAACTCGCTGCAAAGGGCTGCCGACGAAAACGGAATTCGATCGTGCGACGTGCGGCGATCGGCAGGGCGGGAGGAGAGCCGATGACCATTCAACAGAATACCGATCATATCCAAACGACGCATATCGGCAGTCTGCCGCGCCCGCATGAGGTTTTGGATTTGCTCAAGGCGAAGTTCAGCGGCCAGCCTTTCGATCAGAAAGTGCTCGACGCGACCATCGCCAAGGCCGTGGTCGAGTCCGTCCGCAAGCAAGTCGATTGCGGCATCGACGTCGTGACCGATGGCGAGTTCTCGAAGCCGGGATTCTTCACCTATATTCGCGAGCGGCTCGACGGATTCGAAGCCCGGCCCAACCAGAAGCTGTTGCTGTTCGAGAAGGAGGTGGCGGCCTTCCCGGAATACTACGCGCAGTATTTCAAGGAAGCGATGATGGGCGGCACGGTCGTGCCGATCGTGCCCGTGGTCTGCACCGGCCCCGTCAAATATAAAGGCGAGGCGGCGGTTCAGCGCGACATCGCCAATGTGAAGGCCGCGGCCAAAGCCGCGGGCGTGCCGGACGAGCATGTCTTTCTGCCGGCGACCGCGCCCTCGGGCGTCGGCATCAACGAATACTACAAAAGCGACGAGGAATATTTTCACGCGATCGCGGCGGAGCTCAACAAGGAATATCAGGCGATCGTCGCGGCGGGAATCCTCATTCAGGTCGATGATCCGTTTCTCCCCGATATTTTCGTCGATCCGCGGCTCGATGCATCGCAGATGAAGCGGCGGGCGGAAATCTATGTCGAAGCCGCCAACGCGGCGCTCAAAGGCGTTCCGCCCGAGAAGGTGCGTTTCCATACGTGCTACGGCATCAACGAGGGGCCACGGATCTACGAGGCGGCGCTTGCCGACATCATCCGCTACGTGCTGCAGATCAATGCCGGGCAAGTAAGTTTCGAATGCGCCAATCCGCGGCACGAGCACGAATATCACTTGTTCGAGGAGATCAAGGTGCCGGAGGGCAAGGTGCTCTGCCCCGGCGTCATTACCCACGCGAGTAACATCGTCGAGCACCCGGAGCTCATCGCCGAGCGGCTCATGCGGTTTGCCAAGCTCGTCGGCCGCGAGAATGTGATGGCCGGCGCCGATTGCGGCTTTTCCTCGCAAGCGCTCTACAAGACCGAAGTCCATCCGACCGTGGTATGGGAGAAATTCAAGGCGATGCGCCAGGGCGCCGACATCGCGACCAAGCGGCTGTGGGGCCGCGGGTGAGCATGACTAAAAATTCCATCGTCGCCCCCGCGAAAGTGCGGGGCCAGGGCAACTGCTGGTTACTCGTCCTCGCTTCCCGCTTCCGCACGAACAACGAAATTGTGGGGTGCAGGAACGCGTAAAACGAATATCGTCAAAAGCGGCTGCGGTCAACAAACGCCGCAAGCCAGGGAGTGAAGTCCGATGAAGATGGGAATGCTTGCCCCGTTGAGTCTGCTAGTAGCCCTCGCCGCCTCGCCGGCAAGCGCGGACGAGGTCGTGATCGCCACGCAATATCCGCTCTCGGGGCCGATGGCCTCCTATTCCGGACCGTTCTTGAAGGAAGGCACGGAGATCGCGATCAAGCGCATCAACGAGACCGAGATGCTCGGCAAAGGCCGGACACTCAAGGTTCTGATCGAGGACAACGCCAGCGACCGCAACCAGGCAATCTCGCTGATGAGCCGCTTCGCCACCTCGGATAACGCGCTCGCGGTGCTGGGCGTCTATGGCTCGACCCTGTCGCTGCCGGCGGCGCCGGTCGCCAATGAGTTGAAGATACCGTTCCTCGCCATCGCGGCCTCGCCGGCGATCGTGCAGGCGGGCCCCTGGTCCTTCATCCTCATCGAGCAACCCGATGCCTCGATGAAGATCGAGGCGCAATTCGCGGCCGAGCGGATGAAAGCGAAAAATGCCGCGCTGGTCTTCGACCGCGCCAATGACGCCTCCGTGCGCTTGAAGGATGCGTTCGCCAAATATTTCAAGGAACGCGGCGGCACGGTCGTGTCGGAAGATGGAATATCGGCGCAGGATACGAATTTCGCTCCGATCGCGACCAAGATCGTGAATGAGAAGATCGATCTGCTCTATCTCGAGAGCGTACCCTCGGTCGCGGGCAATTTCCTCGTCCAGGTGAAACAAGCGGGGCTCGACCCAAGCATCAAGCTGATCGCCAGCGGCCAGGTGTCGTCGCCGGTCTTCCGCGATATCGCCGGCGCGGCCGCCGAAGGCATCCTTTACGCCGCCGATTACGTCGCCGACATGCCGGCCGAAGAAAACAAGTATTTCGTCGACGCCTATCGCAAACGGAACAACAAGGAGCCGGATCAGAACGCCGCCTGGGCTTATACGGGCATGCTGCTCCTGGCCCATGCGATCCACGATGCCGGCCCCGGCGCCGACCGCGCCAAAGTGCGCGACGCGATCGCCAAGCTGCAAAATATCGACACGCCCTTGGGCGCCGGGAAATATTCCTATGATCAGGAGCGCATGCCGGTGTTCGATCTGATCATGCTGCAAATCGTGAAAGGCGCGGTGCAGCTGGTGAAGTAGGCGGATTCGTGACGTCGTTCGAATGCGCCATTGCGAGCGGAGCGACGCAATCCAGGGCCGTCGCGCGATCCTGGATTGCTTGGTCGCTACGCTCCTCGCAATGACGGGACTTTAGCGAGGCGGAGAAGAGGCGGGTGCTCGCGCAACAGCTCCTGAATGGCGTGGTCGTCGGCGCCGTCTATGCGCTGTTCTCGCTCGGCCTGACCCTGGTCTTCGGCATGCACCGGATCCTCAACCTGGCGCATGGCGCGGTCTTCATGTGGGGCGCCTTCATCGGCTATTTCGCGGTGACAATCGGCCACTGGCCGCTTTGGCTGGCTTTCCTCGCCGCAGTGGCCGGGGGAGGCCTGGTCAGCGTCGCGCTCGACCTCTTGGTCTTCCGTCCCTTGAGGCGGCACCAGGGTGACGAGTTCGGCACCATCGTCGCGAGCATTGGCGCCAATCTCATCCTGATGCAGTTGGCGCAACAGGCGACCAACGCCCAGACTCTGCGCTTTCCCTTCGGCACTTTCCCGGTCGTGTTCTATAACCTCTTGGGGCTCCGCATCTCGCTGCAGCAGATCGTCATCCTCGCCGCGGTCGTGGTGATTGTGGTCGGGCTTCTGCTTTTCCTTTTCCGCACCAGCCTCGGGAGCGAGGCGCGCGCTGTCGCCGTCAACGAGCAGACCGCGATGCTGCTGGGCGTCAATCCCGGGAAGGTCTATTTCGCCTCGTTCTTGATCGCCGGCATGCTCGCGGGCGCGGCCGGCGTCATCCTGGGCATTGCCTTCAACACCGTGACTTACGTAATGGGCGAGGCGGTGATGCTGCAAGCTTTCGTCGTCATCGTGCTGGGCGGGCTTGGCAGCGTGACCGGCGCCGTGCTCTCGGGCATCCTCATCGGCATGATCCAGACCTTGACCACCGCATACATCTCGACCGAGCTTTCGGACGCGGTGGTCTTCGGCCTTCTTTTCATTGTGCTGCTGATCCGGCCGAACGGGTTCTTCTCTGGCATCCACACCGAATACCGGGTGGCGTGAGCGATGGGCTTCATGCTCACCTATCGCCCGCTCTTCGACCTGATCTGCATCTATTCGGTCCTGGCCTTCAGCCAATATGTTGCGCTCCGCGCCGGGCTTTTCTCGCTGGCGACCCCGGGCTTTGCCTCGATCGGCGGCTATGCCGGCGCGATCCTGTTGAAGGACACGTCGCTCGGGCCGGTGTTGAGCGGCTTGGGGGCAATTCTCTGCGGCGTCACCGCCGGTCTCATTCTTTCTTTGCCGCTGGCCAAGCTTCGGGGCGCCTTTCAATCGATCGCCACCATCGGCTTCGTTCAGATCATGGTGTCGCTGACACTCTATGCACAGCCGCTGACCGGCGGCCCGCTCGGCTTCAACGCCATCCCCAAGCTCGCGACCACGTCCGTGCTCGTGCCCATCGTCATCGTTCTGGTCGCGCTTCTTGCCATCATCAACCGCAGCGGCATCGGCCGCGCTTTCGACGCGATCCGTCAGGACTATACGGTGGCGATGTCCTTGGGCATCTCGGTCAGCCGCTATTTCCGCTACGCCTTCGCGCTCTCCGGTGCGATCGGCGCCTTGGGCGGCTGCCTCCTCGCCTACAACACCTATTCGATCCAACCCGATATCTTCGGCTTTCCGATGTTGGTGATCGTCATCGCCGCGGTAATCCTCGGCGGCCGTGCGATGGTTGCGGGGCCGCTGGTCGGGACGGCCTTTCTCATCATCCTGCCCGAGCTCATCCGCCCGCTCGCCGACGCGCGGCTGCTGCTACAAGGGTTGCTGCTGATCTTGGTCATCATCTATTTGCCGCAAGGCATCGTCGATTCGCTGACTCATCGCTGGAAGCTGCGCCGCGCCATGCGCCCGGCGCGAAGCGAGCAACCGGAACGGGCCCATGGACTCCCTTCGGCTTGAATGCGTCGCCAAAAGCTTCGGCGGGCTTGAAGCCGTCGCCGATCTCTCGCTCGAGATCCTGCGTGGGCGCATTACCGGCCTTATCGGTCCGAACGGCGCCGGCAAGACCACCATCGTCAATATGATCTCGGGGCTGATGGCGCCGAGCGCCGGTCAGATCCGGCTGGGTGCCGATGATGTCACCGGCGAGCCGCTGCATCGGGTTGCGCGCCGCGGCATCTCGCGTACTTTTCAGAATGTGCGGCTGCTGCGCGAAGCCTCCGCGCTCGACAATGTTCTGGTCGGCTGCCATCGCCACGAGCGGACCTCGCTCTTGGCGAACTCGCTCGGCTTTCCCTCGATCTGGCGCGAGCGCCGCGCCTTTCGCTCGCGCGCATCTCAGCTCCTCGAGCGGTTCGAGCTGAGCGATCTCGCCGCGACGCCGGCGGGCGGCCTCTCCTATGGCCATCAGCGCCTGGTCGAGGTCATGCGCGCCTTGGCGATGGAGCCCGATTTTCTCCTGCTCGACGAACCGGTTGCGGGCATGAACGAGGTCGAGGCGCGCCGCCTCGGCGTCATCATCCGTGGCCTCGCCGCCGAAGGAATCGGCGTGCTCGTGATCGAGCACAATATGCGTTTCGTGATGGAATTCTGCGAGATGATCTATGTGATCGATTCCGGCCGTCTCATCGCCGAAGGGCCGGCGGCCGAGATCAGCCGCAACGCTACCGTGATCAAAGCCTATCTCGGCGGATGAGCGTGCTCGCGGTCACCGATCTCCGCGCCGGTTACGGGCCGGTCGCCGTTCTCCACGAGCTGAGCTTCAGCGTCGCCGAGGGCCAGGCCGTCGCCATCCTGGGTGCCAATGGCGCCGGCAAGACGACCTTGCTCAAGACGATTTGCGGTCTGGTCCGGCCGAGCGAGGGCAAGGTCGAATTCGAAAAGAGCGCTCTGGTTCGCATGAAGCCGCATGAGATTGCGCGGTGCGGCGTCATCATGGTGCCGGAGGGGCGCCAGATTCTCGGGCCGCTCACCGTCGAGGAGAATTTGCGCCTGGGCCATCTCGCCGCAATGAGCCGCGGTGGAGCAATCCGCGAGGATATGGACGAGGTCTTTGCCCTCTTTCCCGTTCTCGCCGAGCGGCGCCGCCAAGTCGCAGGCAAGCTCAGCGGCGGGCAGCAACAAATGTTGGCGATCGGCCGCGCCCTCATGGGCAGGCCGCGACTCTTGTTGCTCGACGAGCCGAGCCTTGGACTCGGCCCCGCCATCGTCGCGCAGGTCTTCGAGACTTTGCAGCGCATCCGACAGCGAGGCCTCACCATGCTGCTGGTCGAGCAGAACGCCAAGCGCGCGTTCGACGCAACCGACTATGCGTATGTGATCGAGCGCGGCCGGATCGTCCATCAGGGCCCCAGCCGGCAGCTGCAATCCGATCCCGTCGTCATCGAACATTATCTCGGCCAGATCGCGAGCTAACCACCCTACGCCATGGAGGAATGAGCGATGAGCATGAAGCGAAGCACCGATCACATCCGCACCACCCATACCGGCAGCCTGCCGCGCCCGCCCGATATGCTCGATGCGATGCGTGCCATGGCCAGTGGCCAGCCTTATGACAAGGCGGGCTACGAGGCGGCATTGACGCGCAACGTCGCCGAGATCGTGAAGAAGCAGGTCGCGGCCGGCATCGATGTCGTGACCGATGGCGAATGCAGCAAGCCGAGCTTCCAAGCCTATGTCGCAGAGCGCCTCGAAGGTTTCGAGGCGCGCATGCCTGCGGGTGGGCTGCCGGTGCCGACCGGGCCGATGGGGCTCGACGGGCGCGACGCGACGATGTTCCCCGATTTCTATGCCAATGTGCTGGAGAACAATCCTTTCAAGCATACCATCCGCATGGCGCCGCGGGTCTGTATCGGCCCGATCCGCTATGTCGGCCAGGAAAAGCTTCAACGCGACATCCGCAATCTCAAGGCCGCGATGGCGGCGGCCGGGGCCGATGAAGGCTTCATGCCCTCGCTCGCGCCCACCACGCTCAAGAACGAGCACTACAAGAGCGACGACGAATTTTTGGAGGCCTATGGCGAGGCGATGCGCGAAGAGTGGAAGGCGATCCTCGATGCCGGCCTGTTGCTGCAGGTCGATTTCCCGAGCCTCGTTTCCGCCTGGGACACGGCGAGCAAGAGCATGACCGTCGCCGATTACCGCAACTGGACGGCAAAGCGGATCGAGCATTTGAATCACGCGCTCCGCGGTTTGCCCGAGGACCGCATCCGCTTCCACACCTGCTACGGCGTCAATTTCGGCCCGCGGGTCAGCGACTTGGCGCTCGAGAGCGTGCTCGATCTCTTCTTCACCATCAAGGCCGGCGCCTATTCCTTCGAAGCCGCCAACCCCCGCCACGATCACGAATTCCATGTGCTGGAGCGGGTGAAGTTGCCGCCTGGTAAGATCCTCATCCCGGGCGCGATCACCCATTCCAATGTGATGATCGAGCATCCGGAGCTCGTCGCCGATCGCATGGAGCGCTGGGCCAAGGCGGCGGGGCGCGAGAATGTAATTTTCGGCAATGATTGCGGCTTCCAATCGACCGCCGGCAATACCGAGATCCCGATGACCGTCGCCTGGGCGAAATTGCAGGCGCTGGGCGAAGGCTCCCGCATCGCCTCAAAGCGGCGTTGAAGCTTCGCGTACCGCTGACGGCCCCCGTTGCTGGCGAGGATCGTCAGCGCAGCACCACCAGCCCATCGGCGGCACGCGCGCCCTTGCCTTCGGCCAGCACGAAGAGCGGATTGATCTCCGCCTCGATCAGGCGTTCGCCGAGCGCCTCGGCCATCCGGGCGACGGCCAGGATGGCATCGACCAGCGCCGCGACATCGCGTGGCGGTGCGCCGCGATAGCCCGTAAGCAGGCGCGCGGCTTTGAGCTCGGCGATCATTGCTTCGGCATCGCGCCGCGACATCGGTAGTAACCGAATGGCGGTGTCGTCATAGAGTTCCGCGGCGACGCCGCCAAGCCCGACCAGGATGGCGGGCCCGAGTTGCGGATCGCAGCGAATGCCAAGAATAATTTCGACGCCGTCGGCGATCATCTCTTGCACCAGGAAGCCTTCGCTCGTGATGCCGCGCGCGGCGATGGCGGCGCCCATCTCCGCGCAGGCGGCGCGCACCTCTTCGACGCCGAGGCCGAGCCTGACGCCGCCAATGTCGCTTTTATGCGCGATTTGGCGAGACAGCAACTTCAACGCGATCTTGCCGCCCAAAGCGCGCGCCGCCGCCGCTGCGGCGTTCGCGTCCGCTGCCACGATCTCGCGCACGGAAGCGATGCCGAAGCGCGCGAACAGCGCCTTGCTTTCGGCCTCATCGAGCGGCCCCGAAAGGGCAGGGAGCGCCATCTCGGGCGGCTCATGCGTGGGCGCGGACCCGGGGCCGGTCTCGGGCATCATACGCGACAGCGCGTCGAGCACCGCCGCGCAAGTTTCCGGTGCTGTGACGGCCGGGATGCCGCGCGCGTTGAACAGCCGTACGACCTGCGGCGCGTGCGGGTTGATATAAGCGATCAGCGGCTTGTCGCTTGCCGCTTGGCTCGCAGTCGCGGCATCGGCGGCGAGGTTGGGCTGCGCGATGGCTGAGGTCCCGGCGACCAGGATAAGCGAATCGTAGCTTGGGCTTTCGAGCAGCGCGGCAATGGCGGCGCGCAGCAACTCGGGTCGCAGCCCTGCCAGCGTGATATCGACCGGATTACGGTGCGACGAGGTCTCGCTTCCCTCTTGCAGTGCCGCGAGCCGCGCGGCGGTTTTCGGATCAGGCGGCGGCAAATCGAGCCCCGCCAGACCGCAGCTATCGGCGAGGAGCGTGCCGGCGCCGCCGGTCGAGGTGAGAATGGCGACGCGACGCCCGCGCGCGCGGCGGCCCATCGCCAACGCGGCCGGGATGTCGATCAAATCGTTGAAGCTTTGGGCGCGAATGATGCCGAGCTGCCGGAACATCGCATCATAGAGGCGGTCGGTGCCGGCAAGCGTGCCGGTATGCGACATCACCGAGCGTACGCCTTCTTCCGAGCGTCCGACCTTGAAAGCGACGATCGGTTTGCCGAGCGCCGCCGCACGCGCGGCAACACCGCGGAAGGCCCCCGGCCGTCGCAGACCCTCCATATAGACGACGAGCACGGCCGTGCTCTCGTCTTCGACGAGCGCCTCCAGCAGGTCGACCAAGTCGAGGTCGGCTTCGTTGCCGGTCGAGACGAGCTTCGCAAAGCCGATGCCGCGATCGGCCGCGCGCGACAGAAGCGCGCCCAATATGCCGCCGCTCTGCGACACGACCGAGATGCGCCCCGCCGGCAGATCGCCGAGCTCGAGCGCGGCGCTTGCCGAGAGCATGACCCGCTCCGTCAAATTGACCAGGCCGATCGTGTTGGGTCCGAGGAGGCGCATCGATCCGGCCGCGGCTTTGAGCGCGGCTTGGCGCTCGATGCCAGCCTCGTCGTTCTCCGCATAGCCGCCCGCCAGCACGATCGCGGCGGCCGCTCCGCGCGCGGAGAGCTCGCGGATTGCCTGCTCGGCGCGCTCCGCTCCGAGGAGTACGAGCCCCACATCGGGCGCGGTCGGCAGGGCGCGGAGATCGGGATAGCAGGTCAACCCGGCGACCATGGGCAAGCGCGGATTGACGGGGAAGATGTCGCCGCGAAAGCCGAATTTCTGCAAATAGCCCACCGGCCGGCCGGTGAGCTTTTGGGAATCGCCGGAGGCGCCGATGACCGCGACGGAGCGCGGATTGAGCAAACGCTCGATGGCGCTCATCCGGGCTGGTCTTTGGCGGAACCGGCGCGACGGCTGAGGAACGCGGCAACAGCCTCCTGGTGCTCGCGCGTGGTGTAGCAAATGCCCTGCGCCTGGCTCCCCAAGCCGAAGGCTTGCTCGGCTGTCAATTCGAAGGTCTGGTTCAGGATCGATTTGCTGAGCGCGATCGCCGTGGCGGCGCCTCGGCCGAGTTCTTCCGCCCAGGTTTGCGCATCGGCGAGCAAGGTCTCGGATCGGGCGACGCGATCGACCAGCCCGATCCGCAGCGCCTCGTCGGGTAGCACGCGGCGGCCGGTGAAGATGAGCTCTTTGGCGCGGGCGAGCCCGACGCGGCGTGGCAGAAAATACATGCCGCCGCCATCCGGGATGAGGCCGCGTAGCACATAGCTCATCGTCAGGCTTGCGCTTTCCGACGCGACGATGAAGTCGCAACAGAGCGCGAGGTCGCAGCCGAGCCCCGCCGCCGCGCCGTTGACGGCAGCAATGGTGGGTTTGGGAAGATCGTGCAGAGTCGCGATCAGATGATGGATGTGTTGTTGCCGGCGCCAGCCATTGAAGGCGACCTCGCTGGCGGGCGCTTGCAGGCGCCGTTGCATGCCGGAAATGTCGCCTCCCGCGCAAAAGCCCGTGCCTCGCCCGGTCACGATTACGGCGCGGATCGCGGCGTCGGCAGCGATCCGGTCGAGGGCCGCGATGAGCTCGCCGCGCATCTCGTCGTCGATGGCGTTTCTTACCTGCGGCCGATTGAGCGCAATGGTCGCGATCTGCCGCTCGACCGAAACTTCGATACGCGACGGTTTCGTTTGGGTCTCGGTCATGGGCATCCTGCCACCGGTCAAGGTTATGAGCCTCGGCTCAATGCGTGAGGCCGCGGCCGCGACTATAGCGATCTCATCGTCCTTTTCGCAGCCCAGTTCGGAGGCGGTGCTTCGGTCTCGTTCGCGCTCGGCCGCGCGCAATGCCGGCGGCCTGACGATTGGCACGAATCCCCTTGCCCAGGGGCTGTGTTATGGGATGATTTGGCCGGCCGCTGCGGCGTCCGTGCCGCCGCCGACGACGCAAGAAAAGAGCGATGGTGGGAGGGGGTGGATGGAAGCTTTGCGTCCGGTCGGGACCGGGATCGGACAACCGGTGCGCCGCAAAGAGGATATTCGCCTTCTCACCGGCCGTGGTGCATTCAGTGATGACGTGAATCTGCCGGGTCGGGCTCATGCCGTCATTCTTCGCGCAACCCATCCCCATGCCCGGATCGTCTCGATCGACCTCCGCGCAGCCCGTACCTATCCGGGCGTACTCGCGATCGTGACCGGCGCCGATTTTGTCGCGGCCGGGGTCAAGCCGATTTCGATCCAACCGGTCAACAATCCGCCGCCCGACCTCGTGCTCAAGAACCCGGACGGCTCGCCCGGGCGTGCCGCGCCACGGCGGATCTTGGCCGTGGAGAAGGTCCGCTATCTCGGCGAAGCCGTCGCGATGATATTGGCGGAATCGGTCGAGGCCGCGACCGAAGCCGCCGAATCGGTCGCCGTCCAATATGAGCCTTTGCCCGCGCTTACCCGCGCCGAAGCGGCGCTCGCAAAGGACGCGCTTGCAGTCTGCGAGGAAATTCCCGGGAATCTCGGCCTCGATGCCGAGGTGGGCGATCGCGCGGCGACCGCCGCCGCTTTTGCTCGCGCAGCCCACATCGTCCGGCTCGAAACCTGGGTTCAGCGCGTCGCCGCCGTGCCGATGGAGCCGCGGGCCTGCACCGGTGCTTATGATGAGGAAAGCGGACGGTTCACGCTCTATGCGGGCTCGCCCGGACCGGCGCGCAATCGCCATGAGCTTGCCGCCGTGCTTGGCGTCCCGCCGGACAAGGTACGGATCGTTGCGCGCGACATCGGTGGCTCTTTCGGCGGGCGTGGCTTCTTTCAGCCCGAATATGCGCTGGTCTGCTGGGCGGCGCGGCATCTGGGTCGGCCGGTCAAGTGGCGTTGCGAGCGCCAGGAATCCTTTCTCGCGGACAATCAGGCGCGCGATCTTCAGGTGAGCGCAGAGCTTGCGCTCGATGCCGAGGGCCATTTCCTCGCTTTGCGCGGCAGCAACCTGAACAATCTCGGCGGCTATGCCCTGACCTATGTGCCGCTCATGAAGGGCGTCGAACTGATGTCGAGCGTCTACCGTATCGGGGCGGCGCATTTTCGTGCCCGTGCCGCGCTCAGCAATATCGCGCCGCTCGCCGTCTATCGGAGCGCAGGTCGGCCCGAGGCCATGTTCGTGATCGAACGCTTGATCGATCTCGCCGCGCGGCAATGCGGATTTGATCGTGTCGCGTTGCGGCGACGCAATCTCGTGCCGCCCGAGAGCCTGCCTTTCACCAATCCGCTAGGGCTGACTTACGACAATGGCACTTATGAAACGGTGATGGACCAAGCGCTCGCACTGGCGGATTGGGAGGGATTTCCGGCCCGTCGCGCCGAAGCTGCCACGCGCGGCAAGCGCCGCGGCATCGGCGTTGCGAATTATATCGAATGCACGACCGGCGTACCGCATGAGCGCGCGGAGCTACGCGTTCTGCCCGAAGGCAAGGTCGTCGTCTTGATCGGCACGCAATCGACGGGGCAGGGCCATGAGACGAGCTTTGCGCAGCCGCTCACCGATTGGCTCGGCGTGCCTTTCGACAGCATCGACCTCATCACCGGCGATACCGACCGGGTTCCGGTCGGAGGCGGCTCCAATTCCGGACGCTCGATGCGCTTTGCCGGCGTGTTGATGGGCCGCGCCGCGCAGGACATCGTTGCCAAGGGCACGAAAATCGCGGCCTTTATCCTCGAAGCCGCCGACGAAGATAT